>Ga0209168_10000881_pt1 | contig 26187 bp, 22 predicted proteins | sample Coa_R1_FD_187156 | JGI IMG/M metagenome (GOLD analysis project Ga0209168, IMG submission 187156) | Surface soil microbial communities from Centralia Pennsylvania, which are recovering from an underground coalmine fire - Coalmine... | ecosystem: Environmental > Terrestrial > Soil > Unclassified ...
AGCGGCGTGTTGCTTGTCAATCTGATATGTTTTCTTCAACTGCGACTCTCCTTAAACTGAACCGTTTGCCGGAGCCTATCACGGCTCCGGCGAGAGTCGCTGTTTCAACTAAATTCCGGACATCCTCTACCTGCTGGTTCGGGCGGCAATATTTTTCTTCGTGCGGGTTAAAGGATTGCGGGCTTTTGGTCTATAGGAGACTAGGGAGTCAACGCAAAAGTGAACAAACCGATTTTTGGTCTATTTATGGGCGGTGCCTTGGGGGTGCTGGACGGGCTTACGTCATGGTTCACGCCTGATGTGCGGCCGGAGATGCTTGGGATCGTAATTGGCTCGACCTTCAAAGGCTTAATTGCGGGGATCTGTATTGGCTGGTTCGCTAAGAAAGTCCACTCGCTACCTCTCGGGGTGATCTTCGGCCTCGGAATCGGCATGCTTCTTGCATTTCTAGTCGCGGCCATGCAGCCCGAAGGCAAGCACTACTACTTCGAGATCATGTTGCCCGGATCACTGGTCGGAGCGATTGTTGGATATGCCACCCAAAAGCATCGATCGACTCCTGATCGCACCTTGCGAGGTCTTCTCTGTTGCGAATCGTGTTTCGCGCCAATTGCGACCAGGACGCCCTGAGCCCTATCGCATCGAGATCGTGTCCGTGGATAAGAACTTGAAGTGCAAGGCAGCCAGCGGGATCGCATTCATCGCTCAAGGCGGTATTCTGGAGTTGGCTGGGGGCATAGACACCGTTCTTATACCCGGCGGAATGTTCCTGAATGTGATAATACGTAACGCCACTGTTCTAGCTTGGCTGCGGAGTATATCACGCGATGTGCGCCGTCTCGGAGCCGTCGGCGCCGGCGTCTACATACTTGCAGCGGCGGGAGTGCTGGACGGTCGAACGGTAACGACGCACTGGCAGGATTGTGAACAACTCGCGAAGCAGCATCCCGCAAACAAGGTTCGCCCAAATCAGATCTATGTGAAAGACGGCGCTTTCTATACTTGCGCTGGCGCCACCGCGGGAATTGACATGGCACTCGCGTTCGTCAAGCAGGATCTGGGGCGGGAACTCGCCTTGCGTGTTGCACAGATGCTGGTGATGTTGTGCGCCGATCGGGTGGCCAGAGCCAGGTGAGCCAGCTGCTAAGAGCCCAAACGGTTGAGCGACCGCATCTGCGCGAACTCGTGGTCTGGATCGCTGAACACCCGGGCGGAGATCTATCTGTCGAAGCGCTTGCAATGCGTTCGAATATGAGCGTTCGGAATTTCTCGAGAGCATTCCAGCGTGCAGCCGGAAACACGCCCGCACGGCTTGTGGAGACGGTTCGCGTCGAGAACGCTCGGCGGCTTTTGGAAGACACCGACATGAGCATACAAGAGATCGCAAGAACATGTGGCTTAGGTAATGCGAACTCTATGCGCCGCGCCTTTCTTCGCGTTTTGGGGACAGCTCCCGGCGATTACCGACGACGACTGCGGGAAGCGTAAGGCAACAGGAGTGTGGAGCGAGCTTGGCCATTCGCATGGGCTTTGCTTATGACAAACCTCGAGAGACTTCGCCCTGATCAGGGATTAGCCACCTGTTAAGCGAAGGGTTGTAGAACCGAGTCCTACCAGAGGAGCCAATTTCCCAATTCGCGTCCAGACCGGCCCTTCCTCGTTTCTATAACTTTCCTGGTTCGAGTGCGCACAATTCCGAACTTTTGAAGAGGGCTGCCTGGGGGTGTCCTCCTTTCGCGATGCATTTTCCACAACCGTAATGGAGCAACCGTCGTTTGCTCACCGGTGCGTCGCCGGAGGAACAACGCGCGCGCGACTGGTCCCCGAAGCTTCATCTCTGACCGTTTCGCATACGCGGTCGGAAGAATATGAAAACGCATAGTCGCACGAAATTTGACTTGCAGAAGCACGACGGGCTAAAAGCCTAGAGGCATAAGCTACTATCTAAATCACGCGAGTCCACGTCTAAAGTCAGGCAACACTCAAGGAGACGGAAATGGGAAAAGACGTTCGCTTTGCTCTCCGGATGCTCTCGACGAACCCGGCGTTCGCGATTACGGCCTGCGCCGTGCTGGCTTTGGGCATCGGAGCGAATACCGCCATTTTCAGCGTTGTCAACGCGGTGCTGCTCAAGCCGATGCCGTTTGAAAACCCAGACCAGCTGCTCATGGTTTGGGAACAAAGCCCAAGTACCTCAAAGACAAACGTCGTCAATCCGATAAATTTTCTCGAATGGCAATCACGAAATCACTCCTTCAAGCGAATTTCAGCCCTGGTCGAATACAACGTTAGCCTCACCGGCGACGGAGAGCCGGAAGTGATCAACGCAATGGCTGTTTCCGACGGGTTTTTCCCGATTCTTGGAGTGAAGCCGATCCTGGGTCGCTGGTTCACTCCCGAAGAAGATGTCCGCGGCAAAGATTTCGTCGTGATACTAAGCGAGTCGCTCTGGCGGCGGCGGTACGGCGCTGATCCGGCGGTTCTCGGGAGGAAACTGCTCTTCAACAATCAGAGCGTCATTATAATCGGCGTTATGCCGGCCAGTTTTCGTTTCCCTCAAAGCACGGCTGACATCTGGACGCCGCTCGCACTGGACCGAGCCAGCGTTTTGAAGGCTGGTCGCTATCTGGAAACGGTCGCCCGCCTAACCGACCACGCTACCATCGCCACAGCGCAGGCGGACATGAACGCGATCGCTTCACAACTTCAACGAGAGAGGCCTGATGTTGATAGCAAGTGGGGGATCATGGTGGTGGGATTGCGCGAACAGGCGGTCGGTAATGTTCGCACGCCGTTGCTGGTTTTACTCGGTGCGGTCGGTCTGGTGCTTTTGATCGCGTGCGTCAACGTCGCGAATCTCATGTTGATGCGCGCGGCCAGACGCAGCCGCGAAATCGCGATTAGAGCGGCACTGGGTGCAGGTGCGGCTCGCATTGCACGACAGCTGCTCGTCGAAAGCATGCTTATCGCGCTGCTCGGCGGCACAGCCGGTCTCTTGATTGGTATTTGGGCCGTGAAACTGCTTACGAGTGCCCTGCCTGAGACTGTAAACTACGCAAATTTGACTATCAACTACGGGGGATTCAAAACGGTCCACATCGACGCGACAGTTTTTGTCTTCGCACTGGCCGCTTCTCTGTTGACGGGCGCTCTTTTCGGCGTCGTGCCCGCCCTCAAGGCCGGCCGGACGGATGTTCACGAAGCACTGCGTAGCGGAGGTCGATCCATTACCGGCCCGCATAGCGTCGTGCGCGGAGCGCTGGTGGTAGCCGAAGTCGCGCTTTCGATGATTCTGCTGGTAGGCGCTGGGCTGCTGATCCGGAGTTTCGCTCATCTCTCGCGGATCGATCCCGGATTCGACGCCCCCCATGTGCTGTCTCTCCAAATCTCCGAGGACGGACGATTTCGAGGCAACCCTCGGGGAATGCTGGATTTCAATATGAGGATGCTCGATGAGGTACGTTCGCTTCCGGGCGTGGAGGCCGCCGGCACGACTCACTTTTTGCCGCTCGGGCGAACCATCCCAGGGACCGGCTTTTGGCGCGCCGACCAGCCCCCGCCGAATCCTGGGGAAGAGCCGGCGACCGACGTGCTCTGCGTGCTTCCCGGGTATTTCAGCGCAATGAGTATCCCCATCGAGCGGGTCGGGTCTTTACTGCGGCCGACCGTGAGGGAGCCCCTCTCACGGTAATTGTCAATCACGCGCTAGTTCGCCACTTCTTTCCAGATGAAAATCCCATTGGCAAGCGATTGTACATTCAGTGGGGCCGGCCGCGAGACACTTATGAGATCGTCGGCGTCGTTGGGGATGTCCATCAGAAGTCCATGGATGATCGAGTGAGAGAAGAAGTCTTCCTTTCGACGCTGCAAGCGCCGACAACGCCCGTTTATCTCGTTGTTCGAACGCGGCACGACCCACAGCAACTCGTGCAGGCCATTCAAGGACGAATACGGGCGTTTGACCGTAATTTGCCCATCTCCGATGTGAAGACCATGGATGAATATGTTTCGGCTGCCGTGGCTGCACCGCGATTTAACGCAATGCTTCTGGGGGCATTCGCCTTACTAGCGCTTGCGCTTTCGGCAGTTGGCATTTTTGCTGTCATTTCGTATTCTGTCGCACAGCGAACGCAAGAGATCGGACTCCGGCGAGCTCTCGGTGCAACCACAGCGGGTGTCATGACGTTGGTGCTCGGACAAGGGTTGAGACTCACGGGGATTGGAGTCCTGTTGGGTCTCGCGGGAGCCCTGGGCGTAACCCGCCTGATTGAATCGCTGCTGTTCGAGGTCAGACCCACTGACGGGGTGACATTCACTGTTGTTTCCCTCGGGCTAGTCGCCGTAGCGCTGATCGCTTGTTACCTACCAGCCCTGAGGGCCGCGCGCGTTGACCCGATGACCGCATTAAAACGCGATTAACTGGCGGAGGCTCGGCTGCCGCCAGCGGTACAGAGGCGTTTTCGCCCGTCGGTGCCCCAGAAACGAAGTAACCGCCCAGACGAGTCAGGGTCGCACGAGCGTTTCTGCCCTACTTTAACAGCGCAGTTCCTCATTGGAGACTGCCGGTCGATTGCTGCACAGCGAGCCCACAGAGCTTCTGATCAGCGCCTCGACCTCCGTCCGAACGCTCTCCGGTCGCTCGTGGACGTAAACGCCCGAGGTCGTTATTGGCGTGGACTGCCGGTTGCGCCTAGATATCTCTGGTCGTCCCGCCGCCACGGGCTGGTCTTGAAGTTTCTGCCGCACGAGTGTTTTGTATTCCTGGGTGAGGTGATCCACAACGTTGCGACGCTGCAGAGTAGGGCGCTGGCGCAGCGGCCACAGGATCGGGGATTCGGGTTACCGGCGGCTTTCGCCGCAAAAATATCGCGCGCGCCCAACCGAATTGTAGGCCATTCGTCTACCGACCATGGTATCGCTCACCAAGCGCGCATCCGTCTTACTATTAACATTTTCAATGGGTGCTTTGGGCCAGTCCGCCAATCGATCGATGTTCGAGTTTCGCAATGATTTTTGGGTCAATCTCCACCACTTTCTCCTTCATCAAAGCTCGGCGGGCGACCAAATACCTCTTCCTGATTCCCTTTCAGCCTCTGAGCGGAACATCTGGTTAGCTGCGCTGAGAGACTATCGAGAACGATTCGACAAGAAAAACCGCCTCGATCCCGCGATGGTTGCCGTCAAGAACGCTATTGAGAATCACGAGCACGAAGCGTCCCTTGCCGCCACGCACCTCGATCCGGAACTGATTGCTTCTCTCGAAAGAGCCGCGCCTGTGTATCGCACCCATTGGTGGTCGGAGCACTCCAAGACCAACGCAGCGTGGATCGCGGACTTGTCGGGGCTTCTTGCGAAGTATGAGGTTGCAATTGCGAATCGCTTACCGATTGTTTATGCCACGCCTTGGCCGGCATCTCAAATTCGAGTCGACGTGACATGGTATGGACCGGATGAAACTGCATACACCAGCTTTGACCCATTAAGAACGGTAGTGGCAAGCAGCGATCCTCGAAACAAAGGGACGAATGGAATGGAGATCTTGTTTCACGAGGCATCGCATGGTTTAGTTGAGAAGCTCCGCCATGCGATATCGGAAGCTCAGCGAGCACAACGGAAGCATCTGCCGCGACAGGATCTATGGCACGCTATGCTTTTCTATACCACCGGTCAAGTCGTCGCCGCTGCTGTCAATGGCCACGTTCCCTACGCGGACAGCGAAAAGCTGTGGGAACGTTCTTGGCCAGGTCATCGTGAGGTTTTCGAGCTTGACTGGAAACCGTGGATTGAAGGTAGGGCCACGTTTGACGAAGCCGTGAAAAGAGTAGTTGCCGCACTCTAGCTTAAGCTGGGCGTGTCCGCCGAGTTGTTACTCCGGGTCGCGGCCGAAGGTATACCCGCTGGCGGATTTGCTGTCATTAGATGACGTCGCGGGAATCCAAACACTGCGCGATCTCGACGCTGCCGCCAGCAGGGCCGCTCAAACTTCGATGCGTTGCTATCGCCGCCTTACCGACGACGCCCTCGTAACAGGTCCCGGCAGCAACTTCGTGAGGGGCAAAGCAATAGGCCAAGCGTGGCCGAATGCGCGAAAGCCATACTAGTGGGCTGTCTGCGAGAAGTCTTTACCACGGATTGATCCTCCGTGTGATTTTGCTGTATTTCCATTGAAAAGGTTTTGCGGTCTTAGCATAGAGCCGGATATAACGCATCAGCTTTTTGCGAAGGTCGGCCACCGACGTAAAGATGCCGCGCGCTAATTGCCTTCCATACGCTGGATGGCAGCGTGCGCTGACTTCTTCGGCCGGTATCCAAACGACCCCGGTTGAAACTCAGCATCGAAGATCGGCTCCAGGATCAGCTTTAACGCTCCCTGGACCACCCGGTCCCGAACCGATGGAATCGAAAGTTGGCGCATCTTGCCGCCGCCTTTCGGTATCTCCACCTTCCGTGCCCTCTGCGGCCGATATGTACGTTCTACCAACTCCTTGCGGAGTTGGTCGAGAAACTCTGCTTTACCTCCCGCTTCCACTGCCGCAAACGTCACGCCGTCAATTCCCGGAGCTCCGTCGTTGGCTTTGGCTTGCCGATACGCTTCCGCGAGCGTCTCCCGCTTACAAACGTGAACATACAAACCCCAGAACCGCCAAGTCGGTTCGGCCTTCGCCCTGATGTATAGTCTTCGTCTCAGGTCCTGCAGACTGATGGGTGCCTTTGTCATCTCACCCCTGCCTCCCTTCTTGATAAAGACTGCCTGTGCAGCAAGGTCCCTTCGCTCCACGGGCATTACCCCGCTTCATCGCTACTACAGACCTGGCCGCCGCCGTCTCGTCTTTCATCGCTTTCCCGGTTGCGCCGGTTATACGATTTACCTTGCTCCACCGATTTCTCGTTGGGACGAGGACGGTTTCACCAGTTGCTCGGCATGTCCTTGTCACCGTGCTGCCCCTACCGCCCCGCCGAAGTGACACGCCGCGTCGGTCAGTCTGTGGCATGCCATGCAGCCTTCGCCCGACCATAGAGGGCTCGGCCTTCGGGATTATTTCTGTCGAGGCCACCTCTGGGTTCACTTTCGTTGCGGCCCGGTGACTCGCTCGCCATCCCTAGGACGGCTTTGTCGGTTGGCTTCATGCGCTTCGTTTCCTCCGCGAATGCAACCCAACCTACGGGGTTCCGACTCTTGCCCCGGTGGGACTGACTCCCACTGAACATGCCAGCCTTCGCTGGTCGCACGATGGTCCGAAAACTCGTGCAATGCTTGTCACCAATATGCGTGGAAAGTTTATGCGGCTTCACGGAGTAGTAATTGAGCAACCCGCCAAGATGTTCTCGCCTCCCGATTGGATCGATACTCAATCCCATCGCTGTGGTTGAGGGTGATCAACCCCCAATACGACCAGGAAGCCCTTGGTGACTTTTCGCATCATGACTGTTTGTCTCCAATCTCGAATGAAATGACGCCCACCGAAACAGCCTTCTTCCGATCGCACATGCAATCAACCAACGCTACCAGAGACGACTTGGGTCGAAGTCTGCTGATGAGGCGGTAGCGATTATACGCCTCCAGCGGGTGTGGGAACAAGATGGTACTAGAACTACTCCTGGCCCGAGATTTTGTCATATCTTACGTCGGGTGTCCAGGGCGGTCATATGGGAACATACCAAAGCGCTTCAGTAGTCCCGTACGTGTCATCTAATCAGAACTCGCGTCCCCTCGACAGCGAATTGTCTTAGCCGATCCCCGCGCCGACAAGAAACGGCCACCCTCTGGGCCTTTTACCTGTCAACTAATAAGCTGATCGTTACGTCGTAAAACATACCAGCCCATGTACGGGTTGTCCGGATGCTGAGTGGGAACATTCTATCCGTGCGCGATAGAACCATAGCAGGTCGGGCGTACGCTCTGAAACTACTCGAAGGTGCGGGTTGTCGCAGAGGCGCACAAGTCCTATGATTGGGGACTGGCGCACTTTAGCTCATCGATAGCCGGAGGTGTAATGCGCAGTTGGAATCGACAATATCTTTTCTTGACGCTGATGCTGGCGTTTACTACTTCCGTCGCCTTTGCACAGTGTCCCACGACCGGCGATGCGGCAACGTACCGTACTCCACCACTTAACTACCCCATGACTTCAGACCGCTATGCTGTCCAATACCAGTTGGGCAGCGGCATATGGGTAACTGCGCGAGTTTATATCAGTTACTACGGTGGAACCAGTGCGTCGCCTTATACTAAACCCTCGCGTTATCCAGCCGACGAATCAATTTCATTCGTCAGCGTTCCCGCAGCGGCCAATACCGCAGTGGCGATCCGCGTGGCCAAGATTTGGGGGGCTAACTTTCCCAGCATAAGCCAGATGTCTGTCCGGCCCAAGGCCAAAGGCATTTCGGTCACTTCGGTAGACGCTACCACAGTTCAGCTTGCAACGACTACGGGTGCCAATTTCGCGGGCGATCAGTTTGTGTTGTGGTGGAACGGAACTGCGTCGGAGAACAGCGACATTCAGGGCTTAGCCATTTTTCTTGATCCACCTTACATCGCGCCTACTGGCAGCAACGTGATGGTCGTCAGGGGAGCTTTGGGGCCGTCGGATCTGATCGGAAATCTCGCCATAGACACTCTGGATTTCGAGGGCGTCGTTGGGATCGGGACAACCGCTTCGCCTTCGACACTAGGCTCGCTGACCCTCAACGTGCCACCCAACATTAACAACATTTTTTTTGGGCCGGGCTCCTGGGTGCAGGGAAAGCTTCGATTCACCCAGACCGGCACCGGCAAGACGAGGAAGATATACGGTCCGGGGGTGTTGGATGTAAGCCGATTCAATTATGCGAACCGGCTGTGTGACAGTTCCAGCACTCATGCCGACGATGGTTACGGTGCAATCTCCTGGACTGCGCTCACGTCGCCCAACGCAGTTCCCGATGTTTTCGCCATGGACGGTCTGATAATTTCGGACCTGAACCACTACGCCGACGACCTTCAGCAGAATGGCACAGTAAACGCCGTGAAGGTCTTGAGTTGGAATGGTGAGAACGCCGCTCTTCGATTAGGATTTGGAACCAGTGCGTCGAACGTATTCATTCATGTTGGTGACGATTCCCTGATGGTATGGGGGTCGTATATAAGCGTCACGAATGCCACAGTATGGCAGGGATGGAATGGAGGCGTTGTGAGCATAGGATGGGACGACGACAGGCATGGCGACGATTGCCTGATCGACGGTCTGTACGTGATAGCGACGGACTGGAGTATGCCGAATACTCCGAGTTGGACCAGCACCACCCTGAATGACGACAATAATGCGATTATCGCGTCGATGAATACTCCAACGGTCTCGTTCGGACCATACATGCCCTCCGTGTACCGGAACATCTATGTGGAAGATCCTCCTCGTGAGTTATTAAGCCTCAAGGTGAATCCGTTTCAATGCCAACCATCCTGCGCAACGGGACCGAGTGTTCTGAATCTCAACATTGAGAATGTCTTCACACCGCCTTCCACGCTACAGAATCCAATCGGATTTCAGGACGTTAATGGAGTGCCGCTGACAGGCAGCATGAACATCGCGCTGACCAATGTGATGCTCATTCAGCCGAATGGAAGCATGACCCCGCTCACGAGCTCCAATGCGCTTTTCCCAGGCCAGGGCAATATCGTTACAAACGGCAGCAATATCAACATCATTTACCCTCCAAGCCCGACAGTTATGCAGTTCTCGGCGTCACCCAATCCCGCTAGCGCCGGTCAGACCGTGACACTAACCGCCACCATGTCGCCTTCGGCGGCCACCGGAACCGTGAGTTTCTTTGATGGTGCGACCAATATCCCAACGGCCTTAGGAACAGCGGCGCTCTCGGGAGGAGTTGCCACCACGACTGTCAAACTCAAGACGGAACGCCACCTTTTGGCGGCTTCTTACTCCGGCGATGCAAATTACAGTCCGAATGTGTCTACTGCCGTCAATTTGGTGGTGAGTCCGCTCCTGAGCACGACGACGCTGTCCGTGGTTCCGGCATCGCCCGCTCCTGGCCAAGCGGTCACCCTTACGGTGTTGGTGACTCCCTCCGCTGCAACTGGCACGGTCACATTTCAAGATGGCGGGGTCGCCATCGGATCAGCGACCTTGCACATTGGCTCGGCGAGTGTGAGCATCTCGACTCTGGCAGTGGGGAATCACACCTTGACGGCCTCTTACTCCGGAGATGCGAACGACACACCTAGCGGCTCCTTGCCAGTTATGCTGACGGTCGCCGTCCCGGCGAACCTAAGCATCGCGAAGTCGCATACGGGCAATTTCACCCAGGGCCAGCAGGGAGCAATGTATAGCATTATCGTTTCAAATGCTGCCGGTGCGGGTCCGACAAGCGGGGTTGTAATGGTCACGGACACGGTTCCTTCGGCAGAGACCCTCGTCTCCTTGGCGGGCAGCGGTTGGACGTGCCCGAGCGGTGGCAACACTTGCACGCGGAGCGATGTGCTGGCCGCGAGTGCAAGGTATCCCGCGATCATCGTCACGGTAAACGTGGCAGCGAACGCCCTATCGCCGCAAATCAACTCCGCGATGGTATCTGGCGGAGGCTCTCCGAGCGCTTCTATCAACGATTCGACCTTGATTACTAACGGCGGCCCAAGCAGCGGCCTAGCGCTCTACACCGTCACGCCTTGCCGTGTGGTGGATACTCGCGGTGCGACTGGAACGTTTGGAGGTCCGGCCATGGGTGCGGCATCGATACGAACCTTTCCCATCCCGCAGAGCGCTTGCAACATCCCCGCGAATGCTCAAGCCTACTCGCTCAACGCGACTGTTGTTCCGATGGCAACCCTGAGCTATCTTTCCATCTGGCCCGCCGGTCAGAGTCAGCCCGCAGTTTCGACCCTTAACTCCACAGATGGACGCATTGTCGCGAATGCCGCTATAGTTCCCGCAGGCATGAACGGAGCCATCAGTCTGTTTGTGAGCGATGCCACGAACGTTATCCTCGACATTAACGGGTACTTCGCACCAGCTTTGACCCAGAGCGGCCAATCGTTTTACAGCGTGACACCTTGCCGTATAGCCGACACACGGAACCCGCCGGGTTCGTTCGGTGGTTCGTTCATGAGCGGCGGTTCAACCCGTAGCTTTGCGATCCCGATGAGCCCTTGTAACGTGCCAAATACGGCACAGGCTTATTCACTGAACATGACAGCCGTGCCACGAGCGCGGCAGCTCGGGTATCTGACAACATGGCCAACCGGGCAAACCCAGCCTCTCGTCTCGACCCTCAACTCGACGGATGGCGGGGTAGTTGCGAATGCAGCCATTGTGCCCGCTGGCACCGGCGGCGCTATCAGTGTTTTCGTCACCGACGACACCGACGTCATCATCGACATCAATGGCTACTTCGGGCCGGCGGGATCACCAGCCGCACAGTCACTATACCCCGTTACGCCGTGCCGGGTCGTGGATACTCGCGGCGGTGGAGTTTTCACCGGGGCCTTCGGTACGCCTATGCTCGCCGCCAACGCACAGCGCAGTTTCCAGATTCCTGGAGGGCCGTGCTCCGACATCCCGGCGACTTCGCGAACGTATTCGCTCAACGTGACAGTGGTTCCAACTGGGATGCTTGGATATTTATCGGCTTGGCCCACGGGACAGACACAACCCGTAGTCTCAACGTTAAACTCCCTCCTCGGCAAGATTGTGGCTAACGCAGCTATCGTACCGGCGGGTCAGAACGGTGCGACCAGTGTGTTCGTGACGGACCCGACTCAGTTGATCCTGGACATCAACGCCTACTTCGCGCCCTAGCAGCTTCCCGTGCGCGTGGCTTTGGCCGTGTTTCCAACAGCTCGACCACCGGCCGCTTCGTCCAGAGAGAATCAATTCTCTTTCGCCGCACTGCCGTCTGCGTTCACCGCGACTTCCGACTTCTTGCCGTTCTTCATAACAACGGCTTCGTAAGTGACGTTGGAACCCTTCGTGGAGGTTTCTACTTTGACGACCTTACCCTGCTTTTCAAAAGCCTGGCGAGCCGCCGCCGGAACCGCCGCGAGGTCCGCCTGCTCTTCGACTTCCACCACCTTTCCAGTGCTGTCGATGAGAATGTCGCGCGAGCGTCCGTTCACCATCGTCTCGGCCTCGTAAAACGTCTGGCCGTGTTCAACCTCTTTTGAAAGGCCCTTCAGTTTCGCGTTGCGCGTCTCCTCCTGAACGGTCTTCTGCACCGCTGGCGGCAAATCTTTCATATTGACCTTCGTTTCGCCCGCGAACAGCGCGAACGAGGTCAAGCCAATAACCGTAAGTGATGCTCTAAGCATGTTGTTGCTCCTTCGTTTTCAAAATTCGAACCTTCCCGAGAGTTGCAGCCGACGCGGCGGTTTGGCCGCAACCGCGCTCCCGAAAAATGGCGAGCCGAGGTCTCCAACGTACGTCACATAGTTGACCCTGTTGGCGACGTTAAACGCATCCACACCTACGGTTAGGCGCGCGCCCTCATTCTTCTTATCCGTGAGCGGGAAAGTATGCGACCAGCGCACGTCCAACTCGGCGAACGACGGCCCTTGGAGCGAATTGCGCGGTACCCCAGGCGGACGCGCATTCGCGTAACCAGTATGGTATTGATCCAGGCCGGTGGTTTCGGTGTAAGGCATGCCGGAATTAGCGAACAACGTGGTCCCGAAATCGAGATACTTGGCGGCGTGAATCGTACCCATAATGTTCAGGCGATGGCGCGCATCGTAGTCGGCTCTCGACCATTCGCCAGACAGATCGTAGTTGTTCGCCGGAAACGAGTTGATCCCCGCACCCCTGGTGCTCACAGCGTAATTGCCCGGCACGTCGTTGTATGCGCTGCCGTAGGTGTATTGGGCCATACCCTGGAAGCGGCGCGTGATCCGGCCGCGAAACGAGATCTCAAGCGCATTACTCTCCAGGTGTCCGGACGATTCGATCTGGCGGTAAACGCCAATCGATGGATCGGGCCGTGTCAGGTAATCTGGCGGAGGAGGAGCGTTCACATCGCGAGACCGGAACATGCTCACACCCCGGCTGCCCCAGTACGTCAGCGAAAGAGTGGTTCCGGCATAGAGTTGGCGTTCGACACCGGCGCTGAAGTTCCCGAGGTAAGGAATGCGCACGGTAGGATCCAGCCGTACGAGCGTGCTCGCCACTGCGGCGAAGCCGTCGGGGCCGGGAATAACGGGATACGAAGGATCACTCAAAACGACTTGGCGCAGCCGGACCCCGTTGTAGCGCTCCAGATCGAAGATCGGGCCGTTGCCGGTGCGGTCATAGAACACGCCGCCCCCAATGCGTAACACCGTCTTGCGACTGCTTCCCGGCGACCAGGCGATCGCAAGGCGCGGCGAAAAGTTATTGTTGTCGTGAAAAAAGTTCTGCCAGTCGTAGCGCAGGCCCATCGAAATCGTGATGTTGGGCCGCACATGATAATCGTCCTGGATGAAGCCTCCCACTACTGTTTCGATAAAGACGATGTGACCGTCGCCCTGCTGCTGGATGAAGGAATACGGCTGCGCACCCGAATAATCCTGAAGCGTCGAGAAATAGTAGGTGCCGCCGATGTTGGTATTGTCATCCATACCGCGGCGGCTGATATCCGGCACGTTGATTCCTCCCCGCATGGTGTGTTTCCCCTTGGTCCAGGTGACGATTTCGTTCAAGTTGATGTGGTTTTCTGTACGGAGGCTGTCGGACTGCGCGCCGCCACCCACAAAAGATCCCGGTACGACGATCCCCGGCGCGCTGCTGACGCTCGTCGCAGGTGCATGATCGCGGCCGACGACCACGCGAAACTGGTTCAGTAATGCCGGTGTGATCACCAGGCTGTCATTGAAGTAGAGCTCGTCTTCGCGGTCGTGCACGTTGACACCCGCCTCAGGAAGAACAAGGCCACCGACGCCTCGGTCTTGCTCCCACGAATCGTGGTAGTTGAAGCGGATCGTCGTGAGATGGTTTTCGGTGAACTGGTGCGTGATGCCGGCCGAGGCTTCCGTGTCTCGTTGAGGATTCGGAACAGTCTGCTGCAGCAAACCGGAAGGCGTGACCGCATAGACGACAGCCCGTAAGTCCTGTTCTTCGCGATCGAACGTGAGCAGGAAAGAGTTCTTCTTTGAATGGCCGATGGGACCAAGCAGGCTGCCTTCGTAAATGCGGCGCTGCTCAGGCGGGCGAGCGGCAGCAAAAGGATCGCGAGCGTTCAGGTGATAATCGCGGAACAGGAAATTGAAAGTCCCGTGATAAGTCTGCGTAGACGGCTTCGTGATCACCTCGATGCGACCCCGGCCGGGACGAGAGAACTCGGCGGAGTAGGGATTCTGATTGATCTTCACCTGCTGGATAGCCGAAGCGGTGACACCCACGTTGCGCTGCTCCATTCCATCCACGACCAGCGTGACGCCTCCGGTTCCGATCGCCCCGGAGTCGAGAAACTGGGACATTGCGCCAATGTAGTTCTGATCAAATACGGGCAGGTTGTCCATCATCTGACGGTCCATGGCAACGACGTCGAGATTGTCGGCTGAGTCGGTGCTGACCTTAGCCGCGGAATCGTTAACCGTGACTTCCTGTCGCATGCCGGCGAGCTTTAGTTCGATATGGAGCGGGGTGGGCGAGCGGTCCTTTACCGTCACGTGAACCGTCTGTGGAGCGAGTCCCTCATGGTTGATCTCGACGTCATACGCGCCGCTCGGAACGGGCGATAGCCGGAAGTTCCCGACGGCATCGGTCCGCGACTCGATCGTTAACGCCGTCGCTCCGCGGGTTCGGACGTGGATATGTGCATCCGGCACGCCCGCGCCGCTTGGGTCGGTTATGGCCCCGACGATCGAATATGCGCCGGCCGAGGATTGGGCCGCAAGATGGTGGCCCAGGCATGCACTCAGCACGAGACATGTGGCAAGTAGCCGCATCCAGATAGAAACGATAGCAGTGCAACCTGAAAATGACATTAAGACGCTCCAACGCGTCTCGTCGTTCTGGTCGCGTACTCTGGACCTGAGACCGGTCGCATGCACGTTCTCATTGTGGAAGACGATCAGGAATTAGCCGCCTACCTCAGCCGCGCGTTGGAGGAGGAGGGGAACAGAGTAACAACCTGTTTCGATGGGAGAGCAGGCCTTCGTTCCGCCCAGTCGACGTCGTTTGACATCATTGTGTTGGATGTCATGTTGCCCGTAGTCGACGGTTTCGAGATCACGCGCCGGCTGCGCTCCATCGCCGTCACAACGCCGATTCTGCTGCTCACTGGGCGCGACGCGCCGCAGGACATCGTGCGCGGCCTCGAAGCAGGCGCCGACGATTATTTGACCAAGCCCTTCTCGTTCGCCGTACTGCTGGCACGTCTCCGAGCGCGCACGAGGCCGAACCACGCGTCAGGACAAGACGTGCTGCGTTACGCGGATCTCATGGTCAATACCGAGACGCACGAAGCCTGGCGCGGGTACAGGCTCCTGAATCTGACGCCGACTGAGTTTTCCATCCTCGAATGTCTGATGAGATCAGCGGGTCGAATTGTGACTCGAAAACGTCTCACTGAGACAGTGTGGGGGCCTGATCGCGACGTGTCTAGCAACAAGCTCGACGTTTTCATTCGGATGTTACGTACGAAAGTCGATAGCCCCGGCCAGCCGCGTTTGATCCAAACCAGTCGCGGCGTAGGCTACAGCCTGAGGCAAGAGCCGGCCTGATGTCTATTCGCCTCCGTCTCGCCATCTGGTATTTTTGCAGCCTCGCGCTGATCCTCGGGGGTTTTGCAATAACAGCTTGGTTCGCTATGGGGTCGAGCATGCTCGAAGCAGTGGATCACGATCTGCGTCTGCGAATGGAGGATGTGCAACAGTTCATCGATCGAGAGGTGTCTTCTGCGCCAACTGAGTTGGAAGACGATTTCAATGAACAGGCTGGCCTCGGCTTGGGCGGCGGAATGCTGGAGGTGCACAACAGCGCAGGGAAGGTCCTGTACCGTTCAGCCCGTCTGGGTAGCGCACAGATCGCGGAGAAACTAGCGGCGCGAGTTTCGGTTCAATATTCCACTGCTCGCGGGCATGGACCAACCCTGCGGCTCGCTGCTCGAAGCATCGACGTCCGCGGCCAGCAGTTCAGCGTGTGGATTGCGGAACCGTTACATGAGTTTCTGGAATCGAGGGAACGCTTCGAAGGCATTCTGTTGCCCCTTGCGGGTATCGCGCTGTTGCTGGCCGCGCTGGGCGGTTACGGGCTGAGCCGGCGCGCGTTGGCCCCCGTAGACCACATTATCAGCGATGCCCGCCGCATCACCATCGCAAATCTCGATATACGCCTGGAGCCGCCGCGATCGAAGGACGAAGTGCAACGTCTCGTTCTTACGCTAAACGACATGCTGCAAAGGATCCACGACGCCGTGAAAAGCATGGTTCAATTCACAGCCGATGCATCGCACGAACTGCGCGCGCCAATTACTCTGATTCATATGGCTGCGGAGTTCTCGCTGTTACGCGAACGCTCACACGAAGAACTTCTGGACGCAATGCGTAAGATCGAACGCGCAGCGGCCAAAACCTCACGCCTACTTGAAAACTTACTTCTGTTAGCTCGCGCCGATTCCGGCAGTGATCATACGAATCTTCACCCGATCGATTGCGGCGCATCGGTGCGAGATGCGATCGAACAGACACTGATTCTTGCGAAAGCAAAAAACGTAGGTCTCACAGCCGAAATTCCGCCCCACCTTTTTGTTATCGAGGGAGATGAAGCCGCCCTCTCCCGGCTTTGGCTGATCCTTTTGGATAACGCCGTAAAGTACACGAACGCGGGTGGCGAGATTCGGTTCGTTCTCGGTGCGACCGACGGGCACGCCAAGGCCACGGTTGCGGACACGGGCGTAGGCATCGCGCCCGAAGATCTTCCTCATGTCTTCGATCGATTCTGGAGAGCCGACAAAGTGCGCTCGCGCGCAGGGGGCGGCGTTGGTTTGGGGCTCTCGATCGCACGATCAATTGTCGAACGCCACCACGGAACCATCGACGTCAGCTCGCAACCAGGCAAGGGCACCGAGTTTACGGTGCGCCTTCCTTTAGCCGCGCGAAATCCAGCGAAGTGATCCATCACTGCCGTTCGATGACTAGCACTTCAAATGATCCGGGCACAACCTGAGGACGGCCCTTACCGCCGGGAGGGGGTGTGAACCTGCCGGAGGCGACAAAAAGCCTGTGATTCGTTGGATCCAGCCCCATATTGCGCGATCCTTGGGGCGTTTCGATGGTCTGGATCACGCGATACTCATCGGGTGATTCCTGGTGAATCACCGTCAGGGTGCCGTCAGCATTAGAGGCAAAGGCGTTTGCTGTTTCCGGATCACGCGGCGCCATCCACTCCCTTGCCGATCGGCAATGTCGCAACCACTTTGCCGGCATCGTAATCGGACACGGCCATCACACCGCTCCGACACCCGCTGAACAGCCGGTGATGCGCCGTATCAATGGCCATTGAAACGGGCTGTTTGCACGGTGCAGTGGACCAGCGCCTCGTCACCTTCGCGTTTTTTGCATCAATCTCCACCACCTCGCTCGTGTCGGTGAGATTGCCGTAAACTTTGCCGTCGTCGGCCGAAGCGCCGTATTCCGGTTTTCCGCCGAGTTCGATGTTCGTGACGAGCTTCCCGGCATCCGGATCGATCACTGTAGAGGAATGCGCGTCGCCGTTGAATGTGAAGACGCGATTCGACGCTTTGTCGTAAATGATCGCGTCGGCATCCTCAACCGCGGGAATGCGGCCCAGCGTCTTGTACGTCTTTAGGTCGAATATCACAACAGATCCGTCATTGCCTGAGGTCGCGAAGCCACGGCCAATGCCATCCACCGGCGCCGTTCCGTGCGCTCCGTCAATCGGCTTGACCTCGCCGAGCAGTTTCCCGTCTTCGCTGACGACCATCACGCGATCTTGCCGCGCGATAAACAGGCGGTGATTCGGCGGATCGGGCACAACATAATCCCAACGGCCTGGGCCGGCGAAGTGAAAGCGGTGTGTGATCCGGTATGACTGCGCGGCAGAGGACGATGCGAATGCAAGCGCGAGGACGAGCACGGTTCTGATCAATTCGATTCTCCTTCGGGTTGAGTATAGCGCCTGCGTTGGCGATCAACCCTCCTTGAGTGAGGCACACCCTGCGCTCACAAGAGGCTACAATTGCTCGACGGAGGAAACACATGACGCGAAGCTTCTTTACCGCAATCGGAATTCTCTTGGCGACCATCCTGGTCGTTCCAACTCGGGGACGTGCGCAAACGTTCAAGGTTGAGAAGTTCGACATCAAGGGTGAAGGCGGGACGGATTATGTGACCGTCGAGTCGGCAACAGGACGAGTATTCGTGTCACGCGGCACTCACATGATGGTCGTCGACGGTGCAACCGGCAAAGTGCTTGGCGATATTCCCAACACTCCTGGGGTGCACGGCGCTGGAATCGCGACCAAAGCCGGCCATGGTTTCACCACGAATGGCGGGGACTCGACTGTCCTGATGTTCGATCTAAAAACGCTCACCGAGATTAGGCGAATTAAAGTCGAACAAGGCGGGCTCGACGGCATCATGTACGATGAACCCGACGATAAGATTATCCTCACCAATCACAGCCGTCCAATCGGAACACTTACAGCGCTCGATCCGAAAACTGGGGATATCGTCGGTAACGTCGAACTTGAAGATAACGCACCGGAAGGCGCGGCGGCTGATGGGAAGGGTCACATCTATGTAAACAATGAGCGCAAGCACACGATCCAGGTAATCGATGTTAATACCTGGAAGGCCACCGCGTCGTGGCCGCTGGCGCCGTGCGAGGGCCCTACAGGTATCGCCTACGACAAGGCTTCTGACCGGATTTTCTCAGGATGCAGTAAGACTTCAGTAGTCGTAGATCCGAAAACCGGGAAAGTGGTAGCAACTATCAATAACGGAACGAGGGTGGATGCACTCGGATGGGATCCTTCCAAGAAATTGATTTTCATTCCGAACGGCGGCGAGGGAAACGTCACTGTTGTCCATCAGGATTCACCGGACAAATACACCGTGGTTGATACCGTAACCACGTTCCAGGGCGCGAAGACGATTACTGTCGATACGAAGAGTCACAGCGTATACCTGTTCCAACCTGAGCGCGGCCCGGCTCCGGCACCACCGGCGAACGCGCCGCCTCCGGCGGCACCCGGCGGACCACGCGGACGTGGTCCACAGGGTCCGATAATAGCCGCCTGGTTTATCGCTTTGAGATCTTGACACCGCGCCAAGTTCCCCAACCAGTGCAGGTTCTGTCGGCAGTCAAGAACGAGTACCCTTTCGCCCAGTTCGTGCGAACGGATAGGCGTAATCTCTAAACCTGTTGCGCCGGATTTGCTGCGTCAAGCATTCACCGCCTTATTCGTGGCTCGAAGGTTATATTCGAACTTGCTCGGAGCTTGATACGGACAGCAGATCTTCGAGCTTCCTCAGCGTCTCATCCAGCGCTGTGCGTTGGTGCTTCAGTTTCGCGATTAGCTTCTCCATCTGGTGTGCCTGATGGACGGCTTTTGCATTATGCAACCCGGCTGCCGCCGTTGCCCATTAGCTGAGACCGGTTGGGCACCAGCATCCAATGCGGACAGCAACTCGGACGGGGTAACGCCAAGCACGGCTGCGATCTTAACGCCGAGGTTCTCGAGGCTCATGTTCTTTTGGCCGACCTAGGTCCGATGGAACACGCTGACGTGGGCGAACTCCTCCTGGGACCATTCCCGCGCAACCCGAAGTTTGAGACGAAGAAGATAATCTCGTTCGGACGCCGAAACGGCCATTATATGTGTCAGTAACGCTCTGAGTTCGGCAACTGCCACAACCCCCAGGAAGTCTCTCGACGAGCTCGATTCGTGAACCATTAGTTCGAATGCAAGCCGGGGAACCGGCCCTTGTCTCGCCGCGAATTCAGACACCCAGAGAGATCAAGTTGAATCATCTCCCGACGAGAGTGGCAATTAGCGTTTTACATGACAGATCCGACGCAGTTGACCCTGGCATCAATGCATACTTCGCACCGTAACTCGATCCAGCAACTTGGCGCTGTAGGGTGGCGAGACAAGTAGCGTTTGGGAAGAGTTTCAGCATTCATCCGGTAGTCCGAACACGATCGTTTGGCAACGAACATTGTCTCGCTGGGCACTTGACTGCGCCAAGGCAATCACCCTATACTTGATCGACATATAGATAAATGTATTTACCATCGATTCTCGAGCGTAATTTTCAGAACATAGAAGAGGTTTGATCATGAAGCGCATGTGGTTGTCGACGCTTTTCATCGCGCTGCAGGCTTCAGGCCAGCAAGCCTCCCTTACCGGAACGGTGTCCGATGTTGCCGGATTACCAGTGCCGGCCGTTACCCTGACAATTGAGAACTTCGAGACTCGACGTGTTCGAACCGTACTTACCAATGGATTGGGCCGTTATGCTGCGCCCGATCTGGAAATCGGCTCATACCAGATCTCAGCGGTCAAGACTGGATTCAAAACATTAGTCAAGACTGGGATCATTGTTGCGGTGGGACAAGAGACGACAGTCGACCTATCGCTGGACTTGGGTGGGGTCACGGAGATCGTGACCGTGGAGGCAGAGGCTTCCCCGGTCAATCTGTCCACCGAGAAGATCTCCGGACTGGTTGGCGAGCGGCAAGTGAGGGATCTGCCGTTGAATGGACGCAGCTATGACGGACTGATGGCGTTGAACCCCGGGGTGGTAAATTACTCATCGCAGCGCTCGGGCGGGATAGGCACCTCCAATTCGGCAGTTGGAAACATGTTTGCCGTATCTGGGCGGCGCCCGCAAGAGAACTTATTCCTGCTCAATGGGATCGAATACACGGGTGCATCGGAAATCAACGTCACTCCAGGAGGCGCAAGTGGGCAGCTTCTGGGTGTAGACGCGGTGCGCGAGTTTAACGTCGTCACCGATGTGTACGGCGCGCAATACGGAAAGCGGCCAGGCGCGCAAGTGAGCATTGTGACCGCTTCCGGCACCAACCTGATCCATGGCTCGATCTATGAGTTCGTCCGCAACAGTAGGCTCGATGCCCGGAATTATTTCGACTTGGGGCCGATCCCTCAGCTCCAGCGGAACGAGTTCGGCGGGGCGGCGGGTGGACCGATTCAGAAGGACAAGACCTTCCTGTTCGGAAACTTCGAGGCTTTCCGCCAGCACCTTGCGCTTAGCGATATCAGCCTAGTGCCTGACGACAACGCGCGAGCCGGTTACCTCCCCGACGCCAAGGGCCGACTGACAAACGTAGGGGTCGCCTCGGGTGCGGGCGCGCTGCTCCCGCTGTGGCCGCAGCAAAATGGGCCGGTTCTTGGCGGGGGCATCGCCGAAGCGTTTAGCAATCCTCTCCAGGTGATCCGCGAAGACTTCGGGACAATGCGCTTCGACCACACGATTTCACAAAACGATTCTTGGTTCGGGGTCTACACGGTAGACGACAGCGCGGACGATACGCCGACGGCGAACCCGTTGAGTCGCATCGTTGAGACCTTGCGGGAGCAGGTGATGAGCCTGCAGGAGACCCACGTTTTCTCCTCGACCGCCCTAAATACCGCCAGGGTCGGATTCTCACGCGGAAGTTATTACTTCACCGGCTTGACTCCTGTCAACGTTCCCGGTTGGGTGGAAGGAAGACCGGTTGGTGCGGTTGTGATCGGCGGAGGAACAGCATCAAACGGAGCTTCGCAGATCACTTTGGGCGGCACCAATGTGGGCAGCAACCTGACCGCTGCACGAAACCTGTTCACCTGGGACGACCATCTCAACGTTACGCGCGGAATCCATCAATTGCAGTTCGGGGTCTGGGTGCAACGCATCCAAAACAATGACAACATGGCACAGAACCAGTTTGGGCAAGCCTCGTTCGGAAGCCTGAAGGATTTCCTACAGGGAAATATCGCAACCTTCACCATCGTGCCCCACTCCACGCCGCTCGGCTGGCGGTCGCTCGAAGCAGCGGAATACATCCAGGACGCCGTCAAACTGCGGACGAATCTGGAACTGTCCGCCGGCCTACGAATCGAGCATTCCAACGGCTTGAATGAAGCGCATGACCGCGCTGCCAATTATTGGTTCGATTCCAACGGAGTGATCGAAAACAAACCTCATGTAGGAAGCTCTGTGTTTTCGGTGAATCGGGGTAAGTTTCTGCCGGAGCCGCGGATCGCGATTGCGTGGGACCCATTTCACAGACGACGAACCGTGATCCATGCAGGCTTCGGAATCTTCCATCATCAGCTGGACGCCATCAGCTACCGGCTGGATCAAAATGCGCCATTCAATCCGACCGTCTCTTTGAAGAACGTGGCATTGGACGGGCTGCTGATTATTCCCGGCGCAGAGCCCCCGTCGGGCTCAAAACTAATTCCAAGCGGTATCCAACCGGATGCCGCCATTCCCACTGTGCTGTCGTACGACGTGAGAATCGAGCAGCAGATCCGGCCGTCTTTATCGGTGGCAGCGGGCTATGTGGGCTCGCGCGGATATCACCAGATTCTTGCGGTGGACGCGAACCTGCCCGTGCCCACGAGCGTCAGCGGCTCGATTTACTTCGCACCTGGATCGCCACTTGCAAATCCGGCGGTCGGCAATACAACGACGTGGTGGTCGAGCGGACACAGCAACTATAACGCGTTGCAGATTGACGTGAACCGTCGGTTCAGCGGTGGCTTGCAATTTCGTAGCGTCTACACTTTCTCAAAGAGCCTGGACGACGGTAGCGCCTGGAACAGTAGTGTAGGAGCTAATGCGCCCGGGTTCGTCATGTACCCGCCGAACCCGCACCTCGATTGGGGACTGTCGACGTATGACGTACGTCATTCTCTGGTCGTCCATTGGAGTTACGAACTGCCGCTCGGCCGCGAGCAAGCCTTTTCCAAGCACCCAAGCAACCGATGGGACCGTATCACCAGCGGCTGGATCGTAAGCGGGATCGGAACGTTTCAATCCGGGTTCCCATTCACTCCGCAGCTTGGATTTAACCCCTCGAACGATGGCGACAGCCGCAACCCCGTTCGGCCCTCGTGGAATCCGTGGTTTGAAGGTCCGGTGATTTTGGGTGGGCCCAACCAATATTTCAATCCTGCGGCATTCATCCCACCAGAGAACGGAACCTACGGCAATGTGGGACGCGATACCCTACGTGGTCCGGGAAGCGCCACCTTAGATTTCTCCGCTCTCAAGAATGCGGCCGTCACGCAACGGATGAAGCTTCAATTTCGCGCCGAGTTTTTCAACCTGCTCAACCGTCCAAACTTCAGCACACCCAACACCCTGGTATTCTCTTCGGCGACCGCGGGCACATCACCGACCGCAGGTGTGATCACGGCGACTTCGACCACCTCGCGCCAGATTCAGTTTGGTCTGAAGGTACTGTTTTAGCGCGCTTGGCAGAGCAGTCGACGGTGTGGTGCAGATTACCGCTTTGCGCCCTCGGCCGCGTCATACGTCCATCCAGGGTTCGACCCGTGGCATATCGACCCTCATTAGGTAGAGGGACACGAAAAACGGAATACTGCACTGCTTGACTCCGAACAACGTGCGTTTCGACGTCGAGAAGCTAAACCTCCGGGCCGGCGGTCGTACTCGACCACATCACCGATGCCTCGCTCAATGGCCTCAGCGCGCGGGGCAATACCGCAGCGGAGTCGGTGATCCGCCGCATCGAAACACGGGATGTGCTGTTGACACGTCGCCCGTTCTCTGACGCCCGCACGGGCATTCCTGCGGGTCGAAGGAGCGGCCACTCGCGGAATTAAGATCGACGGCGGCGACATTTCACGGGCCGCAACACCGGTCTCCTACGCTGAAGATGCCAACAAGACAGCCGTAACCGGCGGCTAACGCCGAATCGCCGCGGAAATCGCACTACACGTATGCACCAGCGTTCCGACCAGCGCATGCGCCCTCGCCAGGCTCATTCGAAACTCCGGACCCGATACGCTCAGCGCCGCGATCACGCGCCCATCAGGACCGTGGATCGGCGCGCCCAGGCACCGCCCTTCCATTTCGTTCTCCTGGTTGTCGATGGCGAATCCCTGTTCGCGCACCTTGCGAATTTCATCGAGCAACGCCGCTTTCGTAGCGATCGTATGGGGCGTGACTTTAGGCAGGCCCTTCAGTTTCAGCAGCCGAAGCACTTCGGCGTCGGACATGCCCGCGAGCATGACTTTGCCGAGAGCCGTCGCGTGCAAGTAACGTCGATTCCCAACCTTAGACGACATGCGCACGGCTTGCGGGCTTTCCACCGTGTGAATCACGACGATCTCCCCGGCATCAATGATCCCAAGGTTGACCGTCTCCTTCGTCGCGTCGACCAACTGAATCATGGCAGGCTGCGCCGCACGCTGCAGCAACAGTTCAATCGGTTCTTCGCGCCGAAGATCGAAGAACTTCTTCGCCATGCGATACTCGCCGTCTTCGCCCCGATCGAGATAGCCCCTCGTTTCGAGCGTCGTCAGGATGCGAAAGACCGTGGCCTTCGGAAGGTCGAGATTGCGCGACAGGTCGGAGAGCCGCGCGCCCTCCTGTCCGCCCTTCAGCAGTTCGATGATGTCGAGCGTCTTGTGCAAGACGCCAACGCCGTGCCGCTCCGGCTCGCGATTTCGCGTTCTCTGCCTCATCGTTTCACATTGTAATCCAGTTGAAAGCAACCATTGACAGCCCCAAAAAGGCCGTATAAACTACTAGCACGTATTTCGAGACACTATGTTTCATATTGTGGAACGCAAGATCGATGCTGAAAGTTGCGTAATCCGCGGCTCCGATTCCACGGCGGGCCGGACGCAATGGCTCGAACCTGGCCGTTGGCCGGTCCGCCAACTCCATTATGGCCGCATTGTCCTGAAACCCGGAGATCCGGCGCTTCAATTCGAAACCGGCACTCGCGAAACCGGATTGATCTGCCTCAAGGGACAGGCGACCGTCCGCGTCGGGAGCGAGTCGTTCGACGTCACGCCATACGATGCGATTTACGCGCCCCGCGAATCGAGCATCGAGGTGATCGCCGGCTCGAACGGCTGCGACCTGGCCGAGCTGTCGGCGCCCGTCGAGGGAACCTACCCCCTGCGCTTCGTCCGATTCGCCGATGTGCAACACGATCCCGGCCTGCATTTCAAAACCGGCAGCCCCGGCTGCGAACGGGTAATCAACATCCTGCTCGGCAAGAATATCGATGCGGGCCGCATCGTCGCCGGCGTAACCTTCAGCGAGCCGGGAAATTGGACTTCGTGGCCGCCGCACGAACACGCCGAAATGCTGGAGGAGGCCTACCTCTACGTCGATATGCCCGAGCCCGCGTGGGGTGTGCAATTCGTCTACACCAACCCGCGCGACCCGGAGTTGATCGCCACCGTTCGCGAAGGCGATTGCGTGGTGATGCCGAAAGGCTACCACCCGAACATCGCGGCGCCCGGTAACCGCATCAACTTTCTGTGGATGATGGCGGCGCACCGCGAGGTCGTCGACCGTCAGTTCGGCGTCGTCAATGTGCAGCCGGAGTATGCGGGCGGGCAATCCGGTCTTGAAACCGGCCGCGCAGATCAGGTCAAATGATCCTCGACAGCTTCCGGGTGGACGGCAAGATCGCGCTCGTAACCGGTTCGTCAGCCGGAATCGGCGCAGCCATCGCGATTGCCTTAGCCGAGGCGGGCGCTCATGTCGTCTGCCACGGCAACACTCGCGACCCTCAGGCCACCTGCGAACTCATCACCGCCGCCGGCCGCGAGACGCTGGGAGTACGCGGCGACTTGGCCAACCGCGAAACCGCCGGCAAGCTGGTCGAAGAAACCGTGGGCCGATTCGGTCGCATCGACATCCTGGTGAACAACGCGGGAATAATCCGCCGCACGCCCGCTGCCGAATTCCCGCTTGAAGACTGGGACGCCACCATCGAGATCAACCTGTCGAGCGTGTTCCTGCTCAGTCAGCTCGCGGGACGCAGGATGATTGCGCAGGGGAGCGGCAAGATCGTCAACATCGCGTCCCTGCTCTCGTTTCAGGGCGGCATCACCGTTCCTGCCTATGCGGCGGCGAAAGGCGGCCTAATGCAACTGACCAAGGCCCTGGCGAATGAGTGGGCGCCGAAGGGCGTCAACGTCAACGCCATCGCACCCGGATACACGCGCACCACGAACACCCTCGCGCTGCAGCAAAAC
>Ga0209168_10000883_pt1 | contig 26138 bp, 15 predicted proteins | sample Coa_R1_FD_187156 | JGI IMG/M metagenome (GOLD analysis project Ga0209168, IMG submission 187156) | Surface soil microbial communities from Centralia Pennsylvania, which are recovering from an underground coalmine fire - Coalmine... | ecosystem: Environmental > Terrestrial > Soil > Unclassified ...
CTGTCATTCTGAGCGAAGCGAAGAATCTCTCCTTGTTTTTTTGCCTATACGTAAATCAAAGAGAGATTCTTCGCTTCGCTCAGAATGACAAAACCAGACAATAGATCTGGAGCGTGTGGAGCCGCGGCTTGCAAGAACTCCTTGTGCGATGACTGCGAGCCCTAGAAATGAAGCAGCGGCAGAAACCATCTCAACCTTTCGGTTGCGGTTTCTGCCGCTGCGATTGAAACGCTTACTGTTTGAGGCTAGTTGCCGGACGAGACGTTGGACGGCGCCATACCCAGATCGTTCTTGATAATCGCGCCACCCTTCATCACGAATTTCACGTGCTGCATCTCGGAAATGTCCTGCAGTGGATCGCCGGACACCGCGATGACGTCCGCGTACTTGCCCTTCTCGATGGTGCCGAGAGTGTCCGACATTTTAATGATTTCCGCATTGACCGTGGTAGCCATGCGCAGCGTGTAGACGGGGCTCGCTCCCCAACTCACTAGGACGGGGAACTGTTCGCCCTGCACGCCGTGCGAGCAGTTGCAGGCGGTGTTATAGACGCGGCCTGGCGGCGGCGCGGAGCCGCTGCCCCAGCCGAGAACCACGCCGGCGGCCAGCATCTTTTTCCACGTCACCTGCACCAGGCGCCAGCGGCTGTACGGAGCCCAACGCTTCAGATCGTCCGGTTCGTCCTGGCGATGGTCAAGAATCGTCGTGGTGATCGGCAAGTGCTTCTGCACGATTTCGCGGATGTCGGAGTCATCTGCCGCGGTGGCGTGCTGGATATTGTCGAGACCCAGGTCGATGGCCATCTTCAGGCCTTCGCCGCCGTAAGTGTGCGAGGCGACCCACATCCCGCGGCGATGGGCTTCGTCGATCACAGCCGCCAGTTCTTCGCGAGTGGGGAGCGGCTGGTTGTACATCTTGCCGTCCTTATCGAAGTAGAAGGGGCCGGTGGTGTGAATCTTGACGTGCTCGGCGCCGTACTTGGCGAGTTCACGCACTGCGTTGCGGAATTGGTCCGGGCCGCTGACTTCGATGTCCGGTTCCTTGGGCGAATACATGAGCGGGAACGCCGTGTTTTCCGGCATGGTGATGTTGATGATCGGGCCGGCGGTGACGATGCGCGGTCCCTTCACCAGTCCGGCTTGAATGGCCTTCTTCAATTCCACGTCCGCATAGCCGCCGCCGTGGGAACCCATGGCGACGAGCGTCGTAAATCCGGCATTCAGGCTGGACGTCGCACTGAACAGCGCGACCATCATTTGGTGCTGCAGGTTGCCCTGCGCGTCGGTCAGGTGCACGTGGCCGTCAATCAAGCCCGGCAGCACGGTAGCTTTGCTCAGGTCCACTACCGTTGCGCCCGCGGGAATTTTCACTTTATCGGCCGGACCAACGTCCGTGATTTTATCGCCGGTGATCAGCACCACCTGATTCGACAGGTTGGTGCCCGATTTCGGGTCAAACATTTTGCCCGCGCGAATAGCGGTGACTTGCCCCTGCGCTGAAGCCCCTACCGCGGCTGCCAGCGTTAAGGCTGCAATGCTCAAAACATACTTCATTCGGTTCATGGAGCCTCCGTTGCGAATCAGAATCCGTACCGGTTCGTGCTGCGCTTCGTTGCCATCCCTGCTTTTCAAGTTCGCCAAATCCGTTTCTTAATTCTTACTTCCCGTAGATCAACAACCGGAACGTTCCTGGAGTCGCAACGGGCTGTGGATTGGGCTGTTTCTCCGTGGGCGCCGGAGCTGGACCGAAGTCCGAAGTGGTCAGGAACAGTTTGTGAGTCTTGGCGTCCAGGCCCATGGTCTTGGCGCCGAACTCGGTTTTGACGGTTTCGACCTCGCTCAACTTATTTGGGGAATCCTCGTGAAAAATATGCAGCGTGCCTTCCCGCGTCGCAGCGGCGACCATGTTGGTCTCCGAATCGAAAACATTCGCATCCACGCGGTCGCCGATGGGGAATCCATCGCCGATTACTTTTCCGGTGTCGGCGTCCATCATGACCAGCATCTTGGGATTGCGGCCGCCGACAAACAGGCGGCGCGTCTTGCGATCCATGGTGATGGAAGTGGGCGCGCCGGAGGGCGCGACGGGGAAGCGGGATTTGACGGTCATCTCTTTGGTGTCAATCGCCACGATTTCATTGGTGGATTGGAGTGTGTCGTAGATCATGCCCTTGCCGTCGGAGTATGCCTGCTCAGGCGCGCCGCCGAGGGGAATGCTCTTGATCACTTCTTCCTTGACCGGATCGATTACCGTGCTGGATTTCTGGCTGCCGTTGAACACGAAGATGTGTTTGGAGGCGGTGTCATAGAGGATCCAGTCGGCGTCGTCTTCGGCCTTGATCGTTTTGGTGGGCTTGAGGGTTTTCAGGTCGAAGACGACCACGGTTGCAGAATCTCCGTCGGTGATGAATCCCTTGTTCAATTCCGGGACCAAAGCCACGCCGTGAACGCGCTTCCAGTCTCCGGTTATCGTGCCGATTTTTTCTCCGGTGTCGGCATTGACCACATGCACCGCGGTGCCTTCCGTGAAGAACATGCGGCGCGCGGACGGTTCCGGAATCACATAGTCGAAATATTCTCGGGTTGCGCCCACGCCGGGCGCCGCGCCGTAAGTAACCTTCTTGATCAGGTGATAGCCGCCGGCCGGTGAACCCGCGAGTACACAGGCGCCGGACAAAACGATCGAGAAAGCCAGCGCGAGTTTTGCGTAGCTGGAAACCTTCATTGAATCCTCCATCGAGGTCGGGTAGCGCAACCGCTGCGGGCCGCGCGCGTTCTTGGTGCTACTCGAAACTCCGCGCAATCCGCCCTTGCGAGGGCTCGGAGAACGAGCGGGTGCCTTGCCAATGCTATTTGGAACCCCCGAACTTTACTCCAGAAAGCCTGAAAATTCCCTTAAATTAAGCGCTGAATTTCCTCCCGGCTCGGCCGGAAGGCGGAAAGGGTAGGAGGCCCGAAAACGGATGACATTCTACCGCTAAACAGGCCAAGCGACTCAAATTTTTGAATCCCCATTAAGCGGGCTATCCTTTTTGGGGCCATCGGAAAACCAAATAGCGAACCCAACCGTGGTATCGGCCGTCTGGTCCGCCCGGCGAATCGGCAACCAGGCGTTCCGCGCAGCAAACGATGCTGACGCGGATCAAGTTTGCGGCCTGTCTCCTAGTGGTCCGAAATAGCAAAATATGTACGCCAGCGTACAAAAGTGGTTGACAGGGCGCAAGCACAAGTCCATTTTCGTGGCATCAGTCCACATTCTTCCGCCGAGAATCGACGGTCCTTTGCGCACTGACCTCTCAGTCGAAAGGACCCGGGTATGGATACCATCACGGAATTACAACGATTGCGCTCCCAGAAGACCGAACTAATAGACGCACTGCGAAACGCGACAGCACTTCTCATGTTGGAATTCTCTGACACTGAAGGCAGCGGACAAGAAATCATTCAGCAATGTCAGAGAATTCTCGGTCAAACGGAAGATGTTCCAAGAATCCCGTTTATCAGGCGGAATCTCTTCAACGATATACCGGAACTCTGATAGTAATTGCAGGATTCTCTGACGCAATGCACGCCCTCTGCGGGAAATACGAGTCGATTTTCCCGACGCAGCATCCCCCCGTCGTTCGAGTCTACGCCTTCGCGAGGGCTCAGGCTAAAGACTAGCGCTGCAACAAAATCTGTTCCCCAAAAACAGATGCCCGCCCGTTTAGAGGGCGGGCATCCGCGACGGCCCGGTGAACTACCACTGCACCTTCAGGGCAAATTGAATCTCCCTGGCGGGTGTCTGCAGGTTTGCGACACTAGTGATGTTGCCAACGCCAGCGTAGGCCCCGTTCGTGCCGATCAAACCGGAGTTGGTATCGCCGCTATTGGGCTGCGGCGGGTTGAAGTTGGCGTGGTTGAACAGATCAAATATCTCCGCGCGGAACTGGATGTTGAACTGTTCGGAAATTCGCGTGATCGGGAAGATCTTGTGGACAGAGAAGTCCACGTTTACAAAGTTAGGTCCGGTAATGGTGTTCCGGCCGACATTGAGCGGCATCAGATTGGTGCAGTAGCTCTGGCCCGATGGTGCCAAAGGCACGAAGGTCGGTTTGTGGGATACTGGATCGACGGTTCCCGCTTTTGGTATGCCGTTGCAACCGTACGGCAGCGAAGCCAGCGCTGAAGTCGGCACAGTCGGCTCCGTGAAACAGTTTTGGTCCAGGAATCCTACGACCGGCCCACCGACCTGGTAGTTGATCGCGTTGCACCCCGGAATCCTGACCAGCGGACCATAGGGGTCGGCGCCGCCATTGTTCAATCCCAGAGGATCCCCGGTATTGGTGACTGTGGTCGGAGTCCCGCTGTTATAGGCAAAAATGCCGCCCACTTCCCAATCCGCCAGCGCTTCCTTCATAAAGCCGTTCCACGACTTTGGCGTCGGAATCGTGTACAGGGCGTTGAGGGAAACCACGTGCATGATGTTGAAGTCCGATGGGCCGTAGTACGCATGCGGCAACCACCAGATAGGTGAGTTGATGCCGTTGGCGAAAGTATCGCCGGCGATCGTTTGCGAGTCGTCATCCTGCGACTTCGAATAGGTATAAGCGAGCTGGAACTGGAAGCCGTGGGCAAATTTCTTGTCCAGGTTCACGTTCAATCCATGGTAATTGGAGCCGGTATTCCAGAAGATGTAGCGGACCACGCCGACGTTCGGATTCGCCTTGATTCCACCGCTGGCGGGGAAAAGGTATCCGTACGGAGTCTGTACCTCTGGAGTTGCGGTGCCAGGCGCACCTACCATGTTGGCGTCATCGCCGCGCATCAGGAGGTGCACGCCATGGGAACCCACATAACCAACTGTCAGAGACATGTCCGACGTGAGTTGACGCTGCACCGAGAGGTTCCACTGCTCGACGTAGCTGCGGTGCGGAGCGCCTTCAATTGTGGAGAGTGACAGCTTGCTGTTCGTGGAGTTCGTGAGCTGCGTTCCGCCCTCTTGGGCCTCGAAGGGATGCGCACCGAAGTTCGCAAGCCCGTCGATGCTCTTGAAGATGAAGAACGGCGCAGCCTGATTCTGCTGCAGGAGGAAATAACCGGCGAGCGGGTCCACGTCGTAGAGGCCGAAACTCCCGCGCACCGAACTCTTGCCATCCTTGAGCGGATCCCAGGCGAAGCCGACCCGCGGTTCGAGGTTGCGAAGCGTGGGATTCTTGTAGTACGGGCCCGCGCTGGCGCAAGCTGAACCGGGTTGCGCCGGGATCGGCGCGGTGAACTGCGTTCCGCAGACCGGCGCGTTCGCGGTGATCGACGGCAGGTTGGTGATGCGGCCCTGGGCGTCGCTCAACACAGTGGTGGGCTCATATCGAAGACCGATATTGAGCGTGAGGTTGGATTTGAATTTCCAGTCGTCCTGTGCATAGAAGCCCATCGAGGTCTGGCGAAATTCCCTCGGGTTGTCCACGATGTTGACGAGGCCAGCCTCATAGTGGCTGGGCTCGCCCGCCAAAAACTGGAGAATGCGGTTGCCAAACGTTGCCGCCGGGTTGTTGAAGATATAGCGGCCTCCGGGGCTCTGGAACGTATGCTGGTTGTACAGCATGCGCTCGACGCTGGCGCCGAACTTGATGGTGTGAGCGCCGCGCGTCCAGAACGCGTCATCCGAGTATTGATACGAGTTCCAGGTGTGCAGGTAGTGCGAACTCGCGTTGGTCCCGGCGAAAAAGTCCGTGATTCCGCCGCCGACCGACAGGCGGGGAGCCGCCTGCCCGGCGAGTCCACCCAAGGCCGGATCTCCGGCGGCGGGATTGATCGCCGTTGGTGTGAAGTTATTTCTTACGTTGTCGCGATTGAAGCCCACGCGCGCGGCATTCACGAAGTTCGAGCTGAAGGTGTGGCTTTCTTCGATAGCGATGGTTGTGCGGGATGTGGTGGATTCGGTAATCACATCGTTGAACGCATCGGGTTGGTTAAACTTGGCCTCATCCCTGAGGAAGGTGCCGAAGATGTTGTCCTTCTCGCCGATTTTGTAATCGGTTCGCAAGGTGCCGAAATTCTCAGGCGCGGTCTGAACCCCGGAGAAAAGGAACGTCGCGCGGTCCACGTTCGCTTGCGTGGCGCTTGACGTTGGCCATAGTTTCAGCAACGCCGCCGAGTAGTCGTTCACGCAAGTGTTGGCGAGCGGAGAGAGATAGTGGCCGGGGCTGCCGCCCAGGTCGGTGCAGGCCGTGCCAGCAGGCTGGCCGGCGGCGGGAGCGGGATTCGCGGCCAGGATTCCCAGCCGGGCGTTGTTGGAAAATACCGTGGAGTTGCTGGTGAGGCCTTTCGTCTGGCGCAGGCCTTCATAATCGCCGAAAACGAAGAGGCGATCCTTGATGATGCGGCCTCCCGCGGACGCGCCGAATGTGTTGCGCTTGAAGGGAGGATTCGCGCTGTTGCTGACCCGGTTGAAGTAGGGCCTGGCATCGAGCGCGCTGTTGCGCAGGAACTCGTACACGGCACCGTGGAACTGGTTGGTGCCGGAGCGGCTGACGGCATTGACCACTCCGCCGGTCGCGCGGCCGTACTCAGCCGGGAATCCACTGGTGAGCACGGAGAATTCCTGAATGGCGTCAACCCCCAGGACGATTCCGATCACGTTTCCGGGAGCCGCCATGGCGTAATCGTTGACATTGATTCCATCGATCCGGTAGTTGTTGAACGTGGACCGCTGGCCGGAGATGGTCATTTCGCCGCCGAAGCCGCGGTTGCCGCGGGCGGAAGTCGCAAAGGCCATCTGCGTCTGGATCTGCTTCACGCCGGGTTGCAACTGAGCGAGTGACGTCCAGTCGCGCCCGTTCAGGGGCAGTTCGCGCACCGTTTCCGATTCGACTTGCCCGGTGACAGCCGAAGAGGTCAGCTCAATTTGCGGCGCCGCTCCGGTGACCTGCACTTCCGTGGAAGTCTGGCCCACTTTCAGGGCGATGTTCAGTTGCTGCTGCTGCCCAACGGCGAGTGCCAGGCCGGACTGCACATGTGTCGAGAAGCCTGTGGCGGTCACCCGCAGGTCATAGGTTCCGGGGTTCAGGTTTGGAATGCTGTAAAGGCCGGCGGAGTCCGTAGTAACTTCCCGGGCCGCGGCGGTTGCGGTATTGGTTATGGTGACGGTTGCGCCGGAAACAACTGCTCCCGACGGATCGGTAATCGTCCCGGACACAGTTGCTCCGGTGACCTGGGCATGCGTGATAACTGCGGAAGCCAGACAGAAGACCAGCACGAACAGCAAAACGGACACACCAACAGAATACTTCTGAGACCCTGCCACACCCATGCTACACCTCCGAGGATGGACCCTAATGGGCCATCGCATGCAACTTGGATTTGGGGCAACTGGCCTGACTGCTTTGAGTGGAAACACCACTCCGACTTGGGGTGGATTAAAGACACTCCGAAGAAAAATTGTCAAGGCCCTTATGAAATAGCAACATTCGCCGCGAGGTTATCTCTGAGATAGCATCGCGCCGCCGCGCTCGGCGAAATACGGCGATTTTAGCGGGAATTTGATGGTTTTTAGCAAGATTGGCGCGAGGGGAAGCAATGCTCTTCAGGAAACCGCTGCACAAACTTGCCCGCTGAAGTCAGGCCTTGAGCTTTCAGTAGCACAGCGGCTCTTCGCTGTGCGGGTTTGTGCGCTGCTGCGGTGGCTAAGCTTTCTGTGTCAGTCTGTGCCACTCAAAAAACAAAAGCCCGTCCGCTTTCGCGGACGGGCTTTTGCGTCGATCTAGATCAGGCTCTTGCGGACTACCACTGCACCTTGAGCGCGAACTGAACTTCGCGCGGCAAGCCGGCGAGTTCGGCAAGGTTGCCGACGCCCGCGGAAGTGCCGTCCGGGTTGAGGAGACCTGAATTGCAGTCGCCGCTGCACGGCTGCGGCGGAACGAAGTTGGAGTGATTGAAGATGTTGAAAATCTCGGCGCGGAACTGAACGTTGAACTGCTCCGAAATCTTCGTGATCGGGAACACCTTGTGAACCGAGAAGTCCATGTTCACGAAGTTCGGGCCGTACAGCTGGTTGCGGCCGACGTTGAACGGTGAAAGATTCGCGCAGTAGCTCGTGGCCGACCCGGGTACATTCGCGAAAGGCGAACCGGCGGCGAACGGAACACACGGATACGGCAAAGACGCGACTGCCGAAGTGGGCAAGCTCGGCTCCGAGTAGCAGCTCTCGTTGATGTAGACCGGGGCCGGACCGCCGATCCAGTTCTTATTCACGGGGTTGCAGCCGGCCAGCTTTACCAGAGGTCCGAACTGGTCCGCGCCGCTGTTTCCGAGGTTAAGCGGGTCGCCGTTGTTGATCGCCGTCGTCGGCGTGCCGCTGTTGTAGGTGAAGATTCCACCAATCTCCCAATCCGCCAGCGCTTCCTTGCGGAAGCCGTTCCAATCCTTCGGAGTCGGCAGGGTGTAGAGAGCGTTGACGGAAAGAGTGTGAGTCACGTTGAAGTCTGACGGGCCGTAGAACGCTTTCGGCAGCCACCACCACGGCGAGTTGATGCCGTTGGCGAAGGTGTCGCCGGCAATCGTCTGCGAGTCGTCGTCGAGAGACTTCGAGTACGTGTACGCTGCCTGGAGTTGGAAGCCGTGAGCGAACTTCTTGTCCAGGTTGACGTTGAGGGCGTTGTAATTCGAAGTGGTGTTCCAGTAGATGTAACGGATGACGCCCATGGTCGGATTGACCTGCGCGCCGCCGCCCGGGAACAAGTAACCATACTGAGTCGTGACTTCCGGTGTCGGCGTTCCCGGCGCACCGGTCATGTTGCCGTCGTCACCGCGCATCATCAGGTGCACGCCGTGCGAGCCAACATAGCCGACCGTCAGGGAGAGGTCGGAGGTGAGCTGGCGCTGCAGCGTGAGGTTATATTCCTCAACGTAGTTGCGGTGAGGAGTGCCCTCAATCGTCGATTCCGCCAACTTGCTTCCGACGAAGTTCGTGAGTTGGGTTCCGCCGTCCCCAGCTCCCCAGACCGGGTTCGCGGGGTCCTGGTTCTTCCAGTTGGCAGCTCCCTTGATGCTCTTGAAGACCAGGAATGGACCCGCCTGGTTCTGTTGCAGCAGGAAGTAGCCAGCGAACGGATCGACGTCATAGATTCCGAAGCTGCCGCGAACGGAAGTTTTCCCGTCCTTGAACGGATCCCAGGCAAACCCTACGCGCGGTTCGAAATTCCGGAGCGTGGGGTTCTTATAGTAGGGTCCCACGCCGCCGCAGCTCGAACCCGGCAGTGCCGGTCCGGGCGCGGTGAACTGCGTTCCGCACGTCGGCGCCGTGGCGGAGATGGTCGCCAGGTTGGTGATGCGGCCCTGAGCGTCCTTCAGAACGGTGGTGGGCTCATACCGCAGTCCAAGGTTGATGGTCAGGTTCGACTTGATCTTCCAGTCGTCCTGAGCATAAAGGCTGAACGTGGTCTGCCGGAATTCCCTGGGGTTGTCCGTCACATTCAGCAGGCCGGCTTCCCAAGATTTTGCAATGCCGGAGAGGAAACCAACGTAGTCGTTAAACTGGTAGCGGCCAGCGGGCTCCTGGAAGGTGTGCTGGTTGTACAGCATCCGTTCCACTCCGCCACCGATCTTGATGGTGTGGGCGCCTTTGGTCCAAATGGCGTCATCGTAATACTGATACGAGTTCCACGTGTGCAGATAGTGGGAACCACCGTTGGTGCCACCGAAGAAGTCGGTGACGCCTCCGTGCACGGAAAGCCGCGGAGCCGCCTGACCCGTAATGGCGCCGAGTGCCGTGTTGCCGGCCAGCGGATTGATTGCCGTCGGAGTGAATTGATTCCGAACGTTATCGCGGTTGTAACCGACGCGCGCCGCGTTCACGAAGCTGGAGCCGAAGGTGTGATTCTCTTCGATCGCGATCGTGGTGCGCGCGGTCGTCGATTGCGACAGCACGTCATTGTAAGCGTCAGGCTGATTGTAGGTTGCGTTGTCCTTCAGGAATGTCCCGAAGATGCTGTCGCTGTTTCCGATCCGATAGTCGGCGCGAATCGTGCCGAAGTTTTCGGGAACGGACTGCACACCGGCGAAAACGAACGTCGCCAAATCGGCATTGCTTGCCTTCACGAGCGAAGACGTGGGGAAAAGACCCAGCAATTGGGCCGAGTAGTTATCCACGCAAAGATTCGCGAGGGGCGAAAGATAAGTTCCGTTGGTGCCGGACAGAGTGTTGCAGGGGGTTCCGGCCGCGAAACCCAGGGAATTGGGCAGGTTATACGAAGCGGCACCGGCCCCAACGAAGTTTGAACTCGTAATGTCCCCGAGCCGCGCGTTGTTCGATAGCACGCCAGCCACAGTCGGAACTCCCTTGGACTGTCGAAGCCCTTCATAGTCGGCGAAAACGAAAAGCTTGTCCTTGATGATCGGGGCTCCGGCCGAAGCGCCGAACTGATTGCGGCGGAAGGGCGGAATCGGGCTGCCGGCCGAACGCGTAAAGTAATCGTTGGCGTCGAAGGCGCTGTTGCGCAGGAATTCGTAAACCGCGCCGTGGAACTGGTTGGTGCCGGAGCGGCTGATGGCGTTCACGATACCGCCGGTGGCGCGGCCATATTCGGCCGGGAACCCGCCGGTCAACACCGAGAATTCCTGAATCGCGTCGACGCCCAAAACCACGCCGATCACGTTTCCGGGAGCGGCCATGGCGTAGTCGTTCACGCTGATGCCGTCGATGCGGTAATTGTTAAATGTGGAGCGCTGCCCCGAAACCGTCATTTCGCCGCCGAATCCGCGGTTGCCGCGGGCGGAGGTCGAATAGCTCATCTGGGTTTCGATCGGCTTGACGCCGGGCTGCAGTTGGGCGAGCGAAGTCCAGTCGCGCCCATTGAGGGGCAACTCACGAACGGTTTCGGATTCGACCTGACCGCTCAGTGCAGACGAAGTGAGGTCGATCTGGGGAGCGGCCTCGGTGACTTGCACGGTGGTCGTCGTGTCACCGACCTTAAGAGCGAAATTCAGCTGTTGAGTCTGGCCGACCGCGAGGGTGATGCCCGACTGAGCGGACGTGGCAAAGCCAGTGGAGCTGACCTTGATATCGTAGGCCCCGGGCGTCAGGTTCGGCATGTTGTACAAGCCGGCGGAGTCCGTGGTGACTTGCCGCGTATCTCCCGTCGCGCTGTTCTTGGCGGAAACTTGAGCCCCTGCGACAACTGCGCCCGAGGGGTCGGTGACGGTCCCGGTGAGGGTTGCCCCGGTGACCTGAGCGTGCGCTACAACGCCCATCATTAAGCTGAAGCAGAACACCACAAATATTGCCAACCCAACTGCAAACTGCTTAGACTTTCCCACACCCATGCAACGCCTCCTTAGATGAACCTTCGCGGGTCATCGCGTGCAAAATCGTAATTGGACTACCAGCCTGATTTTGGATTAAACCACCCCAAAAACTTGGAGCCAATTTAAGTACCTGGAGGTTCAGAAGTCAACTGTTTTCTTAAATTAGCGCGAAATTTTACACCCATCCTGGAACCTTCCCAGGCGGATTTTGCATGCCTAAACAGGCGTCAGATAACGCGCTCTTTTCGAAGCTCTTGGATCGTTTTTGCTTCATAACCAAGCGTTTCCAGCCACCTGACGGTGTGTTCGGAGAGAACGGGGGCGGGACCTGGCGGCGCACACTGATCCCCCGGAAAGAGGAAGCCTCCCCGGGTCACTTTCTGTGTCCCCGTGGCTCCCGCGTGGTTAGAGACAAACCTGCGGCCCGACAGATGCTCATGGCGCAGAATTTCCGGGACGCTCAGCACGCGTCCCGCGGGCACGCCAACTTCGATCAGTGCGCGCTCCCAGTCCGCGGCGCTGCGTTTCATTAACTCTGGAGCGATTTCGCGATTGATGGCCGCGCGGTTTCCCCGGCGAGTTTCCCGGTCGGCGAAGCGGACATCCGTCTTTAGTTCCGGGCGCCCGATCAGATCGCACAGCTTTTCGTACTGGGCGCTTTCATTGGCGGCAATGTTGAGAAGGCCGTCCGCGGTACGAAAGGTTCCCGACGGCGCGGCCGTGAAATTTTCATTGCCCATGGGGATGGGCTCGACGCCGCCGTTTAAATAGTTGGAGACCACCCAGCCCATGGAGGCCAGCGTGGATTCCAGCATGGACACGTCAATGCTGCGGCCGCGGCCGGTGGTTCGCGAGTCCACCAGCGCCGCGCAAATTGCCATGGCTGCCGTGATTCCGCCCAGGGTGTCGCAGATCGGATAGCCCACCCGCAGCGGCGCGCTGCGCTCGTCGCCGGTAACATTCATCACTCCAGAGATGCCCTGGATCACCTGATCGTACGCGGGGCGCATGGCCAGCGGGCCGTCCTGTCCAAAGCCTGAGATCGCGCAATAAACGATGGCAGGATTCACTTCGGCCAGCACCGGATAGTCGAGGCCCAGCCGGCTCATCACGCCGGGCCGGAAATTTTCGATGACCGCGTCGGAAATCGCCGCCAGCTTCTTGAAAATTTCCTTGCCCTTTGCGGATTTCAGGTTAAGGGTGACGGACTGCTTGCCGGCGTTGACGGAGACGAAGGACGCGCCCATCAATTCGGCGTTGCCTTTCAGGTCGGCGCCGAGGCTGCGGGCGAGATCGCCGTTTTGGGGATGCTCGATTTTGATGACTTCGGCGCCGAGAAGCACCAACTGAAAACTGCAAAACGGGCCGGCCAGGACGTTGGTCACGTCCAGGACGCGAACCCCATGAAGTGGAAGCGCCATCGACTCGATCCCCTCGCTCACCGGATGAAATGCCTATGCTGATATGGTTGGAGTCACGCCGCAGGCGCCGGCACGGCGCGCTCGCAGAAGATGCCCCTGGTAAGGCCGCGAGGAGAAGCGGCATGCGAATTCCGCGGCGTCCAGCAATTTTTCCAGGTCGATTCCCGTTTGGTAGCCCATGCCCTCCAGAAAATCGACCAGGTCTTCGGTCGCGAGATTGCCGCTCGCGCCGGGGCAATACGGACAGCCCCCAAGGCCCGCGGTGGCTGCGTCAAATTCGCGAACACCGGACTGGAGTCCCGCCAGCGTGTTGGCCAGGCCCCTTCCATACGTGTCATGAAAATGGAGCACGATGTCTTCTCGCTTCAAATTCGCGTCACTGAGAAGGCGGCCTACTGTTTCGGTGACCTGATCCGGAAAGGCCATGCCATCGGTGTCACAGACGGCGACGCGCCACGGGCTGGCTTGCCGCGCGGCGCGGACGGCGTTGACCACCGCCTGGCTGGAGATCCTGCCCTCAAACGGGCAATGGAAGCAGGTGGAAAAACCGGTGCGAAGAGTCACGCCATCGCGCTCCGCGAGGCGAGTGGTCTGCTCGAGCAGTTGCAGCGATTCGGCCATGCTGCGATTCAGGTTCTTGCGGTTAAAGGTTTCACTCGCGGCGATCACGAATTCCATGTGGCGGATGCCGGCAGCCAGCGCGCGCTCATAGCCCTTCAAATTTGGTATCAACGCGGAAAATGTCACGCCTGAAAATTTACTGAGGCCGGCGGCTACGTCTTCCGCGTCCGCCATTTGCGGCACCCATTTGGGGTGAACGAAGCTGGTGGCTTGGATGTCGCGGATGCCTGCGCGAACCAGTTTTTCGATGAGGGCAAGTTTGTCGCGCGTCGCGACGGGCTGCGGTTCATTTTGCAAGCCGTCACGCGCGGTGACATCGACCACTCTTACTTGTTCGCCCATCGGTGCGATTCCTTTAATGGCCAAACCTCGCAGGCTGAGCCTGCGCCACCAAAACCGGCAGACGGAATCTCCGCCACTCGGCGTTATTGTTTCATTGTACGGCTTGCGATCATGGAGGAAAACAGCAATCGCGAAGAGAGGATCGGGTACCCGGTCGGTACGAGTTTCACAGGCTGCGCAGGCTGCGGGAAAAAAAACACAACGGCTTGTCATTCTGAGCGAAGCGAAGAATCTCTCTTCGATTTAAGTATGGGCAAAAACAATGACAGATTCTTCGCTTCGCTCAGAATGGCAAATTTTTGAATGATTGAAAAATCATTGCACTGAAACTGCGCAAGCTAAAGCATGCGCCACTTTAGCTGGAAGTGCGCTGCCGGGCCAGGTTTCTACGGAAGAAGGCGAAACGCCCTGGTTGCAGCGCGCTCACGCGATCGGTAATTCCTTCGGGCCGCGTCTGCGCGCGCAGAGCCCACCACGATGCCAGGTACAGCAGGCCGGCGATCACCAACATGGAGCGGATACCGGTCCACATTGAGACCGACTCCAGAACTCCTCCCATCAAGGCGCCCAGGAGGTTTGAGCCGAGGGCCTCGCCGCGAAAGCCCTCTTTCGCGAAACTGCGGATGAACACGATCCCGGCAAAAAAGACCGGAAGGCAGAGCACGCCCGTGGCGGCCAGCGCCTTTAGCCAGATGGATTGGAAGAAGAAGCGCTCCAGAGGGATGAAGTATCCCGCGACGATGGTCAGCAGAATACCTACATAGCCGACGGTGACCGGAAGTTCCGGCATCCACTGGACCAGGAAGTTGGAAGCCACGATCAGCAGCAACAGCCCGCCGATGACAATGGAGTTCACCAGCCAGGTGGTGCCGAAAAGCAGCGCCATCTTGCTGACGATCTGAGCTTCGAGCAGCAGAAATCCCGCGCCGAGGAAAAAGAAGTGCCAGCGAATGGAGCCGGCGGTGACTCCGATTTTACCCATGAAGAGCCAGCAAAGAATGACCAGCACGGCAGAGAGGATCACCACCGAGCCGGGCAATCCGGGCTCGTGCTGGTAGAAGTACGGCCAATCATCGGTGGTGAGAGAAGCTTTGGCGGTGTCGAAATCCTGGTGCGTTTTCACATAGGCGGCCAGAGAGGGCTCGGTCATCGCCTGCGCGATGCGCGCCTCGGAACCGGCGATATAAAATCGGCCCGGCGTGGTGAACATGGACGCGCTGGCTTGCAATTCCATGGGCGGGTGGCCGAACGCGGTTTCCAGCAAACTATTCAATCGTCCGGCGATCCAGGGCGTGGACACGTAAAACTTAACCACCATGATGCCATCGGGCTTCAACAGCCGCTTGGTGGCCTGCAGCGCTTCGACCGTATAGACGTAGTTATCGATGCGGATATTCGAGTAGTACGAACTGGTAGTGTGCGAATCGAGCAGCGAGAAGACCACCATGTCATAGCGGTCGTTGGTCGTTTCGACGTAGCTGCGCGCGTCATCGAGAACCGGAGTCACTTTCGGCGAGTCATAGGGCTTTTCGAAGTGCAGCGTTTTGCCCAGTTTCAGGATCAGGGGATCGATCTCCACCGCGGTGACGTGGCCGGCGCCGTTGCGCAGCGCGGCCGCGACGTCGTTGCCCGAACCCGCGCCGAGAACCAGAACCGACGGAGGATTCTGGTAGAAGTGATACGGCACGTTGTAAGCGTTCCACTCGATCGGATTCTCTGCAAAATATTTCGCGTGCGATTTCACGAAGGACGGCGACAGATTGAACATCTGCTGATACCAGCTTCCATTGGTGGTTAGCTCGTAGCCGGTCAGTTCGCCGTTCTGATGTACCGGCCTCACGATCAATTTCTGGTAGGGCGACCAGTACACTTTGCCTTCGCCGCCCGGCCCGATGGTAGTCATGGCCACGCAGAACAACACCACCACGGTGGCGGCCCATCGCAGCCGCGCGATTGGCCAGACGAACCACACCAGCATGATGCCGGCCAGCAGAAACCACACCGCCGGCGGTTGATACCAGAAGCACAGCAGCGTGTACAGCGCGATTCCCGCCAGGCTTCCAATGATGTTCACCGTGTAGCCGAAAATTCCGTTGCGGGCATTCTCCAGATACCAGCCGACTAACTGGCCGATGGGCACGAACGCGAAGGAGATCAAAGCGACGATCGGCACAATCACCAGCGTCGCCAGCGCCAGCAGCGCCAGCGCGCTGGAGCCGAGCGCGATGTATGGCACTCCCCAGACGTTCACCTCGGAAGAGGCGCCGATGAAACCGGGCAACCCTTCAATGAGCCGCCGCAGAGCGGGCCACGGCAGCTTGATGATGATGGCGAGAGTTGCGAGCGGAAGCAGCAGCGAAAACAAACTGATTCGGCGATGCACCAGATAGCAGCCCAGTCCGAATCCCAGGAAGCAGGCGATCAGAACGAAATTCTTGAAGTAGGCGAAAATCTGAATCTCGGAAGACACCCAGCGGATCATCAGTAGCTCGAGAAACAATCCGAGCACGCTGGCCAGAGCCAATTTTCCAGAAGTGAATCCGCCCAACTCCTCCGTGGAAAACTCCCATCGCGCGATGTATCGCCGCAGGGCGGAGGAGGAATTTCCGTGTGTCTCGTGGCGGTAGTAGTCAGAGAGCCACAGGCTTGCGATGCCGGTCAGGCCGACGACGAATAAATAGGCGAAACTCAGACCTACCATTGACGATCCTCCACGCGTGGGCCCTTGGCCGTTTGGGCAGAAAATTGGTGCGAATTGCGCCATGCGGCTTAGAGAAGCCGTAAGGGTAGTTCGAAGCCCAGCACTTTGCCCAGCTCGATGCAGAACTTTCCGGGATTTTTGTCGCAGTTCTAGAACCATCGCGGCGGAAAAGTAAGAGCTGTTGATTCAGTGACTTGCGGGGGCTTTGAGTTGCGCTCAGCCATTGCCCGTCCACGATTGATTGCACAATCTCCGGGGGGTATGCACTTCCGTGGACAATGCGATGCCGCGAGACGTGCTGGTTAACCGGATGGGCCCTTGGGAGACTTCGAGGTGACGATTCGAAGACGCTTCTTGATTGGCGCTTTCTTCTTCCATTTCTTTGAAGCGCTCTTCTTGCGAGGCGTCGCTCGACGCGCACCGCGCCCTCCCGCGCTGAGCGACTTGATCTTTATGAGTTCTTGCCGAAGGGCGTCTTCCACCGCCTGAGACGCGAGTTCGCCGCGGGCCACACGGCTGATATAGTAAGGATCAAGATTCAGGCGATGAGCAACTTTCCCGTAGAGCCCTTTGAGAAGAGTTGCCAGATCGTGCGGGTTTTCCGAATCTCCACCGGCCTTCCTGGGCATTTACCACCTCCAGCCTCCGCTATTGGGGTCTGCCTGACCGGGATCCAACGACTAATTGGCTTCATGTACTTCCAAAGCCAAAAAATCTCAGTGCGTACCATCACACATGGGTGTGATTAAAATCACAAATCACGACGGAAATCCGGGCCCCTGGTCTGACCGAAGCGCAGTCATTCTGAGTCATTTGATCGATGATCAGCGAAGCGCTATTCACAAAGCACGGATGGCGGTCCGATGATCATCGGGCCTCATTTCGGCCGTTCTACTGGCAGCGTTTTACCTTTTGAGATATATATAGCATTGTACATTCTTGGTGACACCCCGGCCCGGATCCGAACAGCTGGAGATCCATGCTGACGATGGAACGGAGATCCTGTGGCTAAAAAGGCGACGCCTATCGAACGGATATTTGTTCAGGTCTTTAATCGCGAAATGAATCCAACCGAACGGAAGATATTGTTAGCGAAGCCGAAGAAAACTCGCAAGCCGTAAAAGCGTCTTCGCAAATCTTCCCGGTAGCGGCGGCAGGTTTCACGTCCTGGCTGGAGCCAGGCTCCGCTCACCTTCGCAAGTTTTTGAAATCGCCGTGCAACGCTACCGGCGCTCTGCTCGCGGCAATCTCGAAAGAATACCGGAGCAGCTCAATCGCCCGATCCACGTCCGAGGAAGTCTTCAGGTAAATGCTCACCCACCCGCTGCGCGGCAGAATGTGGTGAGGTTCCGCGCGGCCGTCGGATACCACGGCATCCCGGACGTCTTTTGGAAAGGGAATGTCCACGAGGTGATCGCCATGGACGTGGCCGATTTCGCGCCGGCCAAGGCGATATTCCATGCCGCCATACCGGTGCGGCTGTGCATCGATCCCGGGCCAGTCCCGCAGGGTGGATGCGATTGTTTGGCCGGCTCCAGGGACGGACATAAATTCCTCGGAACGCTTCGGAATTGCCTTAGCTAGCTTAGATGCGGCGTCTTACAACTCAGGTTCACACAATGCGATTGGGGTTCGTGGCCCAGCGACCCTTCGCTGGTAAAGTGCCGCTTAGCCATTTCTGCGTGAGTTTTTCGCTACCGGTTCGACCCTGACCGGTTGACCAAGCCCGCGCCATCCCTTAACCTGTATTGCCGCCTGCGAGCAGACTCCCAGCGGCCAATATACGCTTGAAATGGAATTGGCCAAACTCGATCTGCGTGCGCCCCAATAAAACTTTCTCCTAAACTAAAGAGAATGGACTGAGACGACCGACATGCCAGGAATCATCAAGGAAAGACTGTTCACTCCCGGCCCCACGCCCTTGCTGCTGGAGGCCCAGCTCCGCGCGCTGACCATGACGCTACATCACCGCACGGACGCGTTCCGCGCGCTGATGCGGGAGACGCTCGAGGGCCTGCGCTATTACTTTCATACTAAAAACGACGTAGTTGTGTTCTCCAGCTCCGGCACCGGAGCGATGGAAGGCGCGATTTCAAACCTGTTGTCGCCCGGCGAGCGCGTGCTGATCGGGACCGCGGGGAAATTTGGCGAACGCTGGGTGCAGCTGGCCAAGGCCTATGGGATCGAGTCGGTGGTGGTCGAGGCGCCCTACGGGCATCCTGTGCCCATTGCTGAGATGACGAAGAAGCTGCAAAGCGGCGGCCCGTTCCGCGCGGTGTTGATCCAGGCGACGGAAAGCTCGACCGGTGTTCGCAATGACGTGGAAACGCTCGGCAAGGCCGTGGCCGCGCTTCCGGAGTGCTGCTTTGTGGTCGATGCCATCACCGGTCTGGGCACGACCGACTTGCGTCCTGACGATTGGGGCATTGACATCATGATTGGGGGGTCGCAGAAGGCGACCATGATTCCGCCGGGCCTGGCATTTGCCAGCATCAGCAATAAGGCGGCCGGCGTGATGGAAAAATCCAAGCTGCCGCGCTACTACTTCGATTACACGAAAGAACGCAAAAGCCTGGCGAAGGGCGAGTCGAGCTACACCCCGGCGACTTCGCTGGTGGTCTGCCTGCACGGCGCTTTGAACTACATCAAAGAGCTGGGACGCGAGAACCTGATCGGCAACGCTGCGCTTCTGGCTGAAGCAACGCGCGAAGCCGCGCTGGGCATGGGCCTGACGAATTTCGCGGTGAGCTCTCCGGCGAACGCGGTGACCTCGATCAACGCGCCAGCGGGAATCGAATCGACCAAAGTGGTGAAAGAGATGCGCTCGCGATTCGGCGCCATTCTCACCGACGGCCAGGGCTCGATGAAGGGGCAGATGTTCCGCATCGCGCACCTCGGCTATTACGATTTCCTGGATCTGCTGGCGATTCTCGGTGCGCTGGAAATTGCGCTGCAAAAGGTGGGCCACAAGGTTGAACTCGGCAGCGGCGTGCGGGCAGCGCAAAATGTTTACTTGCGACATAATCTGTAGCCCGCCTCCTCAGAGGCGGGGATTTTCTGTTGCGTGTCCGCACGTGGTATCGCGCGGCACGCTGAACCAGTAAGGAACAGGCCGAGACGATGCGCAAAAAAGCCTCGCCTCTGAAGAGGCGAGCTACAGATGTGTTGGGGTTTTGCGATTTACGATGCTGAAATAGCCTGACGGAAAAACCTAAAAACAATGAAAATTCTGATTGCGGACAGCGTGGATGAAGGCGTCGTAGGGCTTCTGAAGGCGGATCCTTCGTGGAACGTTGTGAATCTGCCCAAGACCAAAGGCAAGGTTGAGGACGAAATTCGCGACGCGGACGCCTTGCTGGTCCGCAGCGCGACCAAGGTGACCGCCGAGCTTTTGGAAAAGGCCAAGAATCTGCGCGTGATCGGGCGCGCGGGCGTGGGCGTCGACAACGTCGACCTGGACGCCGCCACGCGCAAGGGCGTGCTGGTGATGAACACTCCCGGCGGAAACGCCATCAGCGTGGCCGAACACACCATGACCATGCTGCTGGCCATGGCGCATCCCGTGGCGCAGGCCGACGCATCGATGAAGGCCGGCCAGTGGGAGAAGAAAAAGTTTACCGGCAGCGAATTGCGCGGCAAGACTTTGGGACTGATCGGGCTCGGCACAATCGGCACGGAAGTCGCGCGCCTGGCGCAAGCCCACAAGATGACGGTGGTGGCCTTCGATCCCTACGTGCCGGCGGTGGTGGCGAACGAGCAGAATATCCGTCTGGTCCCGCTCGAAGAGTTATTCAAGAACAGCGACTTTATCAGCCTGCATTCCTCGCTCACGCCGGAAACGCGCCACCTGATCAACGCCAAATCGCTGGCGCTGACCAAAAAGGGCGTGCGCATCGCCAATTGCGCGCGCGGCGAATTGGTGGACGAAGCGGCGCTGCTCGCCGCGCTCGAAAGCGGCAAAGTGGCCGGCGCGGGACTCGACGTGTTTGAGGCAGAACCGCCCGCCGATCCGAAACTGGTGCAGCATCCCAAAGTGATCGCCACGCCGCACATCGCCGGTTCCACCGAAGAGGCGCAGAAAGTGGTGGGAACGCGTATCGCGGAGCAGTTGCGCGATTACCTGACGACCGGCGCGGTAAAAAACGCCGTAAACATGCCGTCGATTTCTCCGGAGGAGTTCAAGAAGCTCGAGCCGTACCTGCAGCTCGGCGAAAAACTGGGGGCCTTCGTCGCGCAGTTGACGGAGAAACCGTTTTCGGAAGTTTCCATCAGTTATGACGGCGGCCTGGCCGACCTCAATACCCATCTAGTGAAGAACGCCGTGCTGAAAGGCGTGCTGGGCCACATGCTGGCCGGACAAATCAACCTGATCAACGCCGGAAATTTTGCCAAGGCCCGCGGCATCGAAGTGATCGAAGTGCGCAGCGCGCGCCGCGCCAAGTACACCAACTCGCTGGGCGTGGCTTTGCGCTCCGATTGGGAATCGGTTTCGGTGCTCGGCATGATCGGGCTGAACAATGCGCTGCGCGTCCTCGGGGTCAACAATATCGATATTGACGCGCCGCTGACCGGCTTCCTGCTGCTCTTCCGCAACCAGGACGTTCCCGGCGTGATTGGCCGCGTAGGCACGCTGCTCGGCAAGCACAAGATCAACATCGCCAATTTCGCGCTTGGTCGCGTGCCGAGTTCGGACGAAGCGATTGGCATTGTCAACGTAGACCACACCGTTCCGCAGGACGTGCTCACGGAACTGCGCGCAATCACTGCGATCCGACAGGCGCGAGTGATCGAGATTCACTGATCGAGTTCCGCTGGTTTCGGCCGTTTCGCAGGCCGGATTCGCAGTGCCGACGCATGAAGATTTCTCGCACGCAGTACTGGCTGCTCGCCGCCACGGTCATTCTATTTCTGATTCTCCTGAATGTTGTGAAGGTGCAGGACATTGTTGCGCGCGGTTTTGGGTATAGCGGCGCCGTGCCGATGTTTGCGCTCGATCAGATGACACGCGGCTACACGCCGGCGCAGGCATTCCAAGTCATTGACAGCTACGGAGTGGCGGGTCGACGGGCCTACCGGTTTCTTTTACTGACAATCGATCTTGTGTTTCCTTTTCTCTACGGCAGCTTCCTGTTTCTTTCCATTCGAGGGGCTTCGCGCAGAGCCTCGATTTCCGCAGCATGGGCGAATGGGCTGGCCGCGTTTGGATATCTTGCCACCTTATGCGACTGGCTCGAAAACGCTTGCTTTCTGTTCCTGATTCGAGACTACCCGAGCCAGCCAACGATGGTGGTAAATCTGGCCAGCAAATTCACGGTCATTAAGTTCACATCGTCTGGATTCTGTCTGGCCGTTCTGGTTGTGCTGGGGATTTACATCTTGTTTCCCATGGCGATGCGCAGGCCAGCGGCCGGCGCGTGACGGCGAGGGCGCCGTTACCAGATGGTCTTGATCTGCTTGCAGTTCCGGATGGTTCGGTCTTTGGTGACAAGCGGAATCCCTTCGCTCACTGCCGTGGCTCCGATCAACCGGTCGGAGGGATCGCTGGGATAAGTTGAAGGCAGTTGATTGGCTACTACGGCAATTTGGGCTGTAATCGGTCGAATGGCTACCGTTGACGCAATCTTCTCCACAAAGGCCTGGACTGTTCCCGTGACTTGGAGGCGGCCGTGGGTCGCCAGCCAGGCTAACTCCCAGAGCGTGATCGCTGAAATCGCGATTCCGTCCCTTTGGCGGGCCGCACGGATCGCTTCGCTTGCTGCGGGTGACAGCTTGGCGGGTTCGACCCGAAGCCAGACGAGAGTGTGGGTATCGAGCAGTATCATTTGCGCATAATCTTCCACGCCTTGAGTGGGACCACGGGGGATTCGATATCGCCGACGATTTCGACTTGGTCGGCCATGGATCCGAAAATATCGTCCTGCTCGGTCTTTACCGGAACCACCTTGACCACGGGCTTCCCGCGCTTGGTCACGATGACCGGCTCCCCGGTCGCCTGCACATCGTCCATCACCGCCAGGCAGCGGGCTTTGAACGCGCTGGCTCGCATTTGCTTCATGGTCTCTTTTCCATGTCCATGGTCATATTAACATGACCACATTGGCAAAGCGAGCGGACCTGAAGCAGGCTGCTGTCTTGTTTTGTCATTCTGAGCGCTCGCACCGAGGACTCGCGCCGAGGCGAAGCGAGGAATCTCTCCAGGGGTGCGGCGTTGAGGCATTGATTTGCGAGGGTGGGCAATCGACGAGAGATTCTTCGCTTCGCTCAGAATGACACCGTTTGGGAGTGGGCTGCAGAGGTTTTCCCCCGACTGGGAAGCCGTGCTACTCTTTGCTGGCTCTACTTCCGTTTCCCGGACCTTCCGGCTAGATCCCCTTTTCAGGACCGGAGCGAGGATCCATCTTCATGACCGCCGAAGAACAGCGCCTGGACGAATCGAACCTCCGGATCAAGCACTGGAAGCGCTGGGGGCCTTACCTTGCCGAGCGGCAGTGGGGAACGGTGCGCGAGGATTACAGCCCGGGGGGAACCGCCTGGGAATATTTCACGCACGATCAGGCGCGTTCGCGGGCCTACCGCTGGGGAGAAGACGGCATCGGCGGCATCTGCGACCGGCACCAGCGAATGTGTTTCGCCCTGGCGCTTTGGAATGGGCGTGACCACATCCTCAAGGAGCGCCTGTTCGGCTTGACCGGCCACGAAGGCAATCATGGCGAGGACGTGAAGGAATATTACTTCTATCTAGAGTCCACGCCGACGCACTCGTACATGAAGTATCTGTACAAGTATCCCCAGGCAGCGTTCCCTTACGATCAACTGGTCGCTGAAAATCACCGGCGCGGGCAAAGCGAACCGGAATTCGAGTTGATGGATACCGGCGTGTTCAACGAGAATCGCTACTTCGATGTTTTCATCGAGTACGCCAAAGCTGAGCCGGAGGATATCCTGATCAAGATCACGGCCTGGAATCGCGGTCCGGAAGCAGCGGCGCTCGACCTCTTGCCGACATTGTGGTTCCGCAATATCTGGTCGTTCGGAGAAAAGCACGGGCATCCCCACCTGGAACGCGGCGCAGATTTCAAGGGAGCAGTGGTGGTGGCAGGCGAGGAAAGCCGCTACGGCAAGCGCTGGCTGATGATTGAAGGTTCGCCGGAAATGCTCTTCACCGAGAATGAAACCAATTTCCCTCGCATTTTTGGATTTCCGTCCAAGTCTCCCTACGTGAAGGATAGTTTTCACGAGTATGTGATTGGCGGAGTGAAGGAAGCGGTCAATCCCGCGCAGAAAGGCACGAAGTGCGCCGCGCGCTATCACTTCAACATTGCTCCCGGTGCTTCCGTTACTGTCCGCCTGCGGCTGACCAACGTGGAGCCGAATGATTCCGCGGCCAATCCGTTTGACGCGGCGTTTGAAAAGATTTTCGATCAGCGGCGCGGGGAGGCCGACCAGTTTTATGCCACCCGCTTTCCCCAGGAGCGGTCGGAAGACGCGCACAACGTCATGCGCCAGGCGCTGGCGGGGATGCTTTGGTCGAAGCAGTCTTATCACTACGATGTGCGCACCTGGCTGAACGGGGATCCGGGCCAGCCTCCGCCGCCGCCGGAACGCAAGAAGGGACGCAACCACGACTGGACTCACCTGTACAACGCCGATGTCATTTCCATGCCGGACAAATGGGAATACCCGTGGTACGCGGCGTGGGATCTGGCGTTTCACACCGTGGCGCTCTCGCTGGTGGATCCGGATTTTGCCAAGGAGCAGCTGATTCTCTTGCTGCGCGAATGGTACATGCATCCCAACGGACAACTGCCGGCCTACGAGTGGGCGTTTGGCGATGTGAATCCACCGGTGCACGCCTGGGCAGCCTGGCGCGTGTACAAGATCGAAAAGCGCATCCGCGGCCGCTCCGACCGCGGTTTTCTTGAACGCGTCTTTCACAAACTCCTGCTGAATTTTACGTGGTGGGTGAACCGCAAGGACCCGGATGGGATGAACGTGTTTCAAGGCGGTTTCCTGGGCCTCGATAACATCGGCGTGTTCGACCGCTCTCAGCCTCTGCCAACCGGAGGGCATCTCGAACAGTCGGACGGCACCAGTTGGATGGGGATGTACTGCCTGAATATGCTGGCGATCGCTCTCGAACTCGCGCGTGAGGATTCCGCTTACGAAGATGTGGCCAGCAAATTTTTTGAGCATTTCGTGCACATCGCGGACGCCATCAATTCCCACGGGGGCGAGGGCATGTCGCTGTGGGACGAGAGCGACGGATTTTTCTACGATGCGATTCAACTGCCCAATGGGGAGCAGCACTATCTGAAAGTGCGGTCGATGGTTGGCTTAATCCCGCTCTTTGCGGTGGAGACTCTGGAGCCGGAGCTGATCGCGCGGCTGCCGGGCTTCCAGCGGCGCATGCAATGGTTCCTGGACAACATGCCGGATTTTGCTTCGCGTGTGGATTCCAGCCAGACATCGCCGAATGGGCCGCGTCGCCTGCTTTCCCTGGTGAACGGCAAGCAACTGGTGCGGATCATCGGGTGCATGCTGAACCGGGACGAGTTCCTTTCGCCGCACGGCCTCCGCGCGCTCTCCAGGTATCACGCCGCGCATCCATATATTCTCTCGGTGAACGGAAATGAATATCGCGTGGATTATGAGCCGGGCGAATCGCAAAGCGGCCTGTTCGGCGGAAACTCAAACTGGCGCGGCCCGGTGTGGTTTCCGATGAATTTTCTGATGATCGAATCGCTGCAGAAATTTCATCACTACTATGGCGATGATTTCCGCGTGGAATGTCCCACCGGCTCGGGCCAGCAAATGTCGCTGTGGGACGTTGGGGCCGAACTTTCCCGGTCCCTGACTCATATATTCCTGCGCGATGAAAACGGACGACGGCCGGTGTATGGCGGGAGCGAGAAATTTCAGAGCGATCCCTTGTGGCGCGATTTCATTTTGTTTTATGAATATTTTCATGGAGACACGGGAGCTGGGCTCGGCGCCAGCCATCAGACTGGTTGGACCGGTCTGGTATCGAAGCTGTTGGAGCAGGCCGGTGAATAGTAGGACAGGCTTCAGCCTGTCTGGTTTAGATTAGCGCTATACCCGAGTCTAAACCTGACAGGCTGAAGCCTGTCCTACTGGAGAACTCATGAATTTCCACGACAAAATTGTGCTGGTTACCGGAGGCACCGGCGGCCTCGGCCGCGAAGTGACCATGGCGTTTCTGGAAGCGGGCGCCAGCGTGATGGTGACCTATGTGGTGGCCGACGAATTTGCCGCCGTCGCAGCCGCCGCGCGCAAGATCGGCGCGGAACCTCCGGCCGGCTTTAGCCTCGACGTGACCGACGCGGCGGCTGTCGATAAATTTGTTGCCGACGCGGTGGCGAAACATGGGCGGCTCGACATTCTTGTGAATACCGTGGGCGCGTACGCGGGCGGTACCAGCGTGTGGGAGACCGACTCCAAAACCTACGACAAAATGCTGCAGCTGAATCTCAAGGCCGGATTCGTCCTGGCCAAGGCGATTGTGCCGCAGATGATCCGGCAGAATCGCGGGTGGATCGTGAACATCGCGTCCAAGGCGGCTTTCGATCATGCCGCGGGCGGCGCGTTGTACGCGGCATCCAAGGCGGCGGCGCTGGCTCTGATGGATTCGCTGGCAGCGGACGTGAAGGCTTACAACATCAACGTCAATTCCATTTTGCCGAGCATCATCGACACCGCGGCTAATCGCCAGGCGATGCCCGGGGCGGATTTCTCCAAATGGCCGAGGCCCGA
>Ga0209168_10000886_pt1 | contig 26058 bp, 31 predicted proteins | sample Coa_R1_FD_187156 | JGI IMG/M metagenome (GOLD analysis project Ga0209168, IMG submission 187156) | Surface soil microbial communities from Centralia Pennsylvania, which are recovering from an underground coalmine fire - Coalmine... | ecosystem: Environmental > Terrestrial > Soil > Unclassified ...
CCACGACGGCGAAGACCACCAGGGCCCCGAGGGTGACGATCGTCACCGCCAGGCCCCGACGGGGGATCCGCCGCTGCAGCAGGACCACGATCGGGTTGAGCAGCAGCGCGACGAACCCCGCCACGACGATCAGCAGCAGGATGGTCCGCAGCCGGTAGACCAGCTGCCCGGCTAGGTAGACGGCCGCCACCACCGCGACCGTGACCAGGATGGTCCGCAGCGGCACGCGCCGAGCGTCGGCGTACTTGAACAGCCGAGCCATCCGGCCCTGCGGTGGAGACTGATCGGTCACCTGATCAGCATGCCAGGTTACGAGGGCGCCGCAAGGGTCCACGACCGTAACACGCCTGGCCCTCCGGGCTAAGTAAAGACCTCTATTTCCCGAACGGGCCGTGGTTCACCCGCTCCGGCCCAGGATCGTCACCGGGAGCCGGCGCGGCCCGCGTACCTGCCCGGCCGACCAGGTGACGGCGGCCGGGTCGGACAGCTCAAAGTCCGGGTAGCGGGCCAGCCACTCCTCCAGGGCGATCCGCAGTTCCATCCGGGCCAGGTTCGATCCCAGGCAGCGATGCCGGCCGAGCCCGAACGCCGCGTGCCGGTTCCGGGCCCGGTCGAGCTGCACCAGGTCCGGGTTCTCGAAGGCGGCCGGGTCCCGGTTGGCGGCCGGGAACGGCAGCAGCAGCCAGTCGCCCTCCTTGAACGGATGGCCGTGGAAGTCGAAGTCCTTGGCCACCAGGCGGGCCATCGTGACCGGCGCGTACGCGCGCAGGAATTCCTCCAGGGCGGTATCCATCAGCGCCGGTTCGCTGGCCAGGCGGCTGCGGTCCCCGGGGTGCTGGGCCAGGTGCCACAGCGAAGCGCCGATGGCCGACCAGGTGGTGTCGATCCCGGCGATCATCAGCAGGGTCATGGTGCCGCGGATGTGCTCCACCGGGAGCTTCTGGCCGCCGATCTCGGCCTCGAGCAAGAACGAGGTGAGGTCGTCACGCGGCCGGGCACGGTGGTCCTCGATCTGCGCGTCCATATACTCGTCGACCTCGGCGAACCGCTCCTCCCGCTCCTCCTGGGGCAGGTCGACCTCCTCCAGGACCAGGCGGATGAAGCCGCGGAACAGGTCGGCGTCCTCCTGGGGGAAGCCGAGGTACTTGACGATGACCCGCACCGGGATGTGCTGGGCGTACTCGAGTGAGGCGTCGAAGGCGCCCCGGCCGTCGGTGGCTTTCAGCAGTTCCCGGCACAGGTCCCGGGTGAACGGCTCGAGGGCGGCGGTCGGCTTGGGCGTGAACGCGGGCAGCAGCATCCGGCGCACCAGGCCGTGGTAGGGCGGGTCCGAGCTGATCGGCGGGGCCAGCCCGATCGGCGCGGGCAGGTCCTCGGGACCGGGCCGCCGCTCGCTGACCACGACCGAGCGGGAGGTGAAGTGCTCGTGGTCGTAGGCCACCTCGGAGACCAGGTCGTGGGTGACCGGCAGCCACGCGCCGCCGTACCGCTCGCTGTGCGCGACCGGGCACCGCTGCCGCAGGTCCGCCCAGATCGGGTACGGGTCGTTGACCCACGCGGGGTCGGTGTGGTCGAAGTCGTCGGCGAAATCCCCGACCGGGGGGTGACGGCTGATCACTGCGTGGCCTCCGCCGCCTGCGTCACCTCAGTCAGGGAGATGGCGAGCTCGGGGCAGTTGGCCACCGCCAGCCGGGCCAGGCTGAGCTGGCCGGCGGGCACCAGGCCCCCGCCGACTTCGCTGGACATGCCCAGGTCATCCAGTTCGAACAGGTCCGGGGACACGCTGTAACAGCGGTTGTGTCCCTGGCACTTGTCCGGATCGACGTGGACGCGGAAGGTCGCGTGGGTCACGGTGCCCCCTGGATCAGCGGCTGCCTTTTCACCAAGGCTAACTCGGCCGGGCCGGTTGGCAATGCGGACAGCTAGTCTTGGCCGATGATCGCGGCTTCGCACCCTGCGCCCGCTCCGGTCGCGGTGTTTTCCCTGGGCGGAACCATCGCGATGACCAGGGCTCCGGGTGCGGCCGGCGGGGTCGTCCCGGCGCTCAGCGGGCAGCAGCTGCTCGACGCGGTGCCGGGGCTGGCCGATCTGGGCGCGGCCATCCGGGTCCGCGAATTCCGGCGGGTACCCGGGGCTTCCCTGACCATCGCCGACATCTTCGACCTGGCCGGCCGGATCGCGGAGGAGGTCGGCTCCGGCGCGGCCGGAGTCGTGGTGACCCAGGGCACGGACACGATCGAGGAGACCGCCTTCCTGCTCGACCTGCTGCACCCGGGCGCCGAGCCGGTCGTGGTCACCGGGGCGATGCGCAACCCGGCCGCGGCCGGGGCCGACGGGCCGGCGAACATCGCGGCGGCGGTGCGGGCGGCGGCCAGCCCGGCGCTGCGCGGCGCGGGCTGCGTGGTGGTGATGGCCGACGAGATCCACGCCGCGCGCTACGTCCGCAAGGCCGACGCCACCAGCATCGCGGCGTTCACCTCGCCGTCGGCCGGGCCGATCGGCCGCATCGTCGAAGGCCAGGTGCGGCTGCTCACCAGGCCAGAAGGACGGTTCACGCTGGCCGTACCGGGCCCGCCCAGGCCGGTTCGCACCGCGCTGGTCGTGATGACCCTGGGCGATGACGGCGAGCTGCTGCGGGCCGCGAGCGGACGTTTCGACGGGCTGGTGGTCGGGGCGTTCGGTGCCGGGCACGTGCCCGCCGCCACCGTCCCGGTCCTGGCGAGCCTGGCCCAGCAGATCCCGGTCGTCTTCGCGTCGCGCACCGGCGGCGGACCGGTGCTCGCGGCCACTTACGGCTTCGCAGGTTCTGAGCAGGACCTGCTCGGCCGGGGGTTGATCGGCGCCGGGTTCCTCGACCCGGTCAAGGCCAAGTTGCTGCTGCACGCCCTGCTCGCGGGCGGCGCCGGCCGTGAGCAGATTGCCGCCGCGTTCGCGGCCGCCGGTCGAGGTGGGGCCTGACGCAACCGGTTCTTGATGGGTTCTTGACAGACCCTTAACCTGCCCCCTGCTTCGATCGCGATCCATGCAGAACCGATATGAGCCTCCGACAGGTCCGACAGCTCCGACAGCTCCGATAGGTTCAGCAGGTCCGGCAGGTCCGGCAGGTCCGGCAGGTCCGGCAGGTCGGGCAGGTCCGGCCGGTCCGGCCGGTCCGGCCGGGGAGGTGCCGGGCGCCGCGCGTTCGGCCGGGCTGCGCCGCCTGTCCCGCCTGACCTGGCGGGCCACGCAGCTCAGCGCGGTCACCGCGGTGGGCTTCGCCACCCTGTTCGCGCGCACCGCTCCGGCGCAGACGGCCAGTACGGCCAGCGCGGCCACCGGCACCGAACCGTCCGCGTCGGCCTCGTCCCCGGCCTCGGCCGGAACGCCGAGCCAGTCAGCCAGCCACCACGGCAAGACACGCCGGGCGGGCGCGTCTGGCGTGCGGCCCACCGTGCGGGCCGGCCAGTCCGCGAGCCCGTCGGGCAGCGGCTCGCGTTCGCCCAGCCCGTCGAGCTCGTCGGGTTCTTCGAGCTCGCCGAGCGGGTCGCGGAGCTCATCGCCGTCGCCCACGCTCGCCCCGCCCAGCTCGGCTCCGGCGCCGGCTCCGTCGACCAGTTCCGCGCCCGCCCCGAAGCCGACCGTGTCCAGCTCGTCGCACGCGGGGGGCTGATGCCGACCGCCGCGCCCGCCTCGCGAACCTTCCGGGCCCTCGGCACGTTCGCGACGCTGCTGGTCACCGATCCGGGCCACCTCGGGCCGGCCTGCGATCTGCTCAGCGCCGAACTGGACGCGATCGACGCGGCCTGCTCGCGGTTCCGCCCCGACTCCGAACTCTGGCGGGTCAACCACGCGCGGGGCCGCCCGGTCGCGATCAGCCCGCTGTTCGGGGAGGCGCTGGGCGTGGCCCTGGCGGCCGCTGAGCTCACCGACGGGGACCTGGACCCGACCTGCGGGCAGTCCTTGATCCGGCTCGGTTATGACCAGGACTTCGCGCGGGCTCGCCAGCGCACAAGCCCCCTGCGCCAGCCGCCTCTGCCCGCGGGCGGCTGGCGCAGGGTCACCCTCGACCAGGACCGGTGGCTGGTCACCGTCCCCGCCGGAATCGCGCTCGACCTGGGCGCCACGGCCAAGGCGCTGGCCGCGGACCGGGCGGCAGCCGCCGTCCAGACCGCCGTCGGCGGCGGTGTCCTGGTCAACCTGGGCGGCGACATCCGGGTAGCCGGAGACCCGCCCGACGGCGGCTGGCACGTGGGGATCGCCGACGACGCCGGCTTCGACACCAGCACGGACAGCATCGAGCCCTGCCAGGTGGTGCTGATCAGGGACGGCGGCTTGGCCACCTCGAGCACCCTGGGCCGGGCCTGGCGGCGCGGCCGGGCGGCCCTGCATCACATCGTCGTCCCGGCCACGGGCCGGCCCGCCGAATCCTGCTGGCGGACGGTGAGCGTGGCCGCCGCGAGCTGCGTCGGCGCGAACATCGCGAGCACGGCCGCGATCTTGCGCGGCGCGCGGGCACCCGGCTGGCTGGACGAGCTGGGTCTGCCCGCGCGCCTGGTGCGTCACGACGGATCGACGGTGACCACCGGCGGGTGGCCCGGGTGAGCGTCAGCCTGCACGGACCGGGCCTGTGGTACGCCACCCGGGCCACCGGCCTGGTGACCTTGCTGCTGCTGACGGCCAGCGTGCTGCTCGGCATCCTCACCGCGGGCCGGTTCTCCACCCGGCGCTGGCCCCGGTTCCTGTCCCAGGGACTGCACCGCAACATCTCGCTCCTGGTGCTGGTGTTCCTGGCCCTGCACGTGGGCACCACTGTGGCCGACACGTACACTTCGATCCCGCTGACCGCGGCGTTCATCCCGTTCGCTTCTTCTTATAAGACGGCGTGGCTGGGCCTGGGCGCGGTGGCGCTCGACATGCTCCTGGCCCTGGTGGCCACCAGCTTGCTCAAGGCCCGGATCGGATACCGAGGCTGGCGCCGGGTGCATTGGATGGCGTACGCATGCTGGCCGGTCGCCCTCGCCCACGGCCTGGGCATCGGTACCGACCGGAACGCGACCTGGGTCTTCGCGCTGACCGTCGCCTGCGCCGCCGCCGTGCTGGCCGCGGGTACCTGGCGGCTCGCCGCCGTCGCCCGGCTGGAGGCGCGGTGACCACGCTGGCCCTGGCCCCGCACCGGGCGCCGGTGCCGGAAGCGAAGCTGCCTCGCCTGCTGGCGGGCCTCGGCGACCGGCCCTCGAGCCTGCGGTGGCACGAGCTCCAGCACGGGCCGATGCCCACGCTGCGCCGGGCCGACCGGCTCATCGACGTCGTCGAGGCCTCGGGCCTGACCGGCCGGGGCGGCGCGGGCTTCCCGGCCGGGCGCAAGATGCGCTCCGTCGCGGCCGGACCGGGAGCCAAGGTCCTGATCGCCAACGGCGCGGAGGGCGAGCCTGCCAGCCTCAAGGACAAGGTGCTGCTGAGCAGGCTCCCGAACCTGGTGCTTGACGGGATGACGCTCGCCGCGGAAGCGGTGGGCGCACGCGAGGCGTTCCTGTGCGTGCACCGCACCGAGGGCGGCCTCCTGGAGGGCCTGGAACGCGTGGTTCAGGAGCGCCTGGCGGCCGGCTTGGACCCGGTGCCCATCCGGGTGACCGGCATTCCTGGCCGCTACGTGTCCAGCGAGCAGTCCTCGATCGTCCAGTACCTGAACGGCGGCCCGGGCAAGCCGACCTTCGCCCCGCCGCGCCCGCACGAGCGCGGCGTGAACGGTAACCCGACCCTGGTGCACAACGTCGAGACCCTGGCTCACATGGCCCTGATCGCCCGTCACGGCGCTCGCTGGTTCCGCGGCGCCGGCTCGCCGGCCGCTCCGGGCTCGATGCTCGTCACGGTGGGCGGCGCGGTGCGCTGGCCCGGCGTCTACGAAATCGAGATGGGCACGTCCCTTGGTCAGCTCGTGATGCTGGCGGGCGGTCCCGCCGAGCCGCTGCAGGCCCTGCTGGTGGGCGGGTATTTCGGCTGCTGGCTACCGGTTCAGGCGGCGTGGCCTGTGCCCATGACGCATGCCAGCCTGAAGGGTGCGGGCGCGGCGCTTGGGGCGGGCATCGTGATCGCGCTGCCCGCTTCCGCGTGCCCGCTCGCGGAGACCGCGCGCGTGGTGCGCTACCTGGCTGAGGAAACCGCGGGCCAGTGCGGTCCGTGCGTGTTCGGGCTGCCCGCCCTGGCCGACGCGCTGGGCGATCTGGCTTATTCCGGCGGGCAGGACGGCGGGGTCGGCCGGGTCGCGGCGCTGCTCCCGCTCATCGAGCGCCGCGGCGCGTGCCGGCACCCGGACGGGGCCACCCAGCTGGTACGCAGCGTGCTCCGGGCGTTCCCGGGCGAGGTGCGCTGGCACGAGCGAACTGGGTCGTGCGACGGGGTAAGGCGGCCTCCGCTGCTGCCGTTGCCCCGTGACGAGGAACGGGATCAGGACTTCACGTGAGCGCCACGATCCGGGTAAACCCGATCGCCTGTACCGGCCACGGCATGTGCGCCGAGCTGCTGCCCGAGCTCATCAGGCTGGACCCGTGGGGGTATCCGGTTCTGTCCTCCTCGGTTGTGCCGGGGCCGCTGGCGGACCACGCCCGCCGGGCGGTGCACGCGTGCCCGGCTCTGGCCCTGCTGCTGACGGAGGCGTCCGGCAAGCACCGGTGATCGCCTAGCGTCCGGTGCGCGCCCGGGCCGCCTCAGTCGTCGCCCGGGCCGCCGCCGTCACCCCAGCCCCTGGAGCTGCCGACCGTGGTGCTGGCGGCGGGCATCCCAGCCGAGCAGGACACCATCATGGTCACCGAGTTCGCGGTGGAGTTGAACGTCACCCGCGCGGTAGTCGCGGGTCCCCGGATCACGGTGCCGGCTTCGTAGCCTGGGTCGGGGCTCCACGACACCAGGTACGCGCCGCCCGTACGGCACTCGGCCACGACGGTCCCGCCCGGCGAGGTGAGCACGGCCGAGGCCGGGCTGGCGCTGGCCGTCGCGCCGGGCGAGGCGGCCGGGCGAGACGTGCTGGCCCCGGCCGGCGGCGAGTTCCCGGTCTGCGGCCGCATGGTCGATGACTCCCGGGCCCGGTACGAGCGGGTGCCGGACGGGGCGGGGCTTGGTGCGCTGGTCGTCGCCGGACCGGCACCCGGCATCTCGCTTGCCTCGGCGGCCAGCGCACGGTTCACGGCCGCCGTCGTCAGCTGCTGGGACGTGCTGGTAGCGATGCCCTGGCCGAGCAGCGAGACGGCCAGCAAGCTGCCCGCGGTCGCGGCGCCGACGCCGAGCATCCAGGCGCCGACACCCGCCAAGACCCGCATGTGCACCGGCCCAAGGTCGCCGATGCATGGTTAAGGGCAGGTAAAACGGACCCTAAGGTCGGGGCGTGAGCCTCGACGGGCTGACCGATATGAGGTCTACCTGCAGGAAAAAGTCGCTACCGTCATCTCGTGGCGCAGCTGCTGGTTGTGGAGGACGACGCGGCCATCCGCGGTGCCCTGATCCGGGCTCTCACCGAACGCGGCCACGCGGTGACCAGCCAGCCCAGCGCGATGACCGCCCTGCAGCACGTGCTGGACTCGCCGCCCGACCTGATCCTGCTCGACCTCGGGCTGCCTGACCTGGGCGGGTACGAGGCCCTGCGGATGATGCGAGCCATCACGTCGGTCCCGGTCGTGGTGGTCACCGCGCGCGACGACGAGGCCGAGATCATCCGGGTGCTCGACGCGGGGGCCGACGACTACGTGGTCAAGCCGTTCGGCGCGGGCCAGATCGACGCCCGGATCCGGGCGGTGCTGCGCCGGGCGGCGGGCGGTACCGGGCCGGGTGCGGCCGGTCCGCTCGAGGTCGGCGGCCTGCGGCTGGACCCGGACGCGCACGAGGCCATCCTGGACGGCGCGCGGCTCGACCTGAGCAGGCGCGAGTTCGACCTGCTCCACTACCTGGCCCAGCGCGCCGGCCAGGTCGTGACGCGGCGGGACCTGCTCACCAACGTCTGGCGCCTGCCCTACGGCGGCGCGGACAAGACGGTGGACGTGCACGTGTCGTGGCTGCGCCGCAAGCTCGGCGAGACCGCGCAGCAACCCCGCTACCTGCACACGGTACGCGGGGTCGGCATCAAGCTCAGCCCGCCCCCATGAGGCTGCGCGTCATGCTGCTCGTGGTGGCGACCAGTTCCCTGGTCCTGGTCTCATTCTTGATCCCGCTCGCCCTGGTGCTGCGCACGCTGGCCGCCGACCGGGCGGTGAGCACCGCCACCGCGCAAGCGCAGTCCATGGCGCCGCTGGTCACCACGCTCTCGGTGGCCAGCCTGCGGCTGACCACCGACCAGATCAACGCGGAGACCGGCACCCCGGTCACCGTGTTCCTGCCGTCCGGCGCCGAGCTGGGCCAGCCAGCGCCCCGGTCGGCGGCCGTCCAGCTGGCCCGGAAGGGCCGCAGCTTCACCGCCGACGCCGCGGGCGGCGAGCAGGTGCTGGTCGCGGTGGAAGGCCTGCCCGGCGGAGCCGCCGTGATCAGCACGTTCGTGCCCGACTCGGTCCTGCGGCACGGGGTGACCCGGGCCTGGCTGCTGCTCGGCTTCGTCGGCCTGCTGCTGCTCGTGCTCAGCGTGGCCGTGGCTGACCAGCTAGCCAGGTCGGTGGTACGCCCGATCAAGGCGCTGGCGCTCGCTTCGGACCGGCTGGCGGCCGGCGACCTGTCGGCCCGGGCCACGGTGGCCGGCCCGCCTGAGGTGCGCCGTGCGGGCGCCGGGCTGAACCGCCTGGCGGCCCGTATCGGCGAACTGCTCGCCCACGAGCGGGAGACGGTCGCTGACCTGTCACACCGGCTGCGCACCCCGCTGACCGCCCTGCGCATCGACGCCGAGTCCCTGCGCGACAGCGCGGAGATGGATCGGCTGCTGGCCGACGTCGGCGCGGTGGAGCGCACGGTCAGCGGGATCATCCGCGAGGCGCGGCGCCCGGGCGGCTCCGGCACGGTGGTTTCGTGCGACGCGGCCGAGGTCATCGCCGAGCGCGCCGCGTTCTGGTGGCCGCTGGCCGAGGACCAGGACCGCTGGATGACGGTCGAGCTGGCCCAGGGTCCGGTGCCGGTCCTGGCGTCCCGTGACGACCTGGCCACCTGCGCGGACATCCTGCTCGAGAACGTCTTCGCGCACACCCCGGAGGGCGCCAGCCTGGCCGTCCGGCTCAGCCCGCGGGCCGGCGGCGGTGCCTGGCTGGTCGTCACCGACGACGGACCAGGCTTCGGTGACGCCGACCCCACCCAGCGCGGGCTGTCCCGAGGCGGTTCGACCGGCCTGGGCCTGGACATCGCCCGGCGCATCGCCGAAGCCTCCGGCGGCACGCTGGCGGTGGGCCGGTCCGCGTCCGGCGGCGGCGCGGTCAGGCTGGGCCTCGGATCCCCGGCGGGCCCGCCGGAAACCGGACGCAGGCACGGGCGGAACCGGCTCCGGAACCGGCTCCGGCCCCAGCTTCGGCTCCGGGCGTAAGTCATCCGATCCCCGGCCCGCGCGGGGAAGCGCGGTGAGCATAGGTTATTCAGGTGGGCGCATACGACCAGTCCGGGCTGTGGCTTCGCTTCCTGTCCGGACCGGACATCGACGCGCTGGGCCTGTCAAGCGCCGACATCCTGGCCGCGGTCTCGGAGGCCGTACGAGCGCACGGCGACGGGCGCGTGGTGGTGGAGCCGCGGGTGCACCTGGTTCCTCCCAATAACGGCGCGGGTCACTTCAACGTGCTGCGCGGCCACTTGTCGGTGCCCGGGGTGAGCGGCGTCAAGGTGGTGGGCGACTTCGTGGCCAACTACGCCGCCGGGCTGCCCAGCGAGATGGGGCTGCTGACCCTGTACGACCCGCAGACCGGCGTGCCGCTGGCGATCATGGACGCCACGTTGATCACCGCGTGCCGGACCGGCGCCATGACCGCGGTGGGAGCGCGCTACCTAGCCCGGCCGGACGCCCGGGTGCTCGGCCACGTCGGCGCCCGCGGCACCGCGTTCTGGAACGTGGTGCTGCTTGACGAGCTGTTCGACCTTGACGAGATCCGGATCACCAGCCGCCGGCCGGAGTCGCGGGAGGCGTTCGCGCGCGAGCTGGCCGCCGTCACCGGCACCCACATCCGGGTGGTTTCCTCCACCGAGGAGGTCTTCGAGGGCGCCGACATCCTGGTCGAGGCGTCCCGGCTGACCACGCCCGAGCCGCTGCTGCGTACCGCGTGGGTCAAGCCCGGGGCGTTCGTCGTCCCGTACGGCACGATCAGCGCCGTGGAGCTTGACCTGCTCGACGTGATGGACAAGGTGGTCGTGGACGACTGGCGGGAGGCGCAGTCGGGGCGGTTCGGCGCGCTGCGCCGTCACGTGGACACCGGACGGCTGTCGGCCGCGTCGCTGCACGCCGAGCTGGGCCAGATCGTGACCGGCGCGCGGCCCGGCCGGGAACGTGCGGACGAGCGGATCTTGTTCTGGCATCGCGGCCTGGCCATCCTCGACATCGCCGTGGGCCTGGCCATCGTGCGCCGGGCCGAGGAGCTGAACGCCGGGACGATGCTGCGGTACCGCTCTTGACGCCTGTGATCTTGGGCGGCGGCACCGACCTCGGCCTGATCCGCTCGGTAGCGTTCGGCGGCGCGGTGCTCATCGAGCCTGGCTCACTGGACGCGGTGCGGCTTAGCCGCGCCCGGGCGGTGGCGGCACTGGCCGACGGCCGGCTGGTGTACGGGGTGAACACCGGGATGGGAGCGCTGTCCTCGGTGCGCCTGACCGAGGAGCAGCAGCGCTCGCACCAGCGCAACCTGCTGCTAGCCCGGGCGGCGGGCGGCCCGCCGTGGCTGACCGTGCCCGAGGCCAGGGCGGTCCTCGCGGTCCGGCTGCTGACGTTCCTGTCCGGCGACGCCGCCGTGTCGGCCGAGCTGTGCCAGCGGCTGGCCGATGTCCTGAACGCCGGCCTCGTGCCGGCCGTGCCCCGTGGCGGCGCCGGGTCGGCGGGCGAGATCATGCAGCTGGCCCACGCGTTCGGGCCCGTGGCCGGGATCGGCGAGGTCCTCGGTCCGTCCGGTGCCACGGTCCCGGCCGCGCGTGCGCTGGGCCCGGCCGGGCTCGGCGAGTTCACGCTGGGCCCGAAGGAGGGCATCGCGCTGATCCAGGGCGTGCCCGGGGCGACCGCGCTGTGCGCGCTGCGGCTCGGCGAGGCCGCCGCGCTCGCCTCCCTCATGGAGGCGGCCGCGGGGCTGTCCATCGCCGCCGCCCGGGCCCCGCGCGATCCCTACCACGCGGCCTGCGCCCGCGGCGACGAGGTACTGGCCGCGGTCCTGGGCCGGCTCCGCACTGCCATCGGCGACGAGCCGTCACCGCGCTCGTTGCAGGCGCCGGTGTCGTTCCGGGTGGCCGGGCCGGTGCTCACCCAGGTCGTTCGGGCGTCCGGGCTGCTCGAGGCGGCGGTCCGCCGCGCGCTGACCGGGGTCACTGACTCCCCCGCGTTTCTCGACGGGCAGTTCACCGGGACCGCCGGGTTCCACGGCATCGACCTGGCCGCGCACTGCGACCAGCTCACCGCGGCGTTCTGCCACGCCACCGAGGTGGCGGCGGCCCGGGTCCACCGGCTGCTGGACCCGGCCGTCACCGGCCTGCCCGCGCAGCTGGCCCGCGAGCCCGGCCCGCAGGCCGGGCTATCGCCAGTGCACAAACGAGCGGCCGGAGAGGTCCACGCCATGCGGCGGCTGGCTTTTGCGACCCCGGTCGGCCTGATCGAGACCTCGGGCGGCCAGGAAGACGTGCAGTCGTTCGCCTGGGAGGCGACCGAGAAGCTTCTCGCGGCGATGCGCCATGCCCGCGCGGTCACGGCCTGCGAGCTGCTGGCCGGCTATCAGGCCACGGTGCTGTCCGGTCGCCCGCCAGCCGCCGGGTGCCGGGCGCTGCTGGACTGGCTGGCGGGCATCGTCGGCGTGATCGACGGTGACCGTCCGTTCGGCGAGGACCTCCAGCACCTCATCGAGGTGCCCTGGCCCCCGGCGTTATGACCCCCGGCGTTATGGCCCCCGGCGTTATGACCCCGGCGTTATGACCCCCCGGCGTTATGACCCCCGGCGCTCTGGCCCCCGGCCTGACGGGGTCAGGTGACTCCCGACCCCACGCGCCTCTATGGTGGTCTGATGGCGTCGGTCAAGCAGTTCCAGGTCACCTTCGACTGCGCGGAACCTGAGCGTGTCGCCCGTTTTTGGTGCGAGGTGCTGGGGTACGTCGCACCGCCGCCACCGGAAGGGTTCGCGACGTGGGACGACTTCAACCGCTCGCTGCCGCACGAGGATCGGGATTCATGGTTCGCATGCGTTGATCCCTCAGGTACGGGCCCGCGACTGTTCTTCCAGCGCGTTCCCGAGGGCAAGGTCGTCAAGAACCGGGTGCATCTGGACGTGCGGGTCGGCACCGGGCTCGTGGGTGACGAGCGCCTGGCCACGCTTGAGGCCGAATGCGCCCGGCTGGTCGCGCTCGGCGCGGTACGCGTGCGGCTATTGCCTGCCGATGACGACAACGAGTCGTGCATCGTGATGCAGGACATCGAAGGCAACGAGTTCGACCTCGACTGACTGCCCGTAGCGTGGCAGTCCCGGACCTGTCCGCCAGCTGATCATCGAAGGCACGGTGGACATGTACCGCTCCGGGCTGCCTGTGCTGGCACATCCTGCCCGCGAGTCTCATGAGCATCATTTGCCGGGATCTTGATGCAGGCGGGACGCGAGAGGCGTGACGGCGGAGCCCTGAGTGGATGGCGCCCAGACAGCCCCAACGAGGTCGTTGCCGCAACGACGTATTGGGCACTCAGTGCCAGGAATTTAGAAAACGCCTTCGGCTCGAGCCGTTTCGTGATCGTGGACCCAAACCGCTGCTATGACGCCGGTAGCTGTCCACAATCATGGCCAGTGTCCGGAATGCGTCAATATGAGCCTGGATCCACCGGTCAAATCGGCTAATTCAGGGCGTGTCAAATGGTAAAGGTGCCCTCTGAGCTGGGACGATAGGAGTGTGTGAAGCTTCTGTCGTTTAGCGGAGAGGACACCTTCTAAGTGCGATTGTTGCATAGCCTGGCGAAGACGCACGTATCGTTCGATGACCCGAATCTGGTGTCGCATGCGGGCCTGGTCCCGGTGATGGCGCTGGCGGAGCGGGCCGGACTGCCCGGCCTGGTCGCCGAGCACGTGCGGCCGGGCGGGGCGTGCGGGGTCAACGCGGAGGCGAAGATCTCGTGCCTGGTCGCGGGGATGGCGGCCGGGGCCGATTCGATCGATGACATGGACTTGCTGCGGCACGGCGCGATGGATGTGCTGTTCGGCGGGGTCCGGGCGCCGTCCACGCTGGGCTCGCATCTGCGGGCCTATAACTGGGGGAACGCGGGCCAGGTGGAGAAGGTGAGCCGCCTGTTCCTGGCGGAGCTGACCCGGCGGGCACCGCTGCTGCCCGGTGCGGGAACCCTGGCGTTCATCGATATCGATTCCACCCAGAAGCGGGTCTACGGGCCGGGCAAGCAAGGCGCCCGGTTCGGGCACGCCAAGGCTGGCGGCAAGTCCGTGCTGGTGCGCGGGCTGAACGCGCTGGCCGCGACCGTGAGCACGCCGCTGGCCGCGCCGGTGATCGCCGCCACCAGGCTGCGCGGCGGCAACGCCTACTCCGCCGGCGGCGCCGGGAGCTTCGCCGGCCGGGCCATCGCCGCGGCGCGGTCGGCCGGGTGCACCGGGATGATCGTGGTGCGGATGGACGCGGCCTACTACAAGGCCGCGGTGCTGAACGCCGTCCGGGACGCCGGGGCCCGGTTCTCGGTCACCATCCCGCTGCGCAAAAGAGTCCAGGCCGCGATCGCCGCGATCGCCGAGGACAGCTGGGTCCCGGTGAAGTACCGGCAAGCCATCTGGGATGACCAGCTACGTGCCTGGATCTCCGAGGCCGAGGTCGCCGAGACCGGCTATACCGCGTTCGCCCGGTGGAAGGACGAGGCCATCACCGCCCGGCTGGTCATCCGCCGCGTCCGCCGCCGCGACCCCGCCGCCCCGCCCGGGCAAGACGAGCTGTTCCCCGTCTACCGCTACCACGCCGCCTTCACCGACACCCCCGTCGAACTGGTCCAGGCCGAGGAACAGCACCGCGACCACGCCATCATCGAGCAGGTCTTCGCCGACTGGAACGACGGCCCCCTGGCCCACCTGCCCTCGGGGAAATTCGCCGCCAACGCCGCCTGGCTCGCGATCGCCGCCATCACCTACAACCTGGTCCGCGCCGCCGGCGCGCTGGCCAGCCGCTACCACGCCAGAGCCCGCGGCGCCACCATCCGCCGCGACCTGATCGCCGTCGCCGGCCGCACCGCCCGGCACGGCCGCAGCCACCTCACCTTGCACCTGCCCGCAGGCTGGCACCGCGAACACCAATGGCTGACCCTGCACACCTTCGCCTGCGGACCGCCCGCCACTACGGCCTGACCAGCCCCGTCAGGTCAGCACCCCCACGGCCCCCGGGCCACACCAGCCCCGACCCCGGACCAGGAACCCGGACAAGCCGCAAACAGAGAGCGGCGGGCAGACCACGCCTCCAGCACCACCGCAACCGCCGAACCTCAGCACGACAGCACAAGATAACCGTCGGTGGATCCAGGATGAGGTTTAGGCATAGCGGGACAAATCAGGAAAGCGCCGGGTGGCATGCCGGGTGCGGACGCTCGATCGTACCTAACGAACCACCCGAGCCGCCCGCCGACGCCATACGCCGCGCACTAAACGCCCCTGACCAGCAACAAGGGCCACGCACCGAGGCAGCATGCCCTTCCTTAAGGTCCCGGCATTGATACCAGACGACATGGCTCCCACAACGACGCGGTTGGAGTAAGGACGTAGCCGCCTTCGGAGCGGAACCTTCCTCGGGCAGGCAGCACTCCCGCCCTGGTAGGGGACAGCGCCAAGTCTGCCCGCTCCCAGCCGGCCGTTCGTGCGGGTCAGAACCCAGCTCAGGTGCTGCCCAGCAGAGGCGGCAGTACGCGGCGCGGCTGGCCGCGGTCACCAAGGCGGGGCCTGGGCTGCCGCGCATCCAGGGTGCTGGCGGAGAACTCCTCCTCCAGCTGGGCCAGCCAGGCCAGGTGACCCTGCACCGCCTGGCGGCCTTTCGCGGTGAGCCGGAACCAGGTGCGCGGCCGCCGGCCGACCGCGCCCTTGCGGACTTCCACGTACCCGGCGTCTTCGAGGACGCGGGACTGTTTGGACAGCACCGAGTCGCTGATCCCGGCCGCGTCACGCAGCGCGGCGAATTCGATCCAGTCTGCGCCGGCCGCCAGCAGCCCGCAGATCGAGAGCCGGGTGATCGGGTGAATGAGGGGATCCGGCCTCGCTTTGAGGGTCACGCCGCCCCTCCGCCGGCTCGCACGTCCTGGCGGATCGCTCGCAGAAGGGCCTGCTGGGCGGCCACTTCCGCCGCGACCGCGAGGGCGGCGACGACGATCGCGGCCGCGAGCAGGCCGCGGCGGATCAGGGAGGTCTCGGTCCCGTTGGCGGCGATGCTCACCACGAGCATCGCGATCCCTGCGGGACGGGCCGGGCGATAGCTGAGGTTCCGGAATCCCGTCTTTATGCCAGTGGCCCAGGCCTGGCCCCAGTACAGCAGGCAGGCCACCGGCAATGCGACGACCAGGATCAGCGGGAAGGGGCTAACCCCCCAGGGAAGGTACCGCGAGCCGAAGGGGGCCGCGAAGACTAGCGCCCACAGGAAGGCGATACCGGCCAGGTACCACCACCGCGGCCGCAGCCGGTCCGCGAGCCGACCTCGCTGCACCCGCAGCAACTCCAGCGCTGTCAGGTCGCGTGCCGCATCGCGCATTGAGGCTCCTCGTCATGTACTTTCCATTTAGAAAGTACATGACAGGCCCGCGCACGGCAACCGTGCCCCAGCCAGCGCCCGGCCGAGTCGGCCGTGCCTTTCCGGTGGCGGGCGTGGGAGGCTGGAGCGGGCATGCTTTCCTCGTAGCGATAACCGGAGGTGGTGCATGACGGGAGAGGCGATCCGCGACCTGCTCGACCCGCTGATCGGCAAGCGCGGCTCGATTTTCATGGTGGTGAGCAGGACCGGCCCGATCGGGTTTGCCACGGCAGACAACAAGAAGCTGACCGGCGTGCACATCCGCCCGGACGGACTGGTCCGCCTCGAGCGCGAGAGCGGATGGGCCGTGATCGATCCGAGCGACGTGATGGCCGTGGTGTGGAACGACGATACGGAGAGCTCTCCGGGTCAGTTCCTCTGAGCCTGGCTAGCGCCCGTACCTGTGCTCGACGAGCGCGGTGACGGCCCGTGCGGTCTCGTCGAACTGGCCGATGCTTCCCGTCGCGCGGGCCAGCACGTGGGCGCCCTCCAAGATCGTGACCAGGCTGGCGGCGAGCGGCTGCGCCTCGTCCGCGGCGAGCCCGGCCGCGGCGAGGCGCCCGGTGAGCTCGCCGATCCACGAGCCCATCGCGGCGCCCGCCGCCTCGTGCAGACGGTCATGGTCGTGCGCGGAGCTGGCCATCGCGGCCGCGGCGACCGCGCAGCCGCTCCCCCCAGCCGATTCCTGCACGACCGGCCGGATGAGGTCCAGGAAGCCGCGCACCACGGCACCCGGACTGTCAGCGGGCAGCTGACCGAGGAGGGCCCGCACATCGTTGCCATTCTCGGCGGCTGCCTCGGCCACCAGCTGGCTCTTGCCGCCCGGGAAGTGATGGTAGATCGCGCCGCGCGCGGCGCCGGATTCGCGCAGCACCTCGGTAAAGGACATCCCCTCGACCCCGTCGCGCCGTAGCGCGTGCACGGCCGCCATGATCATGCGCTCCCGCGTGTCGCCCGCCATCGCCTCCCGCCCCTCTTGACTAGTACGACCATCCTAGTGCAGGGTGGACTTCATCGATACTAGTACGTACGTACTAGCTAGTAATCGGATCGCCGTCACGACAGGAGAACGAGCCATGCCCATCACCGTCACCGCGCCGCGCGGAACCCTCACCCCGGCCGGCGAGCGCGACATCGTGCCGCGGCTGACCGCCGCCCTGATCGAGGCGAGCGGCCAGACCGGGAACGCCTTCTTCACCCCGCTGGTCGGCGGTACCGTCCACATCCTGGAAGCTCAGCAGGTCTACGCGGGCGGCGTCAACCGGCCGCTGGTCCTGGTCGAGTTGAAGCTGCCGGACATCGGCCTGGCCGCCCCGGAGGCGCGGGCCGCGTTCATCGCCGCCGCTACCGGCATCGTCCGGGCCCTGGCCGTGCCCGGGCACCGGGACGAGGACACCTGGATCAACATCCTCAACGCCCGCGACGGCGCCTGGGGAGTCGGCGGGCGGGTCCTGACCAACGAGGACCTGATCGCCGGGATCATGGCGGCCGCCGCTACGCCAGCCTGAGCCTGGCGCCCGCCGCTACGCCGACCCGAGCGCGGCGCCACGCCGGGCCTGAGCGCGGGCCGCGTATGTGGTGAACCCCGGGGTCCACCACCCTCTTATGCGGTGAATCCCGGGTTTCACCTGCCTCCTCCTCCCCTGTTGTGAGGTGAATCCCGGGTTTCACCTGCTTCCTCGGCGCCCGGTCCACAGATACGGAATCTTCATTCCGGATCTGTTAGGCTGGTAGCGGAATTTCTGTTCCGCTTCCGAGGAGGTCCGGCGGCCGGCCTGCTGATGCCCGCTGCGCGCCGGATGCGCGACGCGGCGGGCGGCCCCGAGCACCCCGAACTGGCCATGATCGCGGGCGGGACGGTCGTCGGGGACGACAGTGAGTAGCGCGACAGCCAGTACCGGGACGGCCCAGCGCCCGGCCAACCCGCACCGCGGGTTGCGCAGCGACGCCCGGCGCAACTACCAGCGCATCCTGGAGGCGGCGCGCCAGGTGTTCGGCGAGTCCGGCGCCGACGCGTGCATGGAGGAGATCGCCGCCCGGGCCGGGGTGGGGGTCGGCACCGTGTACCGGCGGTTCGCCAGCAAGGACGCGCTCATCGACGAGTTGCTGCGGCTGGCCACGCAGGACCTGATCAGTGACGCCGAGCGCGCGCTGGCCCGGACCGACGGCTACGGGCTGCACGAACTGCTGCGGGCGTTCGGCCGGTCCTTCGCCGAGCACGCCCGCTACGCCAACCTGCTCCTGCAGCGGCAGCCCGACACCAGCGCCGCGGGCAGGCTCCGGCAGGCGGTCAGCGACCTGACCGAGCGCGCGGTGTCGGCCGGGACGGTACACCCGGGCATCAGCACGGGCGACGTCCTCACCCTCATCTCGGCCATGCGCGGGCTGATCCACGTCGTTCCCGGCGGAACCCCGGACGCCTGGCAGCGGTTCCTCGATATCCACCTGGCCGGCATGAGCGGCCCTTGCGGGCCCGGTCGTTGACCGTGACGGTACTGGCGTGCCGTCGGCCTACATATGTAGACTACTAGCATGAAGATGACGGCGCCGCTGGAGCGGGTCTTGCGGGCGTTCCTGGAAGACCCCGCGGACCCGCGCTACGGGTATGACCTGATGAAGGCGGCCGGGCTGAAAAGCGGCACCCTGTACCCGCTGCTGGGCCGGCTGGAAGAGGAGAAGCTGGTCACCTCCACGTGGGAAACCCCGCAGGAAGACGGTCAGCGGCCGCGGAAGTACTACCGGCTGACCGCCAAGGGCGCCGAGGTGGCCCGGCTGGAGCTGGCGCAGATCTCCGCCGGCCGCCGCCGTTCCCCGGCCCGCCAGGCCCGCCCGGTCCCGGGAAGCCTGGGATGAGGGGGGAACGCCGGCTGCTGCGCATCGGCGAGTACCTGATCGCCCGCGCGTGCCGGCACCTGCCGGCCGAGACGCGGGACGAGCGGTACCGGGAATGGGTGGCGGAACTGCCCGCTATCCTCCACGACCCCGATGTCGGGCCGGCCGCGCGCCGCGCCGCCCGCATGCTGCGCTACGCGTCCGGAACCATCCGGGGAACGGCCTTGCCTCCCGGCAGCGCGCGCCGCGTGGTGGCGCACCTGGCCCGTCCGGCCGCCCCGTTCCTCACCGCCGGCCTGGTGATCTACCTGCTGGGCTGGGTGAAGACTGCCCAGGATTGGATCGGCGTGGGGATCGGATGCCTGCTCGGCTCCCTGGCCGTATCTGGCTGCAAGCTCGCCTACCGCAGGCTGCGGGGTACCGGGCCGGGAAAGAAACTGACGGACGCCGCCCGGGCCCGCGCCCGCGCCCGTGAGGCCCGCGCCTGTACCCGGGCCCGGGCCCGGGCCGCCGGCATCCTGCAGGCCAGGGCGTCGGCGGGGTCTGTGATCGGCACCGCGGGAGGCACCGCCTGCAGTTTCCCGCGCCGCACGCTAGGGCCGGGCTACCGCGCCGCCGAGGTGGATGAGTTCATCACGCGGATCGAGGCGACGCTCAGCGGGAACGCCCGGCCCGGGCAAGCGATCACCGCCGCGGATGTCCAGGCGGTGACGTTCAACGTCACACGGCGCGGAGGCTATGAGGAGCGGACGATGGACGAGGTGCTGGACCACTACGCGCGCGAGCTCGACAAGCTCGCGCCCCAGCCCCCGGCAGCTGGCACTTGATCCCGCGTTCCCGCCGTCCCATTGTGCAGAATAAGTCGCGCGACGGCGGGTAGCTGACGGCGGTGGCTAGAGCCAGAACCGTAGCCGGGTACGCAATCCCCGGGATCATCGTCTTCTTCTTCTGGTTGGTGGTCGTCATCCTGGCCATCATCTTGCTGGCGTTCATCGTCCACTGGGCCGGCGGCGGACAGCTCAACCTGAGGCTCGGGCACTTCGTCCTCGACGTCGGCTTCACGTGATCGCCAGCCTGGAGATGAGCGGGCGCCGCTCGTAGAGGTCGGCTAGCTCGGGCCGCGGCCGGACGGTCGCGACGATGTTCGTCCAGTCGGTGCCCGGCGGGACGAGACCGGCCGCCACCGCGGCCATCAGGGCGTCACCGTAGCTCGCCCTGCGGATCGGCCTGGGCGCGGAGCGCTATCCGCTGATCGCCGGGCCGGGCTGGGGCGAGGTGACGGTTCTCGGACCGGGCCGCGACGCTGCGGTGCCTGGGCGGCGAGGTGCCGCTTACTCAGGTTTCGGTCCCGGCCGGGGTGATCGAGGCCGTCCGGGCCCGCGGTCGGCCGGTCGCCTTCGAGGCGGTGCCCCTCAAGACAGCGGCCGGCGGTCACCTGGCGAAGCTCAGCGAGCCGGTTGCTGTGCCCGAGGGAGACAGCCTCACCGTGACGCTGGGTCTCACCGGACGTCCAGGCCGGTGACGGCGCGGCCGATGATGAGCCGCTGGATCTCCGAGGTGCCCTCGAAGATGGTGAAGATCTTCGCGTCCCGGTGCCAGCGCTCCACCGGGAAGTCCCTGGTGTAGCCGTTGCCGCCCAGGATCTGGATGGCCTGCTCGGTGACCCGGACTGCGGTCTCCCCCGCGACTAGCTTGGACATCGACCCCTCGGCCCGCCGGAACGGCCGGCCCTGACGCGCCATCCAGGCCGCCCGCCAGGCCAGCAGGCGGGCCGAGTCGACCGCGGCCGCCATGTCGGCCAGCATGAACGCGACGGCCTGGTTCTGGCCGATCGGACGGCCGAACTGGACCCGGCTGGTCGCGTACTCGGCGGCGTACTCCGCCGCCGCCCGCGCGATCCCCACCGCCATCGCCGCCACGCCCGGCCGGGAGGCCTCGAACGTCCGCATGGCGGCCTGCTCGCCCCCGTGACCGGCCTCCCGGACCCGGGCCAGCCGCTCCTCGAGCCGGTCCCGGCCGCCGAGCACGCACCCCTTCGGGATCCGCACGTCGGACAGGACCACCTCAGCGGTGTGCGAGGCGCGGATGCCGTGCTTGCGGAACTTCTGCCCCATGGACAGCCCGGGCGTGCCCGGCGGCACGACGAAGCTGGCCTGCCCGCGGGACCCGAGCGACGGTTCCACCGAGGCCACGACTACGTGCACGTCGGCGATGCCGCCGTTGGTGGCCCACGTCTTCACCCCGTTCAGCACCCACTCGCGGGCCGCGGCGTCGTAGGTCGCCCGCGTCCTGATCGCGGCCACGTCGCTGCCCGCTTCGGGCTCCGAGGAACAGAACGCGCCCAGCTTCACGTCGCCCGGCGCGCCGAACATCTGCGGGCACACCACTCCCCGACCTGCTCGGGCGTGCCGTTGGCCACCACCGAAAGGGCGGCCAGCGTGCTGCCCACCAGCGACATCCCGATGCCCGCGTCACCCCAGAACAGCTCCTCGAACACGACCGGGATGCCGAGCCCGGACGGTTCCAGGTACTGCTGGGTGTAGAAGTCCAGCGAGTACAGCCCGATCTTGGCCGCCTCCTCGAGCAGCGGCCACGGGGTCTGTTCGCGCTCATCCCATTCCGCGGCGGCCGGCCGGATCACCGAGGCCGCGAACTCGTGCAGCCAGTCCCGCGTCCGCGCCAGGTCTTCCCCGAGTTCCAGCGAGAAGCCTGTCTCCGGGACGTCGCTCATGCCGCTGTTCCTCCCGCGCGTAAGTTACTCGAAGGTAACATCGTGGTTCTGACCGCGGGAAGACGACCGCCGTACTTCGCGGGAATTTATGCCGAACGGGCCGTGGTGCGTGCGCCGCGCCTCGTCACGGCGACAGCGGCGGGCGCTCGCCGGTCAGGCCGGGCCGACGCTGGCCAGGATCGCGCGTCCGAGGTCCTGGGGCCGGGTGAACTGCGGCCAGTGGCCGGTGGGCAGGTCGACGTAGTCGACGTCGCGGATCTTCGCCAGCTCCCGCACGTACGGATGACCCTTCTCCATCCACTCCCGCAGCATCGCGCTCGGGAACTCGCACGCGATGACCGTGACCGGCACGTCGTACCGGCGTTCGTCGGACAGGTGCTGCCGGTCGCTGGCGACGTGCACCGGCGTCGGGATGGCACGCTCGCGGAACGCCGCGCGCAGCCCGTCGTCCAGGTCGACCAGGTCTTCGTCGTCGAACAGGGACCAGTCAGGCAGCGGGACCTCGCCGCCCTCGGCCGGGAGCTCGTCGTTGATGAGCCCGCCCTCACCGAGCGGCCCGCTGTCGACGTAGACGACGCGGGCCACCCGGTCGGGCCGCGCGTCCACCGCGGCGTGGGCGACCGCGCCGCCGCCGGAGTGGCCGACCAGCACGACCGGCCCGTCGGCCGGGTCGAGGGAATCGATCACCTTGACCACCGCGTCGACGTGATCGCGCAAGGTGATCTCGGACCGGTCGGCCTCCTTGGACTCCATGCCGGGCAGCGTGAGTGCGTGCGTGCGGTGCCCGGCCTGCTCCAGTGCGGGAACGACCTCATCCCACGACGAGCCGTCGAGCCAGAAACCGGGAATCAGAATGATGTCCATAACCCGAGGCTATGCCCGCCCGCTGACATTCCCGCGGTCTGCGCGCCGCCCGCCCCAGGCCTCGTCCCGCTGACGTGGGTTATTCGTGATTGTCCGTTAATAGTCGACTACTTTCGATACTCATCGTGTACCATCCGGGGCATGACGGCAGCCCCCCAGCCAGACCCGCGCGCCTACATGCAGCTGGCCGCGCTCATCCGGGATCAGATCGCCAGCGGGATACTCGCCCCGGGCGGCCGGCTCCCGTCGATCGCGGTCCTGCGCCGCCAGCACGGTCACTCCCGCCAGACGGTCGGCAAGGCCATGCGCATCCTCGAGGACGAGGGCCTGATCTACCGGGTGCCGGGCCTTGGCTACTACATAAGCCAGCGCGCCGCTGCCGCGCCGCCGCACGGTTGACCGAGCTGGCGACGCCGAGCCGGGACGATGACATAGAACGGCCGCGGGCGGGTAGCGAGATGCCACGGCCGTAGGGCGGCCCCTGAAGGAGAGGTGGCATCGTGAGCTGGTTCCGGCGATCGAGGCGGACGGCACGGGCGCACGTGAAGCCAACCTGGCGTGAGCGCCAGGCCGCCGAGCGGACGGCCCGGGCCGAGGCCTCGCTGCGCGAGACGGAGCAGCGGATCCACCAACTCGCCGATGAGGTCCGCAGCGACCTCAAGGGCTCGTCCTAGCCGCCTTAATCCTGGGCGTGCCGGTCGAGGAACTCGTAGATGTCGGCGTCATCGACACCGGGGAAGCTCCCGGCCGGCAGCGCGGACAGGATGTGCGAGTGCGCGCGGGCCGACGGCCACGCGTTGCCTTCCCACCGTTCGGCCAGCGCGGCGGGCGGCCGGGCGCAGCACTCTCCGTCGGGGCAGGCCGACCGTTTCCGGGTGGTCGCCTCGCGGCCGCGGAACCAGCGGGAGTGCTCGAACGGCACGCCGAAGGTGATGGCGAACCCGTGGTCGGCTCGCGGGTCGACCTGGGCGATGCAGAAGTAGCTGCCGGACGGGGTGTCTGAGTACTGGTAGTACGCGGAAAACCGGTCTGCGGCGCCGAACACCTGACGGCCCGACCACTGGCGGCAGAGCCGCTGCCCTTCGATGGCGCCCGACGGGTCAGCGGGAAAGACCACGCCGTCGTTCTCGTACGCCTTGTAGATGACGCCGCTCGCGTCGTTCTTGACGAAGTGGCACGGCAGGTCCAGGTGATGGGTGGCGAGGTTGGTGAACCGGTGCGCGGCCATCTCGTAGGACACCGAGAACAGGTCGACCAGGTCCTCCACCGCGAGGTCCCGGCCCTGCTTGGCCCGTTCGAGCACGGGTACCGCCGCGGTCTGCGGCATCAGCAGCGCCGCGGCGAAGTAGTTCGCCTCCACCCGCTGGCGCAGGAAGTCGGCGAAGTCCCGCGGCACCTGGTGACCGAGCAGGTAGTGGCCGAGCGCCTGCAGCACGATGGCCCGCGGTGAGTGCGCGCCCACCGGTTCCTGCTTGACGTAGATCCGCCGGTTCCGCAGATCGGTCAGCGACCGCACCGACCGGGGCAGGTCCTGGATGTACCGGACGGCGAAGCCGTGATGACTCACCACCGAGACCAGCATGCCCTGGGTCACCGCGCCGCCCGAGTAGCCCCCGGCGCGTAGCGCGGCGGCCGCCTCGCTCTCGATGGCATCGAAGTAGTTGTCCTGCTCGCGCATGGCGTCCCGCAGCGCCGCGTTGGCGGCCCGGGCTTCTTCCGGGGTCGCGGTGGGTTTGGACCCCTGGGCCCGCAGTTCGGCCGCGACCGCGACCAGGTGCTCGAGCACGTCGGTGGGGACCCGCGCCCCGATCTTGAGCTGCGGCAGGCCCAGCCGCCGGTAGGACGGGTCCTGCTGCGCGTCGGCCAGCGCGATCTCCAGCTGCGCCCGCCGGCTGGGCGGCTGCCGGCTAAGCAGGTCGGATACCGGCACCGCCAGCGCGGCGGCCAGCTGCTCGATCAGCGAGAGCTTCGGCTCGCGGCGCCCGTTCTCGATCAGGGACAAGGCCGACGGAGCGCGGTCCACCCGCGCCCCCAGCTCGCTGAGCGTTAGGCCCCGGGTCCGGCGCAGATGACGCAGTCGCTGGCCGAAGGTTACAAGGTCTATACCATCGGTCTGGACCAAATTTTGGCGATCTTTCATCGTGAAGCTCAGTATAACTTGTCGCTTTGGAAAGAATCTACAATTTTCAGGGCCTTCGTCCCTACTCAACTCCCGGCGGGCCGGACAAGCTGAGGTAGACGTCCCTCCCCGAGCGGGGACTTAAGCATTTCCAGGAAGGCAGCACAGTGGACACGATCAGCCAGCAGGCGGCCAGGCTAAGCGCGGATTGGTCTACCGACCCCCGGTGGAAGGACACCTCCCGGACCTATTCGGCCGAGGACGTCATCCGGCTGCGTGGCACGGTGCAGGAGGAGTACACGCTGGCCAGGCTGGGCGCCGAGCGCCTGCGCGCGCTGCTGGAGGCCGAGGACGCGGTCACGGCCCTCGGCGCGGTCACCGGGATGCAGGCCGTGCAGCAGGTCAAGGCGGGCCTGAAGGCCATCTACCTGTCCGGCTGGCAGGTCGCGGCGGACGCGAACCTGGCCGGACAGACCTATCCGGACCAGAGCCTGTACCCGGTCAACTCGGTGCCGCAGGTGGTGCGCAGGATCAACAACGCGCTGCTGCGCGCCGACCAGATCACCTGGTCGGAGTCGGCGGACGGCGACACGCGCACCTCGCCGTACTGGCTGGCACCCATCGTGGCGGACGCCGAAGCCGGATTCGGCGGCGTACTGAACGCCTACGAGCTGATGAAGTCGATGATCGCGGCGGGTGCGGCCGGGGTGCACTGGGAGGACCAGCTCGCGTCGGAGAAGAAGTGCGGCCACCTGGGCGGGAAGGTGCTCATCCCGACCGGCCAGCACGTCAAGACGCTGAACGCGGCCCGGCTGGCTGCCGACGTCTGCGGAGTGCCGACCCTGGTCGTCGCGCGCACCGACGCGCACGCCGCCACGCTGCTGACCTCGGACGTGGACGAGCGGGACCGGCCGTTCGTGACCGGGACGCGCACCCCGGAGGGGTTCTACCGGGTGCGGAACGGGATCGAGCCGTGCATCGCCCGCGGGCTGGCGTACGCCCCGTACTCGGACCTCATCTGGATGGAGACCTCGACACCCGACCTCGACGTGGCCCGCGAGTTCGCCGAGGCGATCAAGAGCGAATACCCGGACCAGCTGCTCGCCTACAACTGCTCGCCATCGTTCAACTGGCGCGCGCACCTGGACGAGGCGACGATCGCGAAGTTCAGCAAGGAACTCGCGGCCATGGGCTACCGGTTCCAGTTCATCACGCTGGCCGGCTTCCACGCGCTCAACCACTCCATGTTCGAGCTGGCCAGCGGCTTCGCCGAGGAGGGCATGCCCGCCTACGTCCGGCTGCAGGAGGCGGAGTTCGCGGCCGAGAAGCACGGCTACACCGCCACCCGGCACCAGCGCGAGGCCGGCACCGGTTACTTCGACCTGGTCACCTCGGCGATCTCCCCCAACGCCGAGACCGTGGCCCTGGCCGGCTCGACCGAAGCCGAGCAGTTCCACGCCGCCTGAGCGGTGCCGCTAGCAGCAAACACGCAGTGAAACCGCGGTTTCAGCACCTCCTGGGGTAGTGAAACCGCGGTTTCATTCCGCTTGGGAGGGCTGGAGGCGGCAGGGCGGCCCTCGGGCTGGTTGCGGGAGCGGTGCGGGATGGTGCGGGAGCGGTGCGGGATGTTGCGGGAGCGGTGCGGGATGTTGCG
>Ga0209168_10000888_pt1 | contig 26021 bp, 12 predicted proteins | sample Coa_R1_FD_187156 | JGI IMG/M metagenome (GOLD analysis project Ga0209168, IMG submission 187156) | Surface soil microbial communities from Centralia Pennsylvania, which are recovering from an underground coalmine fire - Coalmine... | ecosystem: Environmental > Terrestrial > Soil > Unclassified ...
AACACGCGCAGTAGCTTGGCCTGTTGGCGAAGCGGGACGTTTCCGATCTCGTCCAAAAAGATGGTCCCGCCATCCGCCAACTCGAAACGTCCGATGCGATCGGTACGCGCGTCCGTGAATGCGCCCTTCACATGGCCAAACAATTCGCTCTCAAAAACGCCATCAGGAATCGCTCCGGTATTCACCGCTACCAATGGTCGCGTTGAACGCCCGGACAGCGCGTGAAGTGTCTGCGCCACCACCTCTTTTCCCGTACCGTGCTCGCCCGTAATTAATACGTTCGCGTCGGACGGTCCAACCCGGGCGATCGTGTCTAATACAGACTGCATCGCTGGTGCGCTCGCGATGAACTCCGGACGCCCTTCCGCGCGGAGCAGTCGATTCTCCGCCTCGAGCCGCGCCGCACGCTGCAAGGCGCGATGCAGTTCCACCTGCGTGCGCAGGATTGAGATCAGTCGCTCGTTTTCCCACGGTTTTTGTATGAAATCGCGAGCTCCCCGGCGCATCGCTTCCACGGCCAGTTCCACGTTCGCCCACGCCGTCATCACTATCACCGGAACTGTGGCATCCTGGCTGACAATCTGCGATAGCAGATCGAGACCTTCTTGCCCGGATGTCGTGTCGCGTGTGTAATTCAGGTCAATCAGAATGGCGTCATACGAGTTGCTTTTGAGGGATTCGTTTACGAGAACTGGAGAGCGCACCTTGTCGACGCGGTAACCCTGCGGATGAAGCAGCAGATCCAGCGCCTCCAGAATATGTTCCTGATCGTCGGCAGCCAAAATCCGGACGGGCGCTCCCGATTCTGGTCGCAAGATTGTATGCTCCTCTCCGACTTTGACCGTGGTGGGCATGTGTTTAAGGCGTTTGGTGCGAAACCACTCCGCTGATGGCGTCCTGAATCAGTATGCCATTATGTTCTAACGTTGTGCCGGTTGCCCGGTCCAGTTCGACTTTCGCCTTCTCGTACGTCGTCATTGCTCCGACCAGGTCCAATTCCGCCAGCGCGAGATCCCGCTGGGCCGATAGCGTCTGGTAGCTCGATCCCGCGCCCAGTTCCTGCTCTTTCCTGGTGATCTCGAATGTTCTCTGCGCCAAATCCCGCGCCTTACGTGCCGCCTGAACACGAGCTCCGGTCTGGTCGAGGGCATACTGCGCGTTGCGAACCTCGATCCGGACTTGCTTCTTCAACTGCTCCATACGCAATTCGGCCTGCCGATATTCCAACTCAGAACGGTACTGATCGGCCTTCGCCACACGGTTGCGGATAGGAATACTCAAGTTAAGCCCAACGTAATAATCAGGGGAAGAATTGTTAAATGCACTTTGCAAAGCCCCGGCGAAATCAGTGGGCACGTTGGACGCATTCGGACCCAGCTTAGCAGTGTCATAGATGGGATTCAGTGGACCCGCTAGACCCGAGCCACCATAGAAGCCTACTAATGATAGCGACGGCAAAAGCGCATTTCGGGCTGCCCGCCGGCTGATCTGCCGGTTCACTAGATCGATATCGGACTCCGCCAGTTCGGGGCGGTTATGCTGGGCCGACGTAATCAGGTCTTGAATTGGCTGCGCCGTCTCAATCGAAACAGTCTGCATCTGATCTGTCGGGATCACCGGCATTGCTTCCAGCAGGGGATCATCCAGACTCTTCGTAACGGCATTCTTCATCAACGTTTCCTGAAGTTGTAGACTCGTGCGCGCAACCGTCAGCTCCTGATCCCGCTTCGATACTTCAGCCTCCGCCCGCATCACGTCCATTGCCGGAACGCTTTGCAACTGCAACTGCTTCTTGGCGTTGTCGAGCGTTTGCTGCGCGAAGGTAAATGATTGCTCGTTCACTCGCGTCTGTTCGTACGCGCTTACCAGATCCCAGTAAATGTTCTCGATCTGGGTCACGGTTGCGATCACCTGGTCTTTGAACGCAATGTCGGAAATCTTCTTGTTATTTTTTGCAATGCGCAGGTACCGGAGGTTCGGCCCAAATCCAAAGCCCGCCAGAAGCTCCTGCTGGATCTGGAAGCGAAATGTGGAACTGAGAGTCGGCGACAGGTTGAAATAGGGACTGTTCGTTGCCTGGCGCGAATTGCTAAAAGAAAAGTTGATACTTGTTCCAGTTGCAAATGCCTGTGTGAAAAGCGCATTGACCTGTCCGGTATTCAGTTGCAGAGAAGGGACTCCATAGATCTGCTGATTTGCAACCGGCGACGTCTGATGCTCGTCGCCTCCATTTACGTTGATGAACGGATCGTAGGATGAAACCGCCGTTCCGGTGCCCAGCGTCGATTGCACAAGACCTGAAGCGCCTGCTCCAGCGCCGCCAGCGCCGCCTGTGGTGCCGCCCGCGCCAGCTCCCGGAGCACCAGTTCCGAAACCTCCTACGCCGCCTCCTGGTGTTCCCTGCACTACTCCGGTGTTCACTCCACGAAAGGAGCCCCCTGCCTGGGTTCGCAGAATGTCTGTGTTTGCGATCGGAAGGTTATACCGTGCGATTGCCAAATCGAGATTGTCTTCCAGTGCTAGGTTAATCGCGTCCTTGAGCGAGAGATACATCTTCCCGTCGCGCACGAGTTGGTCGAGACGAGGTGAGTTCGCCAATACGGGTTCCGATACTGAATCAGGCATGTACGCATTAAATGGATTGTGCGACTTAGGCATCTCAAAATCGAGCTGCGTAATGGACGGACGACTGTTCGCGGCAGACGGAGCTTCGCTCTGCCCCGACGCGCCAATGGCTGCTGCGATGATTGCGGTGAATAAAACGACCCGGAATACTCGGAATCGCGGGAACAAAGTCACGATGCGCTGACCTCCGCCGTCTGAGAGAGCGAAGGATTGCTTGTATCTGCAACCATCCAGCCGTCGCGTAACTGAATCGTTCGGTTGCCGTAGGCTGCATTCGTTTCTGAGTGCGTGACCTGCACAATTGTTGTGCCCTGCTCATTGAGTCCGCGGAAGAGCTCCATAATCTCCTTTGCCTGAATCGAGTGAAGGTTGCCGGTCGGTTCGTCTGCAAGCAACAGTGCCGGCCTGTGAATCACGGCGCGTGCGATTCCCACCAGTTGTTGTTGTCCACCAGAAAGCTGGCTGGGATACAGATCCTTTTTCGCGACGATTTGAAAACGGTCGAGCGTGTCTGCCACCAGGCTCTGCCGCTCCTTCCGCGGGATGTCCTTATACGAAAGAGGCAGGTCGATATTTTCCTGCACAGTTAGATCATCCAGCAGGTGATAGCTCTGGAACACCATTCCGATGTTCTTCTTCGCCAGTTCGGCCCGTTGCTTCCGCTTCAAGCCGTGAACGGCCTCCTCGCGAAACCAGTACTCGCCTTCCCATGCATCATCCAGAAGCGCAAGGACGTTGAGTAACGATGACTTCCCTGCTCCCGAGGGACCCATAATCGTGATGAACTCGCCCTCTCGAATCTCCAGGTTGATGCGACGCAAGACCCATGTCTGCCCGGCTGGTGTCTTGTAACTCCGTTCCAGATTTGTGAACTGAATCATCTGATCTCCCGTTCTAAGTGTGATTATTCGTGGCGCAAGGCCTGCACAGGATCGACTCGGGTGGCCGAATGTGCCGGAATATAGGCGGCGACGACCGCTACAGTTGTCAGAAGCGCCGTCAGTGAGGCGAACACCGCGACGTCTACCTGGACTATACCGAACAGAACACTGGAAAGCGCACGCGCCATGAAGCCTGCGATACAAAGGCCGATCGCCAGGCCAACTATGGCCATCTTGAGGGCCGAGGAGATCACCAGGCGCAGAACGTCAACGCGTTGTGCTCCCAAAGCCATGCGGACTCCAATTTCGTGTGTGCGCCTGTTTACGGCATAGGCCATGACGGCAAAGATGCCTGCTGCGGCCAGCACAAGGGCAACGATTGCAAACACCAACATCATTCGAGCGGAGGACTCCACGCCGCTCATGTTGTCAGCAATACCCTGCTCGAGGGTGCGGACATCGTAGGCTGGAACTGTGGGATCGGCGCTTCGAATCAGATTGATGACCGCAGCCGCGGTGGCGTGGGGATCCGCTTCTGTGCGCAAAACGAAAGAGGACGATCTCGGTGCGACCTGGGTGAGCGGGATATAGGTGGTCGGGTTTCGAGTGTTATCCATCGCATTCGATCGAATGTTGCCCACCACGCCAACAACCAAGCGATCGGGTTCATGACTATCCTGGGGGCCGAGCTTCAGATGTTTTCCAATAGGATCCTGACCCGGCCAATTACGACGTGCCACAGCCTCGCTGATCACAGCGACTGGCAGAGAAGTCTGGGTATCCTCGACGGAGAGCAGCCTTCCTTTCAGCAGAGGGATCCGCAGAGTCGCGAAAAAATCTGGGCTGATCACTTGAGTAATGGTCGAAGGCATTTCGCCGGGAGCGGCCGGAGGTGCGCCTTCGGCTTTATATTCGGTCCAATTCCAATTCCAACTGGATGGAACGCTGGAAACGCAGGCTGCAGATTCCACCGATGGAAGCGACCGCAAGCCTCGTACTACGCGGTCATAGTATCCGAGAATCTGGTCATCGTTCTGATACTTCACCTCTGGCAGAGCGACACTGAAGGTGAGCACGCGGGTGCGGTCGAATCCCATTTCAGTGTTGACGAGCTGACGGAACCCCTTCACCATCAGCCCCGCTCCAACCAGCAACACCAGCGCCAAGGCTACTTCGGACGTGACCAGCATGGCGCGGAGTCTGCCTGTTGCTCCGCCGGAGCTGGTTCCGCGCGCATTCTCTTTCAATGTTTCCCCAACCTCAGATCGAGAAAATTGCAGAGCAGGTGCGAGGCCGGACAAGATACCACTGAATAGCGCTGCGCCGATCGTGAAACCTAATACCCGCATATCGAAGTCAATGTGCTTGAGTCCTGGGACATGCTGCACAATGAATGGGGGAAGATCAGCCCTCAGCGCTGCCATGCCCAGACTGGAGAGCACGACTCCCACGATTGCTCCGGCTGCGGCCAGCAACGTGCTTTCCACCAGCAGTTGCCGAATCAATTGCCAGCGGCTGGCACCCAGACTCAGCCGGACGGCCATTTCTTTTTGGCGGCCTGTCGCCCGCGCTAACTGTAAGTTGGCGACGTTAACGCACGCCAGCAGGAGCACGAAGACAGCCGCACCCATCAGCACCGAAACGAATTGGCGAGTTCCGAAGGTGACGTCCTCTACGAGGTTTACCACGCGCACTCCGTGGCCTCCATTCGTGGCCGGGAATTGCTCGGCTAAACGATGCGCGATTGCTTGCAAATCAGCGCCTGCGTTGGCGATCGAGCTATCTCTCTTGAGCCTTCCAAGCACCGCGAGGGAGTGAGTGGAACGGTCTGCACTTTCGCTGGAGTTCAGGTCGAGCGGCGTCCAAAGTTCCGCACCGGCGGGGAAATCCGCCCCATTTCCTGCCACTCCAACCACTGTGAATTGCTGTCCGTTCAGCAGCACCTCCTTGCCGACGATGGTTGGATCGCTCCCCAAGCTCTTTCGCCAGAATCCCTGACTGATCACAATGACGGGGGCAGGGCCATGCTGAAAATCCACTTCACCGAGGTTTCGACCGAGTGATGGCGGGACATCGAGGAGTGGGAAAAACTCGGGCGTTACGCGATAGCCTTCAGCACGCTCCGCGATGCCCTGCCCGGTCAGATTGGCGTCCCAACCTTGAACTGCGGCGAGATGTTCGAACGATGCACTTTGCAGAGTCCAATCCCGAAAGTTCGCCGGAGCTACTCTGACGCTATTTGCGTCCTGCTTCGGAACCGTCTCCCAGACAGCCACCACGCGGTTCAACTCTGGAAGGCCGAACGGGTGCAGGAGAAGTGCGTTGACATTACTGAAAATGGCCGTGTTTGCGCCAATTCCCAGAGCAAGAGTAATGATCGCGACCAGTGAGAATCCAAGACTCTTTCGTAGCTGGCGCACCCCAAACTGAGTGTCTCGCAGTAATCCGGTCATTCCTACTCCTTATTCGTATCGCAACGCCACCATCGGATCGACCTTCGCTGCCCGTCGTGCCGGGATGTAACTTGCCAGCAACGCGAAAGTGGCAAGCACAAAGGACACAGCCAGTAGCGTGCCCGCGTCCCACGACCGGACGCCAAACAGCAATCCGCGAATTAATGTCGCAGCCGCGATTGCGCACAACAGCCCGGCGCCGATACCAATGCCGGCCAGCCAGGCCGCCTCCCGCATAATGAGCTGATAGACTGCTCCGCGTTGCGCGCCCAGTGCGATACGAACTCCGATTTCACGCGTTCTTCGTCCTACTGAATACGCAATGACTCCGTAAAGTCCGACCACCCCCAACAGCAACGCAACGCACGCGAATCCCCCGACCAGCCAAGCAGCGGAGCGATGCAAGTAAGCGCTAGGCGACTGGTTGATTTTGCTGGCCATCGTCATCTCGTTCAGCGTGCCGATGGACGGATCGACTTCGTGAATCGCCGCGACTAATGTCGGCAGCAGAGACGCTTCCGATTGCGATGTGCGAACGACGAGGTTAAAGCCAGTATCGGGACTCTGTGCAAACGGGCAGTAGATCGCGGGCCAGATATCTGCATCCAGCGATCCGTCGCGGATGTCTTCGACCACGCCCACTACCTCGCGGAGGGAATCCGTCGATAGGGTTGTGTCTCCGATCTTTTTTCCAATCGGATCTTCGCCCGGAAAATACTTCCTGGCTAGCGTTTGATTGATGATTGCCACGCGTGGTCTTGCGGCATCGTCGAACTCGGTAAACTGTCGCCCCTCCAGAAGCCTGGCGCGAATCGTGTTGAAGAAACCAGAACTCACTTCCCGTTCATTGACTTCGTTGTGTTCGCCGTTGTAAGCGTGACCCATGATGCGAATCCACGTCGTATTTCCATTGAAGCTCACCGGGAGCACCGAAGTCAGACCCGCCGACTGAACACCCGGCAAACTCGACATCCGGCTTAGAACTTTTCGTGCTACTTCGGCCTGCTGGGGATCCTTAGGGTAGTCGACCTCAGATAACTGGAGTTCAACCGTGGCAAGATGATCCGGCTGAAATCCGACTTCGACATGCAGCAGACGATACAAACTCTTACCCAGCAATCCGGCACTCACCAGAAGCACAACCGCTACTGCCAACTCCACCACAACCATGTTGGAGCCGAACCGGCGCCAAAGCGTTCCCGCATAGCCCCGCCCACCTTCCGACAGGCCCTCCCTGATTTCTTTCGCAGACAATCGGAATGTTGGTGTGATCGAGAACAAGATGGTCGCACCGATCGAGATTGCGACGGCGAACGCCACGACATGCGAATTCAGGCTCAATCCCGCCAGGTACGGCATGCCCGACATCATGTCTTTGGAAATGAATCCGGTCAGCATTTGCATGGCGAGTTGCGCGGTCACAAGCCCGAGGAGACCGCCGACGCCTGCGAGGGCTAGGCCTTCCGTCGTGAACTGTCGCATCAGGCGGAGGCGCGAGGCGCCCAACGCTCCGCGCACCGAGATCTCACGTTTGCGGCTCTCGGAACGAACCAGCAACAGGCTTGACACATTCACAGCGGCGATCAGAAGCAGCAATCCAGCCCCTCCCAACAGAGCCAGTAAGATCGGGCGCACGTCTGCCACGAACACATCCGCAAGAGGAGCTACCACAGCTCCTTGGCCGCGGTTCTCATCCGGATATTGGATCTCTAACTGCCGGGCAATCGCTTTTATGTTGGCGCGCGCCATTGCCACGGTCACCCCATCCTTAAGCCGCCCGATGCCGTAAAGACTGTGGCAGCCTCGGCGTTTTAGGCAGTTATTGTCGGGACGCAGGGAGGTCCAGAACTCGGCGTTCCCCTGCGGAGCAAATTGAAAACTCTGCGGCAACACACCGACAATGGTGTACGTAATGCCGCTCAGGCTCACGGCTTCGCCAACAACATCTCTCCTTCCGCCAAAACGCTTTTGCCATGTCGCGTAGCTCAAGATCACCGTTTGCGGGGCTTCGAGTTGGTCTTCTCCTGCATGGAAATCTCGTCCAACCGCAGGAACGACACCCAGCGTCCTGAAAAACCCACTGCTCACTCGCACCGCCGGTACAGGCTCGCTTCCCGAACCGGTGCGCAAGAGATATCCGGTCTGGTGGTACGCGTCCATCGAGGTGAAGACCTGGTTTAGACGCTTCCAGTCGAGGTAATCCGGATACGAGAGGTTTGAACGCGGGAACATTGCAGCGTTCTCGGTGACGTCCACCAGTCGCGCTGGATCCTTGTATGGAAGCGGCCGGATCAACGCGGCATCCACGAAGCCAAAGATTGCCGTGCTGGCGCCGATGCCGAGCGTCAAGATGAGAATCGCCGTAACTGCGAATCCCGGACTCTTGCGCAACTGCCGCAGTGCGTATCGGACGTCTTGAAACAGATTCTCCATTTTGCATCCCTCACTCGTACCGCAGCGCCACCATTGGGTCCACCTTCGCCGCCCGTCGCGCCGGAAGATATGCAGCTATGAGTCCGACGAGCGCCACCGCCAAGCAGACGCTGCCGATAATCTTCGAATCTCGTGCCCCGGTACCGTACAGCATCGTTTGTAGAATGGACGATGAAGCGACGGCGCAAATCGTTCCGATCGTGATCCCGGAAGCCAGCAGCACGGCGGCATCCCGCAGCACCATTCGCAACATCGAGGCTCTCTGCGCTCCCAATGCCATGCGCACTCCAATTTCCCTTGTCCGGCGTGAAACCGAGTAAGTCATCACTCCGTACAACCCGACAACGGTCAGAACGAGCGCCAATCCGGCAAAGGTGCTCAATAGAGCCATTGCGAATCTCGGCTGCGACAGTTGCTGGTACATCAAGTCATCCATGGTGCGAACCTGTGTCACGGGAATGTTCTTATCCATATTCGCGAGAATCCGCTGAACGCTCGCCGCCAGACTTTGCTGATCCACCGAGCTTCGGATCACCGTGTACAGACAGCACCAGTTGCCCAGTTGACTGGCGGGGAGGTACATCGCAGGACGCAACTCTCGCTGTGTCGCTTGCAGCCGGATGTCTCCTACGATTCCGACGATTTCGCGCCAAGGCGTTCCATGTGGAGTGCCAGCGCCAGGCTTAAGCTTTTTGCCGAGCACCGTTTCGTTCGGAAAAAACTTATCGGCGAACGCTTGGTTCACGATCATGACCTCTTCGCTCTTGGCGTCATCGTGCTCCGTGAAGTCCCGCCCTTCGATGACCGGAACTTGCATCGCGCTGAAGTATCCGGGAGTAATGGGCGAGAGATCGGCGTTCGGGCGCTCGCCCTCTGGCACCGGACGCTCCGGGTTTTCAAACGAAATCGCAATACCGTTATCGCTCATGGGGAGCACATTGGCTCCTGCCGCCGCCTGCACTCCCGGCAGCGTGCGCAGTTTTTCGAAATAGTCGCGATAAAACTGAGGACGCGTGTCTTTGTAGTCTGCGTCCGGTGTCTCAAAGTACATCGTGGTCAGGTGGTCTGGATTGAATCCTTCTTTTGCGTGCAGCAGGTTGGAAAAACTGGTAATGAGCAGGCCGGCGGCGACCGTAAGCACGCATCCCATCGCAACCTGGCCGACGATCAGTGCTGACCGCATCCAGTCCCGTCCGAAGATTTCCGCTTTGCCTCCTTCTTTCAGGCTTGAGACGATATCGGTCCGCGATCCTGTGAGCGCGGGAACAACTCCGAATAGGACGCCCGCAGCAAGTGACAAGGCAAACGAAAACGCGAGTACCCTGAGGTCCACACCCGCATCCGTTGCGCGGGGCACACTGTCGCCAATCAGCGTCAAAACAGCAGGCGTGCATAGGAATGCCAGTGCACAACCCGCAAGTCCACCAAAAACGCTCAGTACAATGCTCTCCGCCATGAGTTGTCGCACAATTCTGGTTTTGGCTGCGCCGAGAGCGGAGCGCAACGCGATCTCCCGCTGTCGTTCGCGCATGCGGGCCAGAAGAAGGTTCGCGATATTGCCGCAGGCAATCAATAGCACGAGTGCTACCGAGCCGAGGATCACGAATAGAGCGGTACGGCTGTCTCCAAGCAAAGAATCCAGTTCGGCGATTGCCCGGGCAGAGTTGTGCTTGGTATTGGTATTCGGATACTCCTTGGTAAGGTTCGCGGCAATGACGTTCAGGTCTTGGCTGGCTTGTGACACGCTTGCACCGGGTTTCAACCGGCCAAACACGTTCAGAAAATGAGCGCCGCGGTTGGTCGCGATCGGATGCGGATCGGCCACGGGATCGTTATCCACGGCTAAGGTCGTCCAAATGCCGTTGGTCGGGCGTGCCACCGGAAACCGGAACGATCGCGGCATCACTCCAACGATCGTGTACAGAGCGCCGCTCAACTTCACCGTCTGTCCGACAATGGATTGATTCGCCCCGAATTGCGAAGACCAGAGATCATGACTGATCAAAATTACCTTTGAGCCCGGCTTCTCCTCTTCCGGCAGAAATCCACGTCCGAGTTCAGTGCGCACTCCCAGCGCTGGCAACAAATCCCACGACACGACTTCGGCATCCACCTGAAGCGGACGATCGAGTCCCGTCAACGTGTACTGCATGTCGTGATAGGACACAAGATGGTCGAGCGTGTGATTCTGAGCTCGCCAGTCGAAAAAGTCCGGATAGCTCACTTCGTAAGCACCGAATTGATGGGCATCCGACGCCTGCGCCTCGATCAACCGCTCGGGTTGATAATAAGGCAGCGGCCGAAGCATCACGGCATCAATCACGCTGAAGACGGCTGTGTTCGCACCGATTCCCAGGGCCAGCGTGACCACAGCCACCGCGGCGAAGCCCGGATTTTTGCGCAACTGTCGCAGCGCATACACAATGTCTTGGGTCAGATTTTGAAACACGTTAGCTACCTTTCCTCTTACTCGTAACGCAAAGCCGTGATCGGCTGCACTTTTACGGCACGCCGTGCGGGCAACGAAGCGGCGAGCAGAGCGACAACGGCGATGGCGATCACCACAAACAGCAAAGTCACAGGATCCCTGTAGGAAACGCCGTACAGCTGATTACGCACCAAGCTGCTCATCCCAATCGACAAGGGGATAGCGATCGCGACGCTGCAACCGGTCATCAATAAGACCTCGGCGAGAACCATCTTCACCACATTCGCCCGAGTCGCACCCAGAGCCATGCGAACACCAATCTCGCGTGTGCGCTGTGCAATCGAGTAAGCTAAAACGCCGTACAATCCAATCGCAGTGAGAAACGCTGCTATGACTCCGAAACTGCTGGCCAGAAATGAGAGCATCCGCTCGGACGTTAGGGTCGTATCGATTTCGGAGTTCATCGATTGCAGCGAATCGACCACTAACTTTGAATCGATGCCCGCGACGGCGGAGCGTACTGTGCTCGCCGCATCCTCCGGGGCTTGCTGCGTCCGGATGTAAACGCCGACCGAGGCGGGCTCCGTCTCTTGAAAGATGGGGCTATAGAAAATCGGGACTGGCAGGTCGTGCAGGTTGGTGTGCTTGGCATCCTTCACAACGCCAACGATGGTGAGCGGTTTGTCTTTGGCTGCTCCTTCTACGAACGTCCTTCCAATCGCCTTTTCCGCGCTTCCGAAGAACTTACGCACGAAGCTTTCATTCACCACCACAACCTTGGCCGACTGCGGAGTGTCGCTTTCATTGAAAACTCGACCCGCTACCAGCGGCATTCTCAAGGTGGAGAAATAGGCGGGCGTGACGCGTTCCCACTCGAAACCCATCCGGTCGCCTTCCTGCTTCTGGTACCCCGGAACCTCAATCGAAAACCTATCGTTGTTGTTCGCGAGCACGGGATCATCCGTCATACCCACTGCTTGCACTCCTGGCTGGGACAAGAGTGTTTCGAGAAGCCGCTTATAAAGTGGAGTTACCGCCGAAGATTGGTATCCGGCCAGATGAGGATCAAGCTCAAAGGTCAGCAAGTGGTCGGTGACGAATCCAACATCGACCGACTTGAGGTTCTTCAGGGTCCGGCTGAAGAGGCCGGCTCCCACCAGCAAGAGGAGGCTGAGTCCAATCTGCACTCCGACGGTAAGGCGCCGGAAACGTGCGTGCGAAACCTCTGCCGTTCCACTCTGCTGCCTTAATGCGTCCGTCACCTTCGGACGGTAGAACTGCACTATCGGCGCAAGGCTGAAGAGCACGCTCGCACCGAGGGAGATAATGAAACAGAATAGGATGACACATCCGTCCGGAGATGCAGACAGATTCCCTTCCGCGGCAATCAACGCGATCAATGCTTTGGCTAACAGAAGCGACAGTGCCAGCCCAAAAACGCCTCCAGCCAGCCCCAGAGCGAGGCCTTCGATCAGCAACTGTCCGATTACTCTTCCCCGAGTTGCGCCGAGCGAATAGCGCACCGACATCTCCCTCGTTCGTCCCGCCGCCCGCACCAGCAACAAACTTCCAACGTTGGCCGTGGCCATCAGCGTAAGCAGGCCCACCATTCCCATGAGGATGAGCAGCGGCACGCGCATGTGCTCTCGCATCGATGACAGCCCCTTCGATCCGTCGAGCAGCGTCAGGTAACTCTTCGCCACGAATTGTTCACGAAAGCGCTCGCTCTTCCCGGAAATACTTTGCAGTTCGAGTCCCCGCAGCGATTTCCAGAGTGGATCAATCCCCGCTTCCGCTTGTTGCACCGTCAGGCCCGGCTTCAGGCGCGCAATAATGCTCACCCACATTGATCGGCGGTCTTCGAGTTCGTCCCACTCCGGCGTCATCTGTGCCTTCATCGTGATCGGGACGAAGAAGTCCGGAATGGTTCCGCTAATCACGCTGTCGAAGCCAGGCTGCACCACACCAATAATGGTGAACGACTTCCCGTTGACTAGAATGCCTTGATTGATCACTGAGGGATCGGATGCGAAGTGCTGCGTCCAATAGCGATAGCTAAGAACGACCAACGGTGAAGCCCCTCGGCTTGCAGCATCCTCGGGAACAAATAGGCGGCCCAGCGCCGGTCGGACACCGAGCACAGAAAAGTAATTTCCGCTGACCAGTTCACTCTTGGCGAGACTTGGATTATTCCGCCACTGCACTCCGACGTTGGCCGGGAAAGTAGCAATCATGCCGGCGAACACCTGGTTCTGATCACTTAGATCGCGATACATGGGATAGGAAAATTGGAGGTTGTCTCCACCGCCCCACGAATCGGTGTGACCCGTATTCGTCCCTACAAACTTCAGCATGACGAGCCGGCCGGGCTCCGACACGGGCAATCGCTTCAACAGAACTTGGTTTACTAGCGAAAAAATCGCTGCATTCGCGCCAAATCCTACGGCCAGCGTGAGCACCGCGACAGCTGTAAACCCCGGATACTTTCGCAACTGCCGCATTGCGTAGCGGATGTTCTGAAATAAGGCTTCCATAGATTCCTCACTCGTATCGCAATGCCACCATCGGATCGACTCTCGCCGCGCGATGCGCCGGAACATAGCTTGCTGCGAATGCAACCGCCAGTAACACGAGGCCCACTCCGCAAAATGTCAGTGGATCCAGCGGACTGACACTGTAGATCTGGTGGGCAATAATTCGTGTCGACACCGCCGCCAGAACCAGCCCCGCTACCGTCCCGAGGATTGTTAACCTCGCGCTTTCGCGCAGAATGAGGCCAAGAATGTCACGCCGCCGCGCGCCCATTGCCACGCGCACTCCAAATTCCCGCGTGCGCTGTGCCACCGAATACGCCATCACGCCGTACAATCCCATGGCGGCGAGAAGAAGTCCGATGCCGCTGAGTAAGCTGAGTAGATTGGCGGTAATCTTCGCCCCGAACAGCGAGGCCGAGATGTATTCGGTCATCGACTGTGCATCAAAAATAGTGATCGCCGGATCAATCGCCGCGGCCTCGCGCTGCAGCGACGCAATCGCCTCACTGACGCTCCCTGACGTTCGCACCTGAAACGTTAGTCCATACTCGGGCCGGAAGATCTGCCGGATCGGGATATAGAAGTAAGGTTGCGGATTTTCCGTGACTTGGTGGTACTTACTGTCCCTCGCGACCCCCACAATCGTGAACCACTCGCCCCACCCGTGTACCTTGTGACCGATCGCAGTGCGATTCGACAGAAAGCGCCGTACGAACTCCTGGTTCACGATCATGACTTTTTCGGTGGTCGGATCGTCGTGCCAGTCGAAGTCGCGCCCTTCCACTACTGGAATCTTCATCGACTCAAAAAAGCCCGGGGAGACCAGGTCACGATAGATTTTCATGTTCTCGTTCGGACCCGGAACGTAGCCTTCGATCTCAAGGGTCTCCCAGTTTCCTCCATTGAAGCCAAGCGGCACCGAATCGTCGTAGCTGACCGCGGTTACTCCCGGATGTTGCTCCAGCCTGTCCCGCAAACGGCGGCAAAATGTATCGGTCTGCTGTGCGTTATACCCGGCGGTGGAAAAATCAAATTGCGCGAGCGCCACTCCGTCGGGTGAAAATCCCGGATCGACCGCACGCGCCCGCTCAAAGCTCTTCACAAACAAGACCGCCCCCACCAATGCCACCGACGCCAGAGCCACTTCCGAAATCACCATCAGCCCGCGCAGCCGATGCGCCTGCATTCCGGGACTTCCGCTGCGTCCACCCTGTTTCAGGGCCTCATTGATGTTGGCTCGCGCAGAATGTAGCGCCGGAACCAATCCCGCGATTACAGTCACGACGATCGCCAGCACCGCCGTGAAGCCGAAAATCTGCCCATCCAAAGGCGGAGCTACCATCACCGGCCGCGCAACCCCGGGGAGCAGCCAGCGCAGTGCTCCTCCGAGCCAGTTCGCGAGGATCAGACCACATATCGACCCCACCAACGACATGAGCAGCGTTTCCGTCAGAAGTTGGCTCACCAACCTGATCGGCTTTGCCCCCAGAGCCAGACGAATGCTGAACTCTTGCTGACGCCCCGTGGCTCGAGCCAGAAGCAGGTTCGCCAGGTTCGCGCACACGATGAGAAGAACAACGCCGCTAATACCCATCAGGATGGCTACAGGAGTCAGCAGCATTGCCTGCGTGCCGAAGTGCGATTGCCACACCGGAAGCACTCTCGCGCCCACGCCCTGATTGGAATCGGCATCCAGTTCCGCCATGCGGTTGGCCAGCGCCTGCACCTCGCCGCGCGCCTGATCGATGCTCACACCTGGAGCCAGACGAGCCAGGAGCGTAAAGTTTCGAGTATTGCGGTCCTGCAGCATCCACGTGCCGGTATGCGTCAGCTGCCCATACATGGTGAGCGGAATCCAGAAGTCGAAGTCCAGCCCGGCATGCGTGCCATGAAATCCTTCGGGTGCAACACCAATAATCGTCAACGCAGTTTGATTGACCCGCAACATGCTTCCCATCGCAGAACGATTCATGCCGTAGTGCGACTTCCAATACCCGTGACTGATGACGATGACCGCATGTGCGTTCTGCGCATCATCCTGTTCCTCGGCTGAGAAGAACCGCCCAGCCTCTGGCTTGACACCGAACATGTCGAACACGCCGCCCGATGTCATTTCGCCCCACGCACGTTCCACATTCGGCGCTTCCCCCACCGAAAACAGATAAGCGCGATACGCGGTCACCGTCTGAACCAGGCGCAGATTGTTGCGATAATCGCGGAAATCCAGATATGACGTGGTGATTGGTTCGCCGTCCGGCGCGGTATTCTCAATCGCCACAATGCGCTCCGGTTCCTGGGCACCGGGAAATGGATTCAACACCAGCGAGCGCAACCAACTGAAGATGGTTGTGTTGGCTCCGATCCCAATCGCAATGGTCAGAATCGCCACCGCCGCAAACGTTGGACGATTGCGGAAGGTCCTCAACGCATAGCGCAGATCTTGCAGGAATGCCGTGATCGCCATCTCGCTCTCCTTACTCGTACCGTAGCGCCACCATCGGATCGACTTTCGCCGCCCGTCTTGCCGGGATGTAACACGCCAGCAGCGCAGCCCAGATCAGAAGCAGGACCACTGCTGCGAATGTCAATGGATCGACAGCCGTCACGCCGAACAACATCGATCCCATCGCACGCGTCAACACCAGCGAACCAGCCAGCCCGATCGCAAGACCGACGAATATCGTGCGCATGCCTTGTCCCAGGATCATCGTCACCACGTCACGCGGAGACGCGCCGACCGCGATTCGCACCCCAATCTCCCGCGTACGGCGACTGACCGAATACGCCATCACGCCAAACACTCCCGCCAAAGCCAGCAGCAATGCCACAATTCCGAATGAACTGATGAGAATCAAATTGAATTTGCGCGACCCGAGAGAGGCGGTGAAGACCTGCGAAAATGTGCGGAACTTCGCTGGAATCTCTGGGTTGAGCTCTTGCAGCACACCGCGCGCGGCCGAGGTGACCAATTGTGTCGGAGCATCGCTCAACATCGTCAGCGTAATCGCGGAACGCGGGCGCTGAAACAGATTCACATAGACCGTCGGATGCGGCGGTGCCTCCAGGCTGTCTTCGTGAACGTCTCCGACGATGCCAATGATGGTCAGAAGGCGGAGGTCGCCATCCATATTTCCGAACTGGATGGTGTGGCCGATCGGGTCCTGCCCCGGCCAGCGCTCGCGTGCCAGCGACTCGCTAATCACAGCCACATGCGGCGCATCCGCGGTATCGCGTTCATCGAACATCCGCCCTCGCACCAGCGGAATACCGAGTACCTGAAAATATCCGTCAGTAGCGACACAGAAATCCGCATCTCCCAAGCGCTCTTTCTGCTGAAATAAGCGATCGAACTCACGCGAGAGAGCCTCGTCGCTCAGGGGTGTCTTTGGAAGCTCATCCTGCGTCATCAAGAGAAAGCCACCATTCGGAAGCCCACCGTCCATGGGAACAGCGGTAGTTGCGCCGACCTTCCGCACGCCAGGAATCTGCTTCAGCCGATCGATTAGACTCGCAAAGAAAATCGCCCGACCTGCCTTCGCCTTTGGATCCTGTACCCAGGGCAGCGACACGTCCATCGTGATCACCTTGTCGACGCGGAAGCCGGGATCTACTTCGAGCACCTTCAACAGGCTCCGCCCGAGCAAACCCGCTCCTACGACGAGAATGAGCGTGATTGCGATCTGCGCAGCGACGATTCCACGTCCGATTCGTCGGCTGCTCTGTGAGCCAGCCTGTCCGCGCGCGCCCTCTGCCAGGATCTCGCGCACGTTGCCCGAAGTCGCTCGAAATGCCGTGAACGCTCCCAGGCCCACCGCGACCGCCATGGAAAGCAGCAACGCGAATCCGAGAACCGGAACGTTGATTGAAACGCTATCGAGGCGCGGAAGATTCTCTGGGGCTAAGGCAACCAGTCCCTTCAGACCGAAAAATGCTCCGACGATTCCTAGACCACCGGCGATGAATGAGAGAACCAGCGCCTCGGTAAGAAACTGCCAAATCAGGCGTCTGCGCTCGGCACCCAGCGCGCTTCGAATTCCCAACTCACGCTCCCGCGCCGAGGCTTGCGCCAACAAGAGATTCGCCACGTTCGCGCATGCCACCAGAAGCAAAAACCCCACTGCTCCGAGAAGAACCAGCAGCGCTGGACGCGCTTTGCCGGTGATTGACTCCTGCAGTGGCACAACTGCTGCGTCCTTGAGCAGGTAGTCGTTCTGCTCGCTCGAACTGTCGTGGATGCGGCGGGCAATCGCGCTGATCTCGGCATTGGCTTGTTGGCTCGCTACGCCGTCGCGAAGGCGCGCGACTGCGCTGTAGTTATGGGAAGTCCGGCTGGGATTTTCCCCGTCACTATCCGCCGGAACCCACAGCGCAGTTTCTGACGGAAACTCAAAAGCGCCGGGAAGGACGCCAATCACGGAGTAGATCGCGTTGTCGATCTTGAGATGAAGCTGCGCGAGATCGGTTCGGGAGCCGAGATTTTGTCTCCAATATCCGTAACTAACGATGGCGACCGGCGCCGCTCCCTTCTTCATATCGGTAGGCACAAAGGCACGTCCAATCGCGGGTTGGACTCGAAACACGTTCAAGAAGTCGGCTGATACATTTGCGACCATCGAGCGCGTCGGCTGGCCCGCACCGGATACAGATGCGATACCGGCACTGTACTTCGCAATCGCCTGAAAGCTGTGATTCTGATCGCGAAAGTCGTCAAAGTTCGGATCGGCCAACCGCGACCACGTACCCTGGGTATTGACCTCGAACACCGCCATGATCCGGTTCGGATCGCTATACGGCAGCGGCCGCAGCAGCACTCCGTACACGACGCTGAAGATTGCACTGCTGGCACCGATGCCCAACGCCAGCGTGATCACCGCAACGGAGGTGAACCCCAGCCTCTTGTGTAACTGCCGAAGCGCGTAACGGATGTCTTGTGCCACGTTCCCCATGGGAGTTTCCTTTACTCATTTCGCAGTGCGATGACTGGATCGACTCTGCTTGCGCGATACGCTGGGATGACACACGCGAGAAACGCGATGAACCCAAGCAATGCTGCGACGGCGATGAACGTCAGTGGATCCGACGGTTTCACCTGATAAACGAAACTCGCCACAACTCTGCCCATCGCCAACGACGCTGCGATGCCAATCGCAACGCCGATCAAAGCGGGCTTCATGCCTTCCATCACTACCAGACGCAAAACATCGGCTAACCGTGCTCCAAGAGCAAGCCGAACTCCGATCTCTGGCACCCGCTGCCTCACGCTGTACGAAAGCACACTGTAGATCCCGGTCGCAGCGAGCAACATGGCCAGACCGGCAAAGATCCCGAGCAGAAGCATGTTAAAGCGAGGTTGCGACAGCGATTTCTGGACCACATCCTCCATCGTGAAGACGTCGCGCATCGGTATATTGTGGTCGACCTGCTGCACTGCATTCGTAACCGCGGAGACCATGCTCCCAGGCGCCGCAGACGAGCGCACCACCAGCGTCATCGGAAACGAATGCCAGCCAAACTTCGCCGAACTCTCGACCTGGTCTAGCGGTTCATATAGTGTGGTCGATGGCCGCGCCTGGTCCAGACCATCGAGCTTGACATCGCCGACAACGCCAATCACTTCGCGGACGAACTCCGGAGAAAAAGTCAGCGTCAGGCGCTTGCCGATCGGATCTTCGCCCGGCCAGAAACGTTGAGCCATCGATTGGCTGATCAGCACTGTTGCCGTTCTGCCGGAGACATCCTGGCTATTGAAATCTCGTCCTCTTAGTACGGGAGTTCGCATCGCCCGCATATATCCGGGGCTGATCAGACGCACATCCACTTCCGGCTGCTCCGACATTGCCACCACCGGCTGCCCTTCAATCGCGATCGGCTGGTGCGAACCTCCGTTATTCAGTGGGATATCGTCGATCACACCCGCTGACTCAACGCCTGGAAGCGTTCTCACACGCTGCAACACCTGCTCGAAAAACTGGACCTGCCCCTGTGGCTCCGGAAATCTCGACCGCGAAATAGCCGCGGTCATCGTCAAGACTCCGTGAGAATCGAATCCTGGAGCCACGTTCCTAAGCTGTTGAAAGCTGCGGATCATCAACCCTGCGCCAATCAACAAAATAAGAGAGAGCGCCACCTCGGCCACAACGAGGGCGCTCCGCGTGCGGTGGCTTCCGGAACTCGTATCCGTTCGTCCCAATCCCTGCTTCAACGCCTGATTCACGTCCGACTTTGCCAGACGCAGGGCGGGAAGAACTCCCGCGAAAATTCCGGTAAGCACAGAAACGAACGCAGTGAACGCGAGAACTCTTAAGTCCAAAGCTGCCACTACCGAATCCGGCAACTGATTCGCCAGGAATGCCAAAATAAAGCGCTCCCCGAAGTGCGCGACGATCAGTCCCAAAAAACCTCCAAAAAGTGCCAGCACAACGGATTCGGTCAGAACCTGACGGAGCACACGGCTTGCAGTCGCCCCCAGAGCAGCACGAATCGCAATCTCTTTCTGTCGTCCAAATGCTTTCGCCAGCGCGAGATTGGCCACGTTCGCGCACGCAATCAGAAGCACGAACGCCACTGCACCCAACAGCATCAGCAGCGCGGGGCGCACATCATTCACCATGTCGGCATGAAGCGGCACCACGACAGCACCCCATCCTTTGTCATCTACCGGATAGAGTTGTTCCAAGCGGTTTGAGATCGTGTTCATCTCCGCTTGCGCCTGCTTGAGATTCACTCCGCTCTTCAGGCGCGCGATGACCACGGAATGATGTTCGCCGCGCACGGCCTTTTCCTTGTCGGTCCAACCCATCGGCGTCCACACCTGGGCGAAATCGGGAAAGCGAAAACTGTCTGGCATCACTCCGGCCACAAGGAAGTTTTGCCCATCCATCGTGATGTCGTGCCCAACAATGTCGCGGTTCGCGCCGAGCTGCTGTTGCCAGAAGCGGTATCCGAGTACGACCTCATTGGTGTGGCCGGGCTGATCTTCTTCGGGAGAGAAAACACGACCCAATATCGGCGCCACGCCAAGCGTTTCGAAGAATTCGGCACTCACGGCGCACGCATCCACCTGTTGCGGCTGAGCAACTCCCGTCAGTGTCAGGCCGTGATAGTTGAGGATCGCCATGCGCTCGAATACATGGTTATCCCGTTGCCAGTCGAAAAAGTTGGCGGCGGAAACTGAAAACGTAGGCATTCCCGGGAAGCTCTTCGCCGGGGGCGTATGCCAGACTCGGACCAATCGGTCTGGCTCTTTGAATGGCAACGGACGCAGTAATACCGCGTTCACGACACTGAAGATCGCTGTATTGGCTCCGATTCCGAGGGCCAGCGTGATCACCGCGATCGCAGTGAAGCCCGGCCTTTTGCGTAGCTGCCGCAACCCGTAAACGATGTCTTTGGTTAGCGTCTCCATGATGTCCCTGCTATAACCACTCGCTGTCGGGTTCTTGTCTCGGGCGGGCTATTCGGCAGCAGCGCGGTAGGACTTTCTCTCATGCGCTGACATCCGCCATCAGTTTCTTGAGCTCTTCTTCCGCGACCACCTTGCCATCGAACAAATGCACTTCTCGCTGCGCGTGCTTCGCGAATCGCGGATCGTGCGTCACCATGCAGATCGTCGCGCCCTCGCGATGAAGGTCCGCCAGCAACTCCATCACGGCTTCACCGTTGCGTGAGTCCAGGTTTCCGGTCGGCTCGTCCGCCAGCAGAATCGACGGCTTCCCGCCCAGTGCGCGCGCCACAGCCACACGCTGTTGTTGACCGCCAGAAAGTTGAGACGGATAGTGCCTCACCCGATGCGCCATACCGACGCGCTCCAGCGCTTCCATCACTCGCCCCTTGCGCTCCGCCGAAGGCATCCTCTGGCGGTAGGTCAACGGCAGTTCGACGTTTTCGTAGACGGTGAGATCGCCAATCAGGTTGAAACTCTGGAAGATGAAGCCGATCTCCTGGTTCCGGATGCGTGCCCGCTCCGCAAAATCCAGGTTCTCCACGGGCTTGCTATTCAACAAATAACGGCCGCCCGTCGGAGTATCGAGAAGTCCGATGATCGACAGCAGCGTCGACTTCCCACAGCCCGATGGACCCGACATCGCCACATACTCTCCTTTGTTCACCGTCAGGTGAACTCCCGAGAGCGCGTGCGTCTCGATCTCATCGGTGTAGAAGACCTTGGTCATGTCCGTGATCTGAATCAGCGGTTGGCTGTTGTTGCTCATGAATCGTCTGCCTCGGTTTCGTTATTTTTTTGGATCAGTCTTGAAGCCGGATGCGGTCTGTGTTGTCCCAACGCGACATATCGGAGAGCACCACCGTGTCTCCTTCTTTGAGTCCTTCAATTACCTGAATCGAATTCACCGACGCTCGCCCCACCTTGACTGGTACGCGCATCGCGTCGTGTCCGTCCACCTCGAGCTTGAACAAACTGATCGTGCTGTTCTCCTGCCCGAATGCCGGACGCCCCACGTACAGCACGTTATCGAGACGTTCCAGGTCAATCGTTCCATCCACGCTGAGATCGGGCCGCGCACCTTTCGGCAATTCTCCTGTCAGTTTGACGTCCACAGTGACCGTTCCGTTTTGTACTGACGGATCAACCCGCATCACCGAACCCGCAATAATGCCGTTGTGTGTGTCCACCTGGGCCGGTTCACCAATCTGCACATCGCGCGCCTGCGTCTCCGCCACCTTCAATTCCGCCATCAGATGATTCGGCTGCACTACCTTGGCGAGCATCGTTCCCGGAGTCACATGTTGCCCAACGTGCAGCGGCAACTCGACCAGCACGCCTTCAATCCCGGCTCGTACTTTAAGAGCCTCCAGTTGCTTCTGCTTCAACTCCGCCAGCACCCGCATCTGATCGACCTTCGCCTGTTGTTCGGAGAGTTGCGCGTCGATCGACTTTTGTGTGCTCTCCAGCCTTTGATCTTCCAGTCCATTCCGGATCGTCAGTTCATCTGCCTTGCTCTTCGACGCCCGGTACGCCAATCCGGAAATCACACCCAGGTCGTACAGCGATTTGTCGGTTTGCGACTGCAACTGTGTCTGGTTGTAATCCGCTTTGACGGTCGCCGCGCCCGCCTTCTGGTTCATCAGATCGCTTTCCAGCTTCGCTCGCTGGCTCTGGTACTCGGCCTGAGCCGCCTTCCACTGCAACTGCGCATCCACCGCCGCCTGCTCTACCTGCGGATCGCTCATGTCGAGCAAAATTGTGTCTGTCTTTACCAGCGAACCGGGCAACATTCGGATTCGGATTACCGTTGCTTCTGTTTCGGCAGGAATCTGCAACACCGACTCCTGCGACGGCACAAGTGAACCGATCCCGCGCACCTGCCGTAACATCGAGCCACGCTTTACCGTATCGGTCCACACCGTGCCACGCTCCACCGTCGGTGCAGCCGGTTTCAGCCGGTACACCGCCGCTGTCAGGATGGCAACCACTACCACCACCACTGCAATCAGCGCGATCTGCTTCCTGCGCTTGCGTTCTTTAAATTCTGGCCGGGCGATATCCATCGTCAGGGTTATGGGCAATTGCGACGCCATATGTGATGGGGTTTAACTCGATGAAAAAGAAAGAATTATCGGAATATCCATTCACGTGTCCCTACCTGAAGTGTTCGCTGGGAAATTTGATTGTCCATTACCGGACAGTGCTCTTTCCGGGAACAAGTGCGGATCGTCTTAACAAACCGAGAATTCAGAGCGAACTCAAATCAAGGCCAAATGTTGTATCCATGATCGGTATTGAGTGCCGATTAGAGATAGGAGTAAGCGCGTTTTAGTGCCATGCCAGTCGCTCATTCAACGCACATGGAGGTGTGACTTAGTTCACTGACAACCCTTGGGCACGTTTGTCAAATGAGGGTCGTTCCGCGTCTCCGAAGAGCAGACATCCTGCACTCATCGGGGGCAACTTCCGAAATCACACAGGACGGTATGTCGCGGACATTTTGCCGGTGTCAGCTAAGGTGACAGTCAGATCGACTAGCGAAACATCGCGGAGAAGGGCAAGGCTACGCAGGTGCCTCGGTCTGGCCGTGCTCTTCTTGATGTCGTGCACGCTCTATGCGTCAGCCACTCCGGCTCCTGAACTGTGGGTTCCCATTCGCTGGACCGGCGGCCCATTGGAACTCACCTGGCGCACCCGCACGAAAACGCTTCCCGCCGATGCTTCCGTTCGCGACGCCCTCGCCCGTTGGTACGAACCCAGCACGCTCAGTCTTCTTGACGACTCGTCCGTGAATTGCCTGCTGGTCACCTGGAGCGCCTCCGCAGAAGCCGCTGTCGAAGCCGAGCAGCAGCAACTCATAAAGATCTATGCGGAGGCGGCACACAGGCACGGTCTGGCAGTGCTCGGCATCGTCTACTCGCCCGGCAATGCGTCCGAAATCGCTGCGGACGCCGCCCGCGCTGCGCTCGATGGGCTTGTGCTCGAAGGGGAGTTCCCGCCCGAATTTGCCACCGCCTTGCGCAAAGCCGCCGGTGCCATGTTGGTCATCGAGATCGCGAAGGACGCAGCGTCCTGGCGCTCGAAGCCTGCACAGATCATCGCCGTTGTGGGCGAGGCTCCGAGCGGACGTAACCTCTCGGAAATGGGAATTCGCGGCTCACCTTCAAGCCAGCCGTGGATCGAGTCCAACATCTGGTTGGTCCATTCGTTTCGTCTAATCTCACCATCGCGCCCGGTGTGGATCAGCAGCCAGATCGAGAAGGCAGCATCGACAATTGAATATGCGCGAGCCGTGGCCGATGCTGCCGCTGCCGGCGGCCGGTGGATCGTCTCGCTCGACGATGCGCTTCGTGCCAAACTGCGCACCCGGGATCCCTCGGCGCTCGAAACATGGCACCGTCTCTCGAGTTATCTAAGATTCGCCGAAAGCCACGCAGCCTGGCACGCCCTGGCACCATACGGAAATGTGGTTATCGTGATCGATCTGGCGAGCATGAAACAGGATCAAGTCGACGAGTACCTGAAGCTGGCAGCACGCCGCCAGGTCCCTTATCGCCTGTTGTCACGTTCCGACCTCAGCACAGCTGCACTCGCGAAGTACCGAGCAATCGTAGCCACCGAACTCGACCCTCCTTCTACGACGGAGCGCAAACTTCTCCAAGAATTCGCCGAGAGCGGCGGACTCGTATTCGCCGGTCCCTCCTGGGGCGACGCTCCCAAGACTGCACCCTTCGCCGAGGTCCCCGCCGGCAAAGGCAGCGTGACTGTTTACAAGGATCCAGATCCCGAAACGGTGGCGCGCGACCTCAAGGAAATGCTCTCGGACGACGACTTGGGTGTGGTTCCGTTTAATGTGCCATCGGTAGTCACGTTTGCAAGCGGAGGCGTTCTCGGACAACCTCTGGTCGTCCAGCTAGTGAACTACTTCGACCAACCAGTGGAAGCGATCACGCTCCGCGTGGCCGGCACGTTTCGCTCGGCTCATCTGGAAACACCCGAAGGCATGCCGGTGGGCCTGCCTTTGAGAAATGAAGAAGGAAGAACGGAAGTGACCATTCCAAAGCTTTTGTTATGGGGTGCCGTTTCGATGCAATAAAAAGAGGAGGCAACACCATGTGTAAAGGACTGACGCGGCGCGATTGGCTGGCACTTTCCGGTCTCGCTGCAGGTGCAATGGCAGTGCGGTCGGCCGAAGCGCGGCCGGCCCAAGCTCGCTCAGCAGAAGACGCGCGAAGCGCATCGACGGCTCCGGCAGAACCCGTATCCGTCGCCAAAGTCCACACCTACGATGAGGACCTCACCACTCAATTCCGCCAGATGTTCGACCAGATCGGCGGAATCGACCAGAAGGTCAAAGGAAAAACCGTCGGCATTAAGGTGAATCTTACGGGCGACGGACGCTTCCCCGGTTACACCACGGGCGACACACACTGGGTACATCCTCACGTCGTAGGCGCGGCAGTCGCGGCATTCGGAGCGCTGGGCGCAAAGCGCGTCCGCATTCTGGAGGGCGCCGAGAGTCGTAAACCCGGCTACAAACTCGAAGACAAGTTGCTTTCCGGCGGATGGGACGTCAACGCCATTCGCAATGCCGCGCCCATTGTCGAATTCGAAGATACCGACCGGCCCGGTCAGGCGAAGCAGTTCTCTGTCCTGAAAGTAAAGAGCACGCCCTACGTCTTCCCGGCTTTCCAGATGAACCACTCCTACGAAGACTGCGATTTCTTTGTGAGCATGGGCAAAATGAAGAATCACGAAGAGATGGGCCTGACCATTTGCATCAAGAATCTCTTCGGCATCACGCCGCTCGGCATCTACGTCGATCGCGAGCAGGTGTTTCACTACGGGTATAAGCAGTCGCCATCCGGCGCTCCGCCTGAGCTCGATCCGAAATCAACTCGCTATGAAGGCTGGCGCCTCCCTCGCGTTCTGGTCGATATTCTCGGCGCTCGCCCGGTCGATCTCGCCATTGCCGATGGCATCGTCTCCATGGTCGGCGGCGAAGGTCCGTGGGTGCTGGGCTCCAAGCCCGTTCAGCCAGGTATTCTCATCGTCGGTAAAAACTGCGTGAATACCGACACCGTAGCCGCAGCCTGGATGGGCTACAATCCACGCGCCGGACGCCACGAGGCACCATACCGGGTTTACAAGAATCCTAAGGATCATCCCCCGGACCAGTTGCACCCCGGCGATGAAACCTTCCAGTACGCTGACAACATGATG
>Ga0209168_10000889_pt1 | contig 25996 bp, 22 predicted proteins | sample Coa_R1_FD_187156 | JGI IMG/M metagenome (GOLD analysis project Ga0209168, IMG submission 187156) | Surface soil microbial communities from Centralia Pennsylvania, which are recovering from an underground coalmine fire - Coalmine... | ecosystem: Environmental > Terrestrial > Soil > Unclassified ...
GAAATCGGGATGGGCGACAATGTAAATCTCGGCGACCGCAACGGAGTACGCACGCCCATGCAATGGGACGGCGGCTGGAACGGTGGATTTTCCGCAGCCGACCCGGAAAAACTGTATTCGCCTCTGATGCTCAACCCCGTTTACGGGTTCCAGGCTGTGAATGTTTCCTCGCAGAAGCGCTACGATCACTCGCTCCTTTCCTGGATGAAACGCATCATACAAGTTCGCAGCTCCACGCCGGTTTTTGGCCGGGGATCAATCGAGTTTCTGTATCCGGCCAATCACCGCGTCCTCGCGTATATTCGCAAGTTGGGAAAGGAAACGATTCTGGTGGTCAATAATCTGTCCAGCGCCGCGCAGGCGGTTGAACTGGATTTGCGGCCGTACCGCGGCCACATCCTCATTGAGATGTTTGGCCGGAACATCTTTCCGCGTATTGGAGATCTGCCGTATCTGCTGACCATGGGGCCATATCAGTTCTACTGGTTCCGGCTCAGAAAAATTTGAATGATCCCGCTTGATGGAGGGACGTTTTGGCTGAAGAAAGCATTTTGACCGATGACTTCCTTCGCGAACTGATGAATGTTGGCGAAGTGGACATCCTCGTCGGAGTGCCGACTCACAACGACGCCAAGACCGTCGGCCAAGTGGTGCAAGCCGTCCGCGCCGGCCTGTTGAAGCACTTTCCCCGGCAGCGCGCGGTCATCATTAATGCTGACGGAGGCTCCCGAGATGCAACCCAGGAACTCGTCCGCGCTGCATCCATTAATGATCTTCAGCACGAGACCAACTTTCAGTCTCTGCGCACTCTGCACTCCATCAGCACGCAATATGAAGGAGGTCACGCAGAAGGGAGGGCCCTGCATATCCTGCTTGCCGCTGCCGATCTGCTGCATCCTTCAGCCTGCGCCGTGATCTCGCCTCATTCCACCAGCATCGAGCCGGACTGGGTTTTACGGCTGCTCAATCCGGTCTGCCGCGAAGCGTTTGACTATGTCACGCCGGTCTATCGTCGGCACAAATTCGATGGATTATTGCTCCGCAATCTTGTCTACCCCATGTGCCGCGCCTTGTATTCACGACAAATATGGGAACCTCGCCCCTCTGACTTTTCTTTTTCCGGCAAAATGGCGGCGCATCTTTTCGAACTTGATATCTGGTCGGGTGAACCTTGCAGAACCGGAGCTAGCCTGCTGACGACGATTGAGGCGATCACCGGGCGTTTCAAGATGGCCCAAGTCTTCCTGGGCGACATAGTACGCGTAGACCATAACCCTGCCGATCTGGTGGAAGCGATGCGCAACGTGCTCGGACCACTTTTCTGGTCTCTCGAGCAGAATTCGGCATTCTGGAGTTCCAGCAACGGATCGCAACCGGTTCCGATTATTGGCGGCGCACCTGAGGTAACGACTGATCCATTAAGGATCAACCGCAAGCGCCTATATCATTTGTTTAATCAGGGTGTTTCCGAACTGGAACCCGTTTTGCGCTCAATCCTGAGCGGTTCCACCCTGGCCGAGCTTCAACGCATCAGCAAACTTCCTGAAGAGGAATTCTGTTTTTCCAATGACTTATGGACAAAAACCGCCTATGAGTTCGCCGCGTCCTTCCATCGGGCTGTCATTAGTCGCGATCACGTCATCCAAGCATTAGCGCCTCTTTATCGAGGCAAGACTTTCACGTTCCTACAGGAGAATCACGAAGCCCTTCCCCCGGAGGTGGAACGGAATGTCGAAGCCCTTTGCCTGACCTTCGAACAATGCAAGCCGGAGCTGTTGCCGCTTTGGAATGGCGGAAAGTGAGGTGAACATGTGGCAAAAATTTGTATTCGAACTGACTGTGGCTACGCAGCAGATCATGCACGACATTGCGCAGTTCCTTCCTCGCCTGATGGTGATGGCCATCATCGTCATCATCGGTGGATTGATCGCGTATGTGCTCAAAGCCGTGTTGCGCAGCGTCCTGCGCTTGGCGCGATTCGATCGACTCTCCGAGGATGCAGGTGCTACCCAATTTCTTCGTAAGGTCGCACTGCCTTCCTCAACCGAACTTCTCAGCCGCTTCGTGTTCTGGGTGGCGTGGATCGGGTTCATTCTGGTCGGCGTAAGTGTGCTTGGAATCACCGGTCTGCAACCGCATATATCCAAATTTTTCGGATTTCTGCCTCGCATCTTCGCGGCCATGTTCGTGCTGTTTTTTGGCTTGCTTGCATCGAGTTTCTTTTCCCGGGCGGTATTGCTGGCCTCGGTGAATGCCGGACTGCCTTCGCCGGGATTGATTAGTTCGACCGTTCGGACCCTGATTATTGTCTTGGCCGTCACCATGGGTTTCGAGGAATTGGGTTTGGCAGAAACCACGGTTCTGGTAGCCTTTGGGTTAATCTTCGGAGCCCTTATGTTCGGCCTGGCCCTGTCCTTTGGCCTGGCTGGACAGGATCTGGCTCGCCGCTTCCTGGAAAGAAGGTTTGCGCGCGATGCTGAAACCAGAGAAAGGGAAGATGAGCTCTCTCCACTCTAATCCGGCTTTGCGCGCGGCAGGGTTTCTGCTTGCGTTCACGGCCCTAAGCTGCGCCGAAATTGACCCTGCGGCAACGCCTCCGCTTTCGGCGGACGCCATTGTGCAGAAGCTCATGGCCGCCAATGCATCGCGGGCGGCGTCATTGCGCGGTTATCAGGGCAGGCGTGTCTATCGCCTTGAGTATCATGGCATGTGGGGGAGCCATTCGGCACAGATCACCGTGGACGCGTCGTACTCTGCGCCGGACAAGAAAGAATTCAAGATCATTTCCGAGGACGGCTCCCGAATTCTGATCAATCGTGTGCTGATGAAACTGCTGAGCAGTGAGCAAGAAGCGCAACTGCAGCAGAACCGCAAGGAACTCGAGATTTCCCCCGAGAACTATCGTTTTACACTCGATGAAATTCAGCACACCGCCGCCGGGGATTACTACATCCTGAATCTGACACCCAAGGGAAAGAGCAGGTATTTGTATCGCGGCAAAGTCTGGGTGGACGCTCACGATTTTGCCGTCGTCCGCATGGAAGGCGAGCCGCAGAAGAATCCTTCCATGTGGGTCAGCCACACCCAGATCGCGTATCGCTGGGCTAAAGAAGACGGGTTCTGGCTGCCGGTTCGCAACCAGTCGGAGACAGATGTCCGGATGGGCGGGGGCAGAGCCTTCCTCACGATTGATTATTCGAACTACCAGATCACAGGGGTCAATCGGCTGGCTTCAGGGAAATCTGGCGATGAACACCAGGCTCTACCGGATCCCGCCGTGGTGACGGCGGACCCGCACTAAACTCCGCCCTTTTCATCGAGATCTCCCGAAGACCGGCCCCACCGATTACCCTTGGTTACCAATTTTGCGGGAACAAAAGCCTGGATTTTGCATCAAACCAGCTATAATGAAGGCACTTCCGGTGTCCTCCGAGATCCCGAGAAAACGAGTTCCGATGTCGAACAAAATCAAGGCTGCAATTCTGGTTTCCTCCGCCGCTGTGCTCATTTTCATGGTCGTGGGTGGGATGGATGGCGTTCGCGCCTCCAGCAACGATGGCGCTTACCGGCAACTTCAGGTCTATAGCGAAGTCCTTTCCCGCGTGCGCAGCGAGTACGTCGAGGAACCGAACATTCCCGCCGTCACCGACGGCGCCTTGCACGGGCTACTTGAGTCGCTCGACGCTAATTCCAGCTATCTTTCAGCCGCTGAATACAAAGACTACAAGGCGCACCAGGTTGAAGGGAAAGCCGACATCGGCGCTGCGGTCTCCAAGCGCTTCGGTTATGCGTCGATCGTGTCCGTCATTCCCGGTGGCCCCGCCGATAAGGCCGGCCTGCAAGACACCGACATCCTCGAAGCCATCGATGGTAAGAGCACGCGCGAGATCTCCCTGGCCGAAGTCCGCAACCTGCTGACCGGCACCCAGGGATCGAATGTCGTGGTTTCCGTGGTTCGCGCGCGCCGCGCGGAACCAGAAAAAATTACGGTCACGCGCGATGTAGTGGCCATGCCCGCGGTAAGCGACAAGATCGTGGGGGATGGTATTGGCGTGGTTCGAGTGGATGGCTTCACCAAGGGTAAGTCTCAGGAAGTCGCCAACAAGATCAAGGCGGTGCAAAAGGACGGCGCCAAGAAGCTCATCCTCGATCTCCGCAACAGCGCCGAGGGTGACGAAGCGGAAGGTATTGCCACCGCGAATCTGTTCCTGAATCATGGCACCATCACGTATTTGCAGGGACAGAAATATCCCCGTCAATCGTTCGCGGCTGATCCCACAAAGGCCATCACTAATCTCCCTTTGGTTGTATTGGTAAACAAAGGGACCGCCGGACCCGCTGAGATCGTAGCAGCTGCCATTCTGGAGAATGCTCGCGGCGATGTTGTCGGCGACAAGACTTTCGGAGATGGCTCGGTTCAGAAAGTAATCGAAATGCCAGATGGCTCGGCGCTGATTCTCTCCGTGGCCAAGTACTACTCCCCGTCAGGCAAAGCCATTCAGGATTCGGCCGTCACTCCGAATGTAGTGGTTGCCGATGCCGACGAAGAGGCGGCCGTGCCCGATGAAGACGAGAATGCTCTCCCGGCCGATCAAAACAAAAAGGCTCCGCCGCAGCAAGACGATCAACTGCAAAAGGCGATTGAAGTTTTGAAGAGCCACACAAGTTAGAAAAATTTAATCCTGGGCCGTCGAGGACGGCTCAGGAATTTTCACAGATCAAGATTTGGTTTTTCCTCCCGCCCGAGCATTACCTCAGTCATTGCATCCGCACCCACCTCACTGCTTGGCACACACCTAATTCCGATAATGACTTTGTCTACGCTTTTCCTGCCATGGATGACAAGAAGTCAGGTCCTCAATCGGACAATGCCGAAAGTCAAAGCACGCTCAAGTTGCTGGTAATCGGCGACGAGCCCGAAGATGTTCAATCGATATCGGATGCACTGCACCAACCCGGTCTTGAGATTTTCACCTCTTGCGAAGCCAAGGAAGGTTTCGAGCTGTTTCGCAAACATCGCCCGCGGATGGTGCTGCTCGAAGTGATCAAGTCGGGCGCGATGGAATTGCTGGAAAAAATCGTCGCCGCTGACCCAGGAGTTGACGTCATCGTCGTCAACGGGTACCCCGCTGAAACAGAAGTAGAAGCCATCCAAAAGGGCGCCAGCGACTATCTCAATCTGCCACTCGACTTGCAGAAGCTGCGTAGCCGTGTGAGATCTCTGGTTGACGCAGCCGCGCGCCGGCAGAAAATTCTCGAACTCGATCAGGCGTTGGTCGGTATGTATCAGTTCGAGGGCATTGTTGGACGCAGCCCGCTGATGCTCGATGTCTTCGCCAGGATCGACCGCATCTCACCGCACTTCAGGACGGTGCTGGTCAGCGGAGCCACGGGCACCGGGAAAGAACTGGTCGCCTGGGCGCTGCATCGCCGCAGTCCGACCGCGTCCGGCCAGTTCGCAGTATGCAACTGCTCGGCGCTGGTTGAGACGCTTCTGGAAAGCGAGCTTTTCGGCTACACCCGCGGGGCATTCACCGGCGCGATCCAGGACAAGCCTGGTCTTTTTGAGTACGCGAACGGCGGAACGGTTTTCCTGGATGAAGTCGGCGAACTGTCACCCGCCGGCCAGGCCAAACTGCTTCGCGTCCTGCAGAACAGGCAGGTACAGCGTGTAGGATCCCCGATGGTCCGCGATATCGACGTGCGCGTGGTGGCTGCGACCCACCGCGATCTTCGCGCCATGGTGAAGGAAGGACGCTTCCGGGAAGATCTCTATTATCGCCTTGCAATCGTCGAGGTCACGCTGCCTCGACTCGCCGACCGCAAGGAAGACTTACCGCTGCTGCAAAGATTCTTTGTTCAGAAGTTTGCCGCTGAATACAAGAAACAGATTTCCGGAATCACCCGCCGCGCGCAAATGCGGATGGCCTGCTATCCGTGGCCGGGAAACATCCGCGAACTCGAAAATGTGATTGGAAACGCCTGCATGATGACCGATGGTTCTACTATCGATATCAATGATCTGCCTGAGACCCTGCATACCCCAGTCGTCGAAAACACCAGCTACGACGATGACCTTACCTCTCTGGACGAAGTAGAGCGCAGACACATTCTGCGGGTGCTCAATCGCGTCGACGGGAATAAAGCGCGCGCCGCGGAAATTCTCGGCATTGGCCGCGCCACCGTTTACCAGCTCCTCTCCAAGTGGAAGATCGAGAACTGCGGAACCACGGTGCAGTGACGCGATTCCAAGACCTAAACACCGCCCGCACCCAACCTAATTACCACCCCCGCGGTACCCAATTCGGAACTTCCACAGTTTTTTGCTCTGGATAATTCGCTTTTTGTTCGCTATCATACGTGTAACAATCTGCGGTTAGTGATTCTCACTCACAAGATTGAAGGAGCCTGCCATGGCCGACGAGCGGACTAAAGCGATAGATCTAGCCTTTTCACAGATTGAGAAGCAGTTTGGTAAGGGCTCGATCATGCGGTTGGGATCGAAAGAAGCAATCGTTCCCATTTCTGTGATCCCGACCGGAGCGATATCCTTTGATGCTGCTCTCGGAGTGGGAGGCTTTCCCCGCGGCCGGGTCGTCGAAATCTTCGGGCCTGAGTCATCCGGCAAAACCACCATTGCCCTGCAGGTCATTGCTGAAGCACAGAAGCAAGGCGGCATGGCCGCGTTTGTCGATGCCGAGCACGCTCTCGATCCTGGTTACGCCAAGAAACTTGGGGTCGATGTCGATAACCTGCTTGTCTCCCAGCCCGACTATGGCGAGCAGGCGCTTGAAATCGCCGAGACTCTGGTTCGCTCCAACGCAATCGATGTTCTCGTAGTCGACTCTGTCGCGGCACTTGTGCCCAAGGCTGAACTCGATGGCGAGATGGGTGACAGCCACATGGGACTGCAAGCGCGATTGATGTCGCAGGCGCTGCGCAAGCTGACCGGCATCGTCTCTAAGTCGCGGACATGCATGATCTTCATCAACCAGATCCGCGAAAAAATTGGCGTGATGTTCGGCAATCCGGAAACCACGACCGGCGGCCGCGCGCTGAAGTTTTATTCCTCGGTACGCATTGACATCCGCCGTATCGCCGCCATTAAAGAGGGTGACGTGGTCACCGGATCGCGGACCAAGGTCAAAGTCGTCAAGAACAAAGTCGCGGCACCGTTCCGCGAGGCTGAGTTCGACATCATGTACGGCGAAGGAATTTCGCGAGAAGGGGATCTGCTCGATCTGGCGGTGCTTCACAATATTCTGGAGAAGTCCGGCGCTTGGTTCAGCTATAAGAACGAGCGCATTGGCCAGGGACGCGAGAATGCGCGTCAATTCCTGAAAGACAATAAAGACACGCTGGCCAGGCTGGAAGGCGAAGTTCGAAAGCAACTCGGGCTGGCGTCGGCAAACCCTCCTGCGGCGGCAGCCGCAACCGCGAGCGGCAAAGTTGCCACGATGCCAACGACAGTGCCGGAGTCCGCGAAGGTGCCTGCAGCCAGGCGCTGAAAAGGCCAATCTCAGGCCGAATGAACTTTTATGGGAGAGATGAAAGTCTCTGCACGATGTGTGTATTGACATCCCCCGGTACGGGATAGAACACTAACCATCGCGCGCCATCTCGACGGCACCATCCGTACCGTGCACACCGCAAGCCTTTCTGGAGACAACTTATGACTTCAAGGGTGTCGAGCATCCTTTCAGTTGCACTGTTGTGTGTTTGCGCCGCCGCGCAAGTAAGCGTTACCACCTCGCGCAACGACAACATGCGGGATGGGCAGAATTTGCAGGAAACGATCCTCACACCTGCCAACGTCAACACGGCTCAATTCGGCAAGCTGTTCTCCCAGACCGTGGATGGCTATGTTTACGCCCAGCCGCTTTATGTGCCCAACGTCAGCATCCCAGGAATGGGAACCCACAACGTTGTGTACGTGGCAACCGAGCACGACAGCGTTTACGCTTTCGACGCGGACAGCAACACCGGTCTGAACGCCTCGCCGTTATGGCTCACCAGCTTCATCAATCCGCAGAAGGGGATTACTACCGTCTCCAGCGGCGACGTCAGCTGCAACGATCTCAAGCCGGAGATCGGCATTACGAGTACGCCAGTGATCGACCTTACCAACCAAACGATCTACGTTATCGCTAAGACAAAAGAGAACGGCAACTTCGTTCAGCGGCTGCATGCGTTGAACATCACCACCGGCGCCGAGCAGCCGCACTCTCCAGTCACGGTGCATGCTTCGGTCAAGGGAAACGGCGATGGGTCCGTCAATGGAGTGGTGCAATTTGATCCGCTCAAAGAAGCACAGCGGCCGGGTCTTCTACTGGTAAATGCCACGGTTTACGTTGCCTGGGCATCGCACTGCGACAATGGTCCTTATCATGGCTGGGTGATGTCGATCGACGAAGCCACGTTATCTCACGTGCAGGTCTGGAACACGACTCCCAATGGCGGACTGGGAGGAGTATGGCAGAGCGGCACCGGTCTGGCGTCTGATGGCAACTACATCTTCTTCGCCACCGGCAATGGCACCTACGACGGCCCCAAGGGCGGAAATGACTTCGGCGACAGTGTCGTGAAAATCCCGGCCGGCAACCAGCCAAACCCCTATGACTATTTCACCCCTTACAACCAAGGTAATTTCAACGATGGTGACACTGACGTAGGCTCCGGAGGCGTGCTGCTGTTGCCTGATCAGGGTAATGGGGCCAAGCATCCTCATTTGCTGGTTGAGGTTGGCAAGAGTGGATCGATCTATATGATCGATCGCGACCACATGGGCTTCTACAATCCAAATAACAATAATCAGATCGTGCAGGACATGGAAAATGCGATTGGCGGCCTGTGGGCCACTCCCGGATGGTGGAACAACAACGTTTACTTTGGAGGAAGCAACGATAACCTCCGTCAGTACACGTTTAATACCAGTACGGAACAACTGTCGAATGGCGCAGTCTCAACTTCGCCAACTTACTTCGGTTTCCCGGGGCCGACTCCTTCGATTTCTGCCAATGGAACCAGCAATGCGATTGTCTGGGCGTTGCAGACCGACAATTACCCATCAGGCGGTTCCGCAACCCTGCATGCCTACGACGCCAACAACATCTCTACCGAGTTGTACAACACCAGCCAGAATCCGACTCGGGACAACCCAGGCGGATCGGTAAAGTTCACCGTGCCTACGATCGCGAACGGCAAGGTATACGTGCCGGCGGTGCAGCAGTTGAGCGTTTACGGGCTCTTGAACCAGAAATAGCGCCGATCATCGCCCCATCGGCCGCAAAAGGAAGCCGGCATCATCGCCTTGGTAGTCGCCGAAGCCGACGATTTCACCCTGGTCGTTGATGCCGGTAGCAACTTGTAGTTTCCAGCCGGAATCTTTCGGAACCAGATCGTTCAAGTCGTGAAAACCATCTTTGTCGCTCCATAGAAATGCGTGATCCGCATCGAAATAAGGCCCAAACGCGCCTACGATTTCATCGGCAGCGTTGAGGGCTCGGCCTTCAGCAGGTTCATTGGCCGGAGTGGGAACTTTGTTTGAACGATCCGGCGCCAGATAAAGAACTACATTTCTTTCCATCTCCTGCACCAAAACATGGCCGGCACCATTGATGGCGATGGCGGAACTGTACTGCTTTGGGGCCCCGAGAAACCGCATGCCTTCAGAGGCTTCCCAAACAAAGGCGTGATAACGTCCTTCTTCGTCGTAGAGGTCACCGATGACTTCCCCTTTGCGGTTAACCTTCTTTGCGGTTCCACCGCAACAGCCGCCCAGATCTTGCGGAATTTCGTGCGTCCAGATGACCGCTTTCAGCGGGCCGGCTTCGCTAATGATCGCTTGACCCACAATCTCGCCTCGGTCATTGATCCCTAACGCGCGTGACTGCCTGCCAGTCAAGACACTCAGTTGCCCGTGCTTATAGATAAAAGCGTTCGTCTTCTCCCTGTTGGTCATCGATCCGACGACGCGCATCAGTGCATTGGAATCAGCGGCTTCGCTTTCGTTAAATTCTTTCGGTATGGGCAAGAGTCGCAAACCGGTTTTCTCCGTCCAGATCGCGGCGTGGTTCTCTTCGGACATGCCCACCACTTCTCCGGAGTTGCTGATGTGCGACGGCTTGAGCGCGAGATGAATCACGCGATATCGCACCGCAAATCCACCCACAGTCTTCGTGTTGCCGCTCAGTGTTGCCACGCACACTACGAGGAGTGATAGGAAAGACCAATGCCAATTGCTCGCGCACACATTTGAAAATCTTGTCAGTCTCATCGATCCAGAGAAGAAAGTCCTCCCTCCATTAATTTCTTGACACCGTGCCAGTCAAAATACAAGACTGCTCAGTTGCGTTCGTTCGCACAAGTTCTGCGGTTCACAAGTGATTGATCGTAACAGGCAGGTGTGACTGCTTCGGCAGTCGTCCATGCCTGATTTTTTTACGAGGGATTCCCCGATGCAACGCGTCATTTCCTCATTTGCCCTGGTTATTTCTATTTGCCTGTCGACCTTCGCGCAAGTCAGCGTCTTGACCTCCCGCAACAACAATATGCGGGATGGTCAAAATCTGAATGAGACCATTCTTACTCCAAGCAACGTCAACGTCACGCAATTTGGAAAGCTGTTTTCGCATCGCGTGGAGGGCTATGTTTATGCTCAACCCTTGTACGTGCCCAATGTCACAATTCCGGGGCTCGGAACTCATAACGTCGTTTACGTGGTAACTGAGCACAATGGTGTGTATGCCTTCGACGCCGACAATGCTATCGGAATGAATGCTCAACCGCTTTGGTATCGCAGCCTGATTGATCCCGCTCAAGGACTGACCACTGTATCCAGCAACGACGTCGGCTGCACGGACCTGGTTCCCGAGATTGGTATCACCAGCACCCCGGTCATCGACCCAGCGTCAGGCACGATTTATCTCGTCGAGAAAGCAAAACGCAACACTCGTTATCTCCAGTTGCTGCACGCGATCGATATCACGACTGGTCGGGAGCGGCCAGGTTCTCCGGCGCTGATCGAGGCAAAGGTCCCTGGAACTGGGCAGGGCTCCATTCACGGTATGATTAACTTCGATCCGCTTCGCGAAGCGCAACGCCCTGGATTGCTCCTGGTAAATGGCCTGATCTTTATCGCATGGGCCTCGCACTGTGACAAAACTCCTTATCACGGTTGGGTGATGGGTTATGACGCGGCAACGCTCAAGCGTTTTGCGGTATGGAACACCACGCCAAATGGCGGACTGGGTGGCGTCTGGCAAAGCGGGACGGGCATGGCCTCCGATGGCCGGTACGTCTTCTTTGTCACCGGCAACGGTTCGTATGACGGGCCCAAGCGCGGCATGGATTTTGGCGACAGCGTGATCAAGTTCCCAGCGGAATTGGGCGACCAGCATCCTTACGATTGGTTCACGCCCTGGAATCAGTACACGTTGTCGAATTTCGACTCCGATGTGGGATCTGGCGGTGTGTTACTACTCCCCGATCAGGGACCTGGCGCTCCGCATCAACATTTGCTGGTTCAGGTTGGCAAAAGCGGTTCGATTTACCTCATCGATCGCGATCACATGGGAGGCAATCATAGCGACACCAATCAAATCGTCCAGGACATGGAAAATGCGGTTGGAGGGCTATGGGCCACCCCGGGCTGGTGGAATAACAACGTTTATTTCGGCGGTTCGAACGATTATCTGAAGCAATACACCTTCGATCCTGCCAGTGGGTTACTCTCCACCGGACCCTTTGCCGCGACTTCAACGTTTTTCGGATTTCCCGGGCCGACGCCGTCGATTTCGGCGAACGGGACTGAAAACGCAATTGTCTGGACTCTCCAGACCGACGGCTACGGGAGCCGGGCATCGGTGCTGCATGCATACGATGCTACCAACATCGCGAACGAACTCTACAACAGCAATCAGAATGAAGCGCGCGACAACCCTGGCGGCGCCGTGAAGTTCACCGTGCCCACGGTTGCCAACGGCAAAGTATACATTCCGGCCAATCAGGAATTGAGCGTATTCGGACTTTTGGGAAACAGATAGACAATTACCGCACGAGCCACTCGGTAGCATCGTGCAAACGGTTGAGTGTCGAGCCGTAGGTTACAACAGTAAAGAGTAAGGTTGCGGCAATCGGCGGAAGTGCATACCACCAATAATTCCGCGATGGCTGCTCAGCCTGCCAGGAGAAGAGTCTTTTCACACGCGTTCCCAGAGCGGTCGAACTGTGCAGCAATCCGGTTGTGAGTACGGGGGCGTGGACGCTATTTAGCCGCGATACTTTGATCAAGGCCGACGCCAGATCCAGCGCCTCGTGCGAACTGGAAACCGCGGCGTCATCGGCGGCCAGTTCTGTCTCTTCGGACCACGTCCGTTCCAACTCCTGCATTCCGGGAAATGAGGAGAGCCGGAAAAGCAACTTCTTGAGATTGTCGTAATAGCGCACGTGGGCCATTTCGTGCTTGAGTGCGACGCGCAGTTCCGCGGACGTTAAAGCCGCGAGTGCGTCTTCCGACACCAGCACCTTGGGATCGTGAACGCCGGCCACAGTCAAGGATGGCGCATGCTGGCGAGTGCGGAACACCGGCACCGAGGTGCAGCGCTCCATCAATTCAGAGCCATCCAGCCATCTGGCGAGAGCTTGCCGCGTTTTAAATTGCGCTGAAGCAGTTTTCCCGATTCCGATCACGAGCAGCAATACACAGCAGAAACCCAGGATCAACGGGGCAGTACCCACCGCTTCGTCGGTAGAGCGGGGCTCGAGGAGAAGAAACGATGGCAAAGTAAAAACAAAGGTAAATACTGACGCCACAACAAAAGGCAACACGCGCAAGACACACAACAGATCCGCTTTGCTGCGAGGCGAACGCAACTTCAGCACACGCAGCGAGAACCGCCATCCGTGAGAAACAAGCAAAGACAGCGGAACGTACAGCAGTACGAACACGGCGAGCGATATGCCTGCGCAACGAGCAGCAAACATTAAGCCGTCTCCTTACCTCTCAATTCGCGACGCTTCTTTTCCAGCAGATCCTGCAATTCATCGAGCAGCGCGGCATCGTGTTCGCTCACCGCTTCTACCAGATAGGACAGCGGCAGCTCGGCTCGAGAACCCGAACTTAGCAGTTGGCGAATCACCTCGCCAGCCGCAGCCTTTTCCAATTCTTCCTGGGTATGGCGCGGCGAATAGCGAAAGGCCCGGCCTTCGGCCACGCGATCGAGAAACTGTTTTTTGTAGAGCCGGTCGAGAGTGGTCATGACCGTTGTATAAGCCAGGTTCATGTCGCCGTATTCGATCAACTCTCGTACCGTCGCGCTCCTGCGCGCCCAAAGGGCCATGAGAATCTGCTGCTCCAAAGGCCCTAGCGCAGCCTTGATCTTTGGTCGAAACATTTTGGAGATACCCGTCATGAAACTATCCTTATGCGTGAAACTCAGGCCTTAACAGTACTCCAGCGTTGAGACGATCGCAATGAGAAGAAAGTATTGGGCGAAGGCGACGTTCTTGGGCGCCGAGAGGAAGCCATGGCTTTGGCGGCAACTACGGTTTCTTGCCGCCTTCTCGGGGATGGGAACTGCCTACGAAAGGAGAGCCACTGCGAAAACAGCAGTTAGCCTGAGATTCGGACGGCTGCTGGCTTCGCGGAGGGTGGCAAAGAATTTACGGCGTAATGTTATAAACCGTGCCCTGTCCGTATTGGCCACCGACCTGCGTGGTTCCGTATGCGCCGCCTTTGCCGTCGGAAGTAAGGCCGGCATGGGGCAGGAAGCCGTCTCCGGCAGTACTACCGAAGCTGTAGATCACATGCTCTGTTCCCGCCGGGGTTACCTCGAAAACTGTGCCGGCTGCGTCTTCTCCGCCACTATAGGTAGTGCCGTAGAAATTGCCTTTTGGATCGCGCACAAGCCCACCATAAGGGAAACCGCCGTCAATCGTCAGGCCTTTAAAACTGTACAAAGCTTTCTCGCCTCCAGCCGCAAATACTTCGAAAACGGTACCGCAGCCAGCTGAACAGTCCGTGGAGGTACCTCCCTCAAAGGTCGTGCCAAAGAGGTTGCCACTCGCATCAACGATGAGTGAATCGGCGGGAAAAGCTCCGTCGGGGCCCTGAAAATTGTAGATAACGCTATAGGCTCCGTTGGAACTCAACTTGAACACGGTCCCACAGCCTTGGCAAAGCGAAGATGAGCCGCTGCCCCCGGAGTTGGTCGTACCATAACCGTTTCCCTTGCCATCAGTGACCAGGCCGGCGAGCGGAGACGCACCATCCGTCGGTGGTCCAGCGAAGGAATGCAACACAGTCTCATTGCCGCTCGGGGTCACCCTAAACACCACGCCGAATCCAAACTGCCCTCCACCGGTAGTGGTCCCATACAGATTGCCCTGCCCATCGCGAATCAGCGCACATGTGGGCTCGTTGCCATCCTTGCCGAGCCCGAAGCTCCAGAGGGTTTTTTCGGTTGTGCCAGTAATTTCGAACACCGTACCCTGACCGTACTTACCGCCGAGTTCGGTGGTGCCATAGAGATTCCCTTGAGCGTCACGAATCAACCCGGATTGTGGGCCCTCGCCATCGGTTCCTCCTGTGAAGTTCCAGAGGATTGTCTCCTGGCCGGATGGGGTAATCTCGAATACGGTACCGAAGTGGAATTGCCCGCCGATGCTCGTGGTCCCATAAATATTTCCGCTATTGTCGGTGATCACGCCGCCGTAGAGCGTAACGCCGTCCATTCCAGACCCGAAGGAATGAACTACACTCACCTTCTGCGCGCTGACAATCTGCACCGCAACCAGCGTGAAGATGAAGATGACGACAGCCGAAAAGCCGCGCTGCAAGCCGAAAGTCGATGCCGAGGAGGCGCCGTATCCATAATGTCTCTTCATAGCGCGCGATACTCTAACATATTGGAGCGCTTTCTACCGCAAGAAATCGGCGGGCAAGAAGCTCTTGGGAGAAGTCGGATGGACTACTCTGTGCCGTTGCTGCTTGGATTTGTAGCTAGTACCGCCTTTGGCCAGACTGATTCCGATATCCGCAGCCAGATCCTGGGCACGTGGAAGCTAGTCTCTACGCAGGAGACCATGAAGGATGGCACGACCCGGCCCTTCCCGGCGTTCGGACCGCACGCCAAGGGCTTTCTCATTTACCACCCCGACGGATATATGTCCGCTCAGCTGATGAATCCCGATCGACCCAAATTTTCCGATCCGGCACATCCCACGCCGCAGGAAAAGGCTGCTGCCGTCGATGGCTCGTTTGCGTACTCTGGCAAGTATGAGATCGACGAGGAACGCAGTCACATTATTCATTTTCCGGAGGTCGCGACTCATCCGGGTTTCGTCGGATCGCGTCAAATCCGGCCTTATCGCGTAGAAGGCAAACGGCTGATTTTCAGCGATGTCGAGCAAAACGATCCGTCGATTGCGCGATGGGAAATTGTTTGGCAAAAGGTCAGCGAGCTCTAGCAGTTGCGCCCCTCAATCCGGATATTCGATAGAGCGTAACTACTGCCACTAAGGTGATTGCCTCACTTTTTTGAAGCCCGAGTTGACTTCGATCCGTCGCCTTTAGCTCTGATCCAGCCGCGCAGCCTGGCTCATCAGGTAATTCCGCTCGGGGGTGCTGGTTGTGTGTGCAGCTGCAATGCGGTAATGCTTGATAGCGCTTGCGGAATTCCCGACCTTCTCAAACAAGTGGGCGCGAACCGCATCGAGACGATAATGCTCCGCGAGCCGGTTGTCCGAATCGAGGGTCTTAAGCAGTTCCAGTCCTTTTGCAGGTCCATGCACCATGGCAGCGGCAATTGCGTGGTTGAGCGTGACCATGGGGCTCGGCGAAATCCGCATCAGCAGTTCGTAGAGTGCGAGGATTTGCGGCCAGTCCGTGTCCTCTGCCCGCGCTGCTTCGTCATGAACTGCCGCGACCGCCGCCTGCAACTGATACATACCAACTGATCCCTTAGAAAGTGCTGCGGTCAAGAGCCGTGTGCCTTCGGAGATCTCGGCTTGATCCCAAAGAGTCCGGTCTTGTTGGTCCAATGGAATCAATTCGTCGTGCGGCCCGGTTCGAGCAGACCGACGCGCGTCCGTTAGGAGCATCAGCGCCAGCAAGCCCAGCACTTCCCCATCGTTCGGAAGCAGAGCCCTCACGGCGCGAGTTAAACGGATCGCTTCGCGTGATAAATCGAGCCGCTGCAGATGCGGCCCGATACTGCTTGTATAACCTTCGTTGAAGATCAGATAAAGCACGTGGAGAACCGTGGGTAGCCGTTGCGCTCGTTCTTCGGAAGAAGGCATAAGAAAAGGCACGCCGGAAGCTTTGATGTTTTGCTTTGCGCGGCTGATCCGCTGCGCCATGGTCGCCTCAGGGACGAGAAACGCATTGGCAATCTCCGCCGTGGTCAATCCCCCTACAGCTCGGAGCGTCAGGGCAATGGCCGAGGAAGAAGTCAGTGCCGGGTGACAGCACATGAAAAGCAGAATGAGGGTGTCATCAGGATCCATGTCGGATTCCAAACCCACCAGGGGCGCTATAGTCTCCGCTTCCCTCGCCACCAACTCTTCTCTTTCACGTCGGGCGATTGTGCTTCGAAGTTGATCCGTTATCCGCCGCGAAGCGACCTGAATCAGCCACCCTCGTGGATTCTCGGGAATGCCTTCCTGCGGCCACTGAGTGAATGCCGCCAAGAGCGCCTCCTGCACGGCATCCTCGGCTGAGACGAAGTCCCGAAAGCGGCGGGCGACGACACCGAGAATCTGGGGCGCAAGTTCGCGCAACAGATGCTCGCATGTCTCGTCCCATGGCTTGCTCATCAGCGTTTCGTTACAGCATCTCCTTTGGAGGCGCACTCATAACCGGGCGCACTTCAATCGGCATATTCAATGGCGCACCGCCAGCGCCGGGTGCGGCGGAAATCTTCGCCGCAATCGCGTACGCACGCTCCGGGCTGTCGACATCGATGATCCAGAAGCCGGCGAGAAATTCTTTCGATTCCGGAAACACGCCATCGGTGATCGGCTTGCCCTCTTTGCCGGCGCGCACCTGCCGGGCCTGATCGGGAAACGACAAGCCTTCCGCCGAAACCAACTCGCCGGCTGCGTGCAATTCTTTGTTCAGGGCGAGCATAAATGCGATGTGCGCCTGCAGATCCTTTTGCGGCCAGCTGGGAACTCCGCAACCAGCTTTCATCGTGTTCATCATTAGAATGTATTTCATTTTTTCTCCTTTGAGTCTATTAGGACAGCGTTCTGTAGCTTCATCGGACAGTCGGAGCTCGGAGCGCTTTCTCGACATCGGTCATTAAGATTTTCTCTGGTCATAACTCGCGACCTGCCGAACCTCGATCGGCATGTTCGTGGGTACTCCGCCAGGCCCGGGCCCTGTCGAGATGCGTGCTGCAATTGCGTAAGCGCGCTCGGGCGTCGCAACGTCGACGAGCCAGTAACCCAGCAGGAACTCCTTCGATTCTGGAAAGATACCGTCCGTCACTGGCAGACCGTTCTTCTCCCCACGTACTACCTTGGCTTCGGCAGGGCCGGCCAAACGTTGTGTGGCTACAAACTCGCCGGATTCGGTCAGTTCCTTGTTAAGGGCTTTGAGGACTGCCATATGTGCGTCGATATCCTTCTGCGACCACGCGAGATAGCCATCCACACCGGCCTTTGTTCCAGACATCAGCAGAATGTATTTCATACCCTCGCTCCCTGTTCTGATTCATTTTTACTTAAAGCGCCTGCAATCTGCGCTTTCATGGAGAAGTCGGAGCTGTTCCGGCTTTCTCTACATGCCCCCCCAAAACAAATTCATCGAAATTTCTGCTCTCCCCTGTCGATTTTGCGAAGCCTGAACCGACCTACGGGTGGAGGTCGGAAATGACAACCGACGAGATGGTAGTTGACGTGAGCCAGGACTGGATGCTCGCCTCCAATGTCCAACAGCGCTTCATGCAGAGTCTAGGACGGGCCAACGCGTCGGTCGACTACAGTGCGCAGTGTCGCCAGGTTCGGGCTCTCGGCGGCGATTGCTATGACTTCATCCAGCTCGCCGACGATCGTTTGGCGTTGGTCGTTGGCGACGCCTCGGGCAAAGGCCTCGCTGCAGCGCTCATGATCGCCAATGTCCAGGCGTCGCTCCGCACGGCCTCCTTATTTACCGGAAATGATCTGGCCGCGTTGCTAAAGGTTGTGAATCATCAGGCATACGGTTCGTCGCTCGAAGACCGCTACGCAACATTATTCTATGGAGTCTTCGACGCAGCGACCCGCACGTTGCGATATGTGAATGCCGGCCATAATCCGCCCGTGGTTCTACGGCGCGACGGTTCGCTTCAATGGCTGAAAGCGAGTGGGGCACCGGTTGGGATGTTTCCGGATTCGACTTACGAAGAGTGCTCCGCACAGCTGGAGCGCGGAGATGTTGTGATTGCCTATACCGACGGCGTTGTCGAAGCAGCCAATTCGTTGGGAGAGGAGTGGGGAATCCAAGGGTTGCTGCAAGCTGCGGCTGCGCCCACCGCGGACGCCGAAGATCTGGTTCGACAGATCTTCAATTCGATGGATGACTTCTCCAAGGGATGCCAGGCCGACGATGCGACACTGGGGGTGGTGAAGGTGGGGTGAAAAATTGGCCCCATGCGACAGGGATTTGAGGGGAATAGAGATTCATCAACAGCTATGTGTTGGTCGGAAATTAATGTGATGCCATGAAGACAAAGGGCAGCGGTTGCCGCTGTCAAACGGTGCTACACTGAATCGCCATGGCGGACGCCACACGAAAGCGCAGCCTCGCCATATGGATTGGATTGTTGCTAACGGTACTCGGGACCTTGAGCAACGGGTTGCCCTTTATCGGCTTTCCGGCGGCTCCGGTCCCATGGATCAGCCTTCTAGTGTCGCTCATTGGCTTCGTAGTTGTTCTGGTCGGTCTGTGGCGGACGTTTGGGCAGTCAACGGTCTACAAAGGAAAGGTTTCCGGGAGCATAGCGGCCGCGTTTTCCCTGTTGTTTCTGGCTGGCGCTATCGTTTTCTTTTGGACTGCACGGCACATCCCAGCAGAGTCCGCAACTGCTCCGCAATTAGGACAGCGGGCACCGGATTTTACGCTGCCGGACAGCACTGGGCACTCTGTTTCGCTGATGCAGTTGTTCTCTGATTCGGCTGGGAAGGAGCCGCACAAAGCTCTTCTGCTCGTTTTCTATCGAGGATACTGGTGACCCTATTGCAACCTCGAGTTACGAGGCATCGAACAATCTCTACCCGAGTTTGAGGCGGAAGGAATCTTGCCGGTGGCCATTAGCGTTGATGCTCCGGACGTTTCTGAAAATCTCCGCCGGCAACGGGGCTACACGTTCCTGTTTCTTTCGGATCCGAAGGCTGACGTGATTCGGCGTTACGAACTGCTGCATGCGCGCGGAGGTCCGGAGGGAACAGATATCTCCCGCCCGGCGGAATTCCTGATCGACCGCTCGGGAACGGTGCGCTGGGAAAATTTTACCGAAGATATCCGAGTGCGGCCACGGGCCGACGAGTTGCTAGCCGCAGCGCACGCCATCCGATAACCATCGAGCCCGACTCGACCGCGCGAATGTACAGTGGTCGACGAAATCAGGCGACAGCGCTGATTGGGCGACTGCCCGGGCGAACCTTCGAGACGGCGCTGGAACGGCTCACCTCATTGACAGTTCCTCCCTAACCCAAATACGCTTCCCTGCGTATGCCCACGAAATCATTCGAAGCAAGCGCCCGCGGCTGGCGACGGCTTCTTTCCCTGCGCGTGGTTTCAGCCGCGTTAGCGCTGACGCTGATTGCAGCCGCTTCAGCCGCGATTCCCGGAAGCGCCGATCCCCAGCGCTATCTGACTGATGTCAAGACGCTCAGCGCTCCGAACATGGAAGGCCGGGGCGCCGGAACCAAGGGGCTTGCCAGAGCGGCACGTCTGCTTGAGGCGCGCTATAAGAACCTGGGTTTGAAGCCGGCGGGCACAAACGGCTACCTCCAACCATTTACGGTCGTGACCGGAGCTGAGCTCAAAGGCGACAATCACGTCACGGTTCAGATTTCGGATTCGAAAAAAGAATTGAAAGTGAATCAGGATTTCGTTCCCTTCAGCTTCTCGTCCTCCGGGACCGTTTCAGGGCCGGTCGTCTTTGTCGGCTACGGCGCATCGGCTGACGAATTCGGCTACGACGATTACGCGGGCCTCGACGTCAAAGACAAAATCGTCGTTGTTCTCCGCTATGAACCGTCGGGGTTTGGCGCGAAGAGCGACCATCATGGTCTTACGCGCCATTCGCAACTCGTTGCCAAGGCGATCAACGCCCGCAATCACGGCGCGAAAGCGATCGTCCTGGTCAATGGAAAATTAGGCGACGGCGAGGAGGACCTGCTCACTCGTTTTGGCAGCGTGAGCGGACCAGAAGACGTTGGCATCGTATTTGTGCAGGTCAAAAACACCACCGCAGAAGAATGGCTACAGGCTGCGGGAAAATCGCTCGCCGACATCCAGAAAGAGATCGACTCCTCGACGAAGCCGGCATCAATCAGCCTTCCCGACAGCGTGCACATTTCGATCGACGTCAATATTGTGAGCACGCGCGCGACCGTGAACAACGTTCTCGCTTACCTTCCCGGCAAGACCGACGAATACATCATTATCGGCGCGCACTACGATCATCTCGGCCGCGGCAATTTCGACTCGCTCGCTCCCTCGCAGATCGGGCAGATTCATCCCGGCGCCGATGACAACGCCTCGGGCACCGCCGGCGTGCTCGAACTGGCGCGTCTGTTCGCGCCGATGCAAGGTCAACTACAGCGCGGGATATTGTTTTGTTCATTTGCGGGCGAGGAGTTGGGCTTGCTTGGTTCGGCTCACTGGGTGAAGGAACCGACTCGTCCGGTCGACAAAGCCGCCGCCATGCTGAACATGGACATGATTGGCCGAATTAAAGACAAGAAGGTCTACATCGGCGGGGTCGGGACGGGCTCAAACTTTAAATCCATTCTCGATGAAGTTGGAGCCAAGTCGGGACTGAAGCTTGAATATTCCCAGGGCGGTTACGCAGCCAGCGACCATACTTCGTTCGTCTCGAAGAAAATTCCCGTGCTCTTCTTCTTTTCCGGTTTGCACTCCGACTATCACAAGCCTTCTGACACATGGGAGAAGATCAATCCGGCCGATGCCGCGACGCTGCTGAATTTGGTGTCAGACGTCACCACGCAACTGGCAGACGCGCCGCAGCGACCAACATTCTTATCGGTGGCGGAAGACCGGCCGGGAGGGACAACCGGAGGCGGGGCCGGTTACGGGCCGTATTTCGGCTCGATCCCCGATTTCGGACAGGTTGAGAATGGAGTACGTTTCTCGGATGTGAAGCCGGGCTCGCCTGCGGCCAAAGCAGGTTTCAAGGCTGGAGACGTTCTCGTGCAATTCGGCGACAAGCCAATCAAGAACCTTTACGACTTCACCGACGCTCTCCGCAGAAGTAAAGTGGGTGACGTGGTGGAGGTGAAAGTCCTGCGCGATGGACAGGCCGTTACTGCGAGCGTCAAACTCGAGCAACGAAAGTGATCCCGGTGCGAGGGTAAACTCAGTTAGTGAGAAACAGGGCGGAAACCAGGGCGTTTGTGCGACCGCTTTCGCTGTTCCTCCTTGTGCTACCACTGACGCTAGCATCGTTCGCGCAAAGCAACTCCGGCGAGATCCGCATCAGCGTGCTCGACCCGTCCGGTCTCGGGGCTCAAAGCTCCGTCTCGCTGGTTTGCGATGCCAATCAGTTCCGCCAAACATATTCGACGGACACAGCCGGAAATCTGACAGCGCGAAGTCTGCCATTCGGTGTTTATCGTCTCGAAGTGGTTCGCGAAGGCTTCGCCACCTACTCAGCCAGCCTGGAAATCCGATCCGCAATCCCAACTACCTTAAGAGTTAAACTCGCGCTGCCCCCATTGCAGTCGTCAGTTGAAGTGAAAGCGGCGGCAACGTTGATCGATCCCTATCGCACCGGCTCAAGCAATCGAATCGGAGAGGAGACGATCGAACACAGCACGATTGCTTCTCCGGGGCGGGCCGCGGTCGATCTGGTCGATTCGCAGCCGGGCTGGCTGCTCGAATCGAACGGCGTTCTGCACCCTAGAGGTTCCGAGTATCAGACGCAGTTTGTCATCGACGGCGTGCCTTTGACCGACAATCGGTCACCGGCGTTCGCGCCACAGCTTGATTCCGATGACGTCGATTCCATGACAATTCTTACGGCCGATTTTCCGGCTGAATATGGGCGCAAACTTGGTGGCGTGGTCGAAGTCGCAACCGCTAGAGATCCGCGTGCCGGCTGGCATGGAACATTTACCGCATCAGGAGGAAGCTTCGACAGCGTGGATGGCTTTCTTGCCGCTCAGTATGGCTGGAAGAAATCGGCGCTGTCTGTCAATGTAAATGGCGCCATCACCGACCGCTATCTTGATCCACCCGTGCTCGGGAATTACAGGAACCACGCTAGCACCAACGGCTTTGGCGCCCGTTTTGATCGCGAGTTGAGCGATCATGATCGAATCGGAATTACGGTCCGCCATGACTTGGCATTGTTTCAGGTTCCGAACGAGCAAGTGCAAGAAGCCACCGGCCAAAGACAGGACCGCGGGGCGATGGAAACTATCGGAATCCTGTCCTATGAGCGCATTTTGTCACCGCATGCGCTCCTGGATCTTCGGTTCATGGGCCGGGATGATTCCTCCGATCTCTCCTCGAATGCACTATCGACACCGATCATTGCGAGCCAGCAGCGCAGCTTTCGAGAGGGCTATTTCAAGGGCAGTTTTTCGTTGCACCATGGCCATCACGAATTCAAGGCGGGAGGCGAGTTCGACTACGGCTCGATCCACGAACAATTCGCCAGCGTGATCACTGATCCAACTCAGTTTGATCCAGGCACACCAACAATCTTCAGCTTTCTGGGTGCGGGCCAAGATCGTGAGCAATCATTGTTTGCCCAAGACTTGGTGCGGCTGGGACGATGGACACTGAGCGCAGGTCTGCGCTGGGACCACTATCAATTGATCGTGGAACGGAATAATGTGAGTCCGAGGCTCGGCATCGCCTGGTACACGCCAAGCCTGGATCTGGTACTACATATTTCTTACGACAGAATTTTCCAGACGCCCGCTTCTGAGAACATTCTCCTCGCCAGTTCGCCGAGCGTTCAGGCACTGAATTCGGCAGTGCTGCGTTTGCCGGTGCAGCCATCCCATGGCAATTTCTGGGAGGCCGGCCTTACCAAGGAATTCCTTAGGCAAGCGAAACTCGATCTCAATTATTACGATCGGTCGTTCAATAATTTCGCCGATGACGATCTGCTGCTGAATACGGGCGTCAGCTTTCCGATCGCGTTTCGCAAAGGGGAAATATACGGACTCGAAGCTAAAGCCGAGGTTCCCCAATGGGGCAAGTTCTCAGGCTTTCTCAGCTACTCCTACATGGTTGGCTTTGCCTACACACCGGTGACCGGCGGCCTCTTTTTCGGAAGTGATGCGTCAGCGGCTCTGCTGAACACCGGGCGCTTCCCAGTTTCTCAGGATCAGCGCAACACGGTCAGTGCACGCGCGCGCTATCAGGCCACCTCGCGCATCTGGATGGCATTCGGCGGACAATACGGGAGTGGCTTGCCAACGGAGTTCGACGGAACTCTGCAACTGGCGCTCCAGCAGTACGGCCAAGTCATTGTCAACCGAATCGATTTTGTTCGGGATCGGGTCCGGCCATCACTGGCTCTGAACACCTCAGTTGGAGCCTACATTCTGCAACGGGATCACCTCAAGATGCGCGCGCAATTCGATGTTCAGAACTTGAACAATCGTATCAACGTGATCAACTTTGCGGGCCTGTTTTCAGGTACGGGGATTGCGACACCGCGCTCGTATGCAGCACGGCTGGAGGCACAGTTCTAGTGTGGCGTCCAATGCGGGTGCGCACTGAAGAGGCCTTGCACAATACAAATCTGGTAGGCAAGGAACAAGCCGAAAGCCACGCTGACCAGACCGGACGCCATGCTGAGCCGGCGGCTAACGTACTCGAAGCGATTTCCGACAAAATGAAACGTTGATGCGATGCTCATGGTGATGAGCATCATGCCCGCGATCGTACCGATTCCGAAGACAAGCAGATACGCGATCGCCCAACTGGAGTTTCGAATACTTGCCAGAATCAGCAGCGCAACTGCCGCCGAACCAGCCAACCCGTGCACAATCCCGATGAAGAGTGGCCTCAGGAACTGGTAGACGTGCCCGCTTCGAAACTTGCGATCCATCGCGACAATCGGCGCCGGTGTAGGATGCGAGTGAGACTCGCCCCCGTGAACGTGGGTGTGAGTATGCACAATCTCGCCGTGGCTGTGCGCGTGAGAGTGAACCAGTGGATCGCGGTTGTCGCCCGAAGGCACAGCACGGAAAAAACTGGTCAGGTTCCATGTACCCAGAACAATCAGCATGATTCCCACCGATAACTCCATGCTCAAACCGACCCGCGTGGGAATGACCAGATTGAAAAGAATGATCGCTGTGCCGACGACAAAGATCGTGACCGTGTGGCCTAATCCCCAGAAAGCTCCGATCAAGGCGGCGCGTCCGAGCTTTCGTTGCTGGCTTACGATCGTAGTGACGGCGATCACGTGATCGGGATCAGTCGCATGGCGCATGCCGAGGAAAAAGCCGATCGCGATGATGGAGAGGAGAGTAAGCATCGGATTTTCGTTACGATTTTACTCGTTTCATCGAACTTAGCCTTGTGACCGGGATCACATGAAGGCGGCCATCGCGGCCTGCCCAAGGCTGATGCCGCCGTCGTTGGGTGGCACGGCGTGGTTCGTCCAGATCTGCAGTAAACCCTCGTCCAGAAAGGACTTTACGTCCTCTAGAAGGAGTTCGTTTTGGAAGACCCCGCCGGAAAAAACAACCGTGTCGAGGACATTCTGTTGGCAGATTTTCTTCGCGGCATCGACGATGCCCTGAGCGATGCTTCGTTGGAATGCACGAGCGATTTGATTAATCGGGCGCCCGTGAGCGCGGTCGTCAATGACGGCTGACAAGAGTGGCCGGAAATCAAGTTCCTGTTCCCTGAACGGAAATGGATACGGTTCAATTTCCTGCCGGAATGTCCGCGCGAGTTGCTCGAGCCACATCGCGGCTTGACCTTCAAACGACATCTCGCGGGTAAAGCCAAGCAGCGCCGCCGCTGTATCGAAGAGCCTTCCGATGGAAGTCGTGCCGAACGTACGAATCTTTTTTTGAACCAGTTCCACCGCCTGACGGTAGCGAGTCGGGAACGCAAAAGGTCCGGCTGTCAGGTCTGGCAGTTTTTCGAGTTGCGCGAGAAATCCCGCAGCCGCCTGCACCGGAAGATGGGCCGCGGCATCTCCGCCAGGCAGCGAAGCCCCACGAAGATGGGTAACCCGCTCGAAGCCAGCTCTCAAACTCCCCACAAAGAACTCCCCGCCCCAAATCGAGCCGTCATCGCCGAATCCAGTGCCGTCGAAGCTCACGCCAAGTACTTGCTTATCCCATTCACCTCGCTCCGCGAGGACTGACGCAACGTGCGCGCGATGGTGCTGAACGGAGATCAGCCTCGCGCTTGTCAGACCCAAGGCGTGTTTCGTCGATGCATATTCAGGATGCGCGTCGTGCACGATCGTCAGATCCTCCACACGCACCTCATACATCGAGGTCAGATCGCGAATCGTCTCCTGGAATGCACGGAATGCCTGGTAGTGATCGAGATCGCCGATGTGCTGGCTGACAAATGCCTGACCATCGACGACGAGCGTGATCGAGTTTTTCAAGTCAGCCCCGACCGCAAGGATCGGTCGAGTGACGGGAAGCGTAGTAACTGCAGCTGGAGCATATCCACGAGCCCGGCGAAGAATCGTCGGGCCGAAAGGACCGGCGCGCGCCACAGAGTCGTCGACACGTCTCGCGATCGGCCGCTCCCCGATAAGGAATTCGTCTGCAA
>Ga0209168_10000891_pt1 | contig 25890 bp, 24 predicted proteins | sample Coa_R1_FD_187156 | JGI IMG/M metagenome (GOLD analysis project Ga0209168, IMG submission 187156) | Surface soil microbial communities from Centralia Pennsylvania, which are recovering from an underground coalmine fire - Coalmine... | ecosystem: Environmental > Terrestrial > Soil > Unclassified ...
ATTTAAGTGCGAAAAAAAACAAGGACAGATTCTTCGCTTCGCTCAGAATGACAAACACGAATACACGGCCGCGGAGATCGACCGAGTCAAAAGCAAATTTCGCTTTGAGATCTCAAATCTCAAATCTCAAATCTCAAATCTCAAATCTCAAATCTCAAATCTCAAATCTCAAATCTCAAATCTCAAATCTCAAATCTCTTGCCTCCTAACCCGGGGTTCCCCAGCCGAAAACCCCTCACCGATTTCTGGAATGCGGTGTAAAATCCAGCCCATCGGGCCGGCTGGTTCAGACGCAGCATTTCCATGGAGGGACTGATGAAGACTTCACGTATCGCCATTTTCCTGCTCGGCGCACTTTTGCTGGTTGTTCCGCGTCCGTCGCGCGCACAGTCCGCGCCGGCGCTGCCGATTGCCGGCGTCGACGCCGCCATCGATTTCCCGAACGAGCATGAAATGCCCGATCCGAGCCTGACCTACAAGATTGTGTTCGACATCGGCAAAACGGTCTCCAAGCCTGACGAAGTGAATGCCGGACTGATTGCCATTGCCCGCTACTACAACACGCTGGCCAAGGGCGGCGTCCCGGCCGATCATCGCAAGTTTGTGGTGGTCTTTCACCAGGAGGGCACCGACCTCGCGCTGACCAATGCCGCGTTCAAAGCGCTCAAGGACGGCCATGATAATCCCAACATCACGCTGATTCACAACATGAAGCAGGCCGGGGTCGACTTCCGCGTTTGCGGCCAGGGAGTCTTGGGACGGAAGTACGATATGGCCACCATTCAGCCGGACGTCCAGATCGACCAGTGGGCCATGACCACCATCACCACTTTGCAGCTTCGCGGTTACGTTCGCGTGGCCATGTAATCTCCGGCTCTTGCATCTTCACTGGCCGGCTTTCGCCGACGTATTTTTTGGCGATCGTTTGTTGAGGACGGACAGGAGCTGTTCCGCCGAAGCCGGCGGGGTGGCTTTGCCTTCCAGCACAATTTCTTTCGCTGTCAGGTCGTTCTTGTACAGTCTTTTATTGGCATCCTTATCCGGCCGCAGCGTCGAGCCCTCCAGATACATTCCCGCGAAGAGTCCGCGCGATCGCGAATAGCTCAGCACTTCCGCGCGCAACGTCGCGTCCGTGGCCGCGCTGGCATCGCGGCCCTTGGGCCCCGCGGCCGCGGATAGGCCCGCTCCCAGTTTTACCTTGCTCGAGAGAATCGAATTCGCTCCGCGCGGATTCATCACCAGCAGGACAAAATCCGTGGCCTGCCCTCCGAGCTGCAACCCGAAGCTGCCGCCCTCCAGCGCCATCATGCTCGGGGCGCCCCACGGCCCGTTGAATTCCTGGCCGCTCCGGCAGGTCATGACGCCGCGGCCGTAGCTGCCGCCAAAGCCGATGGCGAAGCGCAGCACTGACGGGTAAACAATCACGCACTCGGCCTTGTCGAGCAGGTCCTGCGGAATGTCGTCCGGCACGTTGAGAATCTCGGTGATCACCATGCCGGCGTTTTCGATCCGGCTGTTCTCTTTATCCTGGGCAAGAACTGGTGCGCCGAGCACTAGAGTGAGGGCTAACGCTGCAAGAAATTTTCTCATGGGAGCTGTTCCTTTCGACGCTTCTGGGCGCTCAATCGCCGCCACTATTCCAATACACCGATCTGCCTTGTCTGTCGAGTTGACCGCTCACTAACTAAAATGATTCGAGCTCGTGCGGGTCCGCGGCACACCCATGCATGCAAGTCGTAGGTGCCTACGATTTAATATGATTGACACAGAGTCGTTTCGCGGAGTATATCCATTGCAAATCCTTCTGCGAGGGAGCTCCGATGGCAGACCATGACGTAGCGGACCTCGGCTGTTCGGCTTCCGAGACATCCATCAAAATTTCGAGGCGCGACATCATCAAGAGCGTCATTGCGACGGGAGTAGTGTCTTCGACCAGCTACTTGTTCCGCGTCTCCAAAGTTTGGGCGCAGGCTTCGGCGCCGGGCTCGGTCGATCGCCTGATCACTTTGAATGTCAACGGCCAGCAGCGCCGCGTCGACGTGATGAAGCAGGAAACCCTGGTCATGACGCTGCGCTACAAGCTTGGCCTCACCGGCACCAAGATCGGCTGCGACCAGGCCGAATGCGGCGCGTGCACCGTGCTGATCGACGACGTGCCGTATTACTCCTGCTCGGTGTTCACGCACACCGTGCGCGATAAAAAGATCCAGACCATCGAAGGCCTCGCCAAGCCCGACGGAACGCTACATCCCGTGCAGCAGGGTGTGGTTGACGAGCAGGGCTTTCAGTGCGCGTTCTGCATGTCCGGCTTCATGATGGCCACGGTTGGATTCCTCAAGACCAATCCCAACCCGACCCGCGCGGAACTCGCCAAGGGAATTTCCGGCAATCTCTGCCGCTGCCAGGACTATGACAAGATTCTCACCGCCATGATGCACGGCGCCGAGAATTTGAGGAAGGCGTAACCATGCCAAACGTAACGCCACCGAGCACCAAGTACAAGCTGATCGGCAAGAACTATCCGACCGGCGATCTTTACGCCAAGGTCACTGGCAAAGCCAAATACGCCGAGGACTACCGCGCCGACGGCATGCTCTTCTGCAAACTCCTGCTGAGTCCCATGCCGCACGCACGCGTCCGCCGCATCGACGCCAGCGCGGCATTGGCCATGCCCGGCGTGAAAGCGATCCTCACTGCCGACGAGTTGCCTCCTCCCGCGAACAGCATCAATGACAACGGCAACGTGATTCTGGCCAATCCCAAGGGATATCAGGCGCTGACCAACGAGCCGTTGTTTCAGGGCCAGCCGATTCTGGCCGTGGCTGCAACCGATGAGCTCACCGCCGCCGAAGCCATCGAGAAAATAAAGGTCGATCTTGAGCCGCTGCCGTTCGTCGTCGACGCACTGGCCACTCTGCGCCCTGGCGGACCGAACGCCCGAACGGACGGCAACGTTTGGGTGCGTGTCCCGCCTCCGCCTCCGAAACCCGGCGAGCGCCCGGCGGTAACGCCGCCTGAGCTGCGCACGCTGAAGTGGACTTCCGAGGATTTTGAGGATGCCAAACAGGGCCGCCTGCCGCTCGGTAAAGAGACCGAAGAGTGGCACGTCGGTGAATACGAAGCGGCTCTGAAAAACGCGGCGCTGGTCCTGGACGAAACTTTTGTCACCCCCAACAGCAGCCACCAGTGCCTGGAAACTCGCAGCGCCATGGCCTACTGGCAAAACGGCAAAGTCTTCGTTCACACCGGCACGCAAAGCACCGCGCAGACCGTTCCTGCCATCGCGCGCTGGCTGGGCATCGAGCCGGCCGACGTGGTCTTTATCAGCGAATACACTGGCGGAGGATTTGGCAGCAAGATCACCGGCGACATCACCCTGGTGATTCCCGTGCTCCTCGCGAAAAAGACCGGCGCTCCGGTCATGATGCGTATTACCCGCGAGGAGGAAAACTATATCGGACGCGGGCGCCCCAGCCTGCACGGCCGCATGAAGGTTGGGTTCTCCAAGGAAGGCCGCATCACCGCGATCGACATGTACGTGATCTGCGATAACGGCCCGTACGACATGGTCGGCGACGCGTTTTCCGCCGGGAGAATCGTTTCCGTGCTCTATCAGCCGGAAACCATGCGTTGGCGCGGCGTAACGGTGCTGACCAACACACCCCCGCGCAGCGCGCAGAGCTCGCCGGGAGGCATGCAGGGAATCGCCATCATGGAACCGGTCCTGGCTAAAGCCGCCCGCAAACTCGGCGTCGATCAGGTGGCTATCCGGCGCATGAACTCTCCGGAAGGCAAAGCGCCGTTCGGACCGCTCGTGGCGGGGAAACAGCAGTACGCGACCAGCGCGTTCATCAAGGAAGCGCTGGACCGCGGCTCGGCGCAATTCAAGTGGAATGAAAGAAAGGCAAACACCGGCAAGCGCAACGGATCCAAGGTGCGCGGAACCGGAGTGGCGATCAGCACCTATTCCGGCGGCACCACCGGATTCGACGGATTGTTCATCATCAAGCCCGATGGCCGAATCTATATCCAATCCGGAGTCGGCAATCTGGGAACGGAATCCTGGACCGACGTGCATCGCGTAGTCGCCGAGCTTCTTGGCGTGCCGTGGGAAAAATGCGAACTTACCTGGGGCAACACGTCGAAGAATCTGCCGTGGACCTGTCCCTCCGGCGGCAGCCAGACCACGCATGCGATGACCCGCGCGGCCAACGCCGTCGCAGCCGACGCGATTACCAAGCTGCAGCAGATCGCGGCAAAGGATCTGGGCGGTAAGCCTGAAGACTATGTAGTGGCCAACGAGCGCGTCTCCCACAAGGGCGGTGGTGCGGGAATGACGCTGGCGCAGGCCGCCAAGCGCGCCATTCAACTCGGAGGCCCGTACGACGGGCACGAACTTCCTTCCGACATCAACAAATTCACGGTGGTATCCGCAAATGCGCTGGCGGGCCAGGGCCTGATGGCTGTTGCCAAGGACAACTTCAAGCATGACGGCAACACTTTCTCCTTCGTCGCCTCGTTCGCGGAAGTCGAAGTGGACGTGGAAACCGGCCAGTACCACATTCTGGATTTCCTGGCGTACGCCGATGTGGGAACGGTGCTGCATCCGCGGGCGTTGGGCGGCCAGATTCTCGGCCGGTCGACCTTGGGCATCGGCCACACCCTCGGACAAAAATGGGTTTTCGACCAGAAATACGGCCTGGCCGTCTCGCGCCGCTTTTATCACACCAAGCCGCCGACCATTCTGGACATTCCCGATAAGATGGCCTGGGCCGCAGTCGAAATTCCTGACCCGGAGACGCCGATCGGCGCGCGCGGAATCGGCGAGCCGCCGGTGGGAGGCGGGTGCGCCGCCATCCTCAACGCGCTTTCTGACGCTCTTGGCGATGAAATCTTCCGCCGCGCTCCCGTGACCGCCGACGTAATTCTGGCGTCGCTCGAAGCGGGCAAGCCCATGCAGGATCCGTTACGTTCGAACATTTAACGGTTCACGCACGAAGAAAAGTCTTCGCACGAGCGGTGTTTGTGGGTCGCGGGTTCAGCCGCGACGTTGAGGGTCTGAAAAACAAGGGCTTTAGCCCCTGAAGCGCGATCGAGGTCGAAGCGCCGCGATTTATGAGATGGCTGCAGCATCGAGCCTCCCGGCTCAAGCCTCTGGAACGGAGAACGGAAAATGGCTGTCATTCATGACGTAATACCAGCGTTCGAACTCTTCCAGCCCACCTCGGTGGATGACGCGCTCGCGCTGCAGTCGCGCCACGGCTCCAAAGCCTGGGTGCTGGCCGGCGGTCTGGACAGTTTTGACTGGTTCAAGGACCGCATCAAGCGCCCGGAAGTGGTGATCGACCTGAGCCAGGTCAAGGAACTCCGCGGCGTGCGCCAGTCCGGCGACGGTCTGGAGATCGGCGCGATGACCACGCTCACTGAAGTGGTCCACCACCCGATGATTCGCGAGAAGTTCAGCATCCTGCCCTTCGCCGCGGAAGCAGCTGCCTCGCCCCAGATTCGCAACCAGGGCACGATTGGCGGCAACGTCTCCCAGGATGCCCGTTGCTGGTATTACCGGGGCGGCTGGCCGTGCTATCGCGCCGGCGGCAACATTTGCTACGCGGATACGCCCACGGGGCTCAATCGCGAGCATGCCATCCTCGATGCCAATCGTTGCGTGGCTGTGAATCCGTCGGACACCGCGCCGGCGCTCATCGCACTGGATGCCAAGATGGTGGTTCGAACGCCCAAGGGCGAGCGCGTCGTCGATGCCGAAAATTATTTCATCGGGCCCGCAACTGACATCACCCGCATGACCATTTTGCAACCGGGGGATTTGCTCACGGCCATTCGCATACCGTCGACCTGGGCTGGCGCGGATTTCTATTTCGAAAAAGTTCGCGACCGCGCGGTGTGGGATTTTGCCCTGGTGAACGTAGCCGCGGCGATGACCGTTTCCGGCGGCACGATCCAGAAGATCCGGCTGGCCGCCAACGGCGTGGCCGCGCATCCGGTGCACCTGACTGCGGTCGAAGCCGCGGTCGTCGGCAAACCGCGCAACGAGGAAACCGCCGAGATGGCCGGCCAAATCGCCATTCGTGGCGCCGAACCGCTGCAATATAACGGCTTCAAAGTGCCGCTGCTGCGCAACCTGGTGAAGCGCGCCATTCGCGGCGGCCCATCGCAGGCGTAACCGCGCAGCCGCTGGGGCGGCGCGGATTATGTGGTCGATTAGCGATGCTGGTTTTTGAGTTTTGTCGTCGGGTGCCAGGAGGGAACTTTGAATCTCATACAGTGGGCGACAAGTCCGTGGGGACAGCAGGTTCCCATCCACATTGCCTGGTCACTCATATGGGTTGCGGCCATCGCGGGGTTGCTCTTCCTGGTGGTGCACGCGCTGTACGTAAGTATCTGGGCGAAAAAACCTGCCCATGCGGAATCGTCCACCTCCGGACTTTCCGCCGCCGCGATCGCGCAGATTCCGGAGCGCGTTCCGCGCCACTCTCTGAGCGCCCGCTTGTTTCACGCCATCATGGCCCTGTCCATGCTCACGCTGCTCTTCACCGCGTTTCTTCCCAAGGTGGGCGTGCAAATATCCAATTGGGTCACCTATCACTGGATCGCCGGAATCGTTCTCTCAATCTCGGTGCTCTATCACATCTTCGACGCGTTCTGGTTTCAGGATTTCTGGTCCATCTGGCCGGACAAGATCGACATCGATGACGCCGGCAACCGCGTGAAGCGCGCCCTCGGGCAGGACGCTCCCGCGCCGCGGAAATTCGCGAAGTATCCGCTGGAGAACAAGCTGTATCACCTGGCGGTGATGTGCGCCGGCCTGTCCGTGATCGTTACCGGGCTTTTCATGATGAAGCGGGTGCGCACGCCGTTTTTTGAGCGCAATCCGTATCTCTTCGGCGACATGACCTGGGGCTGGATGTACGTGCTGCACGGGCTCGCAGGAGTCGGCTTCGTGGCCCTGGTCATCACTCACATCTACATGGCCGTCCGCCCGGAGAAGTTTTTCATCACCAAGTCCATGATCTTCGGATGGATGAGCCGCGAAAATTATCTCGGGCATCATGACCCGCGCCGCTGGCCGGTTCAGGGCGAGCCGCCATCCGCCGCTCCCGCCGAATCCAAGAAGGCCCCGGCCTAGATGGGCAGAGAAGACGTAAGTTCCCGCTGCAGCGCTGTCGAAGAGTGCTACGAATACATGCTGGCCTATGCCGGCCAGGGACTCTCCGGCAAGGAAAACTCCCAAGCCAGTTCGCAGGTGCGCGAATTTCTGAATCGTGCCGTCCAGGCGCTGTCGGGATTATCGGAATCCTATTCGGCGGCGGTGAAAGAGGAAAATTTCCAGCCCGCGGATCGCTACACCGCATTCCAGGGCGTGCTGGAACGCGACGCGCGCGATGCGCTGGCCTCCATTCAATTGGTCTTGGCGCAGGCCATCATCAGTTCTCAGCTGATCGATAACCTCAACGCGTCGATTCACCTGCGCGCATTGCTCACCGACCTTTTTCTGATCGACGAAATTCTGAAGCCGCAGCCGATCGCCGCGAAGCCGCCTGCGTAGCCGGCTCTTCCGCCCGCCAGTTTCATTCCTCAAACTGAAATCGCCGGCCGCGCGCGAATCCTGTACTACTTCAGAATTTGAGACACCGGCTCCGCCAGGGCATTTCCCAGCGTGACATGCTGATCCGCGTCCAAGTGAATCCCATCCACGCGGCTGCTCGAAGTCACACTACCGGCGTCAAAAAAATGACAGCTCAGTTCGGCGCACATTTTTCGGTACGCATCGGCGAGGCCCGCGCACCTCAGTTCCGCCCCGGAAAATTTTTCCGCCAGCGCCCCTCGCGGAGTGGTAATCGCCGGAGGGCACACCACCAGAACCGGCGGCTGCGGCATCCCCGGCTCGATCGGCGCCTTGCGGATTTCGTTCACCAGCGCGGCGACGCCCTGCGCCGCGGACCACGCATTGTTGTGCGGGTGCGAGAACTGGAAATCATTCGTCCCCAGCATCAGAATCACCAGCGCCAACGGAGAATGCATTTCGAGCCGCTGCGCCAGGCCCGCCATTCCGTTGCGTCCCGGCTTGAAGGGATCCTCCCACACCGTGCGCCGCCCGTTCAGGCAATCCTCGGTGATGCGCACGCGAGGCCCGCGCGCATTCAATTTATTTTCGAGCACGCCCGGCCAGCGTTCCTCAAACGCAAATCTCCGCCGCGTGTCAGGAATAATTCCCCAGGTCAGTGAATCGCCATAAACAAGAATGTGAAGCAAAGTGGTCTCCGTAAGGCGAACAGTAGGACAGGCTTCAGCCTGTCTGGTTTTGTTTAGCGGCATGCGCAGATCTAAACCAGACAGGCTGAAGCCTGTCCTACCTGATCGTCGTCTCCTGCCGGTGAAACAATTGCCACCGCCCGTCGCGATTCACCCACACGCGAATTACGTGATACGGAGGCTCGCCGACCGGCTGATGATCGGCCAGGATGATTCCGGCGTTGCCAAATACAAATGCCTCGCCGCGCAGCATTTTCGGCAATACCACGCGATTGGACACCACCCCGATCTGCCCCACGCGTGCCGCTTTCGTGTCCGGCGTTCCCGTGTACTGCCGTCCGATGCCCACGAATTCGTCGGCCACATGATACGCCCAGGTCTTCGCGTCATGCGAAGTCACCGCCGTCTCCACATCCTGGTAGGCCTTGAAAACGTCCTTCTCGGCATGTGTTTTGGGCGAGACGGGAAGCGTGCGGCACGGATTTTCGCAATCGACGGGTGCCGCGGCGTCCTTGGCGGGCGCGGCCGGTGGCGCTGCCGGAGCCTTGGCAAGAATGGCGGTGTCCTGGTGCGTGAGCAAGCGCCAGCCGGCCGGGCGTTTCACCCACACGCGCGCAGAGAATGTGTCCGCACCGCCTGAGGCTTTTCCAGCGCCGCTGATCACTACGAGCTGCCCGTAACCCTGCGCCTTCATATCGGGGTACCCCGCCAAGCCCGCCGCACCCGTCGCGGCCTCGCGCAAGAATTGTGCGCGCGTTCGCGTGTGCCCGTCCGCGTCGGTCCACGTGAAGGCTGCGTCCAGCAGGCTGTCCAGAGCCTTCGAGTCGTTTGTCTTGAGCGCGTTCAGAAGTGAGCTGTCCGCCCGCAGTGCCGCCTCGACATCTTCACCAGCGGGCGCGGCGGACACGATGGCCGGGGTTCCGTTCCAAGCGGCCAGACAAGCCGCGCCGATCACTAAAGAAATTGCAAGCAGGTGTCTCATGGCGCCTCCGAGTTCGGCACACTTATACACTCAACGTCCATTGAGGTGAACCGAATTATTGTTTGAATAATTGTTTAAGAACCGTTGACACCAAAGATCGTTCGCCATAGCATCCGCCGTACGTCATTCTTTCGGCCAGCGATTCCGTTGAAGGAGAAACAATCATGAAGTCACCCGCGAGCCGGCGTGGACTGGCGCAATTCTTGATCCCGGTTTTGTTGGGCGCAGCGTGTGCGGCCGTGCCCGCGGTTTCCACGCGCGCGCAGGAAACCGCGCCGCTGGGACACAATCAATCGCAGCCCGCGCCGCTGGTGCAGGAAAACAAGACCATCAAGGTTTCCGATCACGTCTACGTGATACCCGACGGACGGGTGAATCTAGTTCCCAATATCGGGATGATCGTGGGCAGCCGAGCGACGCTGGTGGTGGATGCGGGAATGGGCCCGCGAAACGGGCAAACCGTGCTGCGCGAACTAGCCAAGGTCAGCAAGAACACCGATCTCTATTTCACCACCACCCATTTTCATCCTGAGCACATGACCGGCGTGCAGGCGTTCCCTGCGAACACCATTGTGATCCGTCCCGAAGTGCAGCAGGAGGAAGTGGATCAGAAGCAGCCGGAATTCATCCGCAATTTCAGCCGCCGAACGCCTGACCTGAAGGCGCTCCTCGAGGATGTGAAGCCGCGTCCGCCGGACATCCTGTTCAATCACGAGGCAAAAATCGATCTGGGCGGAGTCACGGTGCATCTCTTGTGGCTCGGCCCCTCGCACACACGCGGCGATAATTTTGTTTTCGTCGAGCAAGACGGCGTTCTCTTCACCGGAGACACGGTCATTAACCGGTTCTTCCCGATTTTTCCGGACAAGGATGCCAGCGGAAAAAACTGGCTGGGCATTCTCGATCAACTGGATGAGTTGCACCCTCGCACCATCGTCCCGGGCCACGGCGAAGTGGACGACGCCAAACTGATCGGCATCGAGCGCGAGTACCTCAAAGCTGTGCAAGCCCGCGTCGTGGAACTGAAAGCGCAGGGAAATTCAGTCGATGACGCAGCCAAGCTGCTCTCCGTCGAATTTCGCGCCAAATATCCGAACTGGGAAAATCCCGGCTGGATCGCTGATGCGGTAGAGCGCTTTTACGCGGAATCGCAGTAGGTTGTGTTACCGTTCCCGTGGTCCGGGCTGCCAATTTCAAATTGGAGCGCCTGACAGGAATCGCGGGAAACGCCATGGATCTTCGAAAATATTTTCACAACAAGAATCAGTTCCGCGCGGTCTTGTTCGGCCACAAAGCCATCGAGATCGGTGCGGTCTGCCTGCTGGTGATGGTCAAGGGCCACCTCGGCGACGCGACGCTGACGCATCTGGCAATAGCCACAAAGACCGGCCTGCTCGCGGTGTGTCCTGCGTTCGGCGTTACATTCACGCGCTACGCCCGCTACTTCGCTAATCGATGGGCCTCTTCCGCGTTCGTCGGCGCGTGCACGTTTTTTGCTGACGCCATGATGCATCAGTCCCACTATCCCGGGCGCTTCACCGACGCCATGCTCACATCGATCGGCGCATTCATAGTTTCGGTGGTGATTTCCTACACGCCCGTGGGGAAGGCTGTGGATCGGTTGGCGGAGGGTTTTCTACACAATCATCGCGAGGCGGCCATTCCGGGCGAACAGTTGTCGCAATGATTATCGCGGCGCGAACTACCGCATTCACGGAATCGGCAGCAGCGGCTTGTCGGCCGGGCGCACGTGCTGGTCGAACGCGTTCAATAAAACTGTTGTAGCCGCGTAGTCGCCCATCAACGAAACGTATTCCACGAGTTGCCGCTTCCCAAAAAGTTTCGCCGCGCGCGCGGCAAGGTCCGCGCTCACACGGTGCTTCACGATCACTTCGCGCCCCATCTGAATGATCACCGAATCTTTCTCCGCCACGCCTTGCAACGGTTTTCGGTAGCGCACCACGTCAATCACCTGGGGCTCGAGTCCCGCCTTGAGGCCCTGCGGTTCGTGCGCCGTCCACACGTACTCGCAGTCAAATTCGCGCGCCGTGACCAGAATCGCCAGTTGCACCAGTCGCGGGTCGAGCCCGGATTTGTTGCGCAGGTAGTCGTTCACCGCGCCCATGTGCTCGGCCACTTGCGGGCTGTACAGGCGAATCGGAGCCGGGCCAAAAAAATCAGCGGAGGGTCCGCGAGCGTCAAACATTTTCTTGCCGGCCTCGTCCAGGTCTTCGCGCTTGATGGCCGGCAAGCGATTTCCGGTCTCCGAATGGATATCCTTTGGCCACGCGCTTGCGGCAGAGCTTGCCTGTGCGGGACCGCCGGCTGCGCTCGGCTGTGCGGCTCGGCCGCTGATCGCGCGGCCGGCAGCCAGTCCCGACGCGGCCGCAAAAACAAAAAGGAATACAGCGGAGCGTGATCTCATCGTAGTTCCCTCCAAACGAACGTCTTTGTTATTCAGTGTCATTCTGAGCGAAGCGAAGAATCTCTCTTCGATTTAAGCGCAGGGAGGAAACGGAGAGAGATTCTTCGCTTCGCTCAGAATGACAATCGTTGCGGCGCGTAGTCCCGTCGTGTGTCCCGGCCGAGTTGACTGGCTGTGTTGCCCTGCCTGTTGCCCGATCGCGCCTCAATTCGCCGGCGGCCAGGAATGGCACGTCGAGCACACCACCGGCGCGCCGTGGTCCTTGTGACAACTGAGGCAAACACCCATGGTGGTGACGCTGGTGGTTTCGGACATGCGGTCCATCTGCGCCACCTGGCCATGGCACATCTGGCATTTCATTCCGGCGTCCAGATGCTTGCGGTGCGTCCAGGTGACGCCCGGCAGCACTTTGTAAACACGCACCCAGGAAATGGGCTGCTTGGATTTGGAAAACTCTGCCAGTTTTTGAATCGCTGGCTTATTGGTGGCCACCGAAATATGGCAGGACATGCAGGTGCTGGTCGCCGGAAACGTCATCAGATTTCCGGGCGCGGGATTGGTGTGGCAAGTTGCGCAAGGCAATCCGAGCGCGAGGTGCGTCTTGTGGCTGTAGGGAAGCGGCTGGTCGGGCGGCGCGTGATCCACGGGATTGTCTGGAACTTCCTGTTTGACCTCCGCGGACGCAGCGGAAGATTGCGCATGGACGCTGCGGGCGATGCAGAGAGCTACAAACAAGAAAGAAAACAAACTCACGGCCACAACAGCTTTGGCGATGCCTTTCAAGAGACCACCTCCCGGCAGTCGGGCAAGTTCAACGTGACGATCAAGTAGGACAGGCTTCAGCCTGTCTGGTTTAGATTTATGTAGGCCACTACACAAAACCAGACAGGCTGAAGCCTGTCCCACTAAGACTTGTTCTCTTTTTTCCCCACGACTTCTTCCAGGCTTGTCCCCAGATCCTTGAGCATCACCATGGCCGCGTTGCGTCCAGGCTGCCCGGTGACGGATCCTCCGGGCGCAGTCGTGCCGCCGGTCTGGTACAGCCCCGGAATCGGCATGCGGTAATTGGCCCAGCCGGGCATCGGTCGCATGGCGCCCGATTGCGAAGGGCCGGAGCCTCCGGCGTGGCAACTGCCGTGCCAGTTGTGCGGGTTCATGCGCTCCAGGTCCAGCGGGCTGTGCGTCACGCGCTCCAGAATTTTATCGTTGGTCAGGTTCGGCGAATATTTCTGAATGTATTTCAAGGTCGCGTCGGCGACCTGCTCCTTGATCTCGTCCCAGTGGTGCGGCCCTTCCTTCAAATCATAGGGATGGTAGCCGACCACCTTGATCGTGTGCATCCCCGCGGGAGCGCGCGTCGCGTCGGCGACGCTGGTCTGGATGATATGCACCGGCGGCTCGTCCAGATTTACGTTGCCCGCGCAATAGTCGTAAGCGAAGCGCAGCGCCCGCTCCGGTTTGCCGAGCAGTTCTGAATGTACCGGCGAGAGCATTCCGGCCGAGGTCGGATACTTGATCGGCTCGCTGGTCGCGTAATTCGTGCTCATCATCTGAAATTCCGGCTGCCAGGTGTCGACGCCGTCGATGAAATCCGCTCCCCACAAATCTTTCGGCGCCATATCCACCAGATGTTTGATGTGGATCGTGGAGAGGACCGCCTTCTCCGCATGATACGAGCTTCCGTCCAGGCACTCGACACCCGTGCATTTGCCGCTTTCGACGATCAGGCGCGCCACCGGCTTGTTGGTGAGGATCACTCCATCGTGCGCCTCGATATATTTCGCCAGCGCATCCGTCAATTTTCCCGAGCCGCCCTTGGGCAGCGGCCGCCCGTGGCGCTGCTGGTTGAAGGGGCCGTAGGCCACGCGTCCCGTCATGGGGAACTGCGGCGGCTGCTGCGACCACGGGCACGCCAGCATGAACGAGCGGCAATGATCGTCCTCAAAATTCATGCGGATGATGTCCCAGTAGGACATGGCCAGGCGGCGCTGCCAGAATTTTTCGGCGGGCTTGATGTTTTCGGATTCCTTCCACATGCGCCAGTACGAGTCGGCGTCCTTCTTGTTAATTTTCGCGAACTCGGCGCGGGTGCGCTCCGGATCGAGCCACTGGGTGATGTAGGCGCCGTCGAGAAACGGCATGTGGAACACCGGGTCCGGAGTGATGTACTCGAGCCCGTAGTTTTCGAGGTCTATTTCCTTATCGCGCAGCATGGGATTGTCCTGAATCCCGTTGTGCGCGGAGGAGCAGGTGTCATGAATGAACCCGCGCAGCGTGAATTGCGCGGACTTCACGCCGCCTCCCACCGTCGGGCGCCCCTCGAGCACCACGCAGCGAAAGCCCGCCTTCGACAAGTACGCCGCGGTCACCAGGCTGTTGTGACCCGCGCCGGCCACTACGATATCGAAACGGTCCGGAGCCGCCGGCTGGCGCGCCATCCCGCTCAAAGGCGCGAGCGCGAGGGGAGCGAGCGCCGCGCTTTTCACGAATCCACGCCTGGTGATTCCGCTCATCGAAAGCCTCCTGCAGCAAACAATTTCCTGTGGGCTGAGATTGTCGCCGAAATAAACTTTTGTCAATCGTATTTGAATGTTTATTTCAACGCCAAAATGGTTTCCAGGGGCGTGGCAGCCGGCGTATGATTACGCCGCAAAAGCCAATGGCAACTCGATTCACAGGATGCTCCATCGAGAGGCGACCTTGCGCTTAAAATCCTTCATCGCGGCCCTCGCGCTCTCGCTGATTTTTCCGGCGATCGCGGCTCGCGCGCAGGGCCAGGCGTCCGGCTCGGATGCTGATTCCGCCGCCATCAAAAAAGTGTGCGCTGATTTTTCTAAGAGTTTCAGCCGCCATGACGCCCACGCCGTAGCCATGACCTTTGCCGACGATGCCGACTTCACCAACATGAACGGGCGTCACAGCCACGGCCGCGCGGACATCGAAAAGTGGTTTGCTGGACTGTTCCACGGCAACTTGAAAGATTCGCTGCGCACTGACACGGTGAAAAGCATCCGCTATTTTTCGCCGGACCTCGCCGCCGTGGATGCCGACACGGTCATCACCGGAACAAAAACTGCCGACGGATCGGAAATTCCGCCGCGCAAGGGCCTGATGGTGGTCCTGGCGGTCAAAGAGAACGGCCAGTGGTACATCGGCACGTTCCACGAATCCGAATATCCCGCGCCCCGAGGCGAAGCCGCGAAGTAAAGGCCGATCGCTACCGTTACCGTCCGTAAATCAGCAGCGTAAATGTCCCCGGCACCTGCGCGGGCCGCGGGTTGGGATTGTCGGGCGTCGCGGCCGGGGGCGGACCGAAATCGGACGTCACGGTAAACACGCGATGATTCGAGGTGTCGAGCGCCATAGTCCGCGCGCCGCGCTGCGTGGAAATGGTGTCCACCACGGTGTACTTGTCGGGCGAGTCTTCGTGCGCCACGGTGATGGTGCCGTCGCCGCAGGAGACGAACGCCATGCCGGTGGCGGGATCGAACGAGGCGGCGTCAACGCCTTGCCCGATCGGCACGCTGGCCACGATCTTGCCCGCATAGTCGGACACCAGCATCACTTTGCTGTGGCAGCCGATGAACAGCCGCTTGTGCGCCAGGTCGATGGCCATGCCGGTCGGCTCCTCGCAGTTCGCCAGCGGCCAGGTATTTAGAACTTTGAATTCCTTGGTGTCGAACTCGATCAATTGCGCCTTGTCTTCGATGTTTACCCAAGCGTGGCCCGCACCGTCGGCCTGCGCAGCTTCCGGCTTTCCGCCCAGCGGCACAGTGCCCGCCACCTCTCCGGTTTTCGCATTCACCGCGGTGGCATCTTTGCTGCGCGCGTTGAAGACGAACACGTTCTTCGATGCCGGATCGTACATGAAGCCATCCGGGCCGTCGGCGGCGGGCAATTTTACTTCGTTGATGGGCGCCAGAGTTTTCAGGTCAAAGATGGTCACCGAATTGGAGCGGCCGTTGCTTGAGTAGCCGCGTCCCAATTCCGGCAACAGCTGCGCGCCATGCGTTCCCTGCACGTTGGGAACATCGCCGACCACGTTCCCGTCCATATCGACAACCATGATGTGCGTCCCGCGAGAAATGAAGAGACGGTGCGACACCGGATCGGCCGAGAGGTAATCCCAGCCGCCTTCGCCTCCCAGCGTCAGCTTCTTCAACAAGTGATAACCGGATCCTTGTGGCGCGGGAGCAGCCGCCACCGATACCAGTGCGGCCGCGCAAATTACAAACAGGGCCGTCCAAATTGCTTTTCGCATAGATTCACCCGCCATTTTTGGATTTAGGATTTTCCTTTGGCCCAATGGAGAACTGTCTTGTTTTGTCATTCTGAGCGAAGCGAAGAATCTCTCTTCGATTTAGGTGCATGCAAAGAACCAAGGAGGGATTCTTCGCTTCGCTCAGAATGACAACGGTCCAATTTTTTTCCCAGCCGGCGAAGTGGCGACCCACATAGACACTTGACGGGATGCACCTAATTCCCGGCGTTCATTTTATTTTTTCCCGCCGCCGGCTCTTCCAGCCGCGCTTTGATCCAGGGCATCACAATTTCCTCCCCGATGCGGGAATTCGGCCATTCCGCCGAGCGCCCGGTGTGCCCGCCATCAGGATTTACCCAGGACCACTTCGGCGAACCGCCGGACTGCATCAGCGCGTAAAGATCGGAGATGGGCACCTGGCTGTCCTTCTCGCCGTTCAATACCAGCATGGGGGCCGAGGGCTGTCCGAGAAAACCCTGCGTCTTCAGCGACAATCGCGGGCCGTAGGCATAAAACTCGTCCAGCGATTCCACGCCGTAAATGGCGGCGCGCGCCGCGAAGAGGTCAAACAAATATTCCGGCGTGCCCAGGGATTTCTTCTGCCATTCTGCGGAGTAATAGTCGTGAATCGGTCCACCCTGCACCACCGCGCCGCGCAGCCGCGCCTTCTCGAGATACGCCAGGCTCGCCGCCCAGTGGCCGCCGTAGCTGACGCCCCACGCGACGATGCGCTTGCTGTCCACGTCAGGCCGGGTGGCCAGATAGTCCAGCACGCGCGAAAACATGCGCTCCGCTCCCACGTCCGCCTTCACCGGAGACTCTCCGGTACCCGGCATGTCCACAGCCACCACACCGATTCCGCTGCGGAACAACGAGTCGCGTCCCTGCACTTCGTCTTCCTTGCGCGAATCCGTTCCGTTGATCATGAAAACCAAGGGCGCTGGGCGCACATCTTTCGGCAGCCGGATGTATCCGGCAATTTCCTTGCCCTCAAAGGGGATGTGCAGGATCTCGATCGGCGGATCGAGAAATTTTCCGTAATTGCGAAACGCCGCGAGCGCGTTCAGATATGCCTTTTGCTTGCCGGACGAATTGGGCACCGGCCAGCGCGCCGCGGTGTAGTACTTGAAGGCCCAGAAATAATCCTCGCGCGCGGCATCTTTCATTTCTGCGCCCTCTTCGCGCTGCGCCTTCAGGTTATAGCGATCACCGATGGCGCTCCACGCGGCCGCCCATTCGTCGCGGTCCAGGCTGTGAATGTTATTCAGCGCTTCGCGCGCGTCTTCGGACTTGAGCCCGCCGACGGGGCCCAGGTTCTTATCCACGCGGCGCTGCGTTTCCTGTTTGAGTTCTTCCCACGTGCGGGTTGGCGCCATCTGCGCCGAAGCAGAAATGGCTCCCGCGAGCGCGATGCCCACGAGCGTCGCGACGGAGCGCGGGGAAATCTTTAGTTTCGGTAAGCGCATGATGTGCCTCCCTGATTTACGATGCAGGATGGCACAAGTCGCACCCCCGGGCAAGAAAAGAAGCTCGTGACCTGGACACAGACTTTAGCTAAGGCCTCACTCGGTACTAGTTGTTAAAATAAGATTGGAAAATGATTTCATACGCGGAGGCGTCGCGCCGGAAGTTGTGACCGGCGGGGCGAGCCCGGAGGCGGAAGCAGAGACCGCTCCGTGAAACTTGACGTCCCAGGCCGTGGCGCGTATATGATTGTGATTCAGCCGGAGATCAGGGCAGCAACCTCAGGAACTCTCCAGGTCGAGAGTCGCGCTGGGCCAAGCCGAAAAAGGGGAACGGGACCGTCGAGGTCCACGCGGCATGCCGGACACCAATCCGAAATGGCCGAGCAGGGAAGAAATCGAACGCCGCGCGCGCCAGAAGTTTGTGGAGCGCGGCTGCGAGAACGGCCACGAAGTAGCTGACTGGCTGGAAGCGGAAAAGGAATTGGCCGAGTTTCTGCGCGCGAACGAAGAGCCAGTGCCGGCGTTTTCGTCCATCGGCCCGGACATCGATAGCGGGTCCACAAGAATGTCTTTTCTGAATTTCTACGGATTGCGGGAACAGCCGTTCGGGATGACTCCGGACCCGGCCTATCTCTACGCCAGCCGGACGCACAGCGAGGCTCTGGCATCCCTGTCGCGGGGAATTGCGGACACTCGTGGATTTCTGGCCCTGGTCGCCGATCCCGGTATGGGCAAGACCACCTTGCTGTACCAGTTGATCGAGCATTTGGGTGATGCCGCGCGAACCGTGCTCATCTTTCAGACCGACTGCACCTCGCGCGAATTGATCGAATATATTTTGCAGGACCTTGGCGTCGATTTTACGGGCATGGGTTTGGTGGCCATGCACGGCAAGCTGAATGAAGTCTTGTTTGAACAGTTGATGCAGGGGAAGCGGTTCGTTCTGGTGGTGGACGAGGCGCAGAACCTGGACGATTCCGTGCTCGAAACCGTGCGCATGCTTTCCAATTTCGAGACCCACAACGCCAAGCTGATGCAGATTATTTTGGCCGGCCAGCCTCTGCTGGCGGCGAAGCTTGCTCAGCCCCGCCTGTCGCAACTGCGCCAGCGCATTTCAGTCCTCACCCAACTGGAAGCATTTACAGTGGAGGAAACGCGCCAGTACATCGAACATCGCTTGAACGTCGCGGGATTATTCGGCGGCCAAACCATCTTTGAGCCTGCAGCCATAAAGCTGATCGCGCGGCAGAGCCGGGGCATTCCCAGAAACATCAACAATATTTGCCACAATTCGATGCTGATCGCGTACTCCCGCGATCGCCGCGCCGTGAACGCCGAGATTGTGCAAGAGGCGGTGGCGGGCCTGGACATGGAGTCACTCGCCTCCCCGCCCCAGCAAACCCCCGCCGGCGCTGAGCCAGCACGCAGCGTAGCGGCTGTTTCCACGAAAGCTCCGGCGAGCCGTATCACGACAAACGCTCGCGCCGTCGCTGCTCAACATGCTGTGGATCGCCCCGACGAAGGCCCGCGGCCCTCGCTGACCTACGGCGCCGGACCAAAGAAGAATCCGTCGGCGTGGCGCATGCATTCGGCGATCGTAGTGGTAATTCTGTTCTCAGGCGCGCTGCTGCTTGCGGTTCTGGGACGTTCGGAATCCAGGCAACGATTGACGCCGCAAGTATTCGATCAGGCCTCTGGGTCGCTCGGGCAATCGCTCCCATCAGGAAACGCTGAAGACGCCGCGGCCTACGATGCCACGCCGCAAGACACCGGCAGCGGCCAAGTGCTCACCGTGGCAGCGGGTCCGCAGCAGTCGCTGCGAGATCTTACTCTGCGGTACGTCGGCCATTTTGACGTCGAACTATCCAACCAAATCCGCAGCCTGAATCCCGACCTGAAAGATCCCGATCACCTGGTAGCCGGTCAGCTAATCCGCATCCCATTGCCCCCGGGCGCGATGAAAAAAGTGAACGACACAGCGGACATGCCTGCCGCTCCCAGGCAGGAAGCGTCCGGAAGTCTCTTCGCCAGGTTGAGCGCGCTCCTCCGCGAACGAAAATAGCTCCCTGTGGCGCATGCTTTAGCTTGCGCAGTTTCGTTCAAGCCACGGAAAATCCGGCTAAAACCACACTCCGCAAGCTAAAGCATGCGCCACAAGTTCAGAAAAAACAGGTTCCAAAACAAAAAGGGGAGAATGGCGTAGCGCCATTCTCCCCAAGGGGACCTCTTTTCAGAGGTGATTAACCGATCGGTGTGCTGGCGACGGTCGGGGTAGAGCCATCGGTAGTCTGGCGAATCACACCGCTCTGATCCGTAAAGAACTTTCGCTGGCCCGTCGACGTCGACTGGGGAACAGCAAGAATGGTGTACTGCGTGACGGGCGTTGCCGCCACCGGCGTGTACGTAAACGTGTACCCGCTCTTCACCGGGTTACCGGTCGCGCCGAGCAAGCTGTCAACCAGGTCAGCCGCGGACGCGCTTGGGGTACCGCCGGCAGCCACCGGACCGAGTTGTGAAAACGATGTAGTGGGGTCGGTGGAATAGGTGGTCTGATACGCCACGATCGAGGTGTTATACGTACGCAGCGTGGCAACCGCGGACGCTTCATTGGCCGCCATTTTCGAGCGCAGCAAATTCGGGATGGCGATCGCCGCGATGATCAGAATAATCGCAACAACGATCAGCAATTCGATTAACGAAAAGCCCTTCTCCTTAGGACGCATTCACGAAACTCCTTTTTTCGTCTCCGACGATTGGTTCATTTTTGGGCTAAATAGCCCGACAACGGAGAAGGTGCAGTTACCGTTCCATTGGCATCAAAGGGAGGTTTTCGATTCGACACATCGGCGGCAACTCCAATCATTTCTGTAGTTTTAGGCTGCATGCGGGAAGGGGGAGGCGGCGGATTCAACGTCTTGGCGGGTACCGAATTTTGACTTTCTGGCGAAAATTGTCAATTCCCTTAGACGAAAAATGGCACTAAATGATTGCGTCCGTGGCGGTAGATTTCGACGCTTACGGGGAAATCTGGCGTCTTGTCTCGGGAAACGGGGACGCTTTCACAGGGCTGGGCGCAGCCTGAAATCAGTGCTTGCCCGCGGCCTTCGCTTTGGCGCAACGGGCGCACGAGCCGTCCATTTCTTCAATGCTGTACGTTTCGCCCTCTCGTAGCAGTTGTCGCGCACTCTCTTCCGCTTCGGCAATTGAGCGGAACGGTTCCCAGTCCAGCCGCGCGATCCCTGACCATCGAATGTGGTAATGTTTGACGACGGTAACTTTTATGGTGTCCATGTGGCCCTCGCATCAAAGCCCCATGAGAAGCAAATTGAAGCTAACTCCAGTGATTCTGAATTTCAGTGCGCCATGTCACACTTGCTTGCGCGCGTTTCGTTGCGCCCGGACCGTCTAGCTCTAATCTAATTTCGCCTAAATCTGCTCTACTTTGCAACTCCCTGGCGCCATCTCTCGATTTGCGCCCTCGCTTTAACCCTTCCTGTAACAGAGCGTGGGATCGGCCGCACAATTTTAGACTACCACTTTCCCGGGCAAGATGCCGCGCGCCGGTGATAGTATGCGTCACTGCCAACCATTCTTTTGCCCGGCTGCTGCTCGAGTCGCTGATCGCGTTGCTGATCGGGACCGTTCCGATTGAAGGGGGATCCAAATGGATTTCAAGCGAACTTCTTGCTGGATTAAGACCTTGGGCCTGGCATCGGCCTGCGCGTTTCTTCTGGTCCTGCCGGCCAGCGCCCAGGAACTGAATCTGAAGGGCGCGATCGACATCCACAACCATCAGGATCCGGACAGCAGTCCGCGCGCGATCGATGCCGACGATCTGGCGCGCCTCGCGAAATCCAAGGGCATGCGCGGAATTGTTTTCAAAAGCCACTACGAGCCCACCGCATCGATGGCTTATCTCGTCCGCAAGGAAGTTCCGGACTTTGAAATCTTCGGCGGAATCACCCAGGACCTGGCCGAGGGCGGGATCAACCTGGAATCCGTGAAGCACATGGCTGGAATCAAGGGCGGCTACGGCCGGATCATCTGGCTGCCGACGTTCGACGCCGAGCATGTGGTGAAGGCCGCGAAGTCGTCCGCTCCATACGTTCCGGTCTCGAAGGACGGCCATCTGCTGCCCGGCGTGCTGGAGTTGATCGATTACATCGCCCAGCACCACCAGTTGGTGTTTGAAACGGGGCACGTTGCGCCGGAAGAGGGGCTGATGGCGGTCCACGAAGCGCACGCGCGCGGCGTGAAGCACATTGTGGTCACGCATGCGATGGCATCGTCCGTCCAGATGTCCATCCCGCAGATGAAAACCGCCGCGCAGGACGGCGCGTTTATCGAGTTCGTCTACGGTGCCACGCAGGGCGCAAATCCGACGGTCAGCATCAGCGACTATGCCAAGGCCATCCGCGAAATCGGCCCGAAGTCCTGCATCCTGGCCACGGATTACGGCTCGCTGCAGAATCCCCCGCGCCTTCTGGAGCCCGATGGCCTGCTGGAATTCATGCAGGTAATCCACAAAGAAGGAATTTCAGTGGACGATATCAACCTGATGGTGAAAACCAATCCCGCCGTCCTCTTCGAACTGAAGCCGTAGTTCTCAAGTAGGACAGGCTTCAGCCTGTCAGGTTTAGATTTGTGGATGGCGCGAGTCAAAACCAGACAGGCTGAAGCCTGTCCTACGTAAGTCCACGGAAAGCGCAAAAGATCGATAGAGGGGATCCAGGCGCGATCATTTTTTAGTCAGCCAGCGTTCAGTTGACGCGGCCACCGACGGGTAGTATAAGCGCCCCCAACAGAGGTTCTGCGCCCATGACCAATCAACTGACCAATCAACTGACGAAGCATGTCGTGCTGCTAGTAGCGCTCGTTCTCACTTTATCCTGCGCGGCCAATGCCCAGGAAACCATGAAGAAGGGCGACAAGGCCTGGACTGACCTCGAAGCCACGCTGCGAGAGGCCAATCTCAACTGGCTCTGCCAGGGAAAAAACTTCCACGCCAAGCGCCAGGATTGCGTCGATCATCGCGCCCAGTTTTGGGCCGACCAGTTTTTTGAAATGGGCGGGAACGGCACGCAAACCAAGGCGCAGATGGTGGCCGGACAAACCGCCGGTGCCAAGACTTATCCCGACGTGGTGAGAGGCGAGGGACCGAATCCGACGCAGTTCACCCTGATGGCGGTTTATGGAAATTTCGCCATGGCCGTCGATCACACCACCTTCAAAATTCGCACGGACGGCAAGGGCCAGCCGGACTTCGAGCACGTCGCGCCCAACAATAAAACCGATCACTGGTATCTTGATGAGAGCGGCAAGCTGGCGGTGGTGCGCGAAGTCACCTTCGCCCGCCTGTTCGTGAAAGTGAATGGAACGTGGCGCCCCGCGGCCGGAGCCTCTGTCCCGGTGCCGCCGTCGAAGTAATCCGGTCACGAAGAAACACAAAACGTTGTCATTCTGAGCGAAGCGAGGAATCTCTCTCGGTTTCTTCTCCCAGGCTCAAATCGAAGAGAGATTCTTCGCTTCGCTCAGAATGACAAAACGAGGCATTGGGAGCAACTCACATGACGCGAACCAAATTTATTTTTGCCGTCGTCCTCGCAGTGCTGTTCGGAATCTCTCTAGGCAGCGGCAGCCCCTTGCATCTGCTGCGCCGGGCCGAAGCCGCTCCCAAGCCTCCGGCCGAAGTGCCCAAATACGTGGTCGATCCCCTATGGCCGAAGCCGTTCCGCAACATGTGGGTCACCGGCGATGTGGCCGGCACCTGCATTGATGCGCAGGATCATGTGTTCATCGTGAACCGCAACAATCTCACTCCGGATGAAATCCGCAATTCGCACCCGTCTCCCGCGATCATTGAGTTCGATCCCGAAGGCACGGTGGTCAATTCCTGGGGCGACCGCAAAATTCTTCCCACCGGAAGCCTCCACGGCTGCACCATCGACGGCGAGAACAACGTCTGGCTCGCCGGAAGCTCCGACGGCATCATCCAGAAATATACGCATGACGGCAGCAAGCTGTTGATGCAGATCGGCACGCGCGGAAAGCTGGACACTTCGGACTACACTCCCGGCGGCTATGACATGAACGCCAGCCACACCATGCTCAACAAGCCGTCCAGCATCGCCATCGATCCCGGCAACGGCGACATCTACGTTTCCGACGGCTACGGCAATCGCCGCGTCGCGGTATTCGATAAGGACGGCAAGTTCCTCCGCCAGTGGGGCGCGCAGGGCACCGTGGCCCAGACCGAGGAGGGCGTCGGCGGCGTGTTCCTCGATACCGTGCACTGCGTGGTCATCGACAATGCCGGACTCGTCTACGTCTGTGACCGCAAGGGCGATCGCATCGAAGTCTTCGACAAGATGGGCAATTTCAAGAAGAACATTTACATCAAGAAGGGCACCGGGTACCGCCGCGGCCTCGCCGGCTCGGCGTGGTCCATCGTCTTCTCGCGCGACCCGCAGCAAAAATACATGTTCGTCAGCGACGGCGGCAACGAAGTGATCTGGATCCTCGATCACGCCACCGGAGAAATTCTCTCCGGCTTCGGCGGCGCCGGCCATCAAGCCGGCAATTTCAGCTTCCTGCATACCATGGCGATAGACTCGAAAGGCAATCTGATCACCGGCGAAACCATCAACGGCCGCCGCGTTCAGAAATTTAACCTGGTGGGTATGCAACCGCCCGCGATGCCCGCGGTTCGCGAAGATGTGGCTACGCCACAGGGTCCGGGCGGGCTGCCAGCGGCGGAGAATTAGAATATGGCTTGTGGAGTGAACTTTTTTTCGTTGCGGCACCCGATTGTGCATCGATAGGCTGACGGATTTCGTGCGTTGATGATAGCCAAGTGTAGTTCCTCAATTTGTCTCGACAAAGATGTCCTCGACCAGCGCGGCAGAATGAATCTGCTAGGCTGACCCTCCAGAGGCTCGAGTAGCACAGCGACTCTTCGCTGTGTGGGTTTTGCGATACCCGCCAGAAGGATAGCTCCTGCGGCGCTGTACAAACCCGCACAGCGAGGAGTCGCTGTGCTACAGAACCTAAACGCGTCTGAAAGCGGGCCGCGAGAGCGGACGAGCATTCTCCTAGCCTGGATGCTGTACAATCAATGTTACGAACGCTTAAAACGAAATTGCAATCGAGGTGCTCGCCATGCTCGCTCGCTCACTAGGATCGCTACTGGCATTGGGGTCGGCCACCTTGCTACTGGTTTCCTGCGCGGCCGCAGCGCCGAAGTCACCGATCCCGCCTGCCAAGGTCGACGTGCCAACAGCCACGGCGCCGGGCAAGCAAACTGCCGTTTTTGCCGGGGGCTGCTTCTGGGGCACGCAGGCTGTTTTTGAACGTGTGAAGGGCGTCCTCGACACTACGGTCGGATATTCAGGCGGCTCCGCGCAGACCGCCACCTACGATCAGGTGACCACCGAAACCACCGGGCATGCCGAATCCGTCGAGGTGGTCTACGATCCCTCGCGACTCACTTACGGAGAACTGCTGCGCATCTTTTTCTCCGTGGCTCACGATCCCACCGAGCTCAACCGCCAGGGGCCGGATGTTGGCACTTCATATCGCTCCGCGATTTTCTATTCCACGCCGGACCAGAAACGCATCGCTGACGCTTATATTGCGCAACTGGATGCGGCCAAAGTTTTTCCCGGGCGCATCGTCACGGAAGTGACGCCGCTGAAAGGGTTTTACAAAGCGGAGGAATATCACCAGGACTTTGCCATTAAGAATCCCACCAACAATTACATCGAGATTTGCGACTTGCCGAAGATTTCCGCTTTGAAGCAGCAATTTCCCGAATTGTTCGTGGATTATAAAGGCAGAAAATAAAATTGGTTGGGCGGCGGCGAACTTGTGATCAGTAGCCCGTTGCGCTCACCGGCGCGTGATTTGCCTGTGGCGTGAGTACCGGCATTGGCGTAATGGGAAGGCACTCCTCGGAGTCCGGCTTCTCAAAAACTTTGCGGATTCCGTAAGTCGTTGAGCGCTCGGCAGGGATTCGCCCGATGGTGCGGATCATGGCTCGGAATTCTCCGGGCGAAACATATTCGCCGAACGTGGCGCCGGCCATCTTTGAAATGCTCTCCTCCATCAACGTGCCGCCGAAATCGTTGGCTCCCGCCTGCATGCACGCCAGGGATTGCTCAAAACCCAGCTTGACCCAGGAGACTTGAATGTTGCGGATATAGCCGTGGAAAAGCACGCGGGCCAGCGCATGAACGATCAAATCCTCGTGGACCGAACGCCCGGGACGGGCCGCGCCGCTCTGGAAGAGTTTGGTTTTGGTATGGATGAATCCGAGCGGAACAAATTCCGTGAATCCGCGCGTCTCTTTTTGAATGTCGCGGAGCAGCAGCATGTGCCGGACCCAGTGTTCGAGCTGCTCGGTATGGCCGTACATCATCGTGGAAGTCGTGGGGATGCCGAGGCCGTGCGCCGTGCGAATCACTTCGATCCATTGCCGGACTTTTAA
>Ga0209168_10000892_pt1 | contig 25869 bp, 23 predicted proteins | sample Coa_R1_FD_187156 | JGI IMG/M metagenome (GOLD analysis project Ga0209168, IMG submission 187156) | Surface soil microbial communities from Centralia Pennsylvania, which are recovering from an underground coalmine fire - Coalmine... | ecosystem: Environmental > Terrestrial > Soil > Unclassified ...
ATCCCCCAAATCCCGGCTCGCCACCAGCACCTTCCCCGTACCGAGATCGTCCGGGTTCTTGGTTTGAACCGGAAGAAGATCTGTCGAAAGCACTCCGATGTTGGGGGAATTCAGTGCTCGCGTCTCCGATTGGCTGACCTCTGACCTCTTCGCTAGCGGGAAGGCAACAACGCCGGCGAGCACCGTGAACAAGCACAGGTTCCGTAGAGACATGGCACCTCCTGACACGCGATTCACGATCTCCCCACCGCGCCACCTCAATGCAAATTATAGTCAGCGGACGGAGGAAGCTCTCTATCCCAAGGACTGCCCCTCGATAATTGTTCACACTAGGGGAAACTTTCCGGTCCCGATTGCGTATTGTTAGCAGCTGTCAGGGCACCAGATCTCCCTTGGAGTCCAACCTATGAGCGCAACCACAGTTACCCAACGAATTGCGGAAGTCTCACCGCGACTGAAAGCTAGGATCGGCGGTGCCTGTGAGTTCCTTGAAGGCCTGACTTCTTCTTGGGGGCAAGTCTTCGTCCTCGGCAAACTCGTCGTCGATGGCAACGCCGCAGCCACCGCGCGCAACCTCACCGCCCACGAGTCGCTACTCCGGTTGGGGTTTGCCTCCTCCCTCATCGCCGTTTTCTTCCATATCGCCTGGGCATATCTCTTCTACGACCTGTTCAAAGCTGTCAGCAGAAGGCTGTCTGCATTCGCGGTATTCATCATTCTGGTGGGTTGCGCGATTCAGGCCGTGACCTGCCTCCTCTATCTTGCTCCTCTATTCTTCTTGCGCAGTGGAAGCCCGACCAGCGCCTTTACGACGCCGCAGTTACAAGAGCTCGCGCTGAAGGTTCTCGACTTGAATGCTGCGGCTTTCGATCTCTATCTCGTATTCTTCGGGGTCTGGTGCATTCTCATCGGCTATCTGATTTTCAGATCAATGTTCATGCCGCGCATTCTGGGAATGTTGTTAGTGATCTCCGGTTTGGGATGGGCCATGTTCCTTGCCCCTACAGTCGCGCATCGGTTGTTCCCCTATATCGCCGCCGCATCCGCTCTGGGTGAAATACCGCTCCAGTTCTGGCTTCTCATCTTCGGCGTGAACAATGAGAGATGGCGCGAGCAGAACAGCATCGCGCAATGACAAAGTCGCACCCGCGAGCAAACTGCCCAAAGATCGAATTGCGTGAAGGAGAAACCCGCGTGCCCCAGTTTCGGGCCGGCTCTGCCAGAAGTGGGGATTTCGCCAGCCACGCTGACCAGTCTCCTCGTGCCTGTCAATTTTTTCCCCCCAGCCCCCAATGTTCAAATAACCTTGACTTGAAGAAAACGAACGAGGATTCTGGTAGCGTCTCAGCAAGTATGATTAGCCACTTATACCGCGCTACTGCGTCGTTTCTCTCGGCGATTTTGCCAAAAGTTCAAGACCGCCAGCCGAACCCACTGGGACCGGCAGTCAAATCGGTGCTCGACAACTCCTTGCCGTTCAATGTTTTGGAAGCAAGTCCTTGCGGCTCAAGATTTTACAGCCAGTCACCAAGAGTCATTTCCCATAACTCCTTGGAAAACAACAACTTGGGAATTTCAGCCGGAGCGGCCCCTCCGAATTTTTCGCACTTAACTCTTTCCCGCTCAAGATTTTACGCGCAAATCATTGAATCCATTAGATCATTTTGTCATTTTTCCGCTAACTTCCTGATTCCAATAGACCGGGGGGAGGGGGGGGATACGCCAACAAAGTCGAAATCTCGACTGCAGGCGAGCTCATTCCTCGCAACCGCCCTGTGGATATCTCTGCTTGGCCTCCCCAATCTCGCCCATGCGCAGGCCCAGCGCGGCACGCTCGTTCACGAAGAATCCATCCGCGTCTCGCCCAGCGCCGACTCCGCCAAACTTGGCGAAGCCGGACGCGGCCACGAACTCGTCATCATCGAGACCAGCCGCGACTGGACCCACGTCGAAGCCATCCTCCGCAATCCCACGCGCGACGAAGATCAGGACGACGAAGATTCCGACACCAAGACCATCACTGGATGGGTCCGCAACAACGCCCTCGTCAGCATGTCCACTCCGAACGGAGACAAGATCATCTTTGGCGAAGCCGTCAGCTCCGAAGACGAAGCCAGCCGCCGCCGCGGACGCCGCGACGCTGCGCAGGACGCCATGCGCCTCTACTACCGCGTCTACGATCTGTTCCCGACTTCGCCGCTCGCTGCCGAAGGGCTTTACCGGGCGGCCGACATTCGCTGGCAGATCGATCGCGCCGACGTCATGACACGTCCCTCGGCCCGCGAGCGCGAAGCCTACATGCGCGGCCAGATCGATGAAGAGTGGATGAAGCTGGTGATGAAAAAATATCCCGGCACGAAGTGGGCCGATCTCGCCGCCTTCCACCTGATCGAGAACAAACTCTGCGGCGATTGGCAGGCCGCTTCCAAGTGTCCGGAAAAAGAATCTGACTTGTACGAGAAGTACGTGAAGGAACACGCGCAATCGCCCGCTGATGCGGAAGCGCTCTACGACGCAGCCTGGCGCCAGTCCGCTCTGATCGAGATTTATAAGACCGAAGCGAACCTGAAAAAATCGGAAGTGGCAAAGAGCCGCGCCATCGAACTCGCACAAAGAATTGTCAGCGACTACAGTCAGAGCCCGTGGTCGCTGCGCGCGCAAGACCTGCTCTTCTATATCCAACAAGGCGTCCCGACCTACGGCAACGCCAGCAACTGATGGTGATCTTCTTTCGTAAGCACTTTGTTGCGGCGATTCTTGGTTTTGCGATCACAGCGATCTTTGTCGCTTACCGGTTCACGATCGATTTTCGTGCTCCGGCTTCCAGAAGCACTTCTCTTCTGATCGGTTTCTTTACCGTTTTGTGTCCGCCAGCACTCTTGTCAATTCCCAGTATCGACGTCGAGGTCGGCACAAGTGGCTTCTACGTTTTGTGGGTATTTATTGCGGTCGTCAATGCAGTTCTCTACTCCGCAATTGCAGGAGCGATCGCAAGACTGAGGAGGGAGGGATCCTTCAGCGCGTCGAACATCACGAGCGCCGCAACTCTTCCAGCATCTGCGGTTCAATATTCCCGCCGCTGATGATCGCCACATTCACTTTCGTCTTCGGCACCTCGCCTGCGTGAAAAATGAATCCCGCAACGGACACAGCTCCGCTCGGCTCAGCAACCGTCTCAGGATTGGCTGCAAGATACTTCATCGCCGTGCGGATCTCGTCTTCGGTAACTGTAACGATGTCATCGACGTACGTGCGAATGTGTTCGAAGTTGATTGGCCCAATGCTCTGCGTGCGAAGTCCATCGGCGAGTGTTCGGCTCACTTGTTCAGCAGGAAACTGAACGATCTTTCGCTGCCTTAAACTGGCTTGCGCGTCAGCCGCAAGCTCAGGTTCAACGCCGATGACCTTCACTTTCGGGTTGCTCAGCTTGATCGCCGCCGCGACTCCAGAAATCAATCCTCCTCCACCGACCGGTGCAAGAACGGTTTCAACGTCAGGCAATTCATCGAGGATCTCGAGTCCGATCGTTCCTTGTCCCGCAATGATGTGCTCGTCGTTGTACGGAGGAACGATCACATACCCATGCTGCGCCGCAAGTTCTTCAGCCTTCGTCTTGCGCTCGTCGGAACCTGGTCCCACGAGAACGATCTCCGCTCCCAGCTTCGCCGTCGCCTCGCGCTTGATGATCGGCGCATTGCTAGGCATCACGACAACGGACTTCGTCTTGAGTACGCGAGCCCCGTAAGCGACCCCTTGCGCGTGATTGCCGCTGGAGTAGGAGATGACTCCGCGCTTGCGCTCAGCGTCTGAGAGCGAGGCGATCTTGTTGTACGCCCCGCGCAGCTTGAAAGCTCCAATTGGCTGTTTGTTCTCGGGTTTAAGCAAGAGCTGCCGCGGATCTTCCGCGCACAGCGGGAACTTCACAAGTTTAGTGCGAACCGTAACGCCGTCGAGGCGCGCTTGAGCACTGCGGATATCAGCCAGATTGATCATGTTGTGTCTTCTGAACAGGCTACCGTTAGTGGAGATTTCGCGCCAGAGGGAGAGATCTTTCGCTCCGCCGAAGAACGGCTCCGCACAAGATGACAAAGTGCACGATTGAGCTTATAAGATTCCACGCAACTGAGGAGATACCACATGGCACGACGATCGGTCAGTCGGTTAAACGATCCTGCGGCTGAGCTTGCTCAAGTCCTAGTCGAGACATATTCGGTCAACGATGCGATGAACCAGATCCTGCTGAAGCATCTCGGTCGGCGGGCTTGGAGAGCCGAACCGCCCGGTCCGCGCGGCCACGGACGCACGATTGCCGCAATCTTCGCGCATCTGCATAATTGCAGGCTCGTGTGGCTGAAGAATTCGGCACCGCACCTGAAATGCCCAGCGCCGCTCGATCCGGACAAGTGCACGATGAAGCAGGCTGCATCCGCACACGGCAAAAGCGCGGAGCAGTGCCTGCGCATGTTGACCGACGCGCTGAAAGGCGGCGAGAAGCGGCGAGTGACGAAGTTCTCGCGCGGCAGTTGGGCTCCGGTGTGGCCCGCGGGCGGAACGATGTTCGGCTACATGTTCTCGCATGAGGCGCATCATCGTGGGCAAATTTTGATGCTGGCGCATCAGTTGGGCTACCGAATACCGCCGAATGTCTGGGGAAGAATCTGGCAGTGGAATCGATTGTGGAAAGAGCGTGGGTTGAAGACGCGCCCGCGGTAGGCGTTATACCTGGCGCTCGGCTTTGCCTTTGCTGAAAAAGCCGACGTGGCTGTCACTACACGGTCAGATTTCCAGGATCACTGGCATGATGAGCGGGCGTTTTTGGGATTGTTTGTTGATGTAGCGCTTCAGGTCGGCACGGATTTTTTCTTTGATGACGCCGTAGTCGGCTTTCTCTTCTTCGCTGGAGTGTGCGAGCGTGTCTTCGACCATGCGCTTGGCGCCTTCGAGAAATCCGTTTTCTCCAATGTTGAATCCGCGCGTGACTATCTCGGGTGCGGTCTCGACCTTCCCGGACAACTTATTGATGGCAATGATCGGCAGGACAATACCGTCTTCGCTGATGTGGCGGCGATCTTTGATGATGAGATCTTCGACCACGTCGGTGCGGCTGCCGGAATCGATGCAGACTCGTCCGACATTCACTTTGCCGGTCTTGCGGGCGCCGAGTTCGTCGAATTCGAGAACGTCTCCGCTCTCGATCAGCATGACTTTGCCTACCGAACTCCGCATCGCCGCGGCCATTTCGGCATGCAGCTTGAGTTGGCGATATTCGCCGTGGACCGGAATGAAGTAGCGCGGCTTGACCAGATTGATGAGGAGTTTGAGTTCTTCCTGGCTCGCGTGTCCGGAAACGTGAACGGGCGGGTTGCTTCCGTCGTCGTAGATGACATGCGCTTCGCGGCGGAAGAGATGGTCGATCATCCGATAGATGGTTTTTTCGTTGCCGGGAATGATGCGGCTGGAGAGGACGACGGTGTCTCCCTTTTCAATCTTCGCGTGCTTGTGATTGTCGACGGCTGCTCGCGAGAGCGCGGACATAGGCTCGCCTTGCGTGCCGCTGATCATCACGCAGACTTTTTCCGGAGGAAAGTTTTTCATCTCGCCGGGATTAATGACGAGTCCGTCGGGAACTTCGATGTAGCCGAGATCTTCGGCGATTTCGGCCGAGTTGTTCATGGAGCGGCCGATGAAGGCGACTTTGCGCCCATGCTGGTGTGCGAGTTCAACGGCGAGATTGATGCGGTGAATCGAACTCGAAAAGCACGAGATGAAGAGGCGGCGTTTTGTGTGCGCGAAAATCTCGTCGAACTTGCGGCGGACGGCGCGCTCGCTTGGTGTGTATCCCTTGCGCTCGACGTTGGTGGAATCCTGAAACAGAGCGAGGACGCCATCTTTGCCGTACTCGGCGAAGGTGTGGAGATCGAAGAGCTTGTTGTCGGTCGGCGTGGGATCGACTTTGAAATCGCCGGTGTGAATAATCACTCCGAGCGGCGTGTGAATGGCGAGCGCTACGCAATCGACCAGGCTGTGCGTGACCTGAATGGGATGGACGGTGAAGGCTCCGACCTTGATGCGCTCGTTGGCGCGCAGTTCGCGGAGATCGGCGTCGTCGAGCAATCCGTGCTCATCAAGTTTGTCTTCAACGTAGGCAAGCGTGAACTCGGTGCCCCAGACGGGAACGTTGAGTTCGGAAAGAATCCAGGGCAAGGCTCCGATGTGATCTTCGTGGCCGTGCGTCAGGATGATGCCACGGACGCGCTGGCGGTTTTCGATGAGGTAGGAAATGTCGGGCACGACGATGTCGACGCCGAGAAGTTCGGCTTCGGGGAACATGAGTCCGGCGTCGATGACAATAATGTCGTCGCCCCAGCGGACGGCCATGCAGTTCATCCCGAACTCGCCCAGGCCGCCCAACGGGACAATCTGAAGTTTTCCAGTTGGCATTGAGTAAAGATGATGCTAGCACAGTGAGTCGTGAGCTACGAGTCGCGAGTCTGGAGAGAAGGCTTCGACCGCGGCTTTTCGGCGTTCGGCGCTCGGGTTCCGGGTTGCGGATTTCGCTTCATGGTTTTCTTTGGCCCCATGCGGTAAGGTGGAATGAATGGCAGAAGCGCGGAAAACATGGCTTCGGCGGCGGGTTGAGACAGCAATGGTAAAGGGGTTGACCCGCGCGTATTCCAGCGTGCGCGTCGATCCGCAGAAGTTCCTGCTGCAACTTCGGGTGGCGTATCGGATGCCAATTTCGGGATACCACGGAACGTTTTCGTTAGACATCAGTGAATTGGATTTTGTGGCGCAGTCGATTATCCGCGGGGGGATGAAAGTTGCAGCGCTGGAAGGCGCCGGGCTGGGGCTGGGCGGACTGATCACGATTGTGCCGGACCTTGGGATTCTGTCGGCAATCACGATGCGGACGATCCAGAAGTTGAGCCTGGTATATGGATTCGAGTTCATCACCGATGATGAGATTGCGGAGCTTTGGATCGCGGCAGCGAGCGCGGCTGGAGTGGATCTCAGCCGCGAGTTGCTGGAGAAGGAAGTATTGAGCAAGTTTGTGCCGAAGGTGATCCAGCGAATTGCCGCGACAGCCAGCGCCGACGTGGTGGAGAAATGGGCTGGGCGGATGATTCCGCTGGCCAGCTCGGCGATCGGCGCGGGGCTGAATTACTGGTTTGTGCGGGCTTGGGGAGAGCGGGCGCGGACGCATTTCCGCGAGCGGCACCTGATGGTGCGGCAACAGATTCTGGCGCAACGGCCCGTGGAAGGGCTGGCCAGTTTGCCGGCTGGGAAGGAGTAATTCGTGATTTTTGAATGAAAAGACAGATTTGGTAATTGGTTAATTTGGTAATTGAGTAATTTAAGATCCTTTCGTGGTTGAGTTTGTTCTCAAATTACCAAATTACACAACTACCCAATTACAAAATGCATTTCTTCATTCAACAATCAAAATTCAACAATCCCTAAGTCTGCCGTGTAGCTTCGTGGTTAGAATCAAAAAGATGCCTATTTTTTCCTGTGCAGCAATCTTGTTCGATCTGGATGGAGTGCTGGTGGATTCGACGCGTTCGGTGGACCGCGAGTGGCGGGAGTGGGCCGCGCGCAAGGGCGTGGATGGCGATGCGATCATGGCGATTGCGCACGGCGTGCGGACGGTGGATGTGATTCGCACGGTGGCTCCGCACCTGGATGCGGAAGCGGAAGCATGGGAGATCGAGCATCGCGAGGCCGGAAGTCAGGACGGCGTTGTGGTGATGCCGGGTGCGTTGGAGCTGGTGCGATCGATTCCTGCGGGGCGATGGGGTGTGGTGACGTCGGGATCGAGGTCGCTGGCCACCGTGCGGCTGAAATATTGCGGTCTGCCGGTCCCAGCGGTACTGGTGACCTCCGATGACGTGACGCAGGGAAAGCCGCATCCAGAGCCGTATTTGAAGGGAGCCGAGCGGTTGCGGTTTTCTCCGGCGGAATGCCTGGTGATTGAGGATGCTCCGGCGGGAATTCAGTCGGCGCGCGCGGGTGGGATGAAGGTGATCGGGCTTGCGAGCACATATAAACCAGCCAAGCTATCAGAGGCGGATGCAATCATCCCCGGATTTCGGGAGTTGTCCGTGCAGGAGTCAGGCGAGCGGTTGATCGTGAAGGCAGCCCCTTCCGGCCAAAACACACATCTTGTTTTGCGGCGAGCGCTGTCAAATGATCGCGCCGCCATGGCGGAGTTAATCAATTCCGCTTTCGCGATTGAGAAGTTTCTTGAGGGCAATCGCACGAATGAAGACGAGTTAGCTCAGCGGATGCGGAAGGGCGAATTTCTTTTGGGACATGATGAGTCGGGGACATTGGCCGCGGTAGTTTATGTAGAACTGCGCGGCGCGCATGGATACTTCGGCATGCTCGCGGTCGATCCCAGGCGGCAGGGAAGTGGCCTTGGGCGAATGATGGTGGAGGCGGCCGAGGGGTACTGCCGCGAGAGGGGTTGTACGGCAATGGACCTGACTGTGTTGAGCCTCCGTCCGGAGTTGCCGCCGCTCTATCGGAAGCTGGGGTATGTGGAGAGTGGCGTCGAAGAATTTCGGCCTTCGCGTCCGCTCAAGGAATCGCTGGAGTGCCACTGCATTGTGATGTCGAAGGCGTTGTGAGGCGACGAGCTGCACGTTACGTTCAATGAGATCGCAGCTTGTTTTTGCGACCGCGCTCTGCGGTGCTGGATCCATAGCCAGAAATACACGGCGAGTAATTCTGCCTAGTTTGCGGCGAAGAAAATCGGAGTCTCCCGGCGCAAACCCGATATTGAAAAGGCAGAAAAAGGCCAGAGGAAATGGATTGCGAAGATACCCTGATGGGTGGCGATATCAATGAGAATGTGCAAGGCCTATCCCAGCATCTCGAGCACGGGCCAGACCGCTAGCAGCCATAGAAGCGCGAAGACAGCGGCGAACGTGATCAGGCTATGGCTGAAATGATAGAGCTGCCGGACGAATTGCGGGCGTTTCGCGCTTTCGGGATAGGGGCGCAAAGAGTGCGTGAGGCCGGTCGCATACCACCAGATTCTGAGAATAGCTGGAATGGTGAAGCTGAAGATCGGGGAAGACGCCCCAGAAAGCGGCCCATGGCAGGCTAATCGGACGCTTGAGTTTCTGGCGCGCCCGCACTGCGCCAGCGGTTGTCCACAGAGCGTGAGCCAGGATGTCCATGAATCCTTTATCGCAGCCAGTCCTCCAGCTCAATTCCCCGATCGGTTTTTTCGTCGCGGTATTTCACGATCACTGGCGTGTAGAGCGAGAGATTCCATTCGGTCCCTTTGCCTTTTTTAACGGCGCGGGAGCCTGGGACGACCACGGCATTCTCCGGCACCTCTAATTGCGCGTCCGCAGTGGCGCGGTAGACTTCGCCTTTCACGAGATCGTAGAGCGGAGTGGAGCGAGTGAGGATCGTGCCGGCTCCGAGCACGGCGCGTGCTCGGACCAGAGTGCCCTCGTAGATACCGCAGTTGCCGCCGACGAGGACGTCGTCTTCGATGATGACGGGGGCTGCGTTGACCGGTTCGAGGACGCCTCCGACTTGCGCGGCCGCACTCAGGTGGACACGCTTGCCGACTTGCGCGCAGGATCCGACTAGCGCGTGCGAGTCGACCATGGTGCCTTCGTCGACATACGCTCCAACGTTGATGAACATCGGCGGCATGCAGATGACGGAGGGAGCGACGTAGGCTCCGACGCGAGCGGAGGAGCCTCCGGGGACGACGCGAACGCGGTCGGCGACGGTGAACTGACGGGCGGGGAAGGTGTCTTTGTCGACGAAAGAAAGTCCGGCGGGCATTTCGGCGAGGGCGCCGAGACGGAATCCGAGGAGAATTCCTTTTTTCACCCAGGCGTTGACTTTCCACTGACCGTCAACTTTTTCGGCGGCGCGGATTTTGCCTCGCGTGAGCTGGTCGCGGAATTCGAGGAACGTTTTGCGGGCCTGGGGATCGTGTTCGATTTCGCCTTGCGCGGCGAGGTGTTCGATGGATTCTTTCAGGGACATGGGAATGATGATTGTTGAATTTTGATTGTGGAATTGTCAAAAACTGGAGTGGCCGGAGAACAAAGCGTCCCTCGGATCCGCTTGCTTCGCCGCGCTTCCGTCGGGATGGCAGAATTCAACAATCAACAATCGACAATGCTTCTCACACGCACTTGCACTCGCTGCGGATGAGGATTCCGGTCATGGCGTGGGCGATGCCGCGGGCTTCGGTCAGGGTGCCGTACGGGCCATGCCAGCGGGCGTGGTGAATGTCGTGGCCGGAGGGGCGTCCTTTGCCGTGGCTGCACTGGCCGCAGGTCCCCCGGTGGAGGACGATCTTGTGTGGTCCGGCAGCCCAGTTTTCGTAGATGAAAAATTCGGCGACGTCGTGAGCGGGAACCGCAGGTTTTGTGATTAGCCCCGCTTCGGTAGCGACTTTTTGCAAACGCGAACGCGTGTCGCGTCGCATCGGTACGAGCGGCAAGCGGTAGACTTCTTCGATCTTGCCCATCATCGCGAGGACGGCTTTCACCGGAAGCGGGCTCGATTCGATGAAATTGGCCTGCATCAGCGGGAGATATTTACGATTCAGGCTGCGCGCAGTGGCCCAGTCGTTGGTCAGGGCGGCACGCGTCAGAGCTGACATCTCCGCCGGAATTTCATTTGAGGCGACCGAGACGATTCCGACCCCGCCGAGCGCGATCACCGGGAGCGTGACGGCGTCGTCTCCGGAGAAGACCAGAAATGTTTCGGGGACGCTGGCAATAATTTCGGCGACCTGCGTCAGATTGCCGCTGGCTTCTTTCACGCCGATGATGTTGGGGATCTCGACGAGGCGAACGATGGTTGCAGGCTCGATGTTGGCCGCGGTGCGTCCGGGGACGTTGTAGAGCAGGACCGGCTTGCCCTCAACAGCTTCGGCAATTGCCTTGAAATGGCGGTATTGGCCTTCCTGCGTGGGCTTGTTGTAGTACGGAGAGGCAGTCAGAATGACATTTACGCCGGGACGAGCGGCGAGTTCTTTGGCCTTTGCGACCGCGTCGTGCGTAGCGTTGGAAGTGGCTCCGGCGACGATGGGAACGCGTCCGGCGGCGACTTCGATTGTTGTGTCGATGACTTGCAGCCACTCATCATGCGAGAGAGTGGGCGTCTCCCCGGTGGTACCGCAGGGAACCAGAAAATCGATGCCGGATTCGATCTGCCAGGCGACCAGGTTGCGCAGTGCTGCGTCGTCGATTGAACCATCCTGATGAAATGGAGTAACGAGTGCAGTACCACATCCACGAAGTTGCATAGCAATAAGATAGCGCGAAGGCGGGGCGAAGGAAAATGCTCACACAGTGGATAGTGATCAGTGGTTAGCGAAGCTTGACGTGCTCGGGCTCAATCCAGATGGAATGCATGTAGGGCGCTCCGCCGAGAACTTCTCCGACTTCCACTTCCAGCAGGTGAGCCTGGAAGCCGACAATTGGGAAAATTCGGCCGCCGCACACTTCGAAGAGTGATCTGGTGCGAAGATCGCCTTCCGGGAGAGCGGCGGGAATCATGGCTATCTCGACTTTGTCTCCGATTTGCATCGTGGAGTTCTACAGTTCCCGCCAGACATCTTTGAAATCGTAGAAGCCCTTTTTGCCGGCGAGCCATTCGGCGGCCAGCACTGCGCCTTCGGCGAAGCCGCGGCGGGATTTGGCATCGTGGCTGAGATAGATGCGGTCGGCGGGGGATTCGAAGACGACTTCGTGGAACCCGACGACCTCTCCTTCACGGAAGGACGTGATTTCGAGGTCCTCTTTTTTGTCACTGGCTGCGCGAATCAGGCGCTGGAGGGCGATTGCGGTGCCGCTGGGCGCGTCTTTTTTGTGGACGTGATGGCGTTCGAAAATCTGTCCGGAGTAGTCGTGGCGAAGAGCGGCCGCGGCGGTGCGGGCGACGTCGAAAAAGAGATTCACGCCGATGGAAAAATTTGCGGCATAGAGAAAACCGGTGGAGTGCTCCTCCACGATTTGGCGGATGCGGTCGATTTCTTTGTACCAGCCGGTGGTGCCGACGACCATATTCTTTCCGGCTTTGACTCCGGCTTCGATATTCGCGAGAACGCAGTGGGGCGCGGTGAAGTCGACGATGGTGTCAATGTCATGGAGTTTCTGTGCGCTCACTGCGGCGCCATCGGCGTTGTCTTTGGCACTTGCGACGCGGACGTGATGGCGGCGCTCGGCTGCCACTTCCGCGACGAGCGAGCCGGTTTTGCCTCTGCCTAGAACGAGAATGTTCATTCGGTTTCCGTAGACGATTTAAACACATAGATGGAGAAGGCGCGAAGGCGCAGGGATAGTCAGGCGCAGATGATTCGACAACATTCACCGTTAGCATCGCATCCCATAGCGGCGGAGGTTTCATGTATCAGAGTTATTCGGCGCAGTGGTGGATTGTCGTGACGCTTGCGGTGATCGCGCTGATCGTTGTGGGGGTGCTGGCTTTTGCCGCCTCGCGCAAGCGGCGCACCGTAAATCTCAGGCGTCGTTTTGGGCCGGAATACGACCGCGTGCTGCGGCAAGAAGGAGATACGCGGAGCGCCGAGGGAGTGCTGCAGTTCCGGCAGAGAGAGCGGGAAAAACATAAGGTGCGCCCGCTTTCCGCCGCCGATCGTGCGGCGTTCGTCGTGCGGTGGCGGGAAGTGCAGGCGCGATTTGTGGACGATCCGCGGGGAGCGGTTACGGTCGCCGATAGCCTTGTGACGGACGTGATGCAGGCGCGGGGGTATCCGATTGCTGAGTTTGAACAGCGGGCGTCGGACTTGTCGGTCGATTATCCCGTGATCGTCGATAACTATCGCAGGGCGCACGAGATTGCGCTTCGACACGGGGAGGGGCAGGCCAGCACCGAAGATTTGCGGCAGGCGATGATGTATTACAGGACGCTGTTTGATGAGTTGCTTGATTTGGACCGGGAGCAGAGGCGCGGGGCTTAGGTGATTCTTCAGCACGGAGGCACCGAGGCGCGGAGAGGAATTGAAATGCCTTTGAACATGGCTGAAGCCATGCCCTGATCACGTTTGATTTAAGCGAAGATTTCCGCGTCCAATTCGGCGAAGAAGGTTTTGTGCAGGCGCTGGATGACTTCGGGGACTTCGTCCTCTTCGATGACGAAGGTGAGGTTGATTTCCGAGGCGCCCTGGGAAATCATTCGGATTTTTTTGTCGGCGAGTTCGCGGAAGACGATCGCCGCTATTCCAGGCGTTTCGCGCAGATTTTCTCCCACCAGGCAGACGATGGCTTTGCGGCCCTCGTATTTTACGTCGGCTAATTTCGCGAGATCAGCCGCGAGCGCGGGGATGGCCTGATTCGAATCGACCGTGAGCGAAACGCTGACCTCCGACGTAGAAACCACGTCGACGGCGACTTTGTGGCGGTCAAAGGCCTCGAAGATGGCGCGCAGGAATCCGTGGGCGAGGAGCATGCGCGGGGCGGCAACATCGACGATCGTGATGCGCTTCTTGGCCGCGATGGCTTTGAAAATGTTCTTGCTATGCGGAGCGCGGGTGGTGATGCGTGTCCCTTCACACGACGGGTTGCGCGAGTTCAGGACGTAGACCGGAATATTTTTCTGGATCGCAGGAAGGACGGTTGCGGGGTGAAGAACCTTGGCACCGAAGTAGGCGAGTTCGGCGGCCTCGTCGAAGCTGATGACTTTGATGCGGTGCGCGTCGGGGCACACGCGAGGATCGGTGGTCAGGATGCCATCGACATCGGTCCAGATTTCGATGCGGTCGGCGCCGAGCCCAGCGCCGAAAATGGCCGCGGAAAAATCCGAACCACCCCGTCCGATGGTGGTCGTGATGCCGGCGCGATTGGCGCCGATGAATCCGCCCATCACCGGGACTTTTCCAGCCTGCAAGAGCGGCTGAACTTTGTGCTGCAGTCGGGTGTTGGTCTCCTCAAAGTGGGGGACGGCTTGCATATAGGCGCTGTCGGTGACCAGGATGTCGCGAGAATCGACGTGGACGCCTCCGACTCCCAGTGCTTCGAATGCTGCCGCAACGATTTTGCTTGATAGCATCTCGCCGAAGGCGGCCACGAGGTCCGTGGTGCGGGGAGTGATTTCTCCGACGGCGGAGATGCCACGCAGCAGTTCGTCAAGCGCTTCGAAATCGGATCCGAGCTCGGAATGAAATTCGGTGAAGCGGGCGGTGCCCAGAAGTTCGCTGGCGGTGTTGTAATGGCGCTCCTGTAACGACCGGCAGAGCTTGAGAGCGGTTTTGCGCTCGCCTTCTCCCGCGGCGCGAGCCATGGTCAGCAGAGTGTCGGTGACTTTAGCCATGGCGCTGACAACGACCACCGGCCGTTGCGGGAGGCGCCCCTGGACGATGGAAGCGACCCGGTCGATGGCTTTGGCGTCTTCGACGGAGGTGCCGCCGAATTTCATGACAATCATCGGCGCGGTGTCCTCGTTGCGGAATTTAGTGCTGGTGCGTCGGAACTGCACGCGAGATCCTTCGCTCCGCCTGAAAAGCGGCTCCGCTCAGGATGGCGCACGCCTGGGGAGTTGGGCCGAGTACCGCGGGCGAGTAGCCCGCTCGACAGCCGGCACGATACCGGTGCTACCAGGGCAATCAGATTCATCCCAGGTAGCCTTTCGCTTTCAGCAGTTCGGCATTGAGGACGGCCGCTCCGGCGGCTCCGCGGATGGTATTGTGCGAGAGCACGGTGAATTTCCAGTCGAGAACGCCGCAGGGGCGGAGGCGTCCGACCGCCGTTGTCATGCCGGCGCCCATATCCACATCGAAGCGGGGCTGCGGGCGATCGGCCGCATCGAGATACACGATGGGGCGTTCGGGCGCGCTGGGCAGCTTGAGCTCTTGCGGCTCGGCGCGATAGCTGTTCCAGGCTCCAATGATCTCTTCTGGCTTCGCTTTTTTCTTAAGGCGAATTGAGATGGACTCGGTATGTCCGTCCTCGACCGCCACACGGTTACATTGCGCGCTCATGGCGAAAGGGCCTGGAATCACTTTCGATCCGTTCAGCTGGCCGAGGAGCTTGCGGGTCTCCTCTTCCATTTTTTCTTCTTCGTTCTTGATGAATGGAATCACGTTGCCGAGAATGTCAAGCGAGGCAACGCCGGGATATCCTGCGCCGCTGACGGCCTGCATGGTGACGGCCATGACGGTGTCGAGGCCGAATTTCTGATGAAGGGGAGCAAGAGCCAGGACGAGGCCGATCGCGGAACAGTTCGGGTTGGTGACGACGTAGCCGCCGGACTTCTTGCGCCATCCCTGGATATCGATCAGCTTGATGTGGCCGCTGTTGACCTCGGGAATGACAAGGGGAACGTCTTCCTGCATGCGAAGGGCGCTGGAATTCGAGACTACGGCGCATCCGGCGTCGGCAAAGCGAGGCTCGAGTTCGGCGGCGATCGAGGAATCGAGCGCGGCAAAGATGATTTTGGGAGCGCCTTCTGGTGTGGCGGGCGAAACCTGCATCTTCCCGACGGCAGAAGGAATCGGTGTTTTGAGGCGCCAGCGCGCGGCGTCCGCATAGACCTTGCCTTCGGAGCGGTCGGAGGCGGCCAGCCATGCCACCTCGAACCACGGATGGTGCTCCAGCATCTGGATAAATCTCTGACCAACGACGCCAGTGGCGCCAAGAATACCTATTGGAATCTTTTTCATGGGTACTTGGAATTTTATAACAGGTTGAGAAGAGGACCGCCGTTTGGAGCAGGACGGAGCATTACGGAAGTCAGGAACGCAGATTTGCACCGATTGATTGCCTGATACACTCGCTTGAACGGCGATGAGATTTGTCAGTCCCATCTTGAAGAGTGTGGTCTACCCGGCGCTTCAGCAGGCTCGTTGTTTGCGGCCGCGTGGACGCGAGGGGCAGCTTTCGATTGTTACGTATCACGGCGTGAAGCCTGCGGGATACATCTCCGGCGATCGAGCGCTTGATGGCGGACTGGTGACAGCTGAATCATTTCGCGCGCAGTTGCAACTTCTGAAAAAGCGTTACCACGTAATTTCGCCGGAGCACTTTCGGCTGTGGCTACATGGACAGGAATCGCTGCCGCCGTGGTCCGTTTTACTGACCTGCGATGACGGGCTGCGAAACAATCTGACGGACATGCTGCCGATTCTGCAGGAAGAAGGACTGCGCTGCATATTCTTTGTAACGGGCAGTTCCGCGAGTGAAACCCGAAGCATGCTGTGGTATGAAGAACTTTATCTGCTCTTTCGGGAGGCAGAGCCGGGCCGCTTTGAAGCTGGATGCGGAGACGTCTCGATCCAATATGAGTTTGGGCCGAGCGAACAGCGTCGCTCGCTATGGTGGAACGCGGTGAAGCAGTTGTCGGCCGCTGGAACGAAAAGCCGCGAGTGCGTTTTACAGACCGCCCGTGTGCGGCTGGGAGGCAAAAGGGCGCCGGAGTTTGAGCGGCATCATGATGCGGCGTGCTGTCGATTTGAGGTGATGACATTGGCAGAATTGAGGGAACTGGATTCCGCCGGTATGACCATTGGCGCTCATACGCAGACTCATTCCATGCTCTCCCTGATGCCGGAAGAGTCGGCATTCGGCGAGATTTCTGAGAACAAAATCGCGTTGGAGTCGGTATTAGGAAAATCGGTGTGGGGGATTGCATATCCGTTCGGCACGCCAGAGTCGATCACGCGGGAGATTCTTGAGATGCCGCACAGGACTGGATTTGAAGCGGCTTTCATGAATGTCGGCGGCGGTTTCGGAAGAGAACTACCCATCTATGCAATGCCACGCGTGCATGTACCCGCAGAGATGAACATGGCCGAGTTTGAGGCACATGTTTCTGGCTTTCATGAAAGAGTCCAGAGATTTGCCGGACGAGGTGCGAGGTTTCTCGCGGCGTGAACTCCTGCAATTCGGCGCTGACTGCGGTCTATGGACGCAAGGACCTTCAGTTCTCCAATGACCTTGCTTTGTTTCTTCCTTTGCGGTTTCATCATCTCTCCACAGGGCAGAGATTGGTAGTATTAGCTATTAGTTGCAGTGAGAAGTGAACCCTTTGCGAATCGTCCTGTTCAGAAACCTTCCAGAAGATACCAAGCTACGCGCAGAGTGGAATGTGCTGGCGCGGAGCGTCGAACATCCGCAGGTGTTTTTCACATACGAATGGGCGCTGGCGGTGCAGCGGGCGTATGAGGCGACACTGCCGACGATGCTGTTTCTGGCTTACGATCAGCAAGAAGCGTTGCGCGGAGTAGCCGCCCTGGCGCTTGATAAAGCTCGTGGATGGATTTCGTTTTTGTGCGCTACTACCGGAGATTATTGCGATTTTCTTAGTTCACATGAGGATCGGCCGGCGTTCGTTTCAGGAGTGCTGGCTGAATTGAGAAAACAGGGGTTCGATCGAGTCACTTTGCCGAATCTGCCAGCGGATTCTCCAACGGTCGCGGCACTTCGGGCGGCATCTTTAGAGAGCGGGTATCACTTTTTTGGCAGGATGGCGTACGAATGCGCTCAGGTGGCATTGGATACATTGCCTCGACGTGACGGCAAGGTGGTCCAGCCGCAAGCAAGAAAATTCCGTCGCTGCATGAACGGGATGGGGCGCGATGTCCCGGTGCGGGTGGAACATTTGCAGACGTTTGAGCAGACAGGACCGCTGTTGAGCGAGTTTGCTCTGATGCATACTGGCCGCTTTCTGGCGACGGGCAGGATCGGCAATCTGGCTCGATCCGAGCGCCGGCTGTTCCTTGAGGAGCTCGCAAGACTGATGGGGGACAGCGGGTGGCTGCGGCTCAGTGTCATCGTCAAGGGGGAGAGAATCGTCGCGTGGAACTACGGATTTCAGTTTGAGGATTCGTGGTTCTGGTATCAGCCCACCTTCGATTCGGAACTGGAAAAGCACTCGCCCGGCTTCTGTCTGTTGAGCAAGATCATCGAGGACGCGGCGGAAACATCGAGCGTCAGGATCGTTGATCTGGGGTTGGGAGCAGAGGAATATAAAGGCACCGTCGCCAACCAGACGCGCGAGACGCTGTACATTACGCTGCGGCGGGCGCGGGTGGAGCAGGTCCGTGAAATATTGCGCTACCGCGCGGCGCGGCTTGTGAAGAGCGCACCCATGCTTGAAAAGGGAATCCGCAGATTTCTTGAACGGATCAAGCATATTCGCGCTCGGTTGAGTGAAGAAGGTGCATTCGCCGTTTCGAAGAGATGGCTAGGAAATTTGTTGTGGTCTGACACAGAAGTTCTTTTCTTCGAGGCTGGCGTGGGTCCAGTGCTAGAGCCGAAAGCGGCGAGGCTGCAACGCGTTGATCTCAATGACTTGGCGCTTGCGGTCGAACAGTACGTTGATGATCGTCAGACGTGTGCTTACTTGTTGCGATGCGCGAAAAGATTGCGGGAGTCTGCTAGCGAGGGCTATGGCATGATCGATGCGAGCGGACAGTACCTGCATTTTGCCTGGGTGACTCCGTTCGAACGGTTTTTCCTCTCGGAGCTGAATGCCGCGACGGAAGAGCCGTCCAACGACTGCGTTATGCTGTTTGACTGCTGGACGCCGATGGCGCAGCGTGGCCGAGGCTACTACGGATATACAGCGGCGAGCATTGCGAAGATGATGCGGGAGCGGGGCAAGAATCCGTGGATCTTCAGCGCTGCGCGCAATGTGTCATCGGTTCGAGGTCTGGAGAAAGCGGGGTTCCAAAGGCGGTATTCGCTGGTCCGAAAGCGCCGATTCGGATGGCAGTGGGTGGCGGGCGAGGTACCGAAGATCGACCCGAAGCGGATGGCGGAGGTGGCGGCCCAGGTCTGAGCGATTCCATCACGGTAGACGAGTTTTTCTCAAAAGTTTGTGCAGTCCACAAGTGCCGTCGCTCCCTCATGATTGTTTCGGAAAAATGCCTGCCCTGCTTGATGACAAACTTCAGCAAAGCATTCATCGCAAGCAAGTGGTCGGGGAGTAGTGCCGGTTAATGGAAGAGCAACTCGCCAAGATGGAGCCGGAATCGACGGCCGAAACGAGCCAGCAGTTTCGTTCGCAGGTCGGACACATCTCGCGGCATTCGGGAGTTTTCTTCGCGGGTACCATCTTCACCGCTGGCCTCGGCTATCTGTTCAAGGTGTATCTGGCACGGGTCCTCGGCGCCAAAGACCTGGGACTGTATGCGCTGGGGATGACTCTGGTCAGCTTCATCGGGATTTTCAATACTCTCGGCCTGCCGCAGTCGGCTGTACGTTACGTCGCGGCTTACAAAGCATCGGGAAAGTTCAAGGAGTTGCACTCGTTACTATGGCGGGGTTCGGCTCTGCTGCTGGGCGCGAATGTCCTACTCGCAGGAGTTTTGTTGTGGTTCGGGAGAGTGGTGGCGGTTCATGTTTATCACTCGCCTTTACTGATCAAGTATCTTCCGTTCTTCGCGTTGATGATGTTGTTCAGCGTAATAAGTTCTTTCTACGGAAAGGTGCTTGCCGGTTACCGGGATCTCAAGCTCAGAACGCTTTTCGTGAATTTCATCGGCGGCCCGCTGAACATGCTGATCGCCATTGCTCTGATTTCGCTGGGCATGGGACTGCGAGGATACCTTTTGGCGCAAATTGCGAGCGCTGCGGTTGTGTCGGTACTCCTGCTAGCGGCAGTGCGGCACTTTACTCCCCTGGCGGCGCGCTTATGGTCGCAAGCGGGGGCATTACCGGGAAAAGAAGTCTGGTCATTTTCGGCGGCAATGTTGGGGATCGGGTTCCTCGAATTTGTGATGGCCCAGGTTGACAAGGTGGCGCTGGGGTTTTACAGAGGAGTGCGGGAAGTGGGAATCTACTCCGTCGCCGCAGCGCTCGTGGTTTATGTTCCGCTAGTGTTGAACTCGGTCAACCAGATTTTTGCTCCGACCATCGCGGATCTGCACGCCCGTGGAGAACGAAAGTTGCTGTCACGCCTTTTTCAATCCATCACAAAGTGGGTTCTTGGCATTACATTGCCGCTGGCGATGGTGATCATGGTCTTTGCGCATCCACTGATGCGTATCTTTGGCAGCGATTTTGAAGTTGGGTGGCCGGTTTTGATCATCGGCACGGCAGGGCAATTGATAAACTGCGGAGTGGGGTCGGTCGGTTTTCTTTTGCTTATGTCGGGGAACGAGAAGCGCTTGATCAAAGTGCAGATGGTAATGGCAGCTGTGATGCTGCTGGCCAGCATTGCACTGATTCCGGTCTGGGGAATCTACGGTGCAGCCGCCGCGGGCGCAATTACAAATATCGGGATGAATGGCTGGAATCTGTTGGAAGTCCGCAAAGCCATGGGCTTAACTCCATACAACCGCAGTTATTGGAGCTTGCTGTTGCCCTCGGGGCTGACTCTCGCTGTAATCTTCGCAGTGAAGAAATACGAGTTGGTGTTCCATCACAATTGGCTGGTGGTTGGGGTCGCAATGATCGCCGCGTATAGCGTTTTCCCTGCAGTATTTTATTTCACCGCGGGGCTCGATGCGGATGATCGCTTGATTGCGTCCGCCCTGTGGTCGCGGATGCGTGGGATATTTCTTGGAAGCGGGGTCGCGGCGTGACGGAATTCAGAGAAGTGAGGCTTCCGGCGGATCTATGCGAGACAGCGGAAAAGAAATTTCAGCGGAAGTTCGCGAGTCTTGAGGAATTGTTGATTTTTGTTCTGCGCGATCTGACCCGCGATGAAGCAGTTAGGGCGGACGAAGCCGAGCAACGCCTGGTGGAAGAGCGCTTGCGCGAACTCGGATACCTCTAGAGTCAGACATTATCTGACGGCCTGGATCTTACTGCTCGATATCTACACACAAAGCATGGAAACACTAGAATCCGTTTCTCGCGTCGGAAGGGAACGGCTGTACCCTTCACTGACTAATCCGCACTGGCTGGTGTTGCGAAAAAGGCGCCAGATCTTTCAGAAGTGGATGGAGCGGGCAAACGGACGAGAACTGGAAGTTCTCGATCTCGGGGGTAGGATTCAGCCGTACCGCCCCCTTCTTGAAGGACGCCTGCATCGGTATGTCGCGCTCGATGTGCGGGCGACTCCTCTGGTAAATATCCTGGCGCGTGGAGAACAGATGCCGCTTGCCCCCGGAAAATTCGACCTTGTGATCTGCACGCAGGTATTCGAATATGTTTCCGATCCGGCGCTGGTCACCGCCGAGATTCATCGCGTACTCAAGCCGGGCGGGGGACTGCTGCTGAGCGCGCCCGCGATGGGAATTCGCGACGCAGAAGAAGACGGCTGGAGATTTCTGCCGGCGGCGTGGAAGCACCTGTTGCGAGAGTTTTCTGAGTTTGAGATTGTTCCCGAAGGTGGCAATATAGGCGGCTTCTTCCGGATGGTAAATGCGTTTTTGAATGCCTTTCTGCGCTATCGATTGCTGCAGACTCTGTTCCGATTCACTCTCTGCCCGATTCTGAATTTGTCTGGAGATCTCCTGGACCGCATCGGGTCAAATCGTAGCGATTATTTCTCGACGAATTACAGCGTTTGGGCACGGAAGTGAGGGAATCGGATTAGCAGCCATGCTCGCTCGATTGTCGCAATGCTTCAGGAACTGTTTGCCGGTTACCGGCTTCCACTTTGACCGCCCGCTCGTGTTGCTGCAGAGTGACGATTGGGGACGAGTCGGGCTGCGCGATCAGGAGGGACTGGAACTGCTATCGTCTGCGGGAATCCAGTTGGGAGAGCGTCCGTATGATTTCTACACGATGGAGACGGCTGACGATCTTGCGGCGCTGGCAGCACTGCTGAAGAAGCATCGGGATTCGAACGGACGCCATCCGTGCATTGAGATGAATTTTGTTGTGGCGAATCTGGATTTCGCCAAATTGCCCGCGAACGATGCACACTTGCCGTTTCTGCCGCTTTCAGAAGGATTGCCGGAGGGCTGGAAACGCCCGGGTCTTATCGAAGCGTATAAAGCTGGAATCGGCGATGGAGTTTTTTATCCCGCATTGCACGGAATCACCCATGTCTGCCGGAACGCCGTGGAGCGGTCTCTCGCAGACCTCGAACGAGCGAAGTCATTGCGTATCCTGTGGCACGCCGGAACCCCCTACATTTACTGGCGAATGCCATGGGTCGGATACGAGTATTGGGACCCTGAGCAACCCGAGAACGGCCGATTCTTGCCGAGAGAGACGCAGAAAAAGCTTATTGGTGACGCGGTGGGAGCGTTCGCGAAATTGTTTTCTACTCTGCCGCACTCGGCTTGCGCTCCCGGGTACCGCGCGAATGATGATACGCATCGAGCGTGGTCGCAGCACGGCGTACACGTCGCGCAAAACGGCCCAGGCAAAGTATTGCCGCCATACATCGGACGCCACGATGTGCTGCAACTCACCCGGACGGTCAATTTCGAGCCGGCTGTAAATCCGACTTTTTCAATGGACTCCTGTCTACAGCAGGCGGAACATTGTTTCGAGCGCGGCATCCCGGCAATTGTTTCGGTTCACTCAATCAACTTTCATTCCACCGTTAAGGACTTCCGGTCCCGCACATTGGAGGTGCTCGATGAATTTTTTTCTGTACTCGAGTCGAAGCATTCCGACCTGATTTATCTTCATGATGAGGATCTCCGAGAACTCGTTCAGACCGGAGGCTACCGGTCTGCTGGCGCCAACCAAACGATGAAAGTGACGCAAAAGAGATTTATCCCGGCGGCCGCACGGGAAAGCGCATGAGAAGAAATCAAAAATCAATTGTTCTGGTGACGGTTGACTGCTTCCGGTCTGACCACGCCGGTTTCATGGGCTACAAACGGCAGACGACGCCGTTTCTCGATTCGCTTGCGAAAGAGAGCGTGGTTTTCCGGCAAGCCATTGCTGCAGGTTCGCCCACGTATTACTCGGTGCCGGCGATCCTGGCGTCGAGGTATCCGCTTGCGCTGGGGCGGGACGTGCTGGGGCTTGGTCCGGATGAGCTAACGCTTGCCACAGTGCTGAAGAGTACCGATTACGCGACCGCGGCATTCGTGGCGGGGAATCCGTACATTGCGCGCCGGTTTGGATACGACCGGGGCTTTGATGTGTTCCGCGATTTTCTGGAGGAAGAGGCGGCGCTCCCGTCCGGCGACAGCATTAAAGGGCTCAATGGGAGATGGGGTAGCCGGCTCAACAGAAAATTGCAGAAAATTCGGCCTGCGCTCGGACCGGTTGGAGCTGTCTACGACGAGATGTACTTCAGGTATTGCCAGCGGGTGGCGGGAGTGCCGGAATCTCTTGATGCGCTACGCCGTTTTCCTGCTGCCGACACGATAGTCGATGAAGCACTGCACTGGATCGACACGGTCGGTGACACGCCATTTTTCCTTTGGCTGCATCTGATGGATCCGCATGCGCCTTATTACCCGAAGCAAGAGGCGCTTGCTCGATTGGGGGAATCGCCAATCAGGCCTTATCAGGCGCGCTATTTGAATTCGTATTGGAACCGGTCGGACCTCGGACCACGGCGTCTTCGCAGCCGGTGCCACCAAATCGTTGCTCTCTATGACGCGGGAATTCGATGGGTAGACGCCCAAATGGGGCGCCTGGTTGAAGCCTTGCGCAACAAGGATCGCTGGAACGACTGTATTTTTGCACTGACAGCCGATCACGGGGAGGAGTTCCTCGATCATGGCGGCCGCTTCCATCCGCCGTCACGATTGATGGAGGAGTTGATTCATGTGCCACTTCTGCTTCGCACGCCAGGGCATGAAGGGAAGAAGCAGGAAGATTCCCCGTTCGGCTTGATCCACCTTGGCCCGACGCTTCTGGAAGCCGCCGACGCTCCAATTCCCGAGGAATTTCGCGGGCGCAGTTATTGGCAGGCGAAAAGCCCGTCCGCGACGGTTGCTGTGTCGGAGTGCGTTGCCGGTTGCACGAACCCGTTCCGGCGTGAGAATCGGATGGGAGCTCGTGTGCTCTCGGTGCGGGAGTATCGATTCAAGCTCGTCTTGTTCTTCGACCGCGCAGCTGAAAATTTGTATGACCTTGAAGCTGACCCGAAGGAGACGGCGCCGATCGATCGTTCGGCGCAGATTCCAGTCCGGCGCCGGTTGCTCGAGATTGCGCGCGAGCATCTGCGGCATTCTACCGAATGCGATCTCAGGAGCCGGGCACAGGCTCAGCTGCGTGAACTTCAGCTAGAATGGGTCAACCAGCAGAAGAAACTTCCTGCAATGGCGGTCTGACAGTCACAGACCCTTGCGCATCCGAATGATTACGACGTTACAGCCGTTCACGCACGAGGCCGTGCGCAATGCTGCCCGATATTTGTCTGCGCAGGGCGTGAGTGCAAGGCCGTGAGCGATCGCCCGCAACTGCCAATCGTTGAACCAAGCTACGGAGAGGGAGCCTGGTCTCTGCGCGTGCTGACGTTAACGCCCTTCTATCCGAGCGAAGCGGATCCGACGAAGGGGTGTTTCATTGCGGAGCCAATCAATGCGCTCGCGCGCGCTAGAATCGCAAACCGCGTTTTCGCCGTAGCGCCCTTTTATCGCGGGCGAATTCGCGCCTTACAGAACCAGCCGGCAGAGTGGATGCGGTATATCTCGTTTCCGGGAGCGAGGGGACTTCCCGCCGCGGGAGCGTTTGTTTTTGCCAGGATAGTTGCAAGGGTGCGGGAACTTCAGAGTACGGCAGGAGTCGATCTGATCCACGCGCATGGACCATTACCCTGCGGCCACGCTGCAATGCTGCTCAGCAAGGAACTGGGAATCCCGTACGTAGTATCTGTCCATGGCTTGGATGCCTTTTCGACCGAACAAGTCCACGGTCGGGCAGGGCGATGGTGCCGGCGAATTACTCGCCGGGTGTTTGCGTCGTCGCGACGCGTCATCTGCATCAGCGAGCGGGTGCGCGAGCAAGTTCTGCAAGGAATGGAAGGGCAAAACGAAAACTGCAGGACTTCTGTTGTGTACAACGGGGTGGATGCGGAATTCTTTTCCCCGGCGGATGCACGACAGTCGGAGCTAACAATTCTAAGCGTTGGCAATCTGATTCCAATCAAAGGGCACGAATTTCTGATTCGCGCGATCGCTTCTTTGTCGGGCGATTACCCTTCGTTGAAACTGGAGATCATTGGGGATGGGCCGGAACTTTCGCGGCTCAAGAGCTTGGCGAACGAACTGCATATCTCGGATCGGGTTCACTTTCTCGGACGCCTAGGGCGAAGGGAAGTTGTCGAGGCCATGCGCCGGTGCACTATTTTTGCCCTGCCCAGCCGATATGAGGGGCTGGGTTGCGTGTACCTCGAGGCAATGTCGGTGGCCAAGCCGGTGATTGGCTGCCGGGGACAGGGCATTGCAGAAGTGATCCAACACGGGTCGAATGGCTTCCTGGTAGGTGTCGACAACGACAGGGAATTGGCGCTTGCGATTTCGATGCTGTTGCGCGACGAATCGCGACGGCAGAACCTGGGGAGAGCCGCGCGCGAAACGATCCTCGACGGTTTCACGCTCAGGCAACAGGCCGAACGGTTCGCCCGAATTTATCGCGAGTGTGTCCGATGAAGCGCCGCCTGGTGATCATCACCGAGATCATTTCCCCCTATCGCATTCCTCTGTTCAATGTGCTATCGGAGCAGCCGCAAGTTGACTTGCATGTGATTTTCCTGGCGGAAACCGATCCCACTCTGCGTCAATGGAAGGTATACAAGGAAGAGATACGGTTCTCATACGAGGTCTTGCCTTCGTGGCGGAAACGCATCGCTGGTTACAACTTGCTTCTGAACCGCGGTCTCGGCCGGGCACTTCTCGCCGCGGGGCCGGATGCAATTTTGTGTGGAGGGTACAGCTACGTCGCATCGTGGCAGGCGCTTTGGTGGGCGCGGAACCGGAGCCTCCCTTTTTTTCTTTGGTCCGAGAGCAATCTGCAAGATATCCGCAAAGGCCGGGCGCTGGTGGAACTGCTCAAGAGCGAG
>Ga0209168_10000893_pt1 | contig 25861 bp, 24 predicted proteins | sample Coa_R1_FD_187156 | JGI IMG/M metagenome (GOLD analysis project Ga0209168, IMG submission 187156) | Surface soil microbial communities from Centralia Pennsylvania, which are recovering from an underground coalmine fire - Coalmine... | ecosystem: Environmental > Terrestrial > Soil > Unclassified ...
TCAGAGATCGACCTGTGGAAAACAAATTCCCTCGCGGTTTAGGCGGCTGTAAGCATAAGTAAATAAGCATGTTATCCAGTCTCGCTTTTTGAGCGTTGCTGGCAATCCATGTGCTGTTCTATTTAAGGTACTAGTGCGAAAGTACTACGGTTTCAATCATGGGAAATTACTTTCCCACACTCGTTTTTGACTTGGAAAGAGAGAGTATGCGCTTAAGCCCCGCTGAGCGCCGGCGATCTCAGCGGATTCATGTACAGATTCCAATGTTCGTCCGCGGGACGGACGCCGCCGGATTGGAATTTCTCGACCTTACAAAAACGCTGGACATAAGCGCAACCGGGGCCTATCTCGCAAGCCCGCGAGCGATGCGCAGGAATCAAGTCGTGAACTTGACGATCCCGGCGCCTTCTTCACCTTCCGCGACGCTGCCCTCCGAGACGCCGCCGATTCAGGCGCGCGTACTTCGCCATCATTCGGGAGATGGATTTCATCTGCTGGGCGTGGAATTTCTGAAGGCCCTGGAGTAGCCGCAGGCGCGCGCGACCTGCGAAAGGGAAACTTCGGTGCCAGTATACCCGCAAAAAATGTGCACTTTTTTGCGTCTTGCCTCTCCGTGTTGCCAGCCGATATGATGCGGCTGGTACCGCGCAGCAGTTAGGTCTGTCAGGCTCAAGCGATTACAGGAAATCGCCTGAATCTGCGCGGCGCGCGGCCAATGGCCTTTCCCGTGCACGTATGATTGCGCTTCCGATCTCCACGCCCGTCCCGCGTTGGGGTAGTCCGGAAAGTCCGGAAATTCAACGGTATCGTTTGATGCCACAAACTGGTGAACCCAACCCACCACGTTGGTCCGCCGAGGAGTCTTTCCTCGAGCTCTTAACGGACACGCTCGATTCCATGGAGCGGTCCGCGCGCGGGCAATTCCTGCAGAGATTATTCCGTTCGATTGCGCAAGTCGAGTTGACGGAAACACAGAGCTTGGATTTTTGGGATCAGGCGCTGGCGCGCCGCCATGAGCTTTCCGAAAGTCTGGGGAAAAAAGTTGCGCTGCAAGCCGCGCTCGTCGACGTGTTGGCATCGGCCGGACTGTTGCGTCTGCCGATCCTGATGGAGTACGAAGAGCTGCGCAAGCTGCAGATCAACGCCGCCACCGATCCGCTCACCACGCTTTATAACCGCCGCTTTTTCGAGGAATACTTTGAAAAAGAACTCAATCGGTCCATGCGCTACAACCACAAGCTGGCGCTGGTGGTTTTCGACCTGCATCGCTTCAAGGAAGTGAACGATCGCTTCGGGCACCCGCAAGGAGACACGCTGCTGCAGATGGCCGCGTCCACGCTGCGAAAATCCTTGCGTACTTCAGATTACGCGTTCCGCATCGGCGGGGATGAGTTCGCTCTCTTGCTTCCGCAATCGGACACCGAGCAGGCGAGCGCGCTGAGCCGCCGCTTGCGCGCGGCCTACGCCAGTTCCATCGAGCCTTTGAATTTGCGAATTCCGCTGGCCCTCGACTACGGCCTGGCCGTGTATCCCGAGGACGGCGAATTGCAGGAAGTGCTGATCCGCGTGGCCGACGAACGCCTCTATCAGTTGAAGAATGGCACCCGCATAGCGCCGCCGGCGTCTTCGCCTGAAGCCACTTCACGAACTACGGCCACGGAAACGAAGCCGCTGGAACTTAGGCTGGTGGAACCGAGACCCGTAGAACCGAAACCTGTAGAGACAAGGTCGGTAGAAACAAGGCCGGTAGAAGCAAGGCCGTCAGAACCAAGAACTGTGGAACCAAGCCTGGCGGAACCGAAGTTTGTGGAGCCGAGGCCGAAGGTGACGCCGGTCCTCACCGCATCCCTGGAGACTTCGCCAACGGGCGAACCACGAAAAACGGGTGCGGAGTCGCGGCGATGGGAACGCGTGTCTCTCGCGAATACCCACGCGTACGCGCTGATCGGCGAGGGAGTCGAGCGCACAGCCCGCGTTCTGGATCTGGGTTATGGCGGTGTCGCTCTGGAAACTTCACGTCCGGAGGAGTTCAGCGACGCGTTTCATGCGGTGCTGCACGTGCCGATCCTGCCGCCGGTGCGCGTGAGTTTGCGCCGCGTATATCAGAAGCAGGGAAATGCCGGAACGACGCGCATCGGTTGTTCGTTCGTCACCTAGCACCGGTCTTTTTGCGGTGGTGATCGAACCGCGGCGGAAAATTTTCAATCGCGCGCGAGTTGTCTCATCGCGCGCGATCGAAACAGCAGAGCCTGCTGCACGCGGGCTAGTCCCAATCCCCAGCGAGTTTCGGCCTGCTGCGCGGATTCGCCTTCCGCGACCAGGCGGATTCCCAGGCAAAATCCCTGACGCTTTCGGTCCGCGAAATGGCACGATGAAATCAGCAGCACCGCACGCACCGTATCTCCCGTTTCACGCTCCAGTAATTCCTTCAAGCCGGAAGCAAGCTCCGCGTAATTCTTGCGGTCCCAATTGAGATCAGGATCGGCGAAGACGACGGTCGACTGCGAGGCAAATTCGTATGCGCGGTCGGCGGGCACGGCCGCAGGCACATCTGATTTGGTGGTGGCCCGGGCGGTCGCGAAGATGGAATCCGCGCCGTTGACCGTGGCCAGGAAATTCCGAAGAGGGAGATGATTTTGGGCTCCGGCGATTCGATCGATGTCTTTGGGATTGGCGCGCAGGTCCATATGCTTGTGTTCCGGAGGAAACACCCGCGCCTCTGCGCCGGATTCGATTTCATCGACGATCTTGACCAGCATCCCGCGTCCTTTCATTCAACAGAGTCTTTGGACTTCGCGCGCAAGGCGCAAGCCGGAACGCTAATCGACGAAAGTTTCACTGCGGCGAGGGTTCGACCGCTATTCCAGGCTCTGGTGCAGGCGCTCGTCATAGGGACTTCCGAGCATGGGATCGACCTGTTGGCGGAATTGCCGGGTATGCGCGGCGGCGACGTGTTCGTCAAACGCCTTCCGGTTCTGCCAGACTTCCACGATGGAGATGTGATTGGCGCGTGAAATTTCGTAGCCCGCTTCGATGCGTACGATGCCCGGATCCTTGCGGCTATCGGACACGTATTGCTGCACGAGTTTCGTGCCTGGATCCTTTTGCGGCGGGATGAGGTCAACGTGCGATACCACATAAATCCGGTCCTTGGCTCCCGCTTCCTGGGCGACTGCGATTCCCGCAAGCCCCAGAGCAGTCAGCAGCAACGCCGCAGCGCAATGCCGCAACCATCGCGCGGATTTCAAACTCGATTGACTCGACATTTTTCTTCGCCTCCCGGCAAGTTCGTCGTCAGGGCTGAATCGTTCGGGCGCGGACGGGCATCCAAACGAATCCCTGGCTCGCATGTATATCATGTTGGCAGGGCGGGGCGAATCCCGTATGATAGAAAATTGTGCGCTGACCAAGCGACGCGACTGTAGCCCCGCATTCAAGCCGGGAGCCGCGCAGACCGGCCAGCCCAGGGAGAGTTTCCACCATGAAGCCGAATATTCATCCGGACTACCATCCAGTCACCGTGCATTGCGCCTGCGGGCACACGTTCCCCACGCGATCGACGATGAAGGGCGAGTTCCTGCGCGTGGAAATCTGCTCGAACTGCCACCCCTTCTTCACCGGCAAGCAGAAGCTGGTCGATACGGCCGGCCGCGTCGAGCGCTTCACCAAGAAATATGAGCAAGCCGCCCAGGCGCAGCAAGCCATCAAGGACTCCAACAAGAAAAAGCGGTAATCGCGCGAAAGTGGCGCATGCTTCAGCTTGCGAAGTTTTTCTTAGCTGACGCTGTCGGTCTGGGCTGACCAACGGAATCCCACAGACGGAAGTCTGTGCCACTGTCTCCTGCCACTGTCCCCTGTTGACAGAAAGTCCCTGCGCGTCCAACATCTCGGCGACACACTTCTACCGCCAGTGTTCGGGAGGTTGCGATGTTGAACCGGCGACAGTTTTTTTCCGCCGCAGCGGCCGGCGCAGCAATGCTCGCCCGCGGCACCAAAGCGTTCGCGGCAACATATGACTTGATCATCCGCGGCGGGCGCGTCATCGATCCCTCCGTTCGGCTGGACGCGATCCGCGACGTGGCCATCTCCGGAAATCGCATCGCTGCCGTCGAAGCCGCCATCGCCGGCGACACCGCGGAAACGCTCGACGCTCGCGGCAAGCTGGTCGTTCCCGGCCTGCTGGACATTCACACGCATTGCGGGCGCTCGCCCGTCGGACCGGCCAAGGTGCTGCAGGATGGAGTGACCGGCTGGGTCGACGCCGGTTCGCAAGGCGCCGACCGCATCGGCGAGACCATTGCCGTGGCGCGCTCGTCGCCGCAACAGGGCCGCGTCCTGATCAATATCGGGCGCGCCGGGATCCTACCCGAAGGCGACACCATGGACCTCGCGCGCGCCGATGTAGGCGCGGCGCGCGAAGCCATCGCCGCCAATCGCGATTTCATCGTCGGCGTCAAGGCGCGGCTCTCGCGCGATGTTGCCGGGCAGAACGACTACGAAGTGCTTCGTCGCGCCCAGGAAGTGGCCAGTTCCTTCAACCTTCCGGTGATGATTCACATGGGGCAGACCATCTCGCCGCTCGGCAAACTCATGGACCTGCTGAAACGCGGCGACGTGGTAACCCATCTCTTCGCGCCGCCTCCCAACAGCATCATTGACGATGGCGGACACATCCTGCCCGAAGTGCTGGCGGCGCGGCGCCGCGGCGTCTGGTTCGACGTCGGCAACGGGCAAACCGGACACATGCGCTGGGACACGATTGCCGCCATCATGAAGACCGGGTTCTGGCCCGACACGTTTTCCACGGATTGGAACACCAACGCGCATGAGACGGGCGTTATTGACCTGCCCAACTGCATGTCCAAGCTGTTTGGTTATGGCATGACGGTGGACGAGGCCGTCGCGCGCGGCACATTCAACGCCTCCAGAATTTTTCCGTTCTTGAATGACCGCGGCACGCTCAACGTCGGCGCGCCCGCTGACGTGGCGGTGCTGGAATTACGCAAGGGAAAATTTGAGTTCCTCGATAATTTTAATAACAAGATCACCGGCAACCAGAGATTCTTCCCAATCGCCACGGTGCTCGCCGGCAAGCGGGTACCGCACGCCTGATGGATCGTGTTGGACCCCAGATCATCATTCGCCGCTTCGTAACTGACGGAGGCGGCGCCCCCGTTGTTCAAGAATAAGTGCACGAAAATGCACGTAAGTGGCGCGCATGTGTCACAAGTCCGGCGATGCCATCGTTTCGGCCTCGTTTTAAGGGCATGCAAGAACAGTAGTTAGAGAGGGCCAGCACTTGGCAGGCGAAATGCCCATCGATAGATAGAAGTCGATACTGTCTCCGACTGGGCGTTATATCGTGCCATTCCACTGCCTGTTAGCGGTACTCAGCCTGTGCGGCATGCTGCGGGATCGCCCGGTCATGGCGCTGGCTGGAGTGCAGGCTGCGGCGGCGTCCTGGGACGGGATTGAGACGCGCCAGGGAATCAACGCGGGTTGGGGCGAGGCGGATCCGTTCACCCGGCCGTTTGTTCACAGCAACGCGTCGATGGTCGCGGCGGGCGTCGCGGAGGTCACCGCGTGCGCTTTCGTCGCCGACAAAATGAGGCACTCGCACCATCGAGTGCTTCGCGACACGTGGTTTCTTTGGCAGGGCGTGCCGATCGCCATGCACACAGCGGGCGGCTCCGCGTGGGTACGAATGCGGAAGTAACTCGCCGCGGCTTTCAGGGTTGGTAGCGGCAGTGTAGAATATCGCGCGAGATATGGCCGCTCAACCGATGACTTCTCCGCAGCCGGACCGTGTGCCGTTTGAAGCTGCTGTTCCCCGCGTCACGCTTCGCAATCATTTCGCGCATGCCTACGACTCAGCGATTGCGGCGGCGCGCACCTGCTACGCGCCCCGGCTGATCGGCCCGGAAGAAATTACCGACAAGCAGCGGCTGCAAATCGGGGCTTCCACATTTTACGGCGGGCATCACACCGTTTATCAGCACGCGCATTTTGAATTCGGCCTGGAAAATGTGAGCCGGCATTTTGTCTGGTCGTTCCTGCACGCGCATCCCTTCTACAACTCGGAACAGCAAAGCCAGCGTTACGTGCGGCTCGATCATGCGCTGGCGTTCTTGCCGGTGGAAACGCCAGGGTTCGGTCCGGCGGAGCGCGCGATTTACGAAGGCGCGATTGCCCGGGCGTGGGGCTACTACCGCGAGCTGACCGCGCTCTTGCACGGCGACGCTCACGAAATTCTCAGCGACATCTGGCACATCGGTCCGATGTCCCACGCCAAGCGCGTGCAAAAGGTGGAACGCCAGGCTGAAAAACGCGCCATCGAAGTCGCGCGTTACGTTCTGCCGGTGGCTGCGGCGACCACCATGGTGCACACGCTTTCGGGCATTGTGCTGCACCGGCTGTGGAGAATGGCGGCGGCGTCCGATACACCCGCTGAGGCGCGCGCGGTGATCGGCGAGATGGTTTCCCGGGTGCGCGAAATCGATCCGCAGTTTTTTGACCGATTTGACAATGCGCCGATGGCGCAGGAGGAAATGCCGGAGTGGTCACGGGCGCTTCCAGGCGGTGAAGCCTCCGAGTTCCAAGGCGAAGAGTTCGCGAGGGAGTTCGACGCGCGGCTCGCCGGGCGCGTCTCGCTGCTGGCCGATTATTCTCCGCAGGCGCCGCGCGTGGTGGCCGATGCCTATCGCGCGGTTCTGGGCCTTACGGAAAGCGCGTGTCCTGACGAAGAGGCCATCGACCAGCTGCTGAATCCAGCGCGCAATCCGTATCGCCTGGAAACACTGAACATTGGCGTCCACGCGCCGGTCATGCGCGCGTTGCAGCACGCCAATTTCACGTTCGCGAAAAAAATCTCGCACACCGCGGACAGCCAGGACCAGCGCCACCGCATGGTGCCCGGCTCGCGCCCGATCCTCACGCTGGCTGACACGCGCTCGCCGGATTTCGTCATGCCCATGCTGATTGCCGGAAACGCGCGCGCCCGCGAAGTCTACGAGCGCGCCATGGCCGATGCTTGGGCCGCGAAAAACGAATTACTCGATCGCGGGGCGCCGCGCGAAATTGCTCTCTACCTCTTGCCAAACGCGAAATCGATTCGCCTGGTCGAAACCGGCTCGCTCCTGCACCTTCTGCACAAGTGGACTATGCGCACCTGCTTCAACGCGCAGGAAGAAATTTACCAGGCGTCCATGGAGGAGGTGGAGCAGGTACGCGCGGCGCTTCCCTCGCTCGGACGCTATCTTGGCCCTCCCTGTTACATTCGCGCGGGAATTGCCACCCCGATCTGCACTGAAGGCTCGCACTTCTGCGGCATAAAAGTCTGGCAGGAATTTCCAAAAATCGAGCGCCGAATTTGATTCCCGTGCGTCTGAAAGCCTGATGACGCGCCGCGGCAGCCTCGTCTACTACCTCACGTCGTGGATCTGCGGAGGACTGTTCCTGACGGTCGCGATGTATTTGCAGGAACGGGTATCGCCGGAAGGGATGGGAATCGGTCCCACGGGAGCGGGCGCCGCAATCATTACGACGTATTTCCTGGTGCTGGTGTTTTGCGCGTTCCTTTCGATTGTGTTTGCATATTTGCTGCGGCTTAGCATGCGCTGGCTGCACGCGGAAAAACTCTGGCAGTGGGTCCTCGCCGGAATTGTGCTCGCAGTTCCGATGACCTGGGCAGTGCGTTGCGCGTCGCACGCGACGGATGCTGCTGGACTGGAAGGAGCGAGCCGCCAGATTGCTGTTTTACTCTTCCTGGGCGTCCGCGGGATTGCCGAACGCCATGCCTTGCTGGGCTTGCCGGTGGCTGCTCTGACGGCGGCGGTTCTGTTTTTGGTCCATCGAGCATTTGTAGAAAAACCGGAGCCGTAGTTCCGTCCATTTTTGTGGTTCGCATGCATGGACAGCGTTAGTGGGCCATTTTTGTGGGTCGCCGCTTCAGCCGCGACGCAAGATCCAGACTCAAACCGGCTTTAGCCGCTGCCTCCTCGATCGAACCGCCAGCGGCTAAAGCCGGTCTAATTCGGCGGATCAATGTCACGGCTGAAGCCGTGACCTACAAACCATTTCGGACGATGGGTTTCTTGCAGGTGTGACTCTTCGCAAGTCGAAGTCACGATTTGCGAATCTCATATCTCAAATCTCGAATCTCAAATCTCGCTGTGCTAACTCCGCCACTTCAGCGTTACCGGGCCGTCCAGCGGATTTGTCATGGGCGCGCCCGTCTGCTGCGACGCCAGATAAGCCGCCTTCAGCTGAAAATACCAGCGGGCTTGGCGGTCAGCGTCGTCGATCAGCATCATGCGCGGCTGCACCTTCAGGCCGGGCTGCTGCCGCTCGATCACTTCCTGATCCTGGGCGATGAAACGCTTTCCGAAAAATTTCAGAAACGGAGCGACCGGAAACCAGCGGAACAGATTCCACGCCGCCACGAAATCGAGGCGGCACAGGTCACGCTGGACCGGCGTGACCGTGGTGCGGTTGGTGAACCAGTATTTGCCGCAGCGCACCTGCTCCGTGCGCATGTTCGGCAGGACGAAATCGATCTGCGTGGTTACTTCGTCTCCGTAAAAACGCAGCAGCTTATACGGGCCGCTGTTGGCCGAGGGCGCGTGCGAGCTCATGCGGAAACCGCTCGGAATTGGTTCAAATGTTTTTTGCTTTTCGCGGATGCTGCGGCGGCTGCGCCACCACCAGGATTGGTGCACGAACGGTCCGTGCGCCGGATCCATCAGGCCGACGATGCCGGTGTCCATGCTGCAGGTGAGGTCGGCGGTGAGATGGGCGATGCGGTAGCGCTTGCTAAATTTCGGCAGCTCGGGAACCGGCGCGATCGGATTCCCATCCGGGGCGCGATCTCCTTCGCGATCCCCACCGCGATCCCCGCCGCGGCCTTCCGGATTTGCGAGATACACCCAGACGTATCCGTCGCGCTCTTCGCAGGGAAAACTTCCCGCATAGATGCGTTCGCACTGCAGCTTGGAATCGGAGGTGATCGAGGGAATTTCGCGGCACTGTCCGGTGTGCGCGTCAAAGCGCCAGCCGTGATAGGTGCATTCGACGGTCTGCCCGTCGCAACTGCCGGCGGACAAGGGAAACGCGCGGTGAGGGCAAACGTCACGCAGCGCAAACGCCTTTCCGGCGGCGTCGCGTCCCAGCACCAGCGGCACTTCGAGCCGCATCGAGGTAACCAGCGCCCGGCCGCGAATTTCTTCGCTGCGCAGGGCGGGGTACCAGAAGCCCCACAGCAGGTCGCCGTCGATGTTGGACGCGGTTACACCGGGGATAGAGGCGGTTTGACTCATGCTCGATTCATTGGGCGATTCATCGCCGATACCTTGTCGCTTTTCTGTCGAGCGCGCTCGCACGCCCGCTCGCACGCCTATGATATACCGATCACTCACGCTCGCAATGCGGCGCAAGGGAATTTGCGGGGATATCGATCAGCGGGATTTTGCTTTCTTGCGATGCGGCTGCTTGCGGCTGAATTTTGCCCAACCTTCCGCGGTAATCGCCCAGCGTTCGTGATCGCGCCACCGGCCCGCGATTTTTAAGTAGCGGGGAGAAAATCCTTCCATCTTGAATCCCAGGCATTGCACCAGCCGCCGCGAATTTTCGTTTCCGGGCTGGATATTGGCTTCCAGGCGGTGCAGTCCCAGTTTCCGAAACGACTTTGAGATCACAGCGTGAAGTCCCGCCGTCATGTATCCCTTGCCGTCGTACGGAGCAAGACCGTAATAGCCGAGGTAGCCGGATCGAAATCGTCCGCGAACAATCTCGCTAATATTCACGACTCCGGCCAAATCGCCGGCCTCGGTCAAAATCCAATGTCCAATATTCGTTGGGGAGCTGAATCGCTTCACGTATGCGCCGAACTCTTTGGCAGTCCGAGGTGGCGCGGTCCACGGCCTGTGGAGTTTGCGGCTGCGCTCTACCGCCGCGAGGAATTCAGCGCGGCGATCCGCGGAGGGGGCCGCGAGAGTGATCTTCACTGGTGGCCGATCGATTGGAGGTCGCAATGGACCAAGAGATGATATACCGTTCCTTCCGGCTGGCAACCTTGAGGGCGTAGCATCCGCGCGCCGGAAGCATGAAATCGGCGAAACAAATTTTGGCGCCCAAGTTCACGGAAAACGGAGGGCCGCTATGGCTAAGGTAATCGCTTCGCGCGTCTCGGCTGAGATGGACGGCGAGTTCGTCGTTTTCCTGATCGGAATGAAAATCAACAAATATTGGAAGATCCACAAGTGGCTGCCAACGCTGTTCGCTATGCCGAAAATGTTGAAGGAACTGGAAGCCCATCCCGAAGCCGGATGTTTGGGGCACAGCGGCCTCGGCAAAGTGATCGTGCAGTACTGGCGATCCTTCGACCACCTCGAGGCGTATGCGCGCGCGAAGGATAAGGAACACTGGCCCGCGTGGGTTGCGTTCAATCGCCGCGTCGGCTCCAGCCGCGGGGACGTCGGCATCTGGCACGAAACCTACGTGATCAAGCCCGGGAACTACGAGACCGTTTACAGCGGCATGCCTCCGTATGGCCTCGGCAAGGCCGGGAAACTTGTTCCTGCCAGCGGCAATCGGGATGATGCGCGTTCGCGGATGACTGCCGCGGCGTCTCAGTAGGTTTGTGAAGTCCGGTAGCGCCGCCCCGGAATCGTATCCGCACGCCTGAACCGGCCCGGAAACGGCGAATTGCTTTTGGGGTAATTTCACGCTATTTTATTGAGTAGAAGCAATGTTCTCCGCCTTCTATTAGCCGCAATCCCCATCGGATCCCGTCAATCGGGACGCCCGCACCATTCTGATTTCTGAAAGCACGCTCGATTTCCGGCCGCAATTCTGTTGAAGAGGGGTAAGCCATGGCAGGTTTAACGCTCTACGAAAAGCTCGACCAGATTGAAAATCGCTATCAGCAAATGACCGCCGAACTTTCTTCGCCGGAAATTCTGAACGATTCGGCGAATTACCAGAAGCTCGCCCGGCGCCATTCCGAGCTCGCGGAGATGGTGGAAAAATACCGCGAGTGGAAGCAAATCGACAAGGGCCTGGCCGAAGCGAAACAAATGGCCCTCGAGTCCGATGACGCGGAAATGAAACAGATGGCGGAGGACGAAGCGAAGCAGTTGACCGAGTGCCGCGACGCGGTCGAGCGCGATCTGAAATTTCTGCTGCTGCCCAAGGATCCCAACGACGAGAAGAACGTAATCGTGGAAATCCGCGCGGGCACCGGCGGCGACGAAGCGGCGCTGTTTGCCGGTGAACTTTTTCGCATGTACTCGCGTTACGCTGAATCCCAGGGGTGGAAGGTGGAAATCCTGGAAAGTTCGCCCAGTTCGCTCGGCGGGCTCAAGGACGTGGTGGCGTCCATTCAAGGGAAGAAAGTTTACTCGAAACTGAAATATGAAAGCGGCGTGCACCGCGTGCAGCGCGTGCCGGCGACCGAGACCCAGGGCCGCATTCACACTTCTGCGGCGACCGTAGCGGTGCTGCCCGAAGCCGACGACATCGACATCAAGATTGAGGCTAAGGATCTGCGCATCGACACGTTCTGCTCGTCCGGTCCGGGCGGCCAGTCGGTGAACACCACTTACTCGGCGGTGCGCATCACGCACATTCCTTCGGGCCTGGTGGTTTCGCAGCAGGATGAAAAATCGCAGATCAAGAATCGCGCCAAGGCCATGCGGGTCCTGCGCTCACGCCTGTACGAAATGGAGCAGGCCAAGCAGCACGAAGCCATTGCCGCCGAGCGCCGCGGGCAGATCAAGACCGGAGACCGCTCGGAAAAAATCCGCACCTACAATTTTCCGCAGAATCGCGTCACCGATCACCGCATTGGACTCACGCTGCACCAGCTCACGGATGTGATGGACGGCAAGCTGGGGCCGTTTGTGGACGCGCTGATGACGCACTATGAGGCGGAGCGGCTGAAGCAGGAGTTGGTTGAGGCGTAGCAGTCGCTTGAGATTTACAAGCTGCAAAAACAACCAAAACGTTGTCATTCTGAGCGAAGCGAAGAATCTCTCTTCGATCTATGCACGGGAGAAAACCAAGTGAGATTCTTCGCTTCTCTCAGAATGACAGGACGAAAGTTTCTGCAAGGACTTCTGGAACCTCACAGACTGAAGTCTGTGCCACATGAGTCACCTTCCACTACGCGCGCTACTTTGCGATGCAATTGCGCGGCTGGAGCGCGAGCGCGTTCCTTCTGCCCCGCTGGCCGCCGAATTGCTCCTCATGCACACGCTCGGGCAGGACCGCGCGTGGATCTATGCGCATCCGGAAACGGAGATCGACCCGGCGGTGCGCGAGCGCTACCTGGGGCTGGTCATGCGGCGCGCGAAGGGAGAGCCGACGCAGCACCTTACCGGCCATCAGGAATTCTGGGGGTTGGATTTTGAAGTTACGCCCGACGTGCTGATTCCGCGGCCGGAGACCGAGCACTTGGTTGAAGTGGCGCTGGATCGTTTGGGTGTGGGGGCTTCATATGCTGGCGATTCGTTATGGCGGGAACTATCGAGCAACGGCCAAACCCCGCAAGCTAAAGCATGCGCCACGGAATTGCGTATCGCGGACGTTGGCACCGGCTCGGGGTGTATTGCCATTGCGCTCGCGCGTGAATTGCCCGCCGCCGAGGTCGTTGCTATCGACGTTTCTCCCGCCGCACTGGAAGTCGCTCGCCGCAACGCCTCGCGCCACGGCGTCGCCTCGCGCGTCCGTTTCTTCGAAAGCAACCTGCTCGATGTTGTTCTGCCCGGCACACGGGACACGAGCCACGGGTCACGCTCCTTCGATCTCATCGTCAGCAATCCACCCTACATCGGGCGTGATGAGGCGGAATCGCTGCCGCGCGAAGTGCGCGAGCACGAACCGGAGTCGGCGCTTTTCGGCGGCGAGACCGGCCTGGAAATTTACGCTCCGCTGATCGCGCAAGCCGCGGCGTTGCTCAAGCCTGGCGGCTGGCTGGTGCTGGAACTCGGCCATCGTTCCGCGCAGCGTGTGTTGAGTCTGCTTGGCACACCGCAATGGATGCATGTGAAATTGACCAATGACCTGGCGGGAATCGCGCGAGTGGCATCGGCCGAGCGCGGTACGCTTTGATTTATTAATCGTGGACGGAGCAAGCATGGACCCAACGAAAAATCCCTGGACAGTGCTGTCGCAAGAGATGGTTTATGAAAACGGCTGGGTGCGAGTGGATCACCATAAAGTTTTGGGCCCCGCCGGAGGTCCCGGCGTGTACGGCACGGTTCACTTCAAGAATCAAGCCACCGGCGTTGTCCCGATCGATGAAACGGGGAAAGTAATCCTGGTGGGGCAGTACCGCTTTCCGCTGCGCGCCTACAGCTGGGAAATCCCCGAGGGCGGCGGAGCTCACGCAGCCACGGCGCTGGAATCCGCGCAGCGCGAACTGCGCGAGGAATGCGGCCTCGCCGCGGGGAACTGGAGAGAAATCGTCGGTCTGGATCTTTCCAACAGCGTTACGGACGAGCGCGGCACGTTGTTCCTGGCGTGGGGACTTTCCGAGGTGGGCGGGCAGCCGGACGAAACCGAAATTTTGCAGGTGGCGCGAGTGAATTTCTGGGATGCGGTGGTGCGCGTCAAGCGAGGAGAGATCCGCGACGCGATGAGCGTCGCGGCTCTCCTTCGTGTTGCATTGATGGCCTTGCAGAACGAATTGCCGGAAGAAATTGCCAGGGCGATTGGCCGCCCGGCAGGAAGCTAGACTCCGATAGCCCCGTGGCTCCAGCCGGCGGGCTGCGGCAGGGTCAGACGCTTATTGGTTCGGACTCGGAAGGGGATGCTCTCTTTTTGCACTCCGCGAGCGCGCAGGGTTTTGAGCCGCGTTCTCAGGCGATCGGGATCCATGCCCGCGGAAGAGCAGACCGCTTTGAAATCTTTCTTATCTTCAAAAAGAAATTGCTCCGCTTTACGGCTGAAACTGAGCGGCCCGCAGATCCATTCCTCCAGCGTCTTGGTGATCACGGCGCGCCACAGCCTCTCCTCAGCCGTCCCCTTGTCAGCGATTTGCAACATTGCACTTTTAAACATGGACGATGCCCCCGTTGCATATTTTGTTTCAGCTGAGCGCGTTGACATGTGCAGTTCGAGGACCAGAGGCCCGATGAAGTCGAGGAAAAGCAGGGGATTTGTTGACGATTTCCGGCGTTACGGCGCGGACCGTTCGGAATACGAGGCTTTTTTACCGGTCGCACGGTGTCTTTTTAGTCACCGAGGATTTCCAGTAGGGCCGTACGCGCGGCCGGACGCGGCGAGGCATGTAAAAAAGCGCGTGCGATCCCAGGGAATTTTTTCGTAGTCGGTATACTAATTACAATTCCGTTACAAATGACAGGCCGTTTTTGTTGTCGGATTGCGCACAATTCCGGGTTTCACCGCGTACTTGGCAATCGGGTGCGGGCGGATGCAGTGCCTTCGCTCCTCGGTGCGTTAGGACGAAATCTCAGATATTTTCGCCAAGCCCCGGAATCTCATCAATGCTTTTCTGATTTCGCTGCTTGCGGTAAGTCTGCAACCCTTGCGGGCCTAGCTTGTGAGCCCAGGCGGGAAGCTGGGTCCGCTCGCCCTGGTATTCCAACAACGGAACCGCGAATCCGCACGAATCGGAAATGCGCGAAACTTCCACCAAAATAATGGATCGGGTTCCTTCGTGCTCGGGGAATCGAGCGGCGAGGTTGGCAAACTCCCTGTGGCCTGGCTCGATCACCGTGCCGCGCCCGTGCAGACGGACAATTTTTGGCGCTCCCTGAAACGCGCAGAACATCAAAACGATTCGCCCGTTCTCTTTTACATGCGAGACCGTTTCGATCCCGCTCCCGGTCAGGTCCAGGTAAGCAATGGTATTCGGCCCCAACACCCGAAGAGTATCGAGGCCTTTCGGCGAAACATTCACGTGGCCATCGGCATCGAGGGGCGCCGAACCCACGAAGAAGACTGGTTGGGCTTCGATAAATTTCCTGACGGAATCGTCGATCGTTGAAAAATGCTTTCCCACGGTGCCGCACTCCCCAGCCTATCCTAGCACGCGAATTTTGGGCGGAGACCAGCGACCCGTGAAGCTTCTTTGTTTCGCTCTATATTCGCCTGGTGTATAGTGGCCGCCAGCAGCCATGCCCAAGCTAGCCACGTTTCGAGCGAAGCACGATTCGGCGACGGACTCCTCGTCGACCTCCTCAACCGCCTCGACTTCCATCCTGCATGTCGACATGGACGCTTTTTTCGTGTCTGTAGAATTGCTGGATCGCCCCGAGTTGCGTGGGAAGCCGGTAGTCGTTGGCGGGCAGCCCGACCAGCGTGGCGTGGTGTCCGCGGCCAGTTACGAGGCCCGCAAATACGGAATTCAATCGGCGATGCCGCTGCGCACCGCTGGGCGGCTGTGCCCGCACGCCGTTTTTCTGGAACCGCGACACCGTCTGTATTCGGAATGGAGCGACCAGGTCGCGGCGATCCTGGGAAAATTTTCGCCGATCGTCGAAATGGCTTCGGTCGATGAAGCCTATCTCGACCTTGCCGGGACGGAGCGTCTGCATGGGCCGCCGCTGGCGGCAGCGGACGCCTTGCTGCGACAAATTACGGCAAACACGGGTTTGCCGTGTTCCGCCGGCCTCGCGCGCACTCGCCTCGTCGCCAAGGTCGCTAGCGATCAGGCTAAGCCGCGCGGTCTGGTGTGGGTTCCTGCTGAAAGTGAGGAAGCGTTTCTCGCGCCGCTGGATGTGCGGCGCATTCCAGGCATCGGGAAAGTCACGGAAGCGGCGCTGAAGTCGGCGGGCATTGAAAAAGTGGGGCAACTGGCTGCGGCGCCGCTCGAAAAGCTGGAGCGCGAGTTCGGCCGTTGGGGCACGGCGCTGTACCGCAAGGCGCGCGGCGGCGACACCTACGAATTTTTCGTCGATGCCGAGCCGAAATCAATTTCGCACAATCAGACATTTTCCGAGGACACTCGGGACCGCGGCCTCCTGGACTCGACGCTCAGCCTGCTGTGCCAGAAAACGATGAAGCGCCTGCGTGAAGCTGGGCTCAGCGCTTCGACGGTCACCGTCACGATCCGGTATGCGGGATTTGAGACTATCACGCGCGCGCATACCCTGCGCGAGCCTACCCATCTCGATCCCATCGTATTTGAAACAGTGAAGAAACTATTCGAGCGGCACTGCGACCGCGCGCGCAAAGTCAGGCTCGTGGGCGTGGCACTTTCGTCCTTTACGCATGGCGGCGAGCAATTGGATTTGCTGGACGCCTCGCGGCGCGAAAAGCTCGAGCGGCTGGCGCAAGCCACAGACGCTTTGCGCGACCGCTTCGGATTTTCCAAGATTCAGTTTGGCGGCTCGGTGACCAAAGATCGCGGAAAAGGCAAAGAATGAGAAGAGGGGCTTTTGTAGCGCCAACCTTCAGGTTGGCACCCTGGGCGTAACCCGGATGCCCGCCTGAAGGCGGTCGCTACTCTGCCGTCAGGATTTCTGCAGGACGCCGCGCAGTTCGCGGATGTCCTGAATTTTTTCGATCCCCATGATTTTGTCGATCAGCGTCGTGCAGTTGTCTTTTCCAAGGACCGGCTCGACGAGGTCGCGGCACTTCTGGATCACTTCTTCGCGGGTCATGGGATTGTCCACGGTGCCGCGTACATCGGAGACGTGTTCGGAAAGCACCGTGCCATCATTCAGCGTGATTTCCACGGTAGCCTGCCGCGCCGGCTCCATTTTCTCCATCTCCGCGTCGGGGATCACTTGCACCTTGGCTCGCATGGCCAGGACGGTGGGGTCTTTCATGCGCGGCTTATCATGTGCCGCCTTGAAAGACGCGGTTCCGTCGAGCACCATGACGGCGACCATGTGCTGCAGGCAGATGTCCGGCATCTCGCGGTTGTCGACGACCTTGGCTTCGGAGTTGGCCTCGCGCACCACGATCGACTTCACATCGGCCGGCTTCACTGGACGCTTTTTGAGAATGTTGTAGATGCAGTCGAGCGGAGCCTGTATGGGCGAACCCACGGTCCACTTCTTGATGTTGGTCCGGGCAATTTCATAGCGCTCGCCGAGCTGGGAGACGAGTTCCTCGGGATGCGCGTTGGGCGCGTAGGCCAGAAAATAATTGTCCACGCCGGAGAAGATGTCATCGAGGCCGTTAAATCCGGCATGAACGACCATCGCCGAGGTCACGCCGTTGCGCGCGTTCATGCCCGCGAAGACGAATGCCTTCTCGATGTGCTCCGTGTCGCGATTCCACGCGCCGATGCCCGCCGATTGCTGGGACGTGTAGTCCAGCAGCCAGCGCATCTGCTGCGCATTCAGGTTTGCGACGCAGCCCGCCGCGGCCGCCGACCCGAATACGCCGGCAATGGCGTGCGTGCTCTTGTGGCTGTTGTTGCGGAAATCGAGGGCACCGAAACTGATGGTCATGCGGGGACCGATGTCATAGCCAAGCGTCACCGCGCGCAGGAAGCGGGTACCGTCGACGCCAAACTTTTCTCCCGTGGCCAGCGCCGCGGGCACCACCGAACAGCCCGGATGCGATTGCGAAAATTCGTTGGAGTCGTCCGTTTCATCAGAGTGCGCCAGCATGCCGTTGACGAACGCCGCTTCGGGGGGAGTGGCGGTCATCTTGGAGGCCACGATTGTCGCGGTCTTGTCAGTATTGAAATCGTGCGCATACTGAAACGCAGCGCGCGCCGGAGGCAGGTCCGAGCCGGAAATCATGGCTGCAAACGTGTCCAGGATGTGATGCTTGGCCTTCTCGACGACGTCCGCCGGCAAAGCGCGTCCGGCAGCTTCGCTCATGTACGCGCTGAGTTTGGCCATGACCGGACTTACCGCTACGTTGTCCGCGAACAACCGAACGGGCAGCGCCGCTGCGGCGACTCCCAGGCCGGCGCTCTTCAGCAGCGTGCGTCGGGTCAGGCCTCCGCCCATTCCGACGGTCGGAAAGTTACTAATTCGATGATGTTTCATGAATTTTCTCCTGCCGAATCGTAACATGCTCGCCGTAAACCGGGAAAGCGATTGTGCCGCAGTTATTTTGCGGTGATTCAGGACTTTTTCAGGTTTCCGCCGAGTCACGGAATCGGGAGTTTCAAGTCGCGCGCTTTGCATCGACTGGCGCATAATCCAAATATGAACCCCCGCGAACTGGCAGAAAAGATTTGTGCGGTGCTGCGCGCTCAGGGTCATCAGGCCTACCTTGTGGGTGGATGTGTGCGTGATTTGGAACTGGGGCGCCAGCCCGCGGACTATGACGTTTGCACGGACGCGCGTCCGGACCGCGTGCAGGAACTTTTTCCGCACAGCCTCGCCGTCGGCGCGAAATTCGGCGTGATTCTCGTTGTTGAGGAGGGAGTGCAAGTCGAAGTCGCGACGTTTCGCTCCGACATCGGCTACTCCGACGGCCGCCATCCCGATCGCGTGGTCTTCTCCAATACGCCGGAGGAAGACGTTCGCCGCCGCGATTTCACCATCAACGGTTTGCTGATGGATCCTGCGACGGGGCAGGTGTTGGATTTTGCCAACGGGCGGGCCGACCTGGCTGCCGGCGTCGTGCGTGCCATTGGCGATCCACTGCTGCGTTTTGAGGAAGACAAATTGCGCATGCTGCGCGCGGTTCGGTTCGCTGCACGCTTCGGATTCCAGATTGAGACCGCAACGATGGCCGCCGCTCAGAGCCTGGCCCCGCAAATCACCCAAGTCTCGCCAGAACGAATTCGTGACGAACTGACCAAGCTCCTTACCGAGGGTGCCGCGCGGCGCGGATTTGAGTTGCTGGACGAAACCGGTTTGCTGGCCGTCGTGCTTCCGGACATTACCCGCATGAAAGGCGTGCAGCAGCCTCCGCAATATCACCCAGAGGGAGATGTATGGATTCACACGCGCATGCTCCTCGAAGGCCTGCCGCCAAATTCTTCGCCGACGCTGGCCTGGGGAGTACTCCTGCACGATGTGGGCAAGCCCCCCACCTTCGCTCCCGCAACCGGCCCGGGCACGCGCATCCGCTTTGACGGCCACGCGGAGGTTGGCGCGCGCATGGCCGAAAATATTTGCCGCACGCTGCGTTTTTCCAACGACGAGACGGAGCAGGTCGAAGCGCTGGTGGCCAATCACATGCGATTCAAAGACGTGGCCCAGATGCGGCCGGCCACGCTCAAGCGCTTTGTCCGCCTGGCGCGCTTTGAGGAGCACCTGGAGTTGAACCGCCTCGATTGCCTGGCCAGCCACGGAAATCTGGATTCCTATAACCTGGTTCGCCAATTTCTGATGGAAACTCCGCCAGAAAAAGTGTATCCCCCTAAGCTGGTTACGGGCGATGATCTGAAGTCGCTTGGGCTGGTTCCCGGGCCTCGCTTCAAGGAAATCCTGCTGGCGATCGAAGAAGCCCAGCTGGAGGGACGGCTCCCGGACCGGGACAGCGCCATGCGGTTCGCACGGTCACTCAGCCAGTCCTCGTAGGCAGGGTTCAAAGGACCGGAATTGGACTGAGGGTAGTTCCAAGCACAGCAAAAGGTAACCTCCAGTCTCACGCTATTCATCAAGGAAGCACCGGATTCCGTTAGCTCACGCGGTTTGTAAGAATGCCGATAGGAGCTTTACGCTATAGCTCGCGGGGCAACGCGGATACGGGGACTTGGATCTGGTCAATTGGAAGCCATTGAATCTAATTTACTTACCGCAAGAAGTGATCTTTTGGGGCCCGCTTAATCACTCTTTAGTCGTAGACACTAAGGGTTGTTGCTACTCTCGCTGTAGCGATTCGGTATCTTTTGCGCAAGTCTTGCATCTAACCTAACTGTCGAGTCTTATTGGCAATCGTTGCCTGAGGAAGTTAAGGGGGACACAATGAGTGAAAAATCAGTTTCCATTCCGAAGGAGCTGCCGATTCTCCCCGTTCGGGATACGGTCTTGTTTCCGGGAGGCGTTCAGCCGTTGACGGTTGGCCGCGAAGGGTCCTTGGCCCTTTTGAACTCGCTGCACGGAGACGAAAAGCTGCTCGGAATTGTGGCGCAGCATGATCCCCGAGTCGAGGAACCGGCCGCCGCGGATTTGCATCTGGTCGGCACGGCCGCGAAGATTCATAAGCTGGTCCGAATGCCCAATGGAAACGTGGTGGTGTTTCTGGAGGGGCTGCAAAGGATTCGCGTCGTGGAACTGGTCAGTTTCCGACCGTTTCTGACGGCTCGAGTGGAAATTCAGCCAGATCTCGTGGGAGAGCAGGACGCGGAATTGATGGCGCTGGAACGCAACGCCCGCGAACTGTTCCGCGATGTCGTGGCGCGTTCGCCGCAACTTTCGGATGACCTGCAAACCGCAGCGCTCAATATCGAAGACCCGGTCCGGCTGGCGGACTTTATCGCCGCCAACCTGCCGTCTCTGCCGACGTTGCTGCGCCAGGAACTTCTGGAGACCGCCGATGTGCGGCGGCGCCTGGAAACCCTGATTCGCGAACTCTCCAAGGAGCTGGAAGTCCTGGAGCTCCGCAACAAGATTCAGGAGCAGGTGCAGGAACAGGTGAGCCAGAGCCAGCGTGAGTATTTGCTGCGCGAACAGCTCAAGGCCATTCATAAGGAATTGGGCGAATCGGACGACGGCCAGGCCGAGATCGACGAACTTCGCGAGAAGCTCGAAAAATCCGGCATGTCCGCCGAGGCTCGCAAGGAATGCGACCGCGAATTGAAGCGGCTCGCGAAGATGACTCCGGCCTCGGCCGAGTACATGGTCGCGAGGACCTATCTGGAATGGATGATCTCGCTGCCCTGGTCCAAGTCGTCAGGGCTCGAGGAGATCGACATTCCCAAGGGCCAGGCCATCCTGGACGAGGATCACTACGACCTGGAAAAAGTGAAGGAGCGCATTCTCGATTATCTCGCGGTGAAGAAACTCAAGCCGGGAATGAAGGGCCCGATCCTGTGCTTCCTTGGGCCTCCAGGAGTAGGAAAAACTTCGCTCGGGAAATCGATCGCCCGGGCCCTGGGCCGCAAATTCGTGCGCATCTCCATGGGAGGCATGCACGATGAAGCGGAAATCCGTGGACATCGCCGGACCTACATCGGCGCACTGCCCGGACAGATCATCCAGGGAATCCGCCGCGCGGAAACCAACGATCCAGTCTTCATGCTGGATGAGGTGGACAAGCTGGGGCGCGATTTCCGAGGCGATCCGTCGGCGGCGCTGATGGAAGTGCTCGATCCGGAACAGAATACTTCGTTCCGCGATCACTATCTGGACGTGCCGTTCGATTTATCCAAGGTGCTGTTCATCGCCACGGCCAACGTGATCGATCCGGTTCCGGAGCCGCTGCGGGATCGGATGGAAATCATCGAGCTGGCCGGATATATCGAGGTCGAAAAGATCCAGATCGCCAACAAGTACCTGATCCCGAAGCAGGCGGAAGAACACGGGCTCAAGGTCGGCGAGCAAATCGAATTCACGGACGACGGCTTGCGCGAAATCATTCACAGCTACACCCGGGAAGCCGGCGTGCGGAATCTCGAGCGCGAAATCGCCACGCTGATCCGCAAACAGGCGCGGCGCATCGCCGAAGGCAAGACCGAGAAGCTGGTGGTCACGCCCGACGTGGTGCACGAAGCTCTGGGCGTGCCCAAGTTCCGTGCCGAAAGGGAAGTTGAGGAACGCGTCAAGACGCCGGGAGTCTCGGTCGGACTGGTCTGGACGCCCGTGGGCGGCGACATCGTCTTCATCGAGGCGAGCCGCATGCGGGGCGGAAAGCAGTTCACCATGACCGGGCACCTGGGCGAAGTGATGCAGGAGTCGATGACCGCGGCCTTGACGTGGGTTCGCGCCAACGCCGAACGCTACGGAATCGATCCCGACTTCTTCCGGAAGCAGGACATTCACATCCACGTGCCGTCCGGCGCGGTGCCGAAAGATGGACCTTCGGCCGGCGTCGCGATGGTCAACGCGCTGGTGAGTTTGCTCTCCAACCGGCCCATTCGTCCGCGCGTGGCAATGACCGGCGAGATTTCGCTCTCCGGCATCGTCCTGCCGGTTGGCGGGATCAAGGAAAAGGTGCTGGGAGCAAAGCGCGCCGGAATCCGTGAGGTGATTTTGCCCGCGGAAAACGAGCCCAACGTGAAGGAAGATCTGCAAGGGCAAATGCTCGAAGGGATGCAAATTCACTTCGTGCACACGGTGGACGAGGCGCTGGAAATTGCGCTCTCCAAACCCGTGCCGGCTGCCGCCGGTCTCAAGAAAGGCGAATTGCCTCCGGTAGGCCCCGCGCCAGTGGTGCCACCGGTGGTGCCGCCGATTCACTAATCGAACGAAAGTAGAAAAAAAAGCCCGGCTCGTTTTACGAGCCGGGCTTTTGCTTTTAGTGACACAGACTTCAGTCTGTGGATTTCCATCTGATCTTGCCGAGCCTTGCGCCCTGTTAGTACATTTGGAAACCCACAGACTGAAGTCTGTGCTACTGGCTGCTAAGATGCCCCCGTGGCCCGCGCACGAAAACTCTTTCCGATCTACGGAAGTTCCCTCGCGAATAATATTCTCGTCGCGCTCGTGCATGACCGCGTCGTCGCCGGCTTCGTGCAAACCTACGTGGCCGAGCACCAGCGCCGCGGCATTCTCGGCGGGCCGGCGCGCGATCGTGAACTCGCGGAGACCATCGGCCGCGAAATCGTGATGGCGCTCATCGTGGAGACTCGCAACGCGCTGCCGCGGTTTTTCGGCAAGCAGAGCGTCGCCAAACTGAAGCCCGAGGAAAAAGAAGCCATCGAGGCATTTTTTGGCGAATTGCTGGCGGCCCTGGCGCGCGCCCAGAACTGGAATGCGGAAGATCGCAGGCAATTCCGGCGCGACCTCAATTTGTACATGGAATTTGCCGAGCGGCCACGAAAGCCCGCGAAAACACGCAAGAAGGCCCACGCGGGACAAGAGGAGCCGCCGTTCAGCGCCCGCGTCGCCTTGCTGCTCGATCCCTCCATGCTGGAACAGGCGCGCGGCGCGGCGCGAAAATTTCAAGCCAGCCTGGTCCCGATCGCGCGAAAATTACTGAGGCAGACGCTCGGGTAGGCGATGCTTCACACGCTGCGGAAAAAGTACGTCTCTGTGTCATTCTGAGCGAAGCGAAGAATCTCTCTTTGATTGAACATCGTCGCGAATCACGCCTCGGCGGGTGCCGCACCCTTTGCATTTTAAGGGTGCGGGATTAGATTCGAGGCCGGCTACGAACCCACGGGAGCGCCTCGTGAATTTCCTCACATGGGGAATCTAAACCCGCACCCTTGAAAATCTCAAGGGTGCGGCACCCGGATCTGGTGGGAAGCCCATCCCACGGAAACTTACGAAATACGTTCCACTTGCACGGCGGTGCCATAGGCCAGCACTTCGGTCACGCCCTGCATGATCTCCGTCGCGTCATAGCGCATGGCGATCACCGCGTTGGCGCCGTGTTGCGCGGCATGTTCCATCATGAGTTCGTAGGCTTCCTCGCGGGTGTTCTCACACAGCTCGGTGAGGATGGTGATGTTTCCGCCAATGATGGTCTGCAGCCCCGCGCCGATCGAACCGAGCAGGCTGCGCGAGCGGACAATGATCCCGCGCACGATGCCGAAATTCCGCACGATGCGGTACCCCGGCAATTCCTGGGAAGTGGTCACCATCATGGTCTCAACGCGCGTCGGCATGGCCGTTTCTCCTTTTGTCACCTTGTGTACGGATTGGATTCATATCGATACTAACTGCGCTATCCCTGAGCCGCACCGCGAAATTTTTCTGGTATGCTCCGGCTGCACCTCTCGAGCGTGGAGTCTCGGACCGGGCGATGCTGCTACTGTTCTACGCTGTAGTGATCGAACAAATTTTGCAGGGCCTGTACAACCTGTGGGACGGCCTGGTGTGGCTGCGGCTGGCGCAGCGGCGCGCCGCCGCCCATTCGGGATTTTACTCGCCGCGCGTGGCGCTGTTTTGCCCGGTGAAAGGCGCCGAAGCCGGACTCGAGCAGAATATTTCCGCGCTGGTCTCGTTTGACTACGCCGATTACGAAATTTTCTTCACCATGGCCAGCGCCGACGATCCGGCGCGCAAGATCATCGAACGCGCCACCGCCGCCAGCAAGCACAAGATCCACACGGTGATCGCGGGAAGGCCGGCTGACTGCGGAGAGAAAGTGAACAATCTTCGCGCAGCCGTTTTGAAAGCCGCCGATGGATTCGACGTTTACGTTTTCGCTGATTCCGACGGGCGTCCCGGGCGCAACTGGCTGGCGCGCCTGGTCGCGCCGCTGTCCGATTCCGATCTGGGCGCGGTGACCGCGTTTCGCTGGCTGTTTCCGCAGACCGGTGGGTTCTGGAGCGCCCTGGCGTCCGCCTGGAACGCGCCGGTCGCCACCTATCTCGGCGAGCATCACCATAATTTTTGCTGGGGAGGCGGAACGGCCATTCGCCGCGAACACTTCGATCGCAGCGGTGTGATTGAATTCTGGAAGGGTTCGGTGAGCGACGATTTTTCGATGACTCACGCCTTGCGCCAGGCCGGGCTGCCGATTCTGTTTGCGTCGGAATGCATGGTTCCCACCATGTTCGATTGCGATGCCGCCGGCCTGCTGGAATTCACCAACCGGCAGATCGTCATCACCCGCGTCTACGAATCGCGGCTGTGGTCCATGGGAGGACTCGCCCACGCGTTGTACTGCAGCGCGGTCCTGATGGGCTTTGGATTATTTTTCACCAATCTAATTACCGGAGCGACCGCGCTGCAGCTCTTGTTCCTCGCGTTGGCCCCGCCGACGCTTTCCATGGGGCGCGGCGTGCTGCGTCTTGCGGCCATCATGGAACTGCTTCCCGAGTGGAAATCGCGCCTGCTGGCGGACGGCTGGATCTGGACATTTCTTGCGGCGCTTGCACCGTTTCTGGCGCTGGCGAACACGCTGGTTGCGTTATTCAGCAAGAAAATCCGTTGGCGCGGCATTCGTTACGAGTTGCTTTCCTCCGGGCAAACCCGTATCGTCCTGCGCTGAACCGCCGAGAATCCCACCTTACTCATCGAGCCCGGATCGTTATTCGGGCCCAAGCCCACGATTTGCAGCTACTTAAGACGCGTAGAGCATGAAAATTTTTCTAATACATGGAATTCTTACCGTGGGTCAGGTGAACAGTGTACCAATACGAGAGTCAAGTCCTTCTGATTGTATGTGGAAGGAATTTTTCTCTAGATGGCGAGCTTCTTGCATACAGTCTGTGTCATTTTGAATCATACGCAAGTCTTTTTACGCCCGCGGGGCGAGGCTTGCGAAGTCCGAGAAGACGCCAGGGGCTTTCATATCGTCCTCGGAGGCCACTCCAACCCCGGTCATCTGGTGGTCCCGCTCGGAGGGTGCGTGGAAGTTTCACTCACCCAAGCTTGAATCTTTGCTTTCTATAAAAACAAAAATTGGTCCTTCTCCCCGGCTTGGACTGAAAACGGTGAGGCTAACACTGATAAACAGGAGAAAGCAGTCCGTCGAAACGCAACCCCAACGACAAACGCTTCTCGCGCAAAGCTTCGTCTTGTGCGAGCGCAGTTCGGGAACAGCCCGCTTCCGTGTCGATGCCGATCCGGACGGCGCCATGCCCACGGAAAAAATTGCAGGGCTGCTCGCGGTGCACTGCCTCGTGCGCGGCCAGGCTCCCGAGGATTACGAAATGATGGTCGTTCCCCGGGAATCCTTGCTGGAAGCTGCGGCGGAACGGGCGCAGGAACTGTTGGCTGCGGGGCGCGCCCTGGGCGCCGGAGTGAAAGTAAGCCGGCGCGAACAGGAAGTGCTGGACTGGATTCTGCAGGGTTGCGCGAACAAGGAAATTGCTTCGAAGCTTAACGTAGCGGAACGCACCGTCAAGTTTCACGTTTCTTCGTTG
>Ga0209168_10000894_pt1 | contig 25857 bp, 17 predicted proteins | sample Coa_R1_FD_187156 | JGI IMG/M metagenome (GOLD analysis project Ga0209168, IMG submission 187156) | Surface soil microbial communities from Centralia Pennsylvania, which are recovering from an underground coalmine fire - Coalmine... | ecosystem: Environmental > Terrestrial > Soil > Unclassified ...
AGAAGGCCAATACGATGAGCGAATCTACTTGAAACGATCATTTTCCCCTTGACAGTGTTCATCAAATCAGATTAGCGTCGCGTCTAAGACCCTCGGAAATAGCCAAGTCTTTGACTCCGCCGAGCTTGTGGGGCTCGTCGGCATCGGAGGTATCACCATGAAAACACTATGGTTCATCGTCGGAGTTTTGTTCGTGACAGCGCTCTCGCTGGCTTACGCTGGGGCACAAACCGTTACGGGCTCAATCACAGGACAAGTCACAGACCCTAGTGGTGCTGTCGTTGTCGGAGCAAAGGTGACGGCGGAGAACGTTGCAACAGCCGTGAAGACCACCGCTGTGACAAACGCCGCCGGAGTATACACGCTTCGCTTCCTGCCGATTGGTTCCTACAATGTGACCGTCGATGCGACGGGCTTCGCGCCTGACGTCATTGGACCTTTTGCGCTGGAAATCGACCAGACGGCAAAAATCGACGCTGCGTTGAAGATTGGCGCCACAACCACTGTAGCAGTGAAAGAGACGTTTCATCCGATTTTGAATACCACCGATGCGACGTTGGGGAATACGCTTTCGACCAACGAAATCCAGAACGTCCCGCTCAATGGACGAAACTTTTCTTCGTTGACCTTGTTTCAGCCCGGGGCGATCGATACCGATCCCAGCGGCATGACCGGCAATAACGCGATCGAACGGAACACGTACAACAACGGCGTCGTGGCGGTAAATGGAAACCGCCAGCAGGGAAACAATTATTTGCTCGAAGGTGCCGACAACAATGAACCGCAGAATAACCTCATCGGGTACAATCCGGCTCCTGATGCAATTGCAGAATTGCGCGTCGTTGCCGCCAATGCAAACGCTACCTATGGCAATGCCAATGGGGGCGCCGTTGTTACCATCCTGAAGTCGGGCACCAACAATTTCCACGGTTCGGCTTACGATCTGCTTGAAACCGAGAACCTGGACGCAAACTCATGGGCCAACGATCACACGTATCCCATCACCCCTAAGAATTCGTACACGCAGCAGATTTTTGGTGCGACCTTTGGTGGTCCGATCGTCAAGAACAAGCTTTTCTTCTTCGGAGACTATGAAGGCGTTCGCCGCCACAAAGGTGGAACGACCTCGGCGAGTCTCTTGACTCCTGAGATGCTTCAGGGAAACTTCAGTGCCCTGTTAGCTCAGGGGATTCAGCTCTATGACACACAGAACGGATTTTCTCCCTACCTGAACAATCAAGTGCCTGTGGTGAATCCGGTCGCGAAATTTCTAGCTGGGAATCCAAGCCTGTATCCCGCGCCCAACGCGACTCCAACGGACGGGATTCTGGAAAACAACTATCAGGGCAAGTACTCGAGCTTCGTCTCCAATAACCAGGAAGACGTCAAGATCGACTGGACGCCGGGAAGCGTGAATCAGTTCAACGGCTTCTACTCCCAGGGAACCGGCAAAGATTTCACCTCGGCGATTGTCCCGGTCTTCTTTCCCGCCGAGAATACCTATCCCACAAAGATCTTCGGCGCCAGCTTTGTTCATACTTTCTCCCCGACCATTGTGAACGAGTTCCGCGTTGGGTTTACCCGCGTTCGCTGGAATAACGGAGTGCCGACCGACCCGTCAGGACAGTTCGGGCTGACCGGCAATCAAAAGGTCGGTATTCCATTCGGAACCCAGCTGTTTGTGGGCTTCTCGGGGCAAAGTATCAGCAACCCCAGCGGCCCCGGCGTACTCAGCGTGGGATCGCCTAGCTACATTGGCGCCAACGCCAACCTGCAGGTGTTCACCGACAATACGTTCAACTATTACGACAATCTCACCTGGCAGCGAGGACGCCACCTTTTCACCTTTGGCGGCCAGGCCACGCGTTATCAGCAAAACTATGTCAATGCTGGGAACGTCGGCTTCCTCGGGCAGTTTACATACAGCGGTATCTTCTCTTCCGATCCCAATGCAACCAACGGGCAAGGTTACGGACCCGCTGATTTTGTTCTCGACCGGATCTCCAACGATCAACTTGCCTCGCCCACAGGGTGGGTGGGAAATCGCCAGTGGCGTTTGGCCGGATACTTCCAGGACGATTTCAAGGTGACTCCGCGGCTCACGCTGAATCTGGGTATTCGCTACGAGTACGATCAGCCCTGGTACGAACAGAACAACAAGACCGCAAACGTCCTTCCCAACGGAACCGTCGAGTACGCAGGACACATTCCGATGGGAGCAGTGGCTGGATCCGTCGTCTGTCCCACGCGGGCCTGTTATAACGCCAACTACACTCAAGTGATGCCACGCGTAGGATTTGCCTATCAAGCGAAGCCGAGGTTCGTGATTCGCGGCGGCTACGGAGCATCCAGCTTTTTCGAAGGCTACTCTTTCAATCAACGGCTGACCTCGAGTCCTCCCTTTTCTCTTGCCATCAATAGCAATGCTCCGACTCCATCGAAAACCTCTGGGGGGCAGCCTTTCACCGTCCAGGATGGCTTCGGTGGCAGCTTCGGCATCAACCCCAATTACAACCTTTATTCGGTCTGGCCGCAGAATACGCAACCTGCATACATTCATCAGTTCAGCCTTACCACTGAATACGCCCTGACGAATGAATTGTCGTTCAGCGTCGGCTATCACGGTCAGAGCGGCCATCATCTGGCCGACTATCGCGATGGCAACCAAATCCCGATTCAAAATGCGCAGGCCGTTCAATCCATCATCAGCGCCGCCGGTAATTGCAGTTCCGCGTTTCCCGGAGCGCTTCAGACACCTTATTACTCGCTGGTGGGAGAATGCGGCACCGTTTTGGTCACCGAATCCGCGGCGCGGATGAACTACAACTCCGGGCAGGTCAGCCTGCGGCAGCGCACTCACAGGGGTCTGGAATATACGCTCAATTACACCTGGGCGAAATCCTTGACGAACTCCTCCGGCAACTATGCCGTGGCCAATACAAGTTGGAATGGCTCTTCTTTCCAGGATGCCTACAATATCAACGGCGACTACGGCCCGTCCGCAATGGACATCCGGCACAGCATGAACTTCGTCGGTGTCTATGACCTTCCATTTGGACGCGGCAGAACGTACGGCGCGAATGCCAACCGGTTCCTGGATTCCGCGCTTGGAGGTTGGAAGCTGGCTGCCTCAGCGCTGTTGTACTCGGGCTTCCCAATCACCATTTTCGGTCCGAACAACAACGGTGCGAACAACGCATTCGGATTCAATCGCGCGAATCAGTACCGTCAAATGGTCATCCGAAATCAGTCGATCAACAACTGGTGGGGAACCGATCCCTCCGCAACTCCGTGCCAGCAGTCAGGAGTTGACAACGGAGTTTGTGCGTACGGAGCCGAAGGATCTTACCAGTTCGGCACTGCCCGCAACAGCACAGAGCGTGGACCTGGCTATCGTCAGGTGGATGCCTCGCTATTCAAAGACTTCCACCTGTGGGGCGAACAACACGTACTCGGCTTTCGCGCCGACTTCTTCAACCTTTTCAATATTGCCAGCTACGGAAATCCCGACAACGGAATCTCGGATAGCAATTTCGGTCAGATCAATAGCGTGCGTTCGCCGATTCGCGAAATTCAACTCAGCTTGCACTATGCCTTTTAGGGCTGACCCTAATTGTCGCGTACACTGATTAGTCTTTAGCGGCTACAGGTTAACGCGACTAGGCGTCCTGATCATGAACGAACCGGTGCTCATTGAGGTTTGCGTTGACTCCGTCGCCTCAGCCATCGCGGCGGAGCGTGGTGGAGCTCAGCGCATTGAGTTGTGCAGCGATCTGCTGGAAGGCGGGGTCACTCCCAGTCTTGGCCTGCTTGGGGTGGTGCGGTTGAACACTTCGATTGCACTCCATCCCATCATTCGTCCGCGTCCCGGAGATTTCTGTTACTCCGATGCGGAATTTGACAGCATGCAACGCGACATCGAGATTGCCAAGAGCGAAGGGGCGGACGGCGTCGTTCTCGGGATCCTCGAGCGGGACGGAACGGTCGATGTGCGACGGATGCGGGAACTCATCGAACTGGCACGGCCACTCTCAGTCACATTTCACCGCGCTTTCGATATGTCCTCAGACCTATTCCGGGCTCTCGAGGATGTTTGTGCGACGGGAGCGGATCGGCTTCTAACTTCCGGTGGCGAGCAAGAATGTTTACAGGGTGTGGACACCGTCGCACAGTTGGTGCAGGCGGCTCGCGGCCGCATCAAGATCATGGCAGGAGGAAGAATCGGAATTGAGAATGCTCCCACGATTATCGACAGGACGGGGGTCACCGAAATCCACGTCGGGCTTGCCACGCCGGCGATGAGCCCAATGCTGCATCAGAATCCCCGCCTTTCCCTTGGCAAAGCCCAAGGTCTTGAATACCAGCGGACGGAAGTGTTGGAAGAAAGTGTTCGCAGATTGCATCAGGCCGTCACACGCCGCGAAATTGCGAAATTGGATTGACCGGAATCTTGTTTTACGTTTTGAGCGGCTCTCGGGTCATCTCCCCGTTAACCATTCGCCAGATGCCCAGCGGATTCCCATTTTTCAGTTCCTCAGGCAATGCAGCGTCGGGAAATCCCTGATAGCAAACTAGGCGCGTGAACCGGAAGATTGCATGAGTCCCGACGGAAGTTGACCGTCCATCTGAAGTAGAAGGATAGGGGCCGCCGTGCACCATCGCGTCCGTGACTTCTACCCCGGTTGGGAATCCGTTGAACACGAGTCGTCCTGCTTTGGTCTCGAGAATGGCAATAAGATCCGCAAAATCTCGCAAGTCCTGATCAGTTCCGTGAATCGTCGCCGTGAGTTGACCTTCCAGTCCACGGGCGATTGCGAGCACCTGATCGCGATCCGAATGCTGCACAAGGATCGTCGTCGGGCCGAAGATTTCTGCATCCAGATCTGAGCCGAGGAACGAGTCAGCATCAGCCTCAAAGAGAACAGAGCCCGCTCCGAACCCCCCCGCCGATTGCGAACCTGCGGCTGAAACGGCAACGCCCGAGTGCTGCTTCCTGCCTTCAATTGAGGAGTCATACGCGGAATGAATTGTCTTCGTCAGAAGATGAAATGGGGCGGAATCGTTGACCAGTTGCCGCAGCTTGTTCTCGAATGGGATCGCATCTGACCCTTTGGGCAGAAACACCATTCCTGGCTTCGTGCAGAACTGACCGGCGCCCATGGTGAATGAAGCATGCAGGCCCGCAGCGATGTGATCGGCTCGTTCTCGCAGCGCGCCAGGCAAGATGAACACTGGATTCGTGCTGCTCATTTCGGCATAGAAGGGAATGGGCTCAGGACGAGCGGCTGCAACGTCCATGAGAATTCTTCCAGCCGTGCGCGAACCCGTAAATCCTCCGGCTTTCACTAGAGGATGCTTCATCAGCGCGGTGCCAATTTTGGATCCGCTGCCGAATAGCAGTGAGAAAACGCCTTCAGGAAGGCCACACTCGCGAACGCTTTGCCGAATCGCGTGTCCCACCAGTTCGCTGGTCCCGGGATGCGCTGCGTGAGCTTTCACCATGACCGGATTTCCTCCGGCGAGAGCAGAAGCCGTATCACCGCCTGCTACCGAGAAGGCCAATGGAAAGTTGCTCGCGCCGAACACCGCGACCGGTCCGAGCGGTCTTAGCATTGAGCGGATATCGGGTTTGGGTAGAGGCTTGCGTTCGGGATCGGCGCGATCAATCCGAGCATTGACCCACGATCCTTCCTCCGCGACTTGCGCGAACAGTCGCAACTGCACACAGGTGCGGGCGGTTTCCGTCTGCAGGCGTGCTCGTGGTAACGCGGTTTCCTGTCCCGCCCGCTCGATGATTTCTTCTGCGACCGATTCAATGTTGGAGGCGATCTTTCGCAAGAAGGCCGCGCGCTGCCGACCCGGCGTCATCCGATAGGTTTCAAAGGCATACGCCGCAAGGCGCGCCGCTAGGTCGACTTCTTCCGGCGTGGCTGGAATGAATCCGGGCTGCAAGGATTCGCCCGTAACCGGACTCGCGGCATACAGAGGTTCCTCGTTCCCGGAGCCTTCACGGAAGCCGATCAAAGATCGCCCGGAGAGCTTTGCCATCGACACTAACATATCTTTAATTCCTATCCTGTAAAGGCGTACTCACGCGCAATTTGTGGACGCAAACGCACCGCGTCGCGAATAACGTGAACCGCTTGTTGCATTTCACTGCCTGCCAATTCCAGACGCGGCGGACGCACACGGGAATTTCCGATTCCCAGTTCGGCCTGAACTAACTTAATAAGTTGAACGAAATTGGGGACCGTATCCATCCGCAGCAGGGGCAGAAACCACCCGTACAACTCGAAAGCTTTGTCATTCTCACCATTCAATGCGTAGTTGAACAAGTCCACCGACTCGCGTGGAAGAGCATTGGCAAGACCAGCAACCCAACCGGTCGCTCCGACTCCAACAGCTTCCACGACCGCATCATCAACACCAACCAGAATCTGCAACTGTCGATCGAGCAAAGCGCGAATTGCGGAGACACGCCTTACGTCGGCACTCGATTCTTTAACGGCTTGTAAGTTTTCGTGCTCCGCTGCCAATTCCTGAACTTGCTCTGGCAGGAAGTCCGTTCCGTAGGCAATCGGATTGTTGTAGAGCATGCAGGGGAGAGACGTAGCCTGAAAGATCGCTGCAACATGCATCTTCATTTCTCGCCAGCTTCCCCGATAAACATACGGAGGAAGCACCATCAGGCCATCGCATCCCAGTTGGGCTGCAGCTTTCGCTAAAGCGACCGCCTCGGCTGTGGTCAGAGAGGAAACCGAAGCTACCACTGGGCCACGGCTTCTTGCCGCCGCAACACATGTGCGCAGGATCTGCAACTTCTCGTCAAAAGATAGAGTGGCGCCTTCGCCGAGGGATCCCAGAGCCACGATGCCGGTGCAGCCGTTGTCGAGCAGCCAGTTGCAATGCTTCGCCATGAACTCATGATCGATGCTCAGATCTTCTCGAAAACACGTCGTGATGGCAGGCATGACGCCGTTCCAATTCATGCTGAAGCCTCCTGGTGTTCGTTCACCGCTGTGACTTCCGGTATTCCGGCGAGGCTACCAACACGCACAGGAAAGACCGGTGGCCGGACTGAATCTGGATTCCATCGAAACAGAAACTGCACTGCCGGACCGCAGACTCGTCCTTGGCATGCACCCATACCGCACCGCGTGTGCAATTTCGCAGATCGCCAATTTGAGTGCTGCTGTAACTGCGAATATAAAACGTCTTCGCAACGACAAATAACCGTGTTCGCGGCTGGCAGTTTCCTAAGTTCCCGTCTAAGACGAAATGTCCGATCCAGTGTCCGGGCAAATCGGTGCGCTCTCTCCCGCGCTGAGAATAAATCTCGCGATTTTTCCGGTCGGCCAGCGGCGGCAAGCCCGGCGATCTCTCCTTCAAGCAGCGAAAGTTCTACGCCCGCGATGCTTGTTGGTTCCCCGGCGCAGAAAACCGCATTGACTGTAGTCTGCTGATACCTGTCGACCTGAACGTAATCGCCCTCCAGGCGACATCCCAGTAACTGCGGCAACTCTGTATTGGGGACGAGATGGAATCCGCAGGCCAGATAGTCGCAATCAATCCGTTCTGAGTTTCCGTTGTTCCAGACCGTCACACTCTCAAGGCTCTGAGTTCCGTGAGCTGCGGTGGGCCAGCAATTTGTGGCAAACGAAATGCCCACCAGTTCTCGTTTCAATTGCACGGCTTGCGCGATCTTTTTTGGATTGACGACTAGCGTCAGCAGAAACTCCGCGAGACTGCTCCATGAAACCTGCTCGCAGATTATTGGTACAACCGCGCCCTGTTTTCGAAGGTACGCGGCTACCGCGAGCAGTAAAGGTCCCGTGCCGGCAACGACGACGCGCTTCCCGCGAATCGGAAGACCGCCTTTGACCATCGCCTGCAAACCGCCGGCGCCGAGCACATTCGGCAATGTCCAGCCTGGAAAGGGTAAAAATCGCTCGCGGGCTCCGGTTGCGAGAATGAGATTCTTGTAGCGCAGCTCGACGAGATCGTTCGCTCCTTCGGCAAGCAGAACGCCTGGCTCTGGTTGGGCGAAAACTCGTTTGCCGCAGAGCATTGTAACCCTTGATTGCTTCAGACGTCTGAGCAATTTGGAAGATTCATTCGAGCTATCTTCGTCGGATACGCCACGCCAGATCTGTCCTCCCAGCCCCGAATTGTCATCCACGATGCCGACGCGAACGCCGCATTCGCCAGCGCGTACAGCAGCCGCGATGCCCGCCGGACCGCCTCCAACGATCAGAACATCGAAATCGATTTGCGAGTTCTTACTCATCGGTCGTGACTTGCATGCCCGGCGCGCAAACCGTCTGGCAACTTCGACAATGTGGCATTCCGTTGATCGCTACGCGGCATTCGAAGCATATCCCCATTCCGCACAAGGGGCCTCTCGGTTCTCCCCGGACCGATCGTCGAAAAGACCCAGCTGCGATCAGAATTGCTGCCGCCACGGTTGTGCCAGAAGCTACGGACACAGCAGCTCCGTTCACCGTGATGTTGATTGCATCAGACATGAACGCATTCTTTCGACGTTCGAGAGGGCAAATAAGGCTCGATTGGAATCTCCGGATTCACGCCTGTAATTTGGTCCACCAGAATTCGCGCCGTCCCGAGTGACGTTGTGATTCCGAGTCCCTCATGCCCGGTTGCCAGGAATAGAGAGTCGTTCCCTTTCCAGGGACCAATTAACGGCAGCTTGTCAGGGGTGGCCGGTCGGAACCCGGTCCATGTTCTTACGGCCGACAACTTTGCCAGAGCAGGCATGTACTGCTCAGCTCGCCGCAGCATACGCGCCAAAATCGCCTGATCCACTTCTTTGTGCTCGGCGCCATATTGCCTTGATGAGCCGATCAGGATCTGTCCGGTGCGGCGCGGCTGGACATTAAAAGCGACGGAATCGCTGGTCACCGCGTGGGCACTCTTCAGATACCCAAGTTCAACAAGTTGATGTCGCAGAAATCCGGGATAACGGTCGGTGATCACGAGGTGACCTTTGCGCTTTTTGACGTCATTGCCCGGGGTCAAATCCGGAGCGAATGCTCCAGTCGCATTAATAATGATGTTCGCCCTGAACTCGCTGTCCATAGAGCGAACCAAGCCGCGTCCGATCTCTGCGACCGCTGTGCCGAGGTGCAGACTTGCGCCTCGCTCCTGAGCACGCGCCAGGAGGAAGCGGGCAGCGCATGGCGGATAGAGCACGGCATCTTCTACCACGAGAAGCCCCCCTGCCATCCCGCTCCGTAAATTCGGTTCAAGCGTGGGCAGTCGCTCCGGGCCGAGCACTTCCGTTGGAACCTCTCGTTCCTTGTAAAACTCGTGTTTGCGCCGGACCTCCACCATTTCCTCTTCATCAGTAGCGACCCAGATCGTCCCGCAGGGCTCGAATTCAACATCTTCTGGCAATTCTTCTGCGAGATCGTTCCACAAACTCTGTGAGTAGCGGGTCAACGCGAATTGCGCTTCCGAGTCGTCCATCACGACGATGTGTCCCATGCCCGCGCCGGTCGCGCCGCCGCCAACAACATCGCGATCCAGCACCGCGACTTTCATGCCGCGCTTAGCACATTCATACGCGCACGCGGCACCAACGATTCCTGCCCCGATGATCACCGCGTCATAGGCTGCATTGTGCATATCGACTCAGGCACGGATCCCCATGCAGAACGGATCCTGAGGATCCAATACCAGTTCGGCCTCGGCATTCACAAAAGCTCTTCCAGTGATGCTGGGATAAACCTTGCCGTCTTGCACTCGCACGGTGCCCTCGAAAACGCTTCCGACGATGCTTTCCTGTTTCCAGACTTGCCCCGGTTTTATTTTTCCGTCAGCGTACAAGCAGGCCAGTTTCGCGCTGGTACCCGTTCCGCAAGGAGACCGATCATAAGCTTTCCCTGGACAGAGCACGAAATTCTTGCTGTCTACTCCCGCCATATGCGATGGGCCAAATAACTCAACGTGATCGATTTCCTTTCCGTTGTCGCCGGCGATCCCATGCTTCGGCAGTGCTAGTCTGATTGCCCACGTGAAAGCGGTCAGAGCTTCGATGTTCTGCAGTGTCAATTCCAATTCGTGGTTGCGGACGAGAAAAAACCAGTTTCCTCCCCAAGCCACATCGCCGCACACGCTTCCGTATCCCGGCACATCGACTTCCACATTGGCTGCCCGACGATAACTCGCCACGTTGTTTACCGTCACTTCTCCACTCTCGTGCAAGACAGCACTGACCTCTCCGACCGGTGTTTCGATCCGGTGTGTGCCTGGAGCAAGTCGCTTCATGTAAGCCAGCGTAGCTACTAATCCGATCGTGCCATGCCCGCACATGCCGAGATATCCCACGTTGTTAAAGAAAATCACACCCGCGGAGCAAGCGGGATCGACGGGCTTACAGAGCAGGGCGCCGACGACTACATCCGATCCGCGGGGTTCGGCTACAACCGCAGAGCGAAAGCCGTCGTGCTCAAGGCGGAAGCGCTCGAGGCGATCCGCCAGTGGCCCAGTCCCAAGATCTGGTCCGCGGCCGACCACAAGCCTTGTCGGCTCACCTCCCGTGTGCGAGTCGATGACCCGAACCTTTCCGTATTCAACAGTCATTCTGCTTGCCTTGCCTCATTTGCGATCTACGCAGCGACTGGGTTCGCATTCAGATAATGCTCGATCTCAAGAATCTCGTCCTCGGTCAACTGGAATTCGGCTGATCGTACAATCTGTTTCGCCTGCTCAGCAGACCGCATGCCTACGATCGCTCCAGTCACCACCGGATCGCGCAAGGTCCAGGCGATTGCGACTTCTCCGGGCGTTCGGTCGTGACGGTCTCCGATACTACGTAGCACTTCGACGAGTCCAAGATTTCGGCTGAGGAGTGGTTCCTGGAAGCTGATCGTTCTTGGCCGAAAATCGTCCGGCGGCAACGATGCAATGCGCTCGCGAGTCATCTTACCCGTCAATAGCCCCGATTTCATCGGCGCATAAACAATGACTCCGATGTTCCGTTCCCGGCAATGCGGCAGAATCGCTTTCTCGATGTCTCGAGTCACGATGTTGTAGTTCGGCTGCAGCGAAGTGATCGGTGCAATCGCTTCCGCCCGCTTCATCTGCCCCACATTGAAGTTCGAGACCCCGATGTAGCGGACTTTTCCTGCTTTCCGCATATCGGCCAACGTTTGCCATGCTTCCTCAATGTCCGGATCGGGTTGAGGCCAATGGATCTGATAAAGATCGATCACGTCCACCTGAAGGCGCCTCAGACTCGCCTCCAGTTCCTTCCGCAAAGATGCAGGGTTGAGGCTATAACCGATCTCGCCCTTTTCGTTCCAGGTCCGGCTGCATTTTGTGAAGATGTAAGGGCGCTGCGCCCGCCCTTTGATCGCCCGGCCGACGACTTCTTCCGAGTGGCCCAGGCCATAGACAGCAGCTGTGTCGATCCAGTTCACGCCAGCGTCGAGCGCCGTGTGAATGGCCGCAATAGACGCATCATCGTCTTGCTTACCCCACGAGAACGCCCATTGGCCGCCGCCCATCGCCCACGCGCCGACCCCGATTGGAGTGATGTTCAAGTCAGAGTTCCCTAAGTTTCGAGTCTTCATAGATATGTAACGATTTTAGACCGGCCAGAGTAGATACGCGAAGAGGCTTCGCGACGGGTGCCGGTTGTTTGAAAAATTAGAGGAACGCCCGGGAGTCAGCATTAGCGACTCGAAACCCCGTGAAGGCGGACTAGGGAAGGTTATGGATTTAGTCTTCGAAACTCCTTGCCCCTCCTTTCATCCGGTTCTTCACGAGGTTTGTCCACACGAACTTAATCACACGCGAATCGTTGTAGCAATAAGCCAGATTGTGATTCAAGGTGGAGAAGCAATGCTGCTGGCAGGTCCTTTTCATGCCATCCAGTTGTTCCGACTGAAACTTGTGGCCATCGATGTTTCCCCAATCGTAGTTGGAAGCATACATTGGGAAACACGGAGCAACTGTGCCGTCGCTTCGAATGATCACATTGTTCTGTCCTGCCCGGCAGTTCCACTCGGCAAAGTGCAACTCCCCATTCTCATCCTCGACGATCCCCGGCGTATCTTTCAGTTGCTTAGCAACGTTGCCATTCGTTCCCGTGCCATCGCCGTTCCACCCAAGCCGCTTGAGATCAGCCCCACTGGTCATGCGGATGAAAGCCTTGATCTCTTGCAATCGCTGGACAGAATTCACCATCTGATATCCAGCTTTGTTTTTCACGATCAACCAGTCCACCAGCGAATCGATCTCAGGCCAATCTTTCGGACGGATGTAAGTCGGATTGTCGCTGAGATGCTTGAAGTGCTCGTCCTGCTCGAGCATAGGCGTTTCGTTGATGTGATAGTCCGTGGCAATGTGACTATCGCGCGCGTATTCGGTCAGTTGCCGGATATCCTCTGTATTATTCCGGCAAATGTTCATGTTGAAGAAAACCATGTATCCGTAGACGTACTGCTTTCTCAGCAGATGCTCCAAATGCTTGCGCACGGGTACGAGCGCCTTAGGAAGGCTTGGTTTCTCGTCCCGGGCATCGACGGCGAAGTTGATCACACCCACGCCAGCGTCCCCTAAGCGATCGGCAACATCCGGACGCAGTAAACGGGCGTTAGTACCTATGTAGATCCAAAATCCTTTTTTAGCCGCATAGTACACGACCTTGTGCGCGAACTGCGGACGCAGGAGCGGTTCGCCGCCCATCAGCGCGAGCACCCGGCAGCCGTGATCGTACAACCAGTCGATCGACCGCCGTGCGACGTCTTCTGTCATCCCTTTGACTTTGTTGTTGAACGCCCAGCAGTACCAGCAATCGAGATTGCATTTGTATTCGACGAACAGATACGCCGTGATCGGATGAAATTCGCCGGGTAACACGCGTGAACGGACATAGGGAAACAACCAGCCGCGCATGGCGCGATACGCCTGCGGCCACGTCCAGTCACGCTTCTCGGGAGGGGCGAGGGGGCCTGCGTCTTTCAGTTTCTCGGGGTATTGCGGAAAAACCGGTTCAGGCAGAGTGAGACCTGTGGGTGGGGGCACCCGAACTGGACCGGTAGCTGAATTCATCAAGAGGTTGTGGATGTCTACGTCAATGCGGAACTTCGGGGCAGTGGTCATGCAGGTATTCCTCCACGCCGGTGTTTTGTGTAATTCTCGAACTATAACGTGTTAGTTACTTGGATTGAAGATGTCAAGGGTTGGTTTCACAAATTCATCAATATCGAGAGGGCTACAGGAACGATGGACCCTATGCAGTCCTCGGAGCAACCGACCTTCTAATCCGCGGCCATCCCTTGGGCCTCAGTTTCCACGACAGAGGGCAATGGTTCCGGGTCGCAGGTCCCGCCTCGTAGCTGAGCTTCCAAGGCAGCGAGTTGCGCTGCAATGTCCTGCTCGGCTTTCCGTTTGCGAATCACCTCTTCCCGATAGCGACGGAGGAAATAGTCGATAGTCTCTACGCGTATTCGGATTGATCCCGACGGCTTGTTCTCGTCCAGATCCTTGAAGCAGAAGTAGGGCGTACCCGACTGCTCGATGATGCCCTCAATTACTCCATAGATGGGTGCGTCATGTCCGCACTTGAAGCTGGAAATCTCCAGCGCGACGAGATTTGGGTGCCGCGCCGTAAACTTTGCCGCCCAGACCTTGTGGTTTGTGCTGCAGGAATAGGAGTTTTTCCAGGCATCCGTGATATCAAGAGGGCTGGTAACGACCCCGGCGCGAACTTCCTCACCAAAGAGGCGGTCCAGCAAATCATCATCGAGCGGGAGGGTGTTCTGCGAGAAGATCGGATAGCCGAGCTTCTGAAACTCATCGAGGATCTCGTGATTCAGTCCGGGATCGTGATGATAAGGCCGCCCAAGCATTACGATCCCGATGCGATCCTCACGCTCCAGTTGATCCAGAACCTGCCGGGCTCGCCGCCGAATCCCCGATTCATATTCTTTCAATGCCGCAAACCCTGACTCAACGGCGCGGTCATTTTCCTCCTGCGAGAGGCCGAGCAAAGGGTGTAACGCTTGCAACATCTGGTGAGCAAAGAGTTTCCGATCTGCAAAATTCAGCACAGGATCGATGTATTTCACATTGTGTTCGGCGAAAACATCGTTTTCTTTGGTGAACGCCGCTTTCACGGTCTCCGGCGTTGCGGTAACCGTCGGACAGGCATTCGCGCCGACGATCTTCACCAGGGGCGAATGCAGCACGTCATACATCGGGAAGAAGATGGCGTCGAGCGGCTTCTTGCGATGTTTCTCTTGAATCAGGTTATAAACGTGCGAGATTCCGATCTTCGCAGGGAAGCAGGGATCGATGGCGCCACGACTAGCCCCGGCCCGATACAGTTCGGAGCTCGTGTAGTCCGAGTAGATGATATTTTCGGGCTGAACACCGAGGCTCTCAAAGTATGCGTTGAACAGCGGCGCATAGGTGTAGATATTGAGTACGCGGGGGATGCCGATGCGAACCTTGGCGCGGTTCTCCATGAGCGCGCGACGTTCCCGGTCACCCTTTTTCCATCCAGCCCACCCGCGAGCCGGCAGCGGATCGGCCACGCTCTTCGCATTCGTCGGCCGAAAGACTTCTTTCGACGCATAGTCAACAAAATTCGGATGTTGCGCACGAATGGAGTCGAGCCCAGCTTTGATGTCCTTCATGTCGTTAACATCTTCAACCGTGCCTTTTTCGCATGTGGCGATAATCAAGCGTTGCTCGCCGTGCATCAGCGGCACCTTTGTGACCTTCTGGATGGGCACAAAACTGAGGTCGTTCTTCGGCTGCGTCCGGATGTCGATAAAGGTTCGCAGGCAGTCGTTCTTGCAGAAATGGCAACGAGTATCTTCGTTACGCGTCGTGCGGTACTCGATTTTGCGAACGGCATCGAGTCCAACAAACGTGGTTTGCTGGCCGTTGCGCCAGAGCCGTAGGGATTCCTGCGCCGCACCGATCGCTCCGGATTCTCCGCAATGTTCATGCACGATGATTTCCGGCTGCTTGCCCGTCGCCCTGAAACTGTTGCGGATGAAATCGACTTCCGCCTTTACGACCGCCAGGTTATTCTGCGTCCCGCCTTGCAGGACAAATCGTGATCCGAGCGCTGCGAGATTCGGGATGCTGGCGACATACAGGAAGACGTTTTTCGGGAGCACGGCGGCCAAGCCCGCAAGAATTTCTTCCGCGCGCCAGCCTTGCCGCTGGAAATTGACGATGTCCGACTGCATGAATACAGCGCAGCCGTAACCAAAAACGGGCATGGCCTGGGCGGAAAAGGCCAGATCGGCGTATTGGTTGACGCTCAGTCCAAACCCCTCGGCCGTAGATTGCAGGAAGTATCCATTGCCCGCCGAGCATTGCGTGTTCAGCTTGAAATCCTTCACCCGCCCGTTGTGCAGGATGATGATCTTGATATCCTGGCCACCGACATCCACGATCACATGCGGATCTTCATAGAATTTCAAGGCGGATTCCGTGTGCGCTACTGTTTCGACCAGTGCCACGTCGGCGTTGAGAACATCCTTCAAGATATCTTTGGCGTAGCCGGTGGTTGCGACTCCGAGCACTTCCAATTTCGCGTTCTGCTTTTCCACCTGCCCGCGGAGGTTCTCAAACATCTCGATCGTGTCTTGAATCGGATTGCCATTCGAAAGCTGATACGACTTGCACAGGATGTCCCCGTTCTCGTCGAGTAACACAGCTTTGGTTGACGTCGACCCGCCATCAATGCCGATGAAGCCGCCCACGGTGGTGCCACTCTGGAAGATCGCTGGAGTGAACTTCGGCCGTCGATAGGCTTCCTTAAAGAGTTCGAGGTCATCAGGTTTCTCAACCAATCCCTTTCCGCCCGATTTTGCCTTCTCTTCCTGACGCCCGAATTCAATGTAGTGGATAAGTTTGTCGTATCCGCAGTAGCACCCGATGCAGTCATCTTCGCTGCGGCCGAACTCGACTGCGCCCAAGGCTGCGAAGTACTGTGCGTTTTGCGGAACCTTGATCAGATCTTCAGGCTTGGCGCCATCGGGGATTTGAACTTTTCGTTCCTGCCACATGCGGGGGATGTTCGCCTGCCATGCCTCACGCATACCGCGGATAAAACTATTCGGACCTCCGAGCAGCAGCACATGCGGTCTCAGCGTGTGCCCACGGGTGAGAACGCTCAGATTCTGCAATACGATTGCTTCGAACAAAGAGGCCATTAGCTCGTCAGGAGGCGTACCCACCTTCTGCAAACCGTTGATGTCCGTCTCAGCGAATACACCGCACTTGCCCGCGACTTTGTGTAGCTTGATTCCGTGATATTTCTGCTCTGCCAGAAGTTCGGTAGGGATTTTCAGTTTCGCGTTGATCTTATCGATGACGGCGCCCGTGCCGCCGGCGCACTTGTCGTTCATGGACGGAATCTTCTTCTTCCGTCCGGTTTCGTCGTCATCTTTGAAAACGATGATCTTTGCATCTTGCCCGCCGAGTTCAATCACCGAATACACTTCGGGATGCAGTTTCTCGACTGCTAGTGATACTGCAGTCACTTCCTGCACAAACTTCGCGCCAATCTGCTCTGCGATTCCGGTCCCGCCTGATCCGGTCAGGAACATCCGCGTATTGTGACGATTGACACCTGTATCGGCCTCAATTCGCTTCAGAAACTCGAGCGTCTTTTCCGGCTGCTTGGTTTCGTGACGCTGATAATCCTGCCACAGCACCTTGTCGGTCGCCGTCTCAACAACCACAGCCTTTACCGTGGTCGATCCCACGTCCAGCCCAACCAGGAATTGAATCTGATGGTCACGTGCATGATGCTGATGCCGCACCTGCTGAATCGAAGGAGCCGGCGGATCAAGCGGGGCAATCTGGATCAGAGTGGGGCCTTTATGATCGTGCATGAACTCGTCCTCTCAGGAACCAAAATTCTGAACCGCCAAGAACGCAGATCAAACAACCTGGATTACTTCAGCGATTTCTGCGTTCTCGGCGGTGAAAATGATTAGTCGCCAGACATGGCCGGAGCCGCCTCTACGCTGACTCGCGAGCGTTTCCAGAACCGTGTGTCTTTATCGATGCGGTCGCTGACGTGCAGAACGAACTGTGCTGCCGTCCCTGCAACGCCTTCACGATGCGGCACGTGATAGAACGGACGTTTCAGTTCCGGATGCTCATCGATGTACTCGCGAATTTGAGCCATAGTTTTGCCCGTCGACTTCAGGCACTGCTCGAACTCAGACTTGGCTTTCACCTTGGCCTCACCGAGCGCCATCTGAACTCTGCTGTGCGCGTTGACCTCGCCCTCGCCGGAAGTCTCGATCGGGAGGAAGATCATGTCTTTGAACTTGTTGATCACGGCCGACTGGACGCCATCCGATTGCGATGACGGCATGCACCCGAACGGCTTCAATGCGAGTACCATGTGGCAAAGTTTGTGCACCGTGTAGTAGACGTTCTTTCCCACTTCCAGGTGTCCTTCGCCGCCGCGCGCGAACTGGTTGTAGAAAGGATTCGCCAACTGCGCCAATTCCTTCTGTGGCGCGAGATGGTGCGTGATACCGCCCATGTTCTTGGCAGTCCGGTGATAGAAAAAGTTCCACATCTTCTCGCCGGCTCCAATTCCCCACAGTTTCTTGCGCAGACCGATGTAGTTTGCAAACTGCTTCTTCACCTCATACCATTCCGGATTCCGGTGTGGACGATTGACCGGCCACTTTGCGATCGCATGTGCCTTCGCCTGATACATCAGATAGGCAACCCACGTCGCGATCGGCTCAACCAGCACCTGCGCACCTTCGCGTTCGAGGAAGTCGAACATATGGAAGTTTCCGTCGCCCTCGGTGAGCTGTGCCCAGAACTCGCCGGTAATCTTTACGAGCGGCTTTACGCGAGTGCGGTCCACCTCAATGCAATCCATCCTGGCGCGCGCATTGGCGAGTGCATTCAGGTAGTCCTTGCCCCACATGTGTTCATGCCACTTGCCGAATACATTGAAGGTGTTGCGAAGAATTTTATTGTTCTTAAATTTCGGCTTCGCCCACTCGGGCGCACTCTTCTCGATTTCGAATGACTTACGATTCTTCAGGTCCTCGCAGAGTCCATCGACCATCTCGCGGAAAACACGATCGGTCTCACCTCTGTTGGCTTCGTAGGGACGAATCTGGTAGATCAGGTCGTTGATGACGTCACCCAGATGCATGGCGTTCAACATCCCGAAGCCGAAGTCGATGGAGAACTTCAGACCTGGCTCTCCGGACGCAGCCTTGATGCCGTCACTATCCTTGAAAAGCAGGACTCGGAAACCGTCAAAGCCGGCATTTTTCAGCGCGAAGCGATACTCAGCCTCATACATGCCGAAGCGGCATGGGCCGCAAGATCCAGCGGTAAAGAAGACGTAATTGTCCAATATCTGCTGGCGCGACACGCCTTCCTTTTCCAGGAATTGCAGATACTGGACCAGATTGCCGACCGTGAAATAGGTCGGATTGCACTGTCCGTTATTTCCAAATTCCTTGCCGATCTGGAATGCAGGTACGTCTGGGACGGGAAGCTTTTCGCACCGGTAGCCGCAGCCCTGAAACACGGAGCGTATCAAGTCCTCATGTTTCCATGTGAAGCCGCCGAACAAGATGGTGGTGTGCGGCCTTTGGTCCGCCGTAAAAGCCCGCTCCACCGGACGATGAAAGTGGTTCGGCTGGTCAAGACCGGCAATCTTGCGCAACCTCGCTCGCTCTGCTTCGAGCCGTTGCTTGATCTCTGCTTCGTTTTCAATCTGGACGAAATTCGTTGCCATATCTTCCTCCGGCGGTGGGTGTCAAACGGGGAGAATACCCGGAAAGACTTGTGGAAGGTGTCGTGAAGAGCAGGGAATCAGTACGAGCGAACAAGGAGGGAGCGCAAGAACGAGTAATTCTCTTGCCGACTTCAGATCTGCCGCTGTACTGCATCCGAACTCCAAAGGATAAGCGGTGGGGCCCGAGTCCCGGGCGCAAGGTGTATTTATGCCCGGGGCAGAAACTTCGATTGAAAATCCGTTCTCGCTTAGAGACGGATCGCTAGGGAGGCGGTTGCCTCGGTTTTTCTCCCCAAGCAGCGGCGGCGAAAACTTCCGATAAACTTTCTTTTAGCAGAAAGCCAGCTTTTCGACAAGATTGGAATATCGGTGCAAGCGATGCAGTTTTTTTATAAGTCAACCGCTATTCGGGCGTAAGCCTTTTGCCGCTTAAGCGCCACTTCCCCCTGCTGTCCATTTTCATTGCGTGCAACTGCCGTGTTTAGGTTGTTTATTTCCCCTGTTATCGCGCCCAAATCATTTAGAATCTCAGCGATTTAAGGGGGCGTTTCGGGAAATAACGATTTTCCACGATCCTGCTCATTTGCAGAAGCGTAAGCCTCGACTGCAAAACTCTTCAATGTCAGACCTCGCGATCAAATCGAAGTCTCAATGTATGTGGGACCTGGTAAGCCTGGGTGAGGTCATGTTGCGCCTTGACCCAGGTGCCGAACGCATTTCCACAGCGCGCTGTTTTCGTGCATGGGAAGGCGGAGGCGAATACAACGTGGCCCGCGGCCTGCGGCGCTGCTTCGGTCTGGAAACCGCGGTTGTGACGGCGCTGGCCGACAATCCTATCGGTCGACTGGTCGAAGATTTCATGCTGCAGGGTGGTGTTTCTCAGAAGTATGTTCGTTGGGTTCCTTACGACGGCATCGGTCGAACTGTTCGCAATGGCTTGAATTTCACCGAACGCGGCTTTGGATTGCGTGCCGCGGTCGGTTGCTCCGATCGTGGACACACGGCAGTTTCTCAGCTGAAACCCGGGGACATCGACTGGCAGCAGATTTTCTCAAAGGACGGAACCCGATGGTTCCATACCGGAGGAATCTTCACTGCACTGTCTGAAACGACTCAGCAGGTCGCGGAAGAGGCGATGAAGGCGGCCAAACAGCACGGTGCTGTCGTGTCGTACGATTTGAACTACCGCTCCTCCCTCTGGAAGTCTATCGGCGGAAAACCAAAGGCGCGGGAAGTGAACCGTCGTCTGGCTCCTTATGTCGATGTCATGCTGGGCAACGAAGAAGACTTCACGGCGGCGCTCGGATTTTCTGTCTCCGGTCTGGACGAGCATCACTCCAACCTCGACTCCGCCGGCTTCAAGAAAATGATCGAAGCTGTGGTGCGGGAATATCCTTCGATGGCCGTGATTGCGACGACGCTTCGCCATGCCAAAACGGCGAGCCGAAATGATTGGGGAGCGCTGTGCTATCACAATGGCCGGTTCTACGAAGCACCAGTTCGCGAGGATCTCGAAATCTATGACCGCGTCGGCGGCGGCGATTCGTTTGCGTCCGGCCTGATTTATGCATTCCTCGCGGGCAAAGATCCGCAGTGGGCGGTGGAGTGCGGCGCGGCACACGGGGCGTTGGCGATGACGACTCCCGGTGACACCACCATGGCGACGCTGTCGGAAGTTTTGCAGGCGATGACATCCCGCACCGCCCGAATTGAACGCTAGAGGCGAGGTTCTATGGCGACGGAACTCAGTATTGAAGACGTAATTCGCAGGATCGGCGAAATCGGAATCGTTCCTGTAGTCAGAGCCTCATCCGTCGACGAAGCCAACCGTGCCGTCGAGGCCGTCTGCGCCGGCGGTATTCCCGTCGTAGAAATAACAATGACCGTCCCTAATGCCGTCTCTGTTATCCGCGAACTCGTGCAACGTCGGGCAGGTGACGTTCTCATTGGGGCGGGGACGGTGACCAATGCCGACCAGGCCGAATCGTGCCTCAGGGCGGGAGCACAGTTTCTGGTAAGTCCCGGTCTCGCCATTTCGGTCCTATCCGTCGCTCGAGCCAACGCCAAGCTCGCGATTCCCGGCGCCCTCACCCCGACCGAACTGATGAATGCCCAGGATCACGGTGCAAGGCTGGTGAAAATTTTCCCTTGCGGAAATGTCGGCGGACCCAAGTATCTGAAATCGCTGAAAGCGCCGTTCCCTCATGCCTCGTTGATTCCGACCGGTGGCGTCAACGCCGCGAACGCTGCTGAATTTGTTGCAGCGGGCGCATTCGCGCTTGGCGTCGGAGCGGACTTGGTCGATGTCATTGCACTGAGAGAAGGAAATTTGGAGAAAATCTCCGCCGCAGCCCGCGAGCTCGTGGATGCCGTCTCATCCGCCAGATCTTCGATCCGGAGCAGGAAAGCATCCTGATTGTCTATTGATTTACGCCGCTTGCCAGGACTCCGCCGTCAACCGGCAATATCGTGCCCGTTACGAAACTGGCCGCATCCGATGCCAGGAAAACCGCTGCTCCCACCAACTCTTCCAGTTCGCCGAATCGGTTCATCGGGGTCCGCATGATGACTTCTCTGCCCCGTCCCGTACCCACCAGAAGCTTCTCGCTGAGCGGCGTCCGAAAATATCCCGGAGCAATGGCGTTCACGCAAATCCCATGCTTGGCCCATTCCACCGCCAGCGACTTGGTCAGCGATGCGAGTCCGGATTTGCTCGCGCTATATGCAGCTACTTCGAAAAGTCCGAGGAATGATCCCATCGACGCAATGCTGATGATCCTTCCATACTTCCGCTCAATCATGTGCCGCCCAAACACCTGACAGGTGCGGAGCATTCCGGTCAGATTCGTATCCAGGATCCGAGTCCAATCTTCTTCGGGATAGTCAACAGTAGGGGCCCGCTTGGTGATGCCTGCCGCATTGACCAGGATGTCCACTTTGCCAAACGCCTGCAGACAGGCCTGCAGCAGTTTCTCTAACGATGCTCGATCCGCCACGTCGCACGTCACTCGAAGCGTCTTCCGGCCGAGTCCTTCAATCTCATCGGCGAGGGAGTTCACCAACTCCATCCGCCGTGCGCTCGACACCACGTCTGCACCACCTTCCGCCAGCCCGAGCGCAATTGTCCGTCCGATTCCCGAACTTCCTCCGACGACTACAGCGACCTTCCCAGCCAGATCCAGTTTCTTGTACATAACTCCTCTAGTGATCACAAAAGATCAACGCATTACCAGTTGAACATCGTTCCATCCAGTTTCCGGTTTACCGGCAAATACGCCCGTTCATACGGAAACTTCGCCGCTACTTTCTCGTCATAATCGACGCCCAACCCAACAGCATCTCCCGGATGCAAGTAACCGTTTGCGAACGAATATGCATGCGGAAAGACCTCGTCCGTCTCCTTCGTGTGCCGCATGTATTCCTGAATGCCGAAATTATTGATGGCAATATCAAAGTGCAGCGCCGCCGCCATTGCTACCGGAGAGAGGTCCGTTGCACCGTGGCTTCCCGTACGCACGTGATAGATCTCCGCCAGAGCGGCAATCTTCTTCAAATGCGTGAGCCCACCGCTGTGAACGACCGTCATGCGTAGGTAATCGATCAACTGCTCCGTGATCAGAATGTGCGCGTCCCACACTGTATTGAAGACTTCGCCGACGGCGAGTGGTGTCGTAGTGTGCTTGCGAACGATCCGGAACCCTTCCTGCAACTCGGCAGCAACCGCATCTTCCAACCAGAACAGATGGTACGGCTCCAGACTTTTCCCCAATCGCGCCGCTTCAATTGGCGTCAATCGGTGATGAACATCGTGTAACAGATGCAAGTCGTCACCAAACTTCAGACGCAACGCCTCAAACAATTTCGGCACGTGAAGCAGATATTTTTCTGTGGACCATGAATTCTCCGGTGGCAGGCCCTTTTCCGCGGGCTCATAGAACAGTTTGTCTGCCGCCACTCCGTAAGTCGAAGGCAGTCCCGGAATTCCTGTCTGTGCCCGCACCGCGAGATAGCCCTTCTCCTTGTATTTTGCGACCTCATCGGCGGTCTCTTCGATGTCCCGTCCGTTTGCATGCCCATACACGAGAACTCCTGTGCGGCTCTTACCGCCCAGCAGGTTGTAGACCGGAGTGTTGAGTGCCTTCCCTTTGATATCCCATAGCGCCATATCAACGGCGGCAATCGCTGTCATCGTTACTGGGCCGCGCCGCCAATATGCGCCGCGATAAAGGTATTGCCACACATCCTCGGTCTGTGACGGATCTCGCCCTATCAAGCAGGGAATCAGGTGATCGGCAAGATATGAGGAAACAGCCAACTCCCGCCCATTCAAGGTTGCATCGCCGAGTCCATAGATTCCCTGATCCGTCCAGATCTTAAGCGTTACGAAGTTTCGCCCCGGACACGAAACGAACACTTTGGCATCCGTGATTTTCACGCGGTCTCCTCAGTACGACACACGAGTGTAACGAAACCTCAGATTCGACGCACCAGCCCCTGCTCTGTAGCTCTTGTATTGCGAATCAGAAATAGGACCAGAATCATCCCGATAAAGGGAACGATCCCAGCCAGGATCACGATGGGATCGAACGCGTGCGTACCCGCGCCTTGCCGGGCATCGGAAACATAGCCAATCAGTTTGAAAGCTACGATCGTGCCAAGTCCCGTGCCTGTGCCTCCCAAGCCGCTGACCGATGCCACGGAATCGCTCGCGAAAAGATCCGATGGCAGCGTGTTCGCCATGATCGTGAATCCCGCGTACGTGAAAGTCACAATTGCGAACAGAAATGCGATCACATACAGATTCGTGGTGAAGATTGTGAAGATCAGCAGCGTCATTCCGATGCCGCCGTAAATGATCGGTACTTTGCGCGCCCATCCCAGCGACACTCCCCGCCGCACCAGATATCCGGATAGCCACCCGGCAAAGAAGCTGCCTACATCGGCGGCAACAAACGGAATCCATACCGCAATCAATCCGCTCTTGAGTTCGATTCCTTTTGCGACAAGGTAAATCGGAAACCACTCGGTAATGAAGAAGAACACCGGATCCGTGAACGTCTTGGCAATGATCGTTCCCCAAGTCTGCGGCAGCTTCAGCAGATTGCTCCACGGAATCCGACCGCGGTGCTCGTGCGCTGGCTCCGAGTCCCGCTTGTCAGCCGCGATCATCTCGCGCTCGGAGGTGCTGATTCGATCGTGATTTTCTGGGGAGTAATACAGCCAGCGCCAGAAAATCAGCCACAGAAATCCCAACACGCCTGGGACGGCAAAGGCCGGACGCCAGCCCCACCGGAAGTAAATCCACAACACGATGAACGGCGCGATGGCACCACCGATGGATGACCCGCTGTCGAACAGCGCGGTGGCTAAGGCTCGCTCACGCTTCGGGAACCACTCCGCTACCGCCTTGGAGGCCGCCGGCCAGTTCGCCGACTCTCCCGCGCCGAGCAGAAAACGAAACGTCGCAAAGCTGTAAAATCCCCGGGCCAGCGATGTCGATATGGAAACGATCGAATACCAGATCACCGTCAGCGTCAGTCCGCGCCGCGTCCCGACGCGATCCATCAGTCTGCCGAATACACTCTGCCCAATCGAATACGCCACGCGAAACGCAATGGCGAGATTCGCGTAGTCCGTGTTCGTCCAGTGATATTCAATTTTGAGATAGGGAGCGAGCAGGGAGAGCGTCTGCCGGTCGATGTAATTGATGACCGTGGAAGCAAACAGCAAACCACCGATCCACCAGCGCAGCGACGAGATCGGCTTCTTTGCGTTCTCCATGTCTGGGATGGACTATGAATTGACCAAGTTGAACGAATTGACGTTTATCTAAGGTCCGACAGTCACGTAGCCTTGCTGAGTCAGGCTGCTCCTGAATGTGGGACCCAGCATCGACGCGGAGTCTTCGTCAAGGAACAAGGTTGTATTCGGATGCTCGCGCAAAATCGAAGCTGGAGCGGAAGGGCGAATTTCTCCCTCCAGGCACATGTTCACCGCATTCGCCTTGCGCTGATCGGGCACGACCGCAATAATCTCCCGGGCTTTTATAATCTGCCGCGGAGACATGGAAATCGCGCGTGTGGGTACTTTCGAAACATCAGCAAACCAGCCTTCCCCGACCTGCTGGCGCCGGCAGGCTTCATCCAAGTTCACGATGAGGTATGGATCTTCTGTTTCAAAATCCGCGGGGGGATCGTTAAATGCGATGTGCCCATTCTCTCCGATCCCGATAAATGCAATATCGATTGGCACCGATGTCAGCTGTCGCCCGACCCTCTGCACTGCCGCTGATACATCCGGAGCATCGCCCTCAATGAAGTGGAAAGTCTTGATTCCTACTTTATCGATAACGCGTTCCATCAGGATCTTTCGAAAGCTCGCCGGATGCGTTACGGGTATACCGACATACTCATCGAGGTGGAAGGCTTCTACTTTTGCCCAGTCGATCCCCTCCGTTGCTGTGAGCGCATCCAGAAATTGAAACTGCGAAGTGCCGGTTGCCAATATGAGGCGGCACCGATCTTGTTGCGAGATCGCTTTTCTGATCGTGGCCGCGGATTGTTCGGCTGCCGCCTTAGCCAGAACAGTCGAGTCCTTGAATAGTCGCACTAGCATTGACAATGATGGTTGTGAGTTCCGGCGAATTATACAAGCCCGATGCGGTTACCTTTTCGCGCAATGAAAGTCGAGAGAATCAGATTTCTGCCGGCTCCAGGTTCGGCGCCAGTATCTGCACAAACCCCAGCGCAACCAGATAAGCTGTCCCCGCCAGCACAAACACGGGAACGTAAGAACCCGTGCTCTGTAAGATGTAGCCCACCATCTTCGCGATGAGCATTCCGCCGATCGTTCCTGCCAACGTGCCGAATCCGACCACTGAACCTACCGCTGCTCGGGGGAACATGTCCGAGGCGAGCGTGTAGATATTCGCCGACCATCCCTGATGCGCTCCGGCCGCGAGCGCAATCAAACCAACCGCCACCCATGCGTTGCCAGTTCGAGCGGCTAGCACAATCGGCGTCACCGCCAAAGCGCACACCAGCATGGCTGTCTTGCGGCTAGCATTGAGAGCCCATCCC
>Ga0209168_10000895_pt1 | contig 25847 bp, 23 predicted proteins | sample Coa_R1_FD_187156 | JGI IMG/M metagenome (GOLD analysis project Ga0209168, IMG submission 187156) | Surface soil microbial communities from Centralia Pennsylvania, which are recovering from an underground coalmine fire - Coalmine... | ecosystem: Environmental > Terrestrial > Soil > Unclassified ...
GCCGGCAGAAAGGCTGGCTAACCTATGCTGCGGGGCTCGCTTGGAGCGCAAAAGTGTCAACACCTCGTCCACACTGGACACGCTAGTCGTCTGATGATTCTTAGGCAGAGCTGGGTGGTATGGTACATCCCCGCGCCAACCTCTGATCATGTCAGTCGGACGCTGGAACCGTCCGTGGTCGGCGTTCGTGACCTTGAGTAGGTGAGGTCGTGCGTTAGCGCAGGCCCTCGGCTGTCAGGTTTCTCACAAACTGCACGCCGACCTGCGATCCTTGACGATAGAAGACGGCAGGGCTGCCCAAAGGAGCCGCAGTTTCCACCCAACTGCCGTGCGGGCCTCCAAGCACAGCGTCGGTCCAGATGTTGACCCATCGCCCGGCGGGCAGATAGACGCGAACGCGGGTCTGGCCCGGATTCAGCACAGGAGCTACGATGAACTCCGACCCGAACATGAACTCCTGTGACAACGCATACGTCACCGGGTCGTCGGGATACTCGAGGAAGAGCGCGCGGACCACTGGATGACCGGTTCGCGCGGCCTCATCGATCACCGCCTTGCGATAAAAGGCGAGCGCGCGATAGATCTTGGTGGCACGTGCGAAGTGCCGCAGTACCGTTTGGTTCGAATCCACCTGAGCGCTGATCGACGGGTTGAGGCCCTCGTGGGTGCGCAGGACGCTTGTGAATGCGCTGAGCTCCACCCACCGCATCAGCAGCTCATCTGAGCGCGCTATTACCGGGATGGTGCGCCCAGCCAGTTTGATGGCGAATGCGTTGAAACCGCCGGTATCGCCGTGCAGGAGGCTGAAGCCGGAGACCCCGCCCGACAGCATACCCACCACCGCGGACTTGATGCCATCGTATGCATCCCACGTCTGGAGCTGGTCGCCCAACCAGAAGAGAGTCGCGTATCCGGGGCTCTGCGTGAAGCCGGAACGATTGAAGAAGACGAAATTGCTCTCGTGGCCGGTCCCGTCGATCGCCTCCCGGTTGACCTGCGACCAGACCTCAGGGAAGTGATTGTGCCACACAACGGGGTCAGCGCCGCCATGCAGCACGGCATCGAACGGGAGGGCTTCGCCGAAGTCCGCCATCCACCCGGACGCGTGGTCACGACCGATCATCTCGCGCGTAATGACCCCCTCGATCCATGCCCGGGCCGCCGGATTGCTGAGGTCGAGCAAACCTGCGTAGAAGGTCGTGTTCTTGATCAAATAGGGTGTGCCGTCGCGTCGCTTGACGAGGTAGCCGGACGCTGCCGCCTCCTTGAACAGCTCGTCGTGGCCGGGAGTGTTCGACAGGAACGGGTTGATGTACAGCAGCATCCTGGCGTGCTGGGCGCGCAGCGCGTCAACCAAGGTGTTCCACCGCGGATACAAGGTGGTGTCGAGCTTCCAATTCCACCAGAGTTGGCTGCCGACGGGAGTGACGTTCCGGCCCGGCCAGTCCTGGATCCAGAACGCCGCAACCGGGACGTCGGCGCGTGTGAGCTCTCGCAACAATGTCAAGGCGCGGTCGGTGCCGCCCTGCACGGAGATGATTGCTCCATCGTACACCCAGTCGGGCAGCGGACGCATCCGACCGGCATACGCCGTGTACTCCTTGATCAGATCGAGCGGCGTCCGACCGTACAACACGCGGCCGGTCATCGCATCGGCATAGAGGGTGATGACAATCCGGTCGGGCACCCGCAGGTCGAAGACACTGTACTCCTTGTTCTCCAGAAACAACGAACGGAGCTGGCTGCTGATGTAGTGCGGCGCGGGGGCCTCGGTGGCATACGGCGTGCCGCCTCCGCCGTGCTGCGTGAGATTCACTAACTGCGTGAAGACCGGGAGCCCGCGCCCGACGCCGTGTTCCTGCACCAGGATGGGCACTTCATGGCCTTTCTGGTCGAAGTACGTGAGCTGCTCCCCGAGTCCAAACACATGCTCATGCGACGGCGACGCATAGCGCAATCTCAGGCGATTGAGCGGCGTTGACGACGCCGCCCCGATCTGCACGTGAAATCGCAGCCCATTCGGCGTTGCCGGTGCGAAGCTCATCTGGTACGTTGTGTGGCACCCCGGCCCGGCGAGGGTGCCGTACACCACGAGCGTGCCGTTTCCCTCGGTGAGCGCGTCGACGGATTGCTGCGCGCAGTCCGCGAGGATCCGATCGTGAATGCTGAAGGACCCTTCGGGCGCCCCGAACTCCCGTACGTCGACCTGCGCCTGGGCCGCGGCGAGGAACGCGACCCCGGGAACGCTCTCCCACAGGGCACGGCTCGGCTCAGCCGCGTGCGTGATGCGCAGGAAGGACTTGCGTGTGCTCGGCGTCACGACGGTGACGAGGAAGTTCCCGACGCGGTGCGTTCCGGTGATGTGAAACGCGATCGGTGGGTTGTCCGGCCTCCGCAGCGGCGTCAGGACTTGCACGATAACGAGTCCGCGCACGATGAGCCCCGCCGCTACAATCAAAGCGGTAAACGCCGCTACCCGTCTCCATCGGATGCGCGTCTTCGACGCGGTGTACGACGCGAACACGCCGAGGCAAAGCCCACTGAGCAGGAACGCAATCGCGCCGCCAGCCGGAGCCATCCCGTATTCTCCTTGATTGGAGTCACACGACTGTGGCCTCGCCGTCCTCCGAACCCAGACGACGACCCGAAATTCGCGTCAGATCGACGATCGATGAGGCTGTCGACGCCCACCGACTGAATTTCTACGGGCGAGCGCCCCTTCCTATGGTGTCCCGGCGTCTGCTCGATCCGGTCACGGCCTGTGGCCGCCCAGAGGTTGCATCCAGCGCGGAGTACGAGCAAGGCCACCACGTGACCTCCTCGAAGGGCGTTGCTCTTGACCTCAGCCAGCACGTGTGGAGCCTCGCGAAGAAGCACGATCATATCCATAGCGAGTGCCAGCACCTAGCGGGTTTCTTCCACGGCCTTCTCGATACTGTGAAACTCGCGAAACATCCCCGCACGCCGCCAGAAACCATTGCCTGGATTCTTGCCTTTATATACCTTGACACGCATATGCTCTGTGGAGTATACGTATTCGAAATCATTGCGGAGCCGAACCGCCGCGCGATATTGAGCCTCCTGGTCTCGTCACAACGGTCGGTTGGAGAGATCGAGCGTCAACTTCATATGCCGCAGCCGACCGTGTCAAAACACGTGCGAGTGCTGCGAGAGGCCGGCTTCGTAGAATCTACGGTGGACGCACAGCGCCGTCTCTACCGACTGAAACCGAGGCGGCCGCACATGAGGAGAGTGTTTTCTCCGGCGCGCTTATCGCCCTGCGCCTTGTCAATCGTGGACGCTACGAGATACGAGCCAACACGCGGTCCCGGAATCGAATCGACGGGTGTACCACGTCTTCGTCCGTGAACGGCCGGAACCACTCACCGAACTCGAGTCGTGGGTCGACCACGCCCGAAAGCGCGAACAGCGTCTTGACCCCGAGGTCGTCATACGCGAGGTCCCACAGCGGCCCGAAGTCGGCCTCGCGTCCGCGGTCCTCGACGGTTGCCTGGGCGAAGTCGAGCAGCGCGTGAAAGGCCAGCTGCTCCCCCACGCACGCCGGCCGGAACGCGCCCCCGTCCCACAGCTTGGCGCTCACGGCGGGAAGACAGGTCAGGAACTGGCGGGATCTCTCCGACTAAGGCGGCTAGCAGGCCGCGCGCCCTAACAACATCTGTGTCCATCGTCTGCCGCAGCTCGCGCAGGTAGCGGTCCACGACGGCTGGTAGCGCGGTGATGTTGGACGGGGTCACGAGTGTGGCGCACTCGAGCGCGGCGACCCGTCGTTCCGTCTCCTCGAGCATCTCGCGGTTGACATTCGTTGCTAGCCCACGCCGGATGGCGACGCGGATGTTCTCAAACTCGACCTGCGCCCGTGCGAGCTCCGCGTCAACTTGTTGAATCACTGAGCGTGTTCCTGGACTCGCGTAGGCGCAGACGCTCCGCCGTCTCTGCCCGCGGCGCCGCGGTCAGGCCCGAACGCGTCGGCCAAAGGCGACACGGATGAACGTCACCAGGATTCGCGTGGCTGCCAACACCGTCCCGCGGACCGTCCCCGACACCTTCGAGGTTCCGCCGACGCGTCGGCGATGCGCGACCGGCACTTCGAGAATCCTGAGGCCGGCGCCGGCCGCCCGCATTTGCATTTCGAGGTTCCACCCGTAGGTCTCCTCGCGCATGGCGAGCCGGTCGAGGGCCTCTCGACGGATGGCACGAAACGGGCACATGTCTGTGTATGCCACCCCGTACAGCCGCCGCAGGAGCCAGCCGGTGGTGCGACCGGCGAGCACCTGCGACAGGCTCATGCTGCCGCGCTCGCGCGGGCCGCGGATGCGCGAACCAACGACGAAATCGTATCCGCCCGCGGCGATCGGCCGGATCAACCGGTCCATCATCTCGGGGCGGTCGCTTCCGTCCCCGTCCAGGAACACGATGATCTCGCACGCCGGGTCGACGGCGCGCACGCCGGCCCGACACGCCCGCCCGTACCCTTGACGGGGCTCCCGCACAACGCGCGCGCCGGCGCGGTACGCCTGGTCTGCTGTGGCGTCCTCGCTGCCGTTGTCGACCACGATTACTTCGCCCGCGAGCTCCCGCGGGATTGCGGCGACGACCGTCGCGATCGCGGCTTCTTCGTTCAACGCCGGGATGATCACCGACACCCAGGCATCCCGGCTCCGGGAGGCACCGCAGGACGTCATGGCGGGCTACCCCGTCCGCGACGCGCCCTGGGGCTACGGCGCCACACGCTGCACGATCCCTCGCGCGCGCAAGACGGACTCGGCGGTGGCAAAGTAGTCGCGCACGTCCGAACGCGCCCGAATCCAGTCGAGGTAGCGACCGAGGCCTGAGGCCAGATCCGTCGTTGGCGCGTATCCTGCCGCGCGCGCCCTGGAGATATCGGAGATGAGATGACGGATCTCCCCCGGACGAAACTCACCCCGCAGGACCGGATCCAGCCGGATCCCCAGCGCGTCTGAGATCGCGCGGCACAGATCGCCGATGCGAATCGCCGCGCCGCTCCCCACGTTCACCGGCAGGCCATCCCACGCACTGGACGTGGCCGCGAGCAGGTTCGCCTCGGCGATGTCCTCGACGAAGCAGAAGTCCCGGGTCTGCGCCCCGTCCTCGTACAGCACCGGCGGTTGGCGCGTCAGCAAGCGCGTGCAGAAGATGGCGATGACCCCCGTGTACGGGTTGAAGATCGATTGGCGAGGGCCGTAGGTGCACGAGTATCGCAGGGCCACCGCGGGGATGCCCGTCTGTTGTGCCCAGGTCAGGACCAACCGTTCCTGCGCGACTTTGCTGATCGCGTACGCGGTCTCCCCGCTCAGCGGAGCGTCCTCCGGCGTCGGTACGGACACCGTCGGCCCGTCGCAGCGCGGGCAGTGCACCTCGAAATCGCCGCGACGGAGCTGTGCAAGGGGTCTCACCGATGGGAAGACCATGCCGTGCTGCGGGCAGATCGCGGCGCCTTCGGCGTACACGACCTGCGAGGACGCGACGATCACCTTCTTCACCGGGAGCGACAGGTCGCGGACCAGTTCCAATAACTGGGCCGTGCCGGAGGCGTTGACGTCGATGTACTTGGCCATCTCCGGCATGAATCCCCCATAGGCGGCCTCATGGAACACGACATCAACGTCCTGAAGCGCCGCGGTGATCGCGGCGCGGTCTCGCACATCCGCGTGGACGAACTCCGCGGCGGCCGCCACCCACGCGGGTTTCCCGTTCGGGTGCGTCTGCGGTTCCAGGTTGTCAAGGATGCGAACAGCCCACCCGTCGCGCAGCAGACGGTCCGCGATGTGCGATCCGATGAGCCCCGCACCCCCCGTCACGAGCGCTCGCCGATCGTGCCGCGGGCCGTTCATTCACATCCCCCCTTGGGCCGTGCCCCGCCCGTCAGCGCGTGCCCCGCGATGCCGGACGCGCCGGACCGCCGGCCAGAGGTACGGCGCCAGCGCGAGGAGGGCAAACGGGACGTACAGCGCGATATTGAACGCCAGCATCTCGTCGTCGATGCCAAGGAACGGTCGATACCACAGGGCGGAGAACAGAAACGTCGCCGCGCCGGTCAGATACAATAGCGGGAGCGTGGGCGCGAGGACCACGAACAGCGCGAGCCACCCGAAATACCAGAGATAGTGCGTTGAGATGAGCACCATGAACGCCGTGGCCAGCATCGCGGCGTACCGGATGTCGCCGGCGGGGGTGCGGTCCGGCTCGCCCAGCGCCCGAAACGCGATGAGGAGAAGCACCGCAAGCGCGACGGCGACGTAGACCAGGGTGGGCACGTTGGCGCCGGCGAGCCGCACGACATGGAGTAGGAAGAACCGGTCGCCGCTGAGCAGCCCTTCCTCGCGCGCATAGCCGGGCACGAAGCCCACGAGCCCGCCACCCGCGCCGAGGTACGGCACGTAGCCCGCGATCATCGTCGCCGCTGCGGCGGCAGGCATCCTCCAATTCCCGCGGCGGTACAGCGCCGGGAACAGGAACGCCGGATACCACTTCACGAGGATTGCGCACCCCAGCGCGACCCCCGTGAGGACGTCCCAACGGCGGACGTGGGCCAGCAGCGCCACGGCGACAAACGCGATCGCGGCCGCGTCGACATGCCCCCCACCAGCGTACTGCCAGATCACGAGCGGGTTCCACGCGTACAGTAGCACGCGGTCACGGGGCAGGCCGAGGCGGCCGAGCGTGAGCGCGAGCATCCACACGGCGATGCCTTCAAACGCCACCACGCCGGCTTTCATCGCCGTCACGGTTTCGCTCACGCGGGTCACGGTGAGAAAGATCATCTCCGCGACCGGCGGGTAGATGGTGGGCGCGTAATTTCGGCGGTTGATGTGCGGATAGATCGCGGCGTCGCGAAGGCCCGCCAATGCCGGGTCGGCGGGGATGTACCGGTAGGGGTTGACGCCAGCGGCCTGCACGCGGCCGTCCCAGATGTAGCGGTACACGTCGTCCGAGAACTGAGGCGGGAGCAGCATGAGCGGCAGCCGGCACAGTATCCCGACAAGCACGATCAGTCCGAGGGTCTTGCGGCTGCCCCATCCGCGCAGCACGACCCAGGCCGCACACACGAAGAGCACGGTCTGCACGAGCGCCAGATCCCGGAGCGCGAAGATGTCCCGAATCGGCGCCCACACGGGGTAGAAATAGGAAGCCGCCGTCAGCACGCCGAGCGCTGGCAGCGCGGCCGCGGCGGTTGGCCCACGCGTGTTGTGCGGGCGCGGCGCCGCCTCCGCCGTCACGAAGACCGCTGACCGCCGGTTGCGCGCTGCGGCCAGATACGCTCTGGTCCGAGCCGCATCAGTTGCGCGAGATATCGCCGACTGTGCGCGGCGCGATACGCAGATGGCGCGGCGATCGACTGGCCGTCGCCAAAGAGTTCCTCGCACAGGCGGCACAGACTCGCGCCGTCGTCCACATCGTACCAGCGAGGCAAGAGCTCGACGTCCAGTTCTACTTCCCGCGCCCGTTCGATCGTTTCCGCAAGCACGCGGTCCGTGCTCCACGCAATGCCCTGGAACAACCGAGCGTGGAGCGCCGTGAGGCCGATCAGGTAGTATCCGCCGTCGTCGGCCGGTCCAAGCACTACGCGCTCGCCCGGTCGCGCAAGTGCCGCCGCCGCGTCCGCCAGGACCGCGGGTGGCAGCGTGGGGCTGTCGGAACCGATCAGGCACACGGACGCGTACCCCGCCGCGAGCACGTCGGCGACGGCGCTGGAAAGACGCTCTCCAAAGCCGTCGCCCCGCTGGAGGACGAGCGTGAAATCGGGCGGGAACAGCTCACCGAACAGCGGTTTCGCACGCTCCGGCGTGTAGACCGCAACGCCCGCGCACGGTGCCGTGTCGCTCACCGCCATGATGCTCTCGGCGGTATCCTTGAGAAAGCAGGCGTGGAGCGCGGCCGCTTCATCGAACGTGAGCGGTGGTACGAGCCGCGTCTTGACCCCGCGTGGACTCGGCGCCTTCGCGAACACGGCGAGGGCGCACGTGCGCGCCGCACGGGCTCCAGGCTCATCCACCGGGCCGTACCGCTCTGCCGCGCGGTTCATTGGACGCGCGCCACCACGCGGTGATGGCCGGTCGCGCCTTCCGGCGCCGAGCGCCGCACCCGACGAGCCTGCACGGCACAGGTCCCGTCGACCGCGCGCCCGGCCGGTCGATACTCGCCCGCCTGGCGCAGAGTCCAGGTCAACACCCACATCACCCAGGCGAGCCGTGATCCCCCATCGATCAACTCGGGCAGTGTCGCAACACCCCAGAGAATGCGCGTACCGAGCGTCGCGACCGTCATGAGCAGCGCGGTGAACAGGAGGCCGCCCAGTGCGGCATTCAGTTCACGCATCACGCGACCCCCGGGTGTTCTGGCTCCGAACTATCCGAGTGCGTCCTCCCGGGAACATCCGTTCTCTCACTCTGCACGTCCAGTCCTGAAGTGTAACTGAGCATTGTGATGATTCGATAACGATGGAATAGCGTTCCCTCCACTTGAAAGCGGACCTGCCCGCGAGCAGGGTCTCGCGAACGTGCTGGTGCACGCGCGGCGTCCTCCCTGCGGGGGGGTCTACACTCATGGTTCTTCCGGGACCTACCGCCCCGTGAAGCGCACGTAATATGGAGTGCCGCCGACTCGCCGCCAACCGGCGGGCACGCGCCCGGGAGGCACGTCCTCGGTAACGATGGCCCGGGCTCCCGTCGACGTCAGTGCGTTCAACGCCCGTTCCCGGCCGCCCACCGGCGCGGCCCAAAACGCCTCCACCGACTCGTCAGGCACCTCGGCCACTATCATGACGCGCGCCAGGCGCGCCCAATATTCCGGAAATGCCGTACCGATCACCGCCACCCGATCGCCCGCGCGAACCCCCATCGCCTGCAGCCCGACGGCCACCCGCCACGATACCTCGGTCGCCGGGTCGTCTGCGACGCTCTTGACACCATCGAGGAGAAGCCCGCCGAACATGATGAGCATGACTGTCACGAACGCCGCGACGGTGGCGCGCACGCCGCGGCGGGTCTGCTCGGTCGTCGGGAGCCGGACGGCAGAGAGGAGCCCGGTCCAAAGCAACACGCCGAACGCGGCGATGAAGCGTGGTTCGACGTACACTGCGGTGAGGCCGGCGAGCCCCAGGCCGGCCAGGAGCAACGCGCCCCAGGCGCCGATGAGTCCACGGACTGAGGCGGCGCCCGAACGCGATGCGATCGCCCACCCCCACAGACTCAGAATCAAGAGCGTCGTCGCGCTGTTGTTCACGAGGATGAACTGGGACAACTGTTTGAGATTGGTCGTGACATTCGCCACCAGCTGGCGCGGGGCGATACACGGCACAATTCCGTCGTACCAATACGCGGGCGCATACCATAGCGGGTACGTCGCGCGAACGGGAGTGCTGAACTCGTAAACCACAGGGTCCTGCACGGGTTCCCGAACTGGATGCGTCGGGGTGCCGCAACCGGGGGGGCCACCCCGCCAATGCACGTACGGAACGCCGTTGACATGGAAGGCGTAGTTGAGCACCGCGCTGTCCCCGACCGTAACATGGCCCTCCTGCGCCGAGAGCGCCACAACCAGCGGTGCGCTGATCGCGACGAACAGCACGATGCCCAACGACGCCGATCGCCGGGCGCCGTGAGCGCCCGACACCGCCCAGGCTGCACCAAGAAGCGCTACCGCGAGAGGAAAGAGCAGCCCCCGGGCCAGGTACCCAATCGCCAGCACGATCCCGAGCGCCGGCAGGCGGCGGGTGCCGGCGTCCGAGCGGCGGCGGCGCACGAGCAGTCCGGCCGCAAGATACATGAAGGCCGCGCCCAGCACGTCCGGGGCAACCACCGCGAGGCCGGTGCCGGACAACGTCGCCCACGTGAAGAGCGGGTAGGCAACGGCACACAAGGCCCACGCGGGCAACGGCTCTGGACTACGGTCCGCTTCCCACCGCGCCTCATCGTCGCGACGCACGATCAGCATTCGCACAAGGAAATCGAAGCACAGCAACGCACCCGTATAGATGAGGAAGTTCACGGCATGAACTGTCGGAAACTCCGAGCGCGGTCCCGATCCCGTCACGCGCAGTGCGGCGCCAATCAGCGTGCCGTAGAGCGGACTCCACAATCCGTTGACCGCCGCGTGCCAGTCGCCGCGCCAGAACGCATCCCCCATGTCCAAGTACGAAATGCCGTCCGGGTTCATGGTGTTGCGGGATGCAACGGTGTCGATCAGCCCGAGGATGAGGGCGAGGGCGACAAACGACTGGCGGATCGTCCAGGGATAGGCACGTCGTATCGCGGCGACCGGCCGCGCGCGGGGGGCGGTGAGATACGCGTCCGCGCTGGGCCGGGTCGCCACCTGCATCTGGGTGACGCGTGGTAGCGTCACCGGCCCACGCCCTGCGTCATTGCGAACGACGATGCGATCATCGACGACAGACTGTGTCGCCGGTCGCGCGTGCGGCAATCGCATGCCACCCCAAGGCGTCGTGGATTCGATCGAAACATCTTAGCCTATCCTCCCCGGTTTGGACGTCGGCCAATCCCCGACCGGCGGCCGTTGGGAACGGGTCGCGCCCTCCGTCGCGTGTGACCACAGTGCATCCCGAGCATGTAAGAATACGACAACGGCCCTGCGAAACCGGTCATCAAGTTGTTCGAGATCCGGAGATGGCAGGCGCTCGCGGTAACACGGACCCGTCTGGCGCTCGGCCGGACTCAGCCCCTCGTCCAGGATCCGACGCAGCCCGAGCCAGTCCCTCTCGCTGAACTCCAATCGAGCTTTCCCAACGGCGCCTCCCGGCGGTCCCCGGAACGCCCGCGCGCTCACTTGATGTTGCTCAACATTCGATACGCCGCGGCGGGCCGGCGTCTCGGGGCTACTCCCGCCTCCTGCCCGGCGCACAGCCGCCGGCGATGAAGGCGCGGATCCCGACCGCAGCTGGGAGGTAGGGGTCTCAGGAAGAGCGAACACCCGGGTGGCACCTGCGGTTCCGGATCGGAATTCCTCTCTTTAACGATTCTTTACAGGTGCTGTGTAGACTGCGGCTTGGGACGGCCCGAAGTCAACGGGCCGCGGGTGTATCGTCCAGATGCATCCGGTGGCGACGTCGCTCTGTCCGCCCAATGAACACGAGGCGGCTCGCACACGCGGAACACGGCGGAGGGATCGCGCTTAGTGGACGAATTGGTCATCGTTGAACAAGATGAGGGAGTCTCTTCGGCGGCCGCGCGGGCCATGCCCTGGGCTATCGCGGTCTTTCTGACGATCAGCATCGCGGGGCTCTACTACGTCAAGTGGAGTCCCTACTTCCACAAGGCTTTGGCCGCGGCAGCCCAACACACCATTGGGGCGTCGATCATCACAGGGAAATCTGCGGCGCCCCCGGGGGCAGGCTGGCAGGCCGCGTGGTCGTTCGCGGTCGCCTATTTCAATGCGGTTTGGCAGGCGCTGATCGTCGGACTGCTGATCGGGTCTGGTGTACAGGTGTTGTTACCGCGCGCCTGGCTGGCGCGGGTCTTAGGTCAGAAGGGGTTCCTCAGCACGGTCATCGCCGGCGGGGCCTCCGTGCCTTCCATGATGTGTACCTGCTGTGCCGCCCCGGTGGCCGTCGGACTCGGGAAGAGTCGCGCATCGACGGGCGCGACCGTCGCGTACTGGCTCGGGAACCCAATCCTGAATCCCGCGACTATGGTGTTCACGGGCTTTGTCCTGGGGTGGCACTGGGTCGCCCTTCGCATCGTTGCCGGGATGACGCTCGTCCTCGGCGTGGCGTACCTGGCGGAACGGACGTCGGTAACTCGGAGGGTTGCCGCCAACCCCCCGGTGGGCCGCGCGATCGGCGACGTCGATGGTGGCGGATCGCTGATCGTCCGGTGGGCGCAAGCGCTCTGGCAGCTGTCCGTCGGGCTCATTCCTGAGTACATCATCATCGTCCTGGGGCTGGGGGCAATACGCGCGTGGATATTCCCGGCCTTGAACCCCGTGATCGGCCACAGTCTCCCCTTGATGCTCCTCCTCGCGGTCGTGGGAACCCTCTTCGTGGTTCCGACGGCGGGAGAAATCCCGATCGTCCAGACGTTGATGGCATTCGGGCTCGGAGCCGGCGGCGCCGCGGTCCTGTTGACGACGCTGCCGTCCCTGAGCTTCCCCTCGCTCCTCATGATGGGCAAGGTCGTGCCCGGGCGCGTCTTGGTGCTTGCGGCGGCCGCCGTGGCATGTATAGGTCTCCTCGCGGGGGGAGCCGCCCAACTTCTCGGTTTCTAGGAGTTGCGTTGATGCGCACAAACCCGTTCCTCGACGCCATCGGATTCCTGACCCAGGCCCGCTGGACCACCGGGGTCTTCTGGATTCTTCTTGTTATGAGCGTGCTCGCGGCGTGGGCCAATTGGCGGTGCGACCCGAGCCAGCGCTCGGCCGAGCGTTTCTGGGTCTGGGTCGCGCGCTTTTCCGTCGGTACAATGTGGTGGGTGCAATCGCTGTGGAAGCTCCCCCCGACGTACACCGACCGCCCGGACGGCTCCGGCGGGCTCCGCTTTTGGGTCGGAGAGATGGCGAAGTACGCTGCATTTACCGGCCACCGCGACTTTGTAAGGGACGTCGTCCAACCGCATTTCTACTTCTTCGCTCCGCAGGTGTATCTGTCCGAAGTGCTGATCGGCATCACGCTGATTCTCGGGGTGTTCAGCCGGCTTGGCGCGTTCCTCGGATTGTTGATGGCGATCAACCTCTGGTTGGGACTGTATCGCGATCCCTCCGAGTGGCTGTGGACCTATGTGTTTCTGATCGTGATCCAACTCCTGTTCTTCCTGTACCGTCCCGGGCGCAGCCTCGGGGTCGACGCAATGTTGTTGCGGCGCCTGGGTAAGGGACCGGCCGCCGGATGGGGCTATCTGGTCCGGTTGCTGTCATGAATACCGGATGTGACGCAGGGAGCGGCATCTATGTCGCCGCCGACGCGCGTTTTGACCGCGGTGCCGATCGCTATGCCGCTTATCTCGCGACATCCGCGGGGCGGCTTCGCTTAGAACTGGCGTTTGCGAACCTGCTGGACTTTCTCCCGCGGGCGGCCGCGGTTCAGCTGCGAGCGCTCGACCTGGGCGGCGGCACCGGGGAGATTGCGGTGCGGCTGGCCCGCCGCGGCGTTCACGTCACCCTGTTGGATCGTTCACCCAAGATGCTCGAGATCGCGGATCGCGCGGCCCGTCAGGCGGGAGTATCCGACGACATCGTGATGACGCTGGGGGACGTGGCTGCATCGTCATCACTCTTCCCCGAGGGTTCGTTCGACATCATCGTGTGTCATCATGTGCTCGAATACACACCGCATCCGGCCGAGGTGCTGAGTGCGGCCGCGCACGTGATGCGCCGGAATGCCACGGCGACACTCTCCGTGGTAGCGCGCAACCAGGCCGGCGCGGTCGTGAAGGCGGCGATACAATCAGGTGATCTTGCGACGGTAGAGCGCCTCCTCGCGGACGCGACCGGCGACGAGGCGCTCTTCGGCGGTCGGGTCCGACTGTTCACGCCCGCGGAGTTGCGCACGATGCTGAGGGAGGCGTCGTTCGAGCCCGTTGCCGAGCGCGGGATACGCGTTCTGTTCGACTATCTCGCCCCGCCGATCGTGTGCGAGGCGGGGGAGGGCCGGATCGTCGCTCTGGAACGCGCTTTGGGTGCGCGCGCCGAGTTTTCGGCGCTTGCTCGGTACACGCAGGTGCTGGCACGGCGCCGTCCCACCCCGCGCGCGCTCCCAGAAGGAGGCCAGTGATGACTCACGTGCGCGCTTCGGTCTCACCATCGTTCGGGCGTCAGGCGACGCCGACCGATGGGGTGGCGCTGGGGCTCGGGCTGACGAACGAGTGCGACCTTGCGTGCGCGTTCTGCTATCGGGACCCCGCGCGGGTCGACAGGCTCACGGCGGAGCAGGTCAAAGAGGTGATGGAGTGCCTGCCGGTGCGGTCGGTGAACCTGGGCACGGGCGAGAACGGTCTGCATCCGGACTTCCACGCCATCCTTGCCTATTTGCGGGCTCAGCCGGTCAAGCTTACGATCACATCGAACGGGTACAGCGCGGCGGTGCTCTCGGACGACGAACTGCGGGCCTTCCACGACGTCGAATTCTCGCTCGATTACCCGACCGAAGCAGAGCAGGACGCTCAGCGGGGGCCCGGCAACTGGTCGTTGATCCACCAGCAAGCGGCGCGCTGCGCCGGATTGGGCGTGCCGGTCACGATCGTGGCGGTCATGATGAAATCGAACTCCCTGCGCCTCGCGGACGTTGCGCGCGTGGCCAAGAAGTTCGATGCCCCCCTCCGGGTGAACGTGTACCAGGCCGTGCGGTCCGACGTCTATGCGCTCACGTATCAAGAGTACTGGGACGGGTTTCGCGCCCTCTTCGCCCAGACGGATGTTATTGCGATCGGCGAGCCGCTGGTGCGGGCCATGGCCGGCCTGCCGCCGCTCGCCGGCGGATGCGGGGTGGCCACCGTGCGCGTCACGCCGCGCGGTACCACCCAGCCGTGCGTGTATTGGCCGGGCCCCGGCGAGCCATTGGCCGATTTGCTACCCGTCGGCGTTGGGATTGTGCACACGCGCCCGTTCGAACAGGCGCGCGCGTTGCCCAAGGCGTGTGAATCCTGCGAATTTCGCGAGGCCTGCCATGGGGGATGCGCCGGGCGAAGGCGGCTGCAGGGCGCCTTACTCGAGCCGGATATGTACTGTCCGATCGTTCGGGGGGAACGCGTCGAGCTGGCGGCGCGGACTGCGGAGGCCCGCGATCTCCCGAAACTCAGTAGTTCCTGCACGACCGTCGTCGTCGCCCGGGAGCGTGCGGTCTAGCGGGCACACGAGTGCGGTGATGCCGCGGGCAAGTGCCGCCGCGGGAAAGACCCGGAGGGGGGATCGGTCATGCGCGTCGGTCGCTGGCACGTCACGCTTTGCGCTGTGGCCGTTCTTGTCGCGGCTCCGGCGATCGGCGCGGCCCCGGTCGCCCAAGGACCGCGTTCGCCGGCCACGGTCACCGTGGCCGCGTTTCCGATCTCCGCGACGGCCGGTGACTACGATCTTTACGACTTCGTGGTGGATTTTCCACCCGGCAGCGCGACCCCGCGTCACGTGCACGGCGGCCCGGTGGTCGTGACGGTCGTCGCCGGTCAGCTCGTGCTGCAACGCGCGGGGAGCGAGCGCGTCATCAAGACCGGCGAGAGTTTCCTCGAGATGCCGGGGGATGTGCACGCCCTCGTCAACCGGAGCACAACCTCCGCCCGCATCTCGGCTGCCGAGTTGATTCCGAAAGGCGCTGAGGAAACTACCGTCGTCAAGTGAATCGAGCAGCGCCGATGAGGACGGCGGCGACCAGCTGCGACACGGGCGTGGGGTACAGCCCAAGGACAATCGGGGTCGTTAACGCAATGGTCAGCATCAGGGACGGCGTGTTTCTCGTACGCGAGTTGTCTGGCCCTTGTCAAGGCTGGCACAAAGATCAACCTCGTGGCAGCCAGTGGCTACCTGGATTACAATAAGTTCCACAAGGTGTTCCGGCCCCTTTAGGGTGTTCCGGGTCGACCCGAACGGTCAAGAACACCGGGTGTATCTCATGACCGCCGAGCAGCTGGCGGCGGCGACACCGTAGACATTGCGTGCGGACTCGCAGTGGCCACGGTAATGCGGGGCCGTGAGGTCCCGATCCCTCCATCTGTGTCGCCCGACGCGCGGGCGGACGTGAAATCCTGCTCGGCCCCGCGGCGTTAGGAGACGTTCAGTTCTACCAGGTCCCACGCGTACTAGGTGTGCAGGGGGCGATGGTGCCCACAACGGGCTCCCGGCACCACGATTACCCCCATAGAGACTGGCCTTACTGAAGTTGCGTTCCGCAATGGGATCCTAGTCCTTTATCGGGCGCGCCTTGAAGGCTGGAAGCCGAGAAGTGGGGAACGCGACCGGGGCCGCGGCGTAATTCCCCGCGATGAAGAAATCATTGCTCCCGATTGTTGCTCTCGGTACCCTTCTCGGCCCTAGCCTCGCGCGTTGTATCCCCGTCCGCGTTGTCATCCTTTGAGTCCCGCGGGACCTTGGCGAGGTTATAGCTTGTGCTTCGGCCACCTCCGGGATTTCGAACTAGAATACCACGTTCGACGAGGGTGGCGATGTCGCGCAACGCAGTGTCGGGTGAAGATTTCGTCAGCTTGGCCCACTTCGACGTGGTGAGCGTGCCTTCGAAGCCATCCAGCAGACGGTTGAGCACAAGTCGCTGGCGGCTGTTGATTGAGAAATCTCCAATGGCATCCCCAAAACGGGCTTTGACCAACACCGCTTTGAGCGCCGCTTGCGCCCCATCTATGGCGCGACCTAGGCAACCCAAGAACCAACCCATCCACGGAGTGATATCCATGGTCCCTTTTTGCGTCCGCCCGAGGATGTCATAGTAAGATGACCGTTCATGGCGAATCTGTGCCGACATACTGTAGCAGCGTTGTGAAGTTCGTTCCGAACGCGCAAGCGCCATATCGCTGATAGCCCGAGCGATGCGACCATTGCCGTCGTCGAACGGATGAATTGTGACAAACCAGAGATGGGCGATCCCAGCTTTCACTACCCAATCGGTCTCGTTGTTTCGGTTGAACCAGTCCAGGAAGGCGCGCATCTCTCCGGCTAGTCTCCCAGCGGCCGGTGCCTCAAAATGGACACGGCAAGGTACGGGATCAGTTGGAGGTCCCCGTCGGGGCAACCGAAGGGGAGGTTGTCGCCTTCGCCCTCGCGCGGTCTGCGGTCCGGCGGCACGTACCGGAGGCTCCGAAGCGCACCGTGTATGTGCCTGGCCGTGTGCTGAATATCGTCGCCTAGGCGCGACAGAGCGGGACCAGCTACCACGACACGTCCATGCTAGTGCTGTGGAAGTTTACGGGGTCGGAGACTCCTGGCGGGGATCACCGCCGTTCAGGCGATTGTGCTGATCGCTGTGGGTGCCGGGTGGCTGTGCTGGTGTCAGCGGTCGTAGCGAGTAGACAGCACGGAGGCGGACACCATGGTACGCGCATTCGCGGGTGTGATTACACTCACATTACTCAACGCCGGCGTGGCGCTGGCACAGACGGTGCCGAGCTTGGACCCGGCGCACACGATCGTCCCGAGTTCGAGCATCGGTCCGGGTGCGTGCGGGATTTTGCTGCTCGTCTCGCGTGCCACGACGAACGTATGGAACGGTACGGTCTATCGGATCGACGTGTTCAAGCAGTCCGCGCTGTACCGCCGGGACAGCGCGAGAATCGGGGCCGGGGGTTCATGCCCCGACCCCGGTGTCTAAGCGGAGAAGGTGCCATCACCACCGTCCTCGCTATCGCCCCCGCCGAAACCTCCCTGGTCCAAAGCAGGCGGGCCGCCGACCGAAACCTCGCGTGGCCCAGGCGAGGTGTCCTGCGATGGCCCGGGACCATCAGGCGCGTCAGGCCGGTGCCACCCGCATTCACGTTTGGATCTGGCGGGCGGGTTCCAGGAATGCAAGAGGTCTTCCTGCACCGCGGGGCGCTCCTGAGGCTTAGACCAAAATCGTCTTGTCCTCGAAGCAGGAGCCCGGCTCCTCGTTAGCCGGGGATCTCGGCTTCGACGAGCTGCGCAAGAAGGGCGAGCGATTCTTGCCAGCCCAGATAGCAAACCTCTGCCGGAATCGTCTCAGGTATCCCTTCTTGTACTATGTCCACCTCGGTACCGCACGACACCTTTTTCAACGAGACTGTCGTCTGCATTTCTCCGGGGAGGTTCGGGTCATCGAATGTGTCAGTATGGCGAATTCGTTCATGCGGTACCAGTTCGAGGTACCTTCCCCCGAAGGCATGACTGCGACCCGTAGCAAAGTGCGTGAAGGACATCTTGTATGTACCACCGACTCTTGCATCCAGATGGTGAACCTTGCCCGTGAAGCCGTTCGGTGGAAGCCACTTGGCCATTGCTTCTGCGTCGAGGAACGCCCGATAGATCTTATCGGGCGTCGCACGGAGCACGCGGTGAAGCCTGACGGTAGACATGAACGCTCCTCCTTTTCCCTTGTCTACATGCCTCCATGTCTGGTCGAACGAGGACCCGTGAAATCGACATGCCGGCCGCCGTCACTCGAGGATTCTCATGCCGACCGCACCCGATCGGCAAGATCCCACCCATCTCGCTCCTTGAGGCGCTCATCGCTGTCGGCCGGCGAATGTCCGGGCCGTAGGCGGCCGTGACCCCCACTGTTTCCCCTCGCCGATCCGGTGCGAGAACTGCATTCTCAGACGTGAAACCGGCCCGTGATGGCGTCGGTCACGATCGAATCCCGTAGGTTCGCCGCGTGGCATCGAGGGCTCGGCGTGGCGCCGTGACACACGCCTCGCGCGCCTCGACTCTTTCGACGAACCGCGTCATCTCGCCCTGCAGTCCGAGAACGGTGGCAAGGACGTGCGTCTCGCTATCGGTCTGATGGTAGTTCACTGAGAGAGCGGATGCTCCCGAGGCCAGTCAAGAATCAGTCGGCGAACACGACGGGCTCCAGTGCCGAACCACGAAGGATCCACCCGTGCACCTCCGAAGCATTTGATCACGTTCAATCCTGCTCGCCTGGGAACGTCGTCGGAAAGGTGCAGGCGTGCACGTGTACACCACCTCGGTAGGAGGCATGGATGCCTGCGGCGCCGCATCGCGCGTTGGAGGTCTGTGACGCAAACTCAGGCCTTCCGCTCTTCATCGAGGGCGGAGGAGCTTGGCGGCAACACGATCAAGTTCTCTCGCGGCGAGTGGGCGCCCGAGATCGACGGCCGGATTCTGCTCAGCGCAACGGACGACGCGTTTCAACTCCGGATCGCTCTCGACGTTTTTGAACGGGGGGAGAGTGGATCTTGTGCCGGTCATGGACCCACCGGATCCCGCGAGAGCTCCTGTGAGCGGAGGGTGCTTTGGTCCGCGGTTCGCCCGCGCGCGGCAGGCGGGCACCGTGATGAGCAGGACGGCGTCATGCAGATCATCGATCTGAGAGCCACGGTCGTCAGGATTCCCCGCCCCGAATCGCTCTTCTCCGGCACGGCCGGGTTGCGGGGACAGGCGCGGCGCGCGGCCGACTCATCGTACCAGATCGTCGAGCCGTACCCGACCGTGTACTCCACCGCGGTGGAGGCGCTGCTCGTGGAGATCGAAACCGACGCGGGCGTGACCGGCGTCGGGGAAGGGCAGTTTCCCGTCGCCCCGGAGGCCGGCGCGGTGCTGGCGGAGTGTCTGATTCGGCCGTTGCTCCTCGGGACCGACCCCACGGATCGGGAGCGCCTCTACGCCATGCTCTACGGCGCGATGCGCTGCCGCGGCCACTTCACCGGCATGTACCTCGACGCGGTCGCGGCGGCCGACAACGCGCTCTGGGATCTCACCGGCAAGGTGCTCGGGGAACCCGTCTGGCGTCTGCTCGGCGGCCGCAAGCGAGGCCGCATTCCGGTCTACGTGTCGGGGCTCGCCGGAGCCTCGCGAGAGGACCGGGTGCGCGAGGCGCTGGATTTCCGCCGCCAGGGGTTTCGGGCGATGAAGATCTTCGGGGGCCACGGCGTCGATGAGGACGTGACCGAGGCGACCGCGCTGCGAGAGGCGCTGGGGCCCGATGTGGCCCTGTGCGTGGATGCGCAGTGGATGTACGACCCGCCCACTGCGATTCGGCTCGGACGCGAGCTCGAGCGGCTGGGCGTAGCGTTTTTCGAAACACCGGTGGCGCCAGAAGACCTAGCCGGCACGGCCGCGGTCGCCGAGGCGCTCACCGTGCCGGTCGCCGGCGGCGAGTGCGAGCGGACGCGCTACCAGTTCACCCCCTGGCTCGACGCCCGTGCCTTGGACATCGTCCAGGTGGACGTAGGCCGGTGCGGCACGACCGAATCTCGCAACATCGCGCGGCTCATAGACGAGCGCGGACGACCCCTCGCCCTTCACCTCGGCGTGGGTCTGTTCGGCTACATCGCCTCGTCGCTGCAGGTGGCCGCGTGGGCGCCCGGGCTCCATACGGTAGAGTATCAGCCGCAGATGGTCGCGCTCGCGTCAGGTCTCCTCGAGGAGCCATTTGTTACGGACGGGGGACAGTTCATCGTTCCCGAGGGCCCGGGGATCGGTGTTCGCGTGAACGCCGAGGCGCTCGAACCCTACGTGGTTCGGCCTCGAGGAGGCCGCTGGCGGGACGTGGCCGGATAACACCCGCGGTTCCGAGACGCGGGAGGGGAGGAGAGATCGGTGGCAGAGTCGGTGCGCGATCGCGCGGTTCGGGAATATCGTTACGAAGCACTCACGTGGCAGGAGATCAACGAGGCGGTCGCGCTCAAGAAGGTAGTGATCCTACCCGTCGGCGCCACGGAGCAGCACGGCCACCACCTTCCGCTCGACACGGACACCAGGGAAGCGGCGTCGATCAGCCTCGAGGCCGGTCGCCGCTCCCCCGCCGAGATCCTCGTGCTGCCGGCGGTGGCGTACGGCTACACGCACCACGTGATGGACTTCCCGGGCACCATCAACGTCGAGCCGGCCACTTTCGTGTGCCTGTTGGTGGACATCGGCCGCTCGGCCGCCTACCACGGGTTCAAGCGGATCGTCATCCTGAACGGCCACGGCTCCAACCAGCCGCTCGTGGAGACGGCCGCACGCCAGGTGACGTTGCAGACGGATGCCTCGTGCATGTCGCTGGGGTGGTGGCAGCTTGCGGGCAAGTACTGGAATTCGATCCGTACGTCCGGGCTCGGTGGGTCCGCGCACGCGTGCGAGATGGAGACGTCGCTGTACTGGCACATCGACCCGGACGGCGTGCGCACCGACCGAATTCGCGGCGACATCCCGAGTTACATGTCGCTGCCCGGTGCCGATCGGTGGCACTACCGGGACATCACGCTCGGATCCGGCCCGGCCGGCCTCATGGACTGGACATCGTCGTTCTCGGAGACCGGCTCGAACGGCCTGCCGCAGCACGCGACCCCCGAGAAGGGCCGCCTGCTCTTCGAGCACGTCATCGGGGAGCTGATCGAACTCGTACGATGGTTCCGCCTGCGGCCGGACCTGGAGCGCCGGGACCGGCATGCGGCGGCCCCCACGTTCGCGCTCCCCTTCGGGTTCTGAGGGCGCGGGGCGGGCGTCGCCGAAGATCGTCGCGTTGAGATCGTTGCCGACGAGGGCAAAATCCGGTGGCGATGATGGCGCCCCAGAAAAAGGTGCCGGCGAGCAGCCAGAAGGCTTGTGGTCGTGCCGGTCGAGGGCGATGGTCACGGCCGCGTGAATCGATCGGCACCATGAGCGCTGCTGATCAGCACGACGAGCATGAAGAGTTCGAGCACCGTGGCGAGGCGCATCGGTATGCGTCCCACGACGGGGACGGCGATCGGACCGGCGGGCACCGAGGTGAGGCCGAGCCCAGCGACACCTGTTCGGCGACCTCCAACGAGTCCTGCCGTGCGGGGCGCGCGCGACGCCAAGCCCAGCGATCGCCTCGTTCGACGGTACGGCGAGACGCGGCCGAGAGTCGGTCAAACGATTGAAGAACGCCGGACAACGAGAAGGTAATCCTTCTGCGACAGGGCGACGTGTTCGGGACGAGCATGGAGCGGAGCACGGGAATCCCGATGACGATCATTCCTCCTTGGGGAGCGCCTCGTGCAGCGCGACGATCCCAGTAACCGTCGTGACATCGAACGCTGGGACGTTCAATAACCGGCACAGCCACGCGGCGTGCTCGATCACGGGGTCAGGTGTAGAGGGTGGAGGCATGAGCATGGCGAGGGTCGCACCCTCGACGATCGCGTGGGGAACGGCGAGCAGGGGAAGTGGCGCGGGCAGGACACCACGGTAGTGAACCCGCGCCATCCGGTCCCAGGCGAGCTCCATCTGCTCAGCGCAGGAGATGAGCCGAATGGAACGGCCGTAAATGACACGCAGGAGCCGTACCCAATGCGACGGCGGAAGGTCCTCGGGGAGCGCCACGGTGATCGTGCCACCCTGCGCCAAGGCTTCTGCGGCGACGAGCTCGTCCAGCCCGGGAGCGGGGTGGGTCCATACGTCCCACCCCGCCAGGGCGGCGGCCCGAGCCGCCCTTAGACACACCGGCAGTACGCGCGTGAGCGCAGCCAGGGAGGTCGAGGCCGCCACCACCGCCAGGCGACGACGAAGCGGATCGCCGAAGGAGTCCGGCATGACGACCGGTTACGCGACCGGCACGAGCTCAGGAGCCCGAGCGGGTACCAGAGCGGGCACGAGCTCCATGCGGATAGGATCGGTTTGGCCGCGGACCTGCGTCGTATGCCGACAGCAGTGCACGGACACAATCTCAGTACCCCACTTTGGAGCCACTTCGGCCTCGTGCCCACACTTGGAGCAGCGGTAGGTCGCCATCAGTGATCCCCCGGCTGAGGCGTGTGCTCCGAATATTCCCGAGTTGCGCACGCGTCGGACCGGGATCGACGTGGAGGAGTGCATGGAGATCCTTTTGACCCGCCGGTCGTCCGAAAGGATCAGCTGAGACGCGTTCGGATAGGGCGAACAGGCGAGAGGCTACACAGATGTCCCGGCGGGAGAGTGCGCCCCGGTCGCGGGCGATGTTCTCTTGCACCACGGCCAATCCGGAGCGCGTTCCCGTTCACCCCAGAGGCGCGGCGTCCTCAGCAGGAGCGAGTTTCGTCCCCCCCGCGGTGGTCTCTAAGGGAGAAGGCGGCCCCCGCTCGGGGCACTCCGGAAATCCTCGCGGGCGCTATTCCCGCCGAGTGATCTGTCGTGGGGATGCCGCGCAAGCCCGGGCGAGGGCCCTCCGTTGGGAGGAGCCCCAGGGAACCACCGGGGCTGGTGGCGGCGGGATTCAATCGTCGCGGTCCCTCGAAGCGGCAGGAGTACTGGCAAGAAACGGAAATCCTCAGTTGTTAGGTTCTCCGAACCGGAGACGCGGAGGGGGTGCGTGGATGTCCAAAGTAGCGCGTGCGGGCGGTAGCGTGACTCTCGTGGTCACCGTGGCCGTCCTGGTCGCCGGACTGGTCGTGGTGCCTAGCTCGGTCACCAGCTGGGCAGCGGCACCGACGACGTTCATCTACGGGAAGTCGGGGGAAGCGGAAACGCTCGATAACCCGATCAGCAGCAACGGCGAGACGTACCTGGACACCGTGCAGATGTTCAACATGCTGGTCCGAATGAAGCCGGGCTCGACCGACATCGAGCCGGATTTGGCCACGAGCTGGTCGGTGTCGCCGGATGGCCTAACCTGGACCTTCAAGCTCAGGCACGGAGTCGTGTTCCAGGACGGCACGCCGTTCGACGCGGCGGCGGCCAAGTTCAACATCGATCGGTGGGCGGACCCCAAGAATCCTCTTCACGCCGTCAAGGCTGGAGACTATGAGTACTGGAACGACTTTATGGCCGATTCGTTTAAGGAGGCCCGAGTCGTCGACCAATACACGCTCGCGTGGGTCCTGAAGAAGCCGAACGCCCCGCTGGTCTACAATCTGTCCGTTCCTGCATTCGATTTCACGAGCCCGACCGCGCTCAAGCAGTACGGCACGGAGGGGATCGGCCAGCAGCACCCGGTCGGCACCGGCGCCTATAAGTTCGTGGAATGGGTGCACGACGATCACATGACGATGGACGCCAACCCCGCGTATTTCCGCAAGGGCCTGCCCAAGATGCAGCGCCTGGTGATGCGCGTGATCAAGGACAACGCCGCGCGGTTCCTCGCGCTGAAGGCCGGCGAGATCAACGCCATGGAGCTGCCCAATCCCGATGATGTGAAGATCGCGATGGCGGACCACAACCTAGCCGTGATCTACCGGCCGCCGTTCAACGCGGGCTGGGTGCGTTTTAACATGAACGACCCGCTGTGGAAGGACAAGCGGCTCCGCCAGGCGGTCGCGGTGGCGATCAACCGGAAGGCGATCGTCGACGGCCTCTACGGCGGGTTCGGGATCGTCGCCACGCAGCACATGCCGCCCGGGATGTGGGGGCGCGTCACCACGTCCGGGTACCCGTACGACCCTGCCATGGCCAAGCAACTCCTCGCGGAAGCAGGCTACCCAAACGGGTTCTCGTTCGAGTTCTGGTATATCCCGGTGTCACGGGCGTACTTCCCGAATGGCAAGGACATCGGGACGGCGATCGCAAGCGACCTCGGTCGGGTCGGCATCCGAGCCCACCTCATGACCGAGGACTGGGCAAGCTATATCAAGGACCGCAGCACGAACAAGTTCCAGGCGTTCATGATCGGCTGGAGCGGTGACGACGGCGATCCCGACGACTGGCTGGGGTTCTTCTTCCCCAAGTATGTTCCGACCAACGCGTATCTGTCCTACAACAACCCGGCCGTGTTTGATGAGATCGACAAGGCCAAGGTCGTTTCGAGCCAGGCAGGGCGGGCGCAACTCTACGAGCAGGCCGAGACGCAGATTCTGAACGACTACCGCGACGTGCCGATCGCGCACTCGCGCGTTCCCCTCCTTCTGCAGAAACGGGTCGACGGCCTCGTCGGCGAGCCGAACGGCAGCGAATACTTGGAAAGCGTGTCGCTACGATAGGCGACCTCAGCCACGCACGGGCCACGCCCGGTGTCCCGTCCCAGGAGGGGCGGGATACCGGGTGCCCCGACGTCGGGTTCGGCCAGGTTTCAACTACGCCGCTTCGTACAAAGCTGGTACGGCAGTAGGCCATCCGGGTTGCCGCGCATGAGCCGCTAGGTGCCGCGCTGCCGCAAGACATTCCTCTGGAATCCAAAGCGATAGCAACCGCCGCGATTCATCGAGGCTGGTCGCGACTCTCATCGTCGGCGCCGGGGTATCGCTCGACCGACGCCCTCAGCGGCCGACCCTTCCGGGGCATGGCGGCCATGGGGAGCGCGGATTCGCATCGTCCCTCGCGGCCACGGCCACGCGACACCCGAGTCTACGTCCCTGCCGACGGGAGGACCAACGCGACGTTCGCGCTCATGCTTGGCAGCGATGACTCTCTGCGCGGCGATGTTGAGTCGGTTGACTTCTACCGGGTCGACGTCACCGAGTGAACCACCGAGCACGACGAAACCGTCGTCGGCAAGGGTGTTTATGAACGCAGCATGGTCCCCAATCGTCGAGGTCTCGCTCCTCCACGAAGACGCCAAAATGGGGCGCAAGCCGGCCAAGGGTGAGTCAGTACACTACTAGGACCAGATGATTTGCGTCGAGGCCCACCTGCAGATCGGCGCGTACGAAACTCAAGACGGACGCCCAGACATGGACGTACTCAAAGCTCACACGGCGGAGGGCCCGGCCACCGCACAGTCCGGTACGGACCAGATTGCTGCCGGACCCTCCGCGGTCAATCTAAACGCGCGTTCTACCCTCGGCCGTGAGGCCCATTGCAGGACTGATTCTGCCCCTGGCCTCCACATTGCTGAGTGGAGTTCCCGGCTGCGCGGCCGTTACCATGAGATCCACTCGGGATGTTAGGTTGCCGCTGCACGGACGGCTGCACGGGCGCCACGCGGCGCGCTGCCGGCTGATAGATCGGGCGCGCCTGTTGCACAGACGGCGGCACGGGCGTCACGCGGCGCGCTGCCGGCTGGTAGGTTGGGCGCGCCTGTTGCACGGACGGCTGCACGGGCGTCGCCGGGCGCGCTGCCGGCTGGTAGATCGGGCGCGCCTGTTGCACAGACGGCTGCACGGGCGTCACGCGGCGCGCTGCCGGCTGGTAGGTTGGGCGCGCCTGTTGCACGGACGGCTGCACGGGTGTCGCCGGGCGCGCTGCCGGCTGGTAGGTTGGGCGCGCCTGTTGCACGGACGGCTGCACCGGCGTCACGGGGCGCGCTGCCGGCTGGTAGGTTGGGTGCGCCTGTTGCACGGACGGCTGCACCGGCGTCGCCGGGCGCGCTG
>Ga0209168_10000897_pt1 | contig 25764 bp, 26 predicted proteins | sample Coa_R1_FD_187156 | JGI IMG/M metagenome (GOLD analysis project Ga0209168, IMG submission 187156) | Surface soil microbial communities from Centralia Pennsylvania, which are recovering from an underground coalmine fire - Coalmine... | ecosystem: Environmental > Terrestrial > Soil > Unclassified ...
TCACGCGGATATGTTGAGACTTCATTTGATCGCAGTTTCGGAGGTGCGCATGCGCTCGGGCGTCCATCCCAGTTCGCCCAGCCTGCGAATGCTGAGAGCATCGTGGCGTTTCGCGAGCCTGACTCCGGCCTCGTCGCGCACAAGGTCGCAATGATAATAGCCAGGGCTTCTCCAGCCGAGGGCGCGGAACAACAGAATCTGCCGCGCTGTAGATTTCAAAAGATCGGCTCCGCGGACGACCTCTGTGATCTGCATTGCAGCATCGTCGACAACGACCGCCAGTTGATAAGCCGGAACGTCGTCACGCCGCCACACGATGAAATCACCGAAGTCACGGCCGGCGATGAAGCGCTGCGGGCCGAGATGGAGATCGGTAAAAGAGACCTCCTCGTCATCTGGAACGCGAAACCGCCAGTTCATCCCGGCCGGCTGCTCCGGTCTTGCGGAAGGAGCCACGGCTGCGGCGGGGCGGCACTTGCCCGAGTAGATCGGCTCGTCGTCGGAATCGTTGGGCGCGCCTGCCGACTGCGCCACATCTTTGCGCGAGCACATGCAGGGATAAATCATTCGCATTTCGCGCAGACGCTGCCACGCTGCGAGGTAATGCTCGCGGCGCTCGCTCTGCGTGTACGGAGCGAATGGACCGCCGCAATCCGGCCCCTCGGACCAGGAAATTCCCAGCCATTGCAAGTCCTCAATCATTGCATGAACGAATTCAGGGCGGCATCGCTGCGGATCGAGATCTTCATTTCGAAAAATGAGCGTCCCGTCCCGCTCGGCTGCCCGCTGAGCCGCAATCCAGAACGTGCGCGCGTGGCCAATGTGCAGCAGGCCGGTCGGCGAGGGAGCAATGCGGCCGCGATAAGGATGACGCTTGACTGTTGATGATACTTTCACTGTTTCACGCGATCGCCAATTCCATCGGCCCCGCGATGTCGCTCGACGCTGCATATTCGATGTGCAGCACTCGCCTTGGCTCGAAACCGCGCGATTTGGAGGATGCGTGGACTAGAAGCGGCCACATCGCGAGGACTGAGCCCTTAGGAGCAACGCACTCAGTCGGAGAGATCCGGACCGAGATCTCATGAATCTGATCGTCGCTCAGAACACCCAGAGAGTGCGTACGTGGCAGCACCCGCAATGGGCCGTTGTCGGAGGTCGACTCATCCAGATGAATCCGCAACGCTAGAACCTGTGAAAGCACCTCCGCGGGGGCGTGCGCATAGTCAACTCCTTCTTTTAACGACCACGGCCCCCATCCCGGGATCGAGATCTTCCTGCACAGTGGTAATGCGGTGTCCTGATGCCATACAACGAGCCAGTTTGCATCGGAAGTCTTTTCGAACAGCGTCGCATGAAACGGAAACGCGCCGGCACCTAGAACTTCCCGGGCTATATCGAGCAAACACTGATCTTGTGCAATCTCGGCGACTGGAGTGAGTCGGAGCGCATGTCGCACGCCAGCCCGGCTGCGAGTTGTCGAAGACTGCTCAATACCCTTGCTAAGACGATCCATTTCGGCGGCCGCGAAGACGTTCGGAATGATTGCAAAACCGTCTTCTCTAATTGGGTTAGACCAACTCATGGACGCTCATCGTGCCGCACTGTGCGGAGGAGCGAATGGCGTTTTAGCCGGCGTAATCTGCAGCATGGATTTTCCTCCGACGTGCACGAAGCTCAGCTCCCGCGCGGCCAGCAGTGCATTCACGGCCTCTTTGACTTTCGAGCGCGCGATGAAGTTGCCGAAGAACGCTTCCAGCTCCGCCTGCTCCACCGCGATTGTGCAGTCCAGATATTTCGAAACCAGCGCCGAGAGCGCCTCGGGAACGGACAAGCCCACGCCTTCTTTCACTGCATCCGGCGCCCAGCGATAGAGCAGGTCCCAGACCGATCCCTCGCTCGCCTTGTAGTCCACGCGCGTGATGCGCAGCTTGGACCAGAGCTCCGCCAGCGCTTTGTCGAGCGCCGCCGTGGAGGTTCCTCCGCCTAATTCTTCCAGCAGCTTCTGCTTCGAGATCGCCCCCTCGCGCTGAATCAGCGCGTATGCGTCGCACGCGAGCGCGGAATATGCGGAGCGTGATCCGGCCTTCGGCGGCAGCTTGGGATTGCGCTCGCCCACCATCGCGTAGAAATAAGGGAACACCGATGCGGCGACGAGAAATCCGTTGTTCTCTTCAAATAGATTGGCTTCGAAGGCGGTGCGCTCGCGCAGCAGTCGGACCATCAATTCAGTGGCCTCGGCCGCCCGCGGATCCTTGAAAGCGTGCCGCCACTCCGGCAGCCGGTCGTCCGATCCGACAAATGCGCCGATGAATGTCGGCACCAGCAGCGCCGGGCGCTGCGGATACATGAAGCAGAATCCGGCGTCCTCCAAAAAAGCGCGCGCCTGCTCGATCGTCCGGATGGGCTTGCCATCCAGCCGCCACTTCTCGCGCCGCAGCTGTTGAAGTTCGAGGTCAGTCATAAAGAAGCGGTGAGCGATGAGCAGAACCTGGCCGATCGCTCATAGCTCACTGCTCATTACTCAGTGCTAGATCCTCTTAAACGCCCGTTGAATGTCCTTCACAGAATACCGCAGTACAACAGGCCTGCCATGTGGACACGACATGGGGTGGTCGGTTTTGGATAATTCTGATAACAACCATTCCATTTTGTTTTGTTCGAGGGGCATGTTGACTTTGATGGCCGCGTGGCAGGCGATTGACGCTGCGATGCGCGTGCGGATTTTTTCCAGATTCAGCGACTGGTCCTCGCGTGAGAACTGATCCAGCAATTCGTGCAGCATGCGTTCGACGGCTCCGGCGTCAATGCCCGCGGGCGCGACGTTGACGGCCACACTGCGCGCGCCAAACGGCTCGGCTTCAAATCCGTTGTGCTGGAGTTCGTCGGAGATCTCGTGGAATACGGCCTGCTGCGCCGGCGTGAGTTCCAGAAGAATCGGCATCAGCAGCCGCTGGCTTTCGACTTTCTGCGCGGCCCGCTGTTGCAGAACACGTTCGAACAAGACGCGTTCATGCGCAACGTGCTGGTCGATGATCCAGAGCCCGTCTTCGTTGACGGCGAGGATGAACGAATTACGGATCTGTCCGAGGGGATGGAGCGTGCTCAACGACGAGAGCGTCGGCTCGGCTTCGTTGACTTCGAGAACCGGAGAGCAGCCGTCATCCGGTACCGTCTCGAGCTGAGGAAGTGGAGCGGCAAAGCCTGGCACGAGGGCGGCATGCTCCAGGCCGCGCGCTACGGGAATGGCCGCATTCGCTTCAACCGCGATCGATCCATCGAACTGCAAGCGCGCGGAGATTGGCGGAGGCACCTGCGGATGCAGGGAGAAACCGGCTTCCGGCTCCCGGCGCTCGGATTCGGGAGCAGCGAAAGTCGAGACTTGAGGACCTGCGGTTGATCCCGGCGTCAGCGCCGGGCCGGCCGTCGCGTGTGCGCGCATCTCGGTGACGAACTGCGGCACCGGACGCGCCTTCATCAGGGCGGCGCGAACCGAATCGCGCACGAAATCGTGCATCGCGGTCTGCTGCCGGAAGCGCACTTCAGTTTTCGACGGATGCACATTGACGTCGACTTCGGCCGCCGGCAATTCCAGAAACAGCAGCACAACCGGATAGACGGTCGGCGGAATGATGTTTCGATAGGCTTCGGTGAGCGCGTGCTGTACCAGGCGGTCGCGAATGAGGCGCCCGTTAACAAAGACGAAAATCGAGTTGCGGTTGAGCTTCTGGATTTCGGGCTTCGAAACGAATCCATGCAACCGCATCTCGCCCGGAGCAGTGGCAGATTCTTCGTCGCCCTCTTCAAGTTCCTGGCGACGCCAGGGAGGGGGCTGCGGCAATCCGATGCGCTCGAGTTGCTGCCGCGCCGCCACGGGAATCAGCTGGTCGAGCGTCTCTTTGCCGAACACCTGGTAGACGCGCTCCGCGTATCCGGCGACAGGAGGCGCAACCAGCATGGCATTGGTCGAGGAGTGCAGTTCGAAATGCTTGTCAGGATGAGCAAGCGCATAGTGCGTGACGAGCGACGCAATGTGGGAGAGCTCGGTCGACTCCGACTTCAGGAATTTTTTTCGCGCCGGAACATTGAAAAAAAGGTCTCGTACCGTGATCGATGTTCCCACGGGAAGTCCGGCTTCTTCCACGCGGGCGATCTTCCCGCCGTTGATTTCTACGATCGTTCCGGCGGCATCTTCCGGGGCACGCGTTTCAAGATGCAGCCGCGAGACCGACGCAATCGAAGGCAGAGCTTCACCGCGGAATCCGAGGGTCGCAATGCTGAGCAGGTCTTTCGCGTCTTTGATTTTGGAAGTGGCGTGGCGCTCGAAGGCCAGCATGGCGTCATCGCGAACCATGCCGCATCCGTTGTCGGTGATCTGGATCAGTTTCTTGCCGCCGGCCTCAATGTTGATTTTGATCCGTGTCGCGCCGGCATCGAGGGAATTTTCGAGCATCTCCTTGACCACGGAGGCAGGCCGCTCCACCACTTCGCCGGCGGCGATCTGGTTGGCAACGGTTTCGGAAAGAACGTGGATGCGGGCCATGAGGCGGTCGTTGGTCGTTCGTCGTTGGTCGTTAGCCGGTCAGTTCCCGGAGTGGTCAGTTTCGCAGATGGGGCTGGAGTATGGCAAAGACGGGGAAAATTCCCAAAATGGGAATCGGTTTGTGAAGAAAGTACGATTTTGCTGGACAGACCGGGCGTTCTGAAGGAGAATATAATAGCTGATTAAACTCGGAGCACCAAAGGCGCGGCCTCCAGGGGCCGCGCCCGTTGTTATGGGCAAAAATAAGGAGAAGAGCAATTGGTAATTGCAGAAGCACTGATCAAGAACCACAAGACGAGGGGAGAGTGGGCGGAACTGGTATTCATGGCGCGGGCGAAGCAACTGGGGTTTGAACTGATCCGTCCATGGGGCGAGTCGTCGCCGTACGATGTGTGCGTGTACGACCGGGGCCAGTTTGTGCGGGTACAGGTCAAGTCGACGTTGTACCGGGTGGGCAAGTCGTATGTATGCAACACGCGGCCGGATAACGACGATCGTCCGTATACGGTGAAGGACATCGACATTCTGGCGGCTTATGTGATTCCGGCGGACGTCTGGTACATCGTTCCGGCAAGGATCGCGACCAGGTTGAAGGGGAACATCTGGCTATCTCCGCACAAGAAGGGACACAAGTACGAGCAATTCATGGAGGCGTGGGAACTGCTGGAGGGCAGGGAGCGGAAGTAGCAGGGGCGCGTAGGTAAACCTCTTCCGGGCGAGAGGAGATTCTTGCGCGTGATGATGGATGCCGGATGCAGGAGCAGATGTAGACGCGATTCCAGACGCCGAGGCGCTGGATGAGTGGCGCCTCGGGCTTTAAAGCCGCACCGTTTCTGTTGCGCTTCGCGGCGCTAAAGCGCCGCGCTTGAACGTCGGGCGCGATCTATTTTGCGTCGGTCACCTGTTCCCGTGATTCGTTGTAGGCCCCGAATTTTTTGGCGACCGGCTTCAGCGTGGGATAGAACTGCACGAACGTATGCTCCACTGCGGCGTGGGCATCATGACACGACCAGCATGGATTGCCGTGGGGCATGGCGTCGGCCGCCTGGCCGTCGGCACCGAATCCGTAATAGGCCCACTTGTCGGGATTGTGGGCTGAGTCCTTGACTTCGACGGCGAGTCCCATCAGGTCGGTCTGGTAGTGGCCCTTCTGGTTGATGGAGCTTCGGCTGGCGGCGTCGCGCTCGTCGATCACGAACATGCTCTGCTCGGGCCACTTGCCGGAGTTCACGAATTCGTCATAAGCCCAGCGCTGGACGAAAACATTGGTGAACATCTCATGGCTGCCGGGAGCGGGGCTGTAATTCATGCCATATCCGGCGGAGAGAAACATCCAGTCACGGTAGTCCGCAGGACGCAGCAACTGTCCTTTGGCGTTGTACTGCGGCTTGGGACTATTTTTCTCGGGCGCAGCGGCCAGCAGCAGCGCGCAGGCCAGTACCACGGAAGTGAGAATGAACTTCATGCGATCCCCCATGCGGCGGTGAGACATGCGTATACCGCGAACGCAGATGATAAGACTATCTTCAGCGGGAATTGTCACCTGATTTCCGAACGGTCCCCACTCGTTTGAGATACGGAGCGGGCGAGGCGTTTGTTGCAGGAAATTTTGCGGCGTCGATGCAAAACAAAAGGCGCTCCACCTCAGCAGAGCGCCCGTATCGGCTTCCTTGCCATTTACGGCGTTACGGTCAGCGTGAAGGTCAGCACCGGAGAAGCCGTGATCGGCGACGATCCGGTCGTCACTGCGTTCACGGTGATGTTGTACGATCCGGGGGGCGTTCCCAGGTTCTTGGGAGTGGTGGAGTTGCTGCCACAGGATCCCAACCAGAGCGTGGAGGCTCCGAGCACGAGGATCATGCCCAGCGCCCGCATGCCGCCGAGGGATTTCTTGCGCGAGCCCACCGTGAAGAAGATGCCGAGCAATCCGGGCAAGAGAACCGCATAGAAGATGCCGCGCGCCGGATGCAGCGGGTTCTGCAATTTGCCGGTGGGGGATCCAGTGACGAGCGCCATGCTTACGTTGACCTGCTGGGTCGTGACGCCCGGGCTAAAGTTGCACACTGCAGCAACGGGCAGGCCGGTGCACGTGTAAGTCACCGGGAGTGCCGTCTGCTGTCCGCCGGATCCGTTCGGGATGATGAAGGACGGGGTACTGGTGCTGGTGACCGTCAGGTTTACGGTGGCCGTTTGTCCCTGCACGACCGTTAATGTGGAACCCCCGGCCGGACTGGATGTCAGAGAGAACGTTCCGGAGTTGACCGTCAGGGCAATGGAGCCAGCCTGATGGGTCATCTGGCTCAAGCTGCCGGTTGTGGCGTTGATCGTGATGTTGCCGGCGGTCGATCCGGCGGTGATCGTGGCAGTCGTGGTCACGGCTGCGCCATTCGGAGTTACGGTGGAAGGACTGAAGGTGCAGGTCGTGCCGCTGGGGCCGGCGCAGGAGAAGCTCACGGTTCCCGTGAAATTGTTTTTGGGCGTGATGGTGATGGTGGACGTGCCAGTCTGCGAGGGCCAGAGAGTCAGCGTGCTGGCCGAAGAGGTGCCACTGAAGTCCGGCGTCGTCTTCAGGGCGATGGCGAAGTTGTTCAGGTCGAGCGAGCCAAGGCCGGTGGCAAGATCGAATCCGGTGGAGGCGCTATATCCGATGACTCCGGAGGATGGGCACAGCAAGGAGGAGAGCTGGCCGGTGGGAGTGCCTGGCTGGCAATAGACCTTATTGTCTCCCGCAGTCACGTCGTGGAAGGCGGACGGCGCAACCGCGGCCAGCTGGTAGAGAGAAGGATTGATGTTCCCCTGACCGGTGCTCTGAGTGTACTGATTCAACAGGGCAACCATACCGGCAAACACGGGAGCGGAAGCGGAAGTGCCGCCGATGATGGAGTTGTAAGTCTCGACCGCGGTCTGAATTCCCTGATAGCACGTGCTGGTGCTGCTGGTAGAGGTCGACAATTCAGACTGGGGGGTGCAGAAAATGTAGCCGGGGAAGTTCGGCGATGCGAAGAATGAGATATCGGGAGACAGACGGGTTGTCTGCCCAGAGACGGTTACGGTCTGCCAGGAGGGTTGGGGGAAGCCGGAAACACAGGCGCTGAAGTTGGAATTTTGCACCGAGCAGCCGCTCGCTCCTCCTCCGCCAGCCGAAAGTCCAATATCCGTCTGAGACGTGGCTTCGCTGGTGATTGGAACCCAACCCTTTGCCGCTGTTGAGCCGCCCTGATGACAAAACAGATAGTAAGGGGACGAACTTGTGGAGTTCGCAGCACACAGTTGCGCGAACGTATAATTGTCATTCCAAGCTTGTTCGGACATGTAAGCGGTAGCGCTGCCCCCATTGGGTCCATTCGTTGTCCCGAAACCCTGCCCGCTAACCCACTCTGAGTAGGGAATTCCAGTACCCCCCGCGCCAGTCACTTCCGGGCTGCTTGCCGGATAACTGACCGCGAGGCCCTGAGTCGCGAGGTTAGTAGTGGTCACAGTACTGTGGAAGTCGCATTCGGCGGCACCACTATCGCCGCTGGAATTCACGAATGTAATTCCTTCGGAATTCGCCTTCTGCAGCTCGGTTTCGTTGGAAACAGTCTCATTTGGAGGCGCTTTGTTCACGTAATTGTTATCGAACTCACATAAGCCATAGCTAAGACTGATGACCGGAGCTAACTTATTGTCGATGGCGTAGTAAAAAGACGTGAACGTATCAGACGAATTCACGTAGATAATCTGTGCGTTTCGGGCGACTGCGCCGGACCACTCGATATCCAGATCGGCTTCGCTGACATCGCCACTTGTCGAAAGAGTCGAACTGCCATCGAGCACATACTGGAAGTGGGGATCGCTGCAGGCCGTAATCAGTCCGTTGGTGTCTGTCGTGCAGCTCAGAGCGGAAAGACCGAACCCGGACCGGAAGTTGTTGAGGTCCGCCAGATAAATCTCCGTCTGCCCCATGATCGCGAGCTTCTCTCCCGTGCCGTCGATTCCTGAGTTATAGAGCGGATTGATGTCGTAAATTGTCCCGATATCGCCAGGCGCGAGAAAGTCGGCTTTAAAGTTCGCATCGTAGTAATACGGCCGCGTGCGCTTCGAGTTCATCGGATGCGGTTTGAAATCCGTCAACCCCCGAAACGCAGTCACGATCCCAGACAACGCCTGCGGAATCATCGGCGCGGTGGCATTCGCATAGTGCAGCTCGCCATTGACGTTGTAGTGATGAATCGAGGTGCGAAGGGCGGATTCGACCTGGGCGGCCGTGCCTGTAAACGAAACCCAGTTGCGTCCGCGGGCGGGGTGGACGTTGGTGAATCCCTGCGACTCAAGCCAGGCGGCGATCGTCTGGATGTCGTTCTGGCTCAGGCCGAAGCGGTCGGCGAACTGTTCGGGCGTCAGCCACTTGTGATAGTTGGAAGAGTTGGGGTCCTGCTGCTGGGCGAGGAGCTGATTGAGAGCCTGCTGCTGGGCGATGGTGGGCGCGGTCATCAGGGTGATGGTTCCCAGCTGCATGGCGGGGTCCACGCCACCCTGATCGAACTGCGGCAGCGCGAGGCGATGGACATTTCCAGCCAGCGGAACCGTCGGTCCCGCCAATGCGCCCTGAATGCGATCGGATGTGGCGCCAGGTGTCGCGCCAAAAGAAAGGCTCGAAAGCCCAAACGCCATCGACAACAGACACACGATACCCCTGCTCTTCATAAACGCTCCCAGAGTTTCCATATCAGGCTGCAGATTTTGGGTGTTTCGAACTTATCTTACCTTCGATCAAGCGTCTTGTCTCGAAGGTTGTACGGCTGACATACACTTAACAAATACTTCAGGCCAAGAAGGACGGCGGAGGGCGGACCGGCGCCGGAGACAGCTGTATAAAACCCTGACAAATAACGGCTTGTCAGGATCCTATCGTAAGCTCTCGGCATAAAAACCGGAACAACACGGGTTTACTCAAGTACCGTATACTGCCCGTAACCCCCTGCATGCCCGCGCCGAGCGCCTCAAAGCCCCGACTTGCCTACATCGACTGGATGCGCGGGCTCGCCTGCGTGCTGATGTTTCAAACTCACTGTTACGACTCATGGCTCGGCGGAGCGGCCCGGCAAAGCAAGTTTTTTATGTATTCGCAGCTTGGGGGAACATTCCCGGCTCCTCTGTTCCTGTTTCTGGCCGGGATTTCGTTCGCGCTGGTCACCGAGAAGCTGCGGCTGAAGGGATTGACGGCGGGGCGGATCGCGCGCAGCACGATCTGGCGCGGGGCGGAAATCTTTGCCTTTGGACTGCTGTTCCGGCTGCAGGAATACGTCATTGCCTGGGGATGGGCGCCGAAGAGCGATCTGCTGCGGGTGGACATTCTGAATACGATCGGGATGTCGATGATGCTGATGGGGGTGCTGTGCTGGATCGTATTGGGGATCGAGCGGAAGGATCAGGCAGGGAGTTCTGGCGGTAGGACGCGCAGCTTTCTTGTGCTGGCCGCGATGGGGACTTCGCTGGCCATTTCGTTACTTTCGCCGCCGCTGTGGACGACCTGGCGTCCGGACTGGCTGCCGTGGCCGATCGAGTCTTACATCAACGGTGTGCATAATCTCGGCACGCCGCAGGCATGGTTGTTCCCGATATTCCCGTGGGCGGCGTTCGCATTCGCCGGGCTGGGGGTGGGATTCATCCTGCAGAGTGAATGGGCGCGCGCCCGCGAAGCGAAATTCTTTTTCGGCGCTGGAATCCTCGGGCTGGTGCTGATTGAAGTCTCGCGCTGGCTCGATGCGCTGCCGCGGCATTTCTATCGCGAGTATGACTACTGGCACACGAGCCCGGATTTCTTCCTGATCCGGGTGGGCATGCTGCTGATAATTCTCTGCGGATGCTACGTCTGGTGCCGTTGGGGCGCGGGACAGCGGGGATTCAGCCCGTTGATCCAGTTGGGGCAGGCATCGCTGCTCGTGTACTGGGTGCATATAGAGTTCGTCTATGGGCGCGTGTCGATCCTGACGAAACACGCACAGAGCATCGGCGGGGCATCTGTCGGATTGGCCATCATCTGCGCGGCGATGGTGGCGCTGGCCTACATTCGCACGCATACCAAGGGCTGGATGAAAGGGCGAGGGCGGGAAGCGCGAGGCTGGCTGCGTCCGGCCCGGGCCAGCTAAAGAATCACGTAGGGACAGCCGGGCCTCGGCCGTGCGGCGGAGCCGAACCCCGCTGCTGCTTCAGGCAAACCGCCGCAGAAACTCCACCACTTCCCGCTCGGCCCAGCGCCCGTCATATCCATTCCCATCAGGGGTTCCCATGAAGGCGCAATGGCCGCCGTCGTCCGTTTCGATATACGTGATGTTCGGGTTGGCGAGAATTCGTTCGCGAGTCACGGGCTGCACACGGATGAAGGGATCGTTCTTCGCATGAATAATCATTGCAGGCACAGAGATCTGCTCCAAAACATTCGCGGCGGCGGCCCTGAAGTAGTAGTCGTCGGCACCAGTGAATCCGCAATAGTGCGCGGTGACGCGGTCGTCGAACAGGCGCAGGCTGGAGATTCCGCGCAGGCGAGAAACGTCGAAATCTTTGGGAAAGAATTTCGCCTTCTCGCGCATGCGGCGGAAAAGCTGAACCAGAAAATACCACTCGTAGAGACGGTTGGCGGGCTCGTGCAGGGCGTCGGCGGAGGCGGCCAGATCCATTGCTGGGCATACCGCCGCGACCGATCGGAACTCCGGCGGAGCGTTGGTCCCCCATTCTCCGGCAAGTTTGAGCACAAGATTGCCGCCCATTGAAAATCCTGCGAGAGCGAAATGCGAGACGCCTTCGTGCGCGATCATGTGCCGCGCGACAGCAGCCACATCTGATGAGAGGCTCGAGTTGTAGAGCGTGGGTGCGAAGTGGTTCATGCCGCCGCAGTTGCGCTGGTTCATCAGGACGACATTCATTCCGGCCGCGAGACCGTTGCGGGCAAGGCCGAGCATGTATTGCGACTCGGACGAACCTTCGAGACCATGAACGGCAATAAGGGTCAGCGACTTTGCACGATCGGCAGAGTGCCAGCGACACCAGCAGCGGACCTTAATGCCGGGCGCAACTTCTATTAGCCGCTCTTCGGCGGGAGGAAGATGAATTCTGCGCGGCGCAAGGAAACTGGCGAGCGTCTGTACGTGGCCTCCCCCGAGCCATCGCCGAGCCCGGAACGGCTCACTTTGTTGCCAGGGCTGTTCTTTGCTCGGCCTGGAATCGCGGTCCGATTCTGAGATTTGCGAACTTGCCACAAATTCATTCTAATAGGTGGCGGAGCTGCCCATGCCTATCTACGAGTACATCTGCAAGGAATGCAATCACCGATTTGAAGCCCTGGTCTATGGCAAAGAAAAGGCCGAGTGCCCGAAATGCCACACGAAGAAACTGGAGCCGCAGCTCTCTGTATTTGCTGTGTCGGCGAAAGGTTCGGCGAGCTCATCGCCTGCCGCGGGCCCGTGCGGATCTTGCGGCGATCCTCGCGGCCCGGGCGCCTGCTCTCTCGGGGACATGAACTAGAGCTCCTTTGGAAACAGCCACCTCGGCTGTACGGCGGAGCGAAGTTTCGCTGCGCGCCGCTCTAGTCTGCTAAGGAATTTCGGGGAGGGCTGGAGGAAGGCCGAACGCGTCCAGACGGAGCATCAAGAGTATGCCCCGCTGATTTTGTCGAAGCAACAAGAATCCGCGCAACAGGCTGCGGGGACTGCACAAGCGTTCACTTTCCTTGCATAACAGGAGCACAAAGCTTGCAAATTCCGACATACCTGACAGATTTTGCATAGTGCGCGAGTTTTCAGAAGTCGCACGGTTTCGGCAAAGCATTCCGTCGCACCCTGCGATCTTCTGAAACTCTAAGCTCCCACCTTTACTTCGCCGGCTGCGCCAGCAGCGTCAGGGCATCCAGCGCGCTGGGATCTCCGTACTTGTCGTGATGCCGCACCCATGCCATCGGCCAGGGCAAGTTGTCCTCGTCGCGGCCTTTTGGCGTGAGGTCGAGGAAGTTGTAAGCATTGAGCATCATGTCGAGCCCTCGCCCGTACGTCGAATAGGTGTGGAAGAGTTCGCCATCGTGCTTGAAGAAGACGCTCGCACCGGGTCCCTCTTCCGACGGGAATTCCGAGGTCGCGTAGTTGTACACCGCCTTTTTGTCAGCCACGTCTTCTTTCGAGAACGAAACATGGTAGTCGTAATTGAAATCCGTTCCGTTCGACGAGACCCACTTAAACTTCCATCCCATGCGCTTCTGGAAGGCCTCGATCTCCGGCCAGGTCGCTCGCGAGATGGCGATCAGCGTGGTATCCCGCTGCGCCATGTGCAACGCGATCGAGTCAAACTGATCGGCGAGGTAGGAGCAGCTCGGACATCCTTCTCTCCATCCCGGACCGAACATGAAGTGGTAAACGATCAGCTGGCTGCGGCCGCCGAACAGATCGGCCAAAGACTCCTTGCCTTTCGCTCCCTGGAATACGTAGTTCTTCTCTACTTTCTCCCACGGCAGTTTACTTCGCTGCCGGCTTAACTCATCGCGCAACCGCGTGAATTCTTTTTCTTTCGCGAGAAATGCCTTGCGCGCCGCAAGCCATTCCACCGGAGACACCACTTTCGCCTCCGTCCTCTCGATTGTTGCAGTAGTCATGATTTACTCCTTTTCCTTCGATTCGCTTTTCTCACCCTTCTTCTTGCGAAGAACTTTTACGGCCAGCGCGGTCAATCCTCCGGTTGAGATCACGCCGCCCACGACGATTCCCGCTGCTGCTAAGCATGCTGGACACATAACTGTCTCCTTCGTTCTGCTATGACGCGCGAATCACTTCTTGTGCCCTTCAGCGCGGGCGACGACACGGCTCAATATCTGGCCCCAGCCCTGATTCATGCCCCGCCGATGCTCATCGGGAATGATGCCGAACGCCTTGTGATGGAACGTGAGCAGCGTGCCTCCGCGGTCCTCGCTCAGGCGGTACTGCAAATTATTGGCAACGGCGTATGACATGAACAGCGGCCCGGTGATTTCGAGCAGCGTTGGACGCTTGATCGCCTGCACGTGTCCCCAAAGATGCCCGTTGTTGTCTCCCAGGTCGCGATACCATCGGCCGCCCGGCCACGCCTCGAGCTTCATCGGCATCTTGTGCTCGGGAGTCTCGTTTTCGGGACCGAGTTGTTCGAGCAGCGACTCAAACGTCGTCTCGAGGCTGGCCTTGATGTGCATTTCCCGCGTGATCACCACGCTCAAACTTTCAATGCCGGGGATAGCTGGACTGATGCTCATGATTCCTCCGTTGCGTTATGGTTTTGCTTGCTCACCGCTGGTTGCTCATACCTCATTGGTCATTGCTCATTGCTCATTGCTCGCTACTTCTCTGTCGCCTGCCGTTCCTTCTGCTCCGCGCGCTCCTTGAGCCGCAGCAACTGATGCGTCCACAGGCGCTCAAACGTCTTCGTCCACTCATGGAGCGGCCGGATCCCATCCGCATTGGCCTGATACAGCATCTGCCGGCCATGCCTCCGCACCCGAACCAGCCCCACCTGCCGGAGCACTTTGAGATGCTTCGAAACCGACGGCTGCTCCATTCCAAGCTTGTCCACGAGATCGCCGACTGGCCGCTCGCCCTGGGCCAGGCAGTCGAGAATTTCGCGCCGCCGCGGCTCGGCCACTGCATTGAACGCGTCCGAAGTCGTCGCCGCTCTCGCCATGTGAGAAATATATATTCCTATATGGGAATATGTCAAGAAAAGAATTCATTATGCAAATTGCAGCGAGTTTCCGCGCGGGAAGAAGTGATTAGCAGTCGAGGGCCAGTGGTTAGTGGATTGTAGCCGTGACTCGTAAGACTCAGTGTCCGGGGCGGAGGACGCCCTTCTTCCCCACGGATTTCTTCAGCGCGAACACGATGGGGATGCAGGCGAAACACATCAGCGCCATGTAACGGAAGTCGTCGACATACGACCACAGCCTCGCCTGTGCATCGAGGCCGCGCCCGAGCAGGGCGTAAGCCTGCTGAGTCGCGTCCGCTGGAGCCGTTCCTTGAGCCGTCAACAATCCCTGCATGCCGTGAACAGCCCCCTCCACGGTCACCCGTCCAGCATTGATTGAGCCGGCCATTTCATTCCGGTGCAGTTGCTCGTGCCGCGCAACGATCGTATTCACGACCGAAATGCCGATGCTGCCTCCGATGTTGCGGAGCAGGTTGTAGAGACCGCTGGCATTCCCGATTTGCTCATTCTTCAGAAATGCCATTGTCGTAGTCGATAGCGGCACAAAGACGCATCCCGAGCCAAAGCCGCTGATGATGATCGCCCACAGGAACGTCCATTGCCCGATCGAAAGGTTCACCTCGCCGAACCACAAGCTCGCGATGGCGAACAGAAAAAATCCGAAGACGATCAGCCAGCGGTTATCGATTCGCGCCGTGAGATACCCAATCAGGGGCATGGCAATAATCGCGCCCACGCCACGCGGACTCACCGCCCATCCGGCCGCCAGCGCGGTATAGCCGAGCAGTTCCTGATAGAACAGCGGCAGCAGCGTCACTAGTCCATAGATCGCCGCGCCGAACAGCGCGATCAGCAGGCATCCCAGCGTGAAGTTGCGATGCTTGAATACCCGCAGGTCGACCAGCGGATGCTTGTGGAGAAATTGACGGATTAGGAACAGCACGAAGCAGATGACCAAAATTCCAAACGCCCACCGGATCCACGTGGCGCCGAACCAGTCGTCTTCCTGCCCCTTGTCGAGGATGATCTGCAGACAGCCGAGCCACACCGCGAGCAAGCCGAGTCCGATGCCGTCCAATTTTCCGGGATGCGCTTCTCTGATGTACGAGGGATCCTTCACGTAGCGGGAAATCATGAATACGGCGAAAATGCCGACCGGAATATTGATGTAGAACGCCCAGCGCCATGAATAAGAATCGGTGAGCCATCCGCCGAGAGTCGGGCCGAGGACGGGGGCGACAACCACTCCCAGCGCGAACACCGCCATCGCGCTGCCGCGTTTTTCCGGAGGAAAACTTTCCAGCAGGATCGCCTGTGACAGTGGCTGCAGCGCGCCACCACCGGCGCCCTGTACGGCGCGCGCAATCAGGATCATGCCCAGGCTCGTCGCCGCACCGCACATGAACGACGAAACCGTAAAGATCACGATGCAAGCGATCAGAAATCTCTTTCGCCCGAAGCGCAGCGAGAACCATGTGCTCGCGGGCAGAATGATCGCATTCGCGACCAGGTAGCTGGTCAGCACCCAAGTGGCTTCGTCGTTGGTCGCCGAGAGACTTCCCGCGATGTAGGGCAGGGCGACCGCGGCGATGGAAGTGTCGAGCACTTCCATAAAGGTCGCCAGCATGACCGCGGCGGCGATCAGCCAGGGATTGATTCCACCAGTAGCCGATCTGTCTTGCGCTGCTGTCATTCGTTCCCGAGCCGTCAGTTCCTCAAGAAGAGAGACTCTAAAGATGCTACAGCAGCCATCGAGGTTTCTTTATGTGGGGATTTTGATTCTGCCGCTATGTAGGAACAGCCGCCTCGGCTCTCCAGCGGAGCGAAGCTCCGAATGCGCACTTCAAAAAAGAGCACGGCGCGAGCCGTGCTCCTGGAGACACACTAATGTAGATCAATGCCGGTCATAGCCCGCGTTCGGCGACGCAATCTGATTGAACGGCACGTTCGATGGGATGTTGTAGCGCGCCATGATATCTTCCATGCGGTGAGCATCTTTGGCAACGTCATCGCGATCCCCGCGCTGGTTATCGTGAATCCATTTCGCGTAGATCTTGTCGAACTCACGCTGATCGTCTGAAGAAAGCCGGCCGGCGCCGTACCCGGGATATGCCTGTCCAGCGTTGTTCCCCTCATATCCATATTGCCCATTCGAAGCGATCTGATCGAACGGAACATCGGGCGGAATATTGTTGCGGGACATGATGTCCTGCATGCGGCGCGCGTCGTTGTTGACGTCATCGCGGTCATGCCGGCGGCTGTCATTCAGCCACTTCGAATAAATCTGATCGAACTCCCGCTGATCGTTGGGAGCAAGGCGCCCCTGATATCCCTGTGCCGGATAAGCGTTCCCCTGAGGTGCGTAAGCATTTCCAGCGTCAGCCACCTGATCGAAAGGAGTATTCGGCGGAATATTGTTGCGCGCCATGATGTCCTGCATGCGGTGGACGTCTTTATTGATGTCGTCGCGATCATTGCGTTGAGTATCGTTCTGCCACTTGGAATAAACGCGGTCGAATTCCCGCTGATCGTTAGGAGAAAGACGCTGTCCGTACTGGCAAAACGCAGGAAAAGCCAGCGCGGCAATCAGCGCCATTAAAGATAGGATTTTGCTCATGGTATGACCTCCGATGGTGTAGCGAAGCGGCGGGGCACACCACAATCACGCCCAAAGGTCAGATGAGCCTCTGCCGGTGGGCGTTGGCAGGGAAATGGTTTATTGGGATTAGGGGGAATGCTGCAGGGGGATCGGTGGAGCGAGGGAAATGACATTCTTCTCCGTCCCCTTTTCTAAGTCAACGCATCTGTACAACCAGAACTTCAAGTTCCCCCTTCCCAACGTTCCACAGGGCATAAGCCTCTTCTTTCGGCATCAGGACGACCGATCCCAGTCTCACTTCTACGCGCGCGGTTGGAGATTTCGTTTCGTTGACGAGTTCGCCGTCTCCCAACTCAATGATGAGCTCGTCATATCCCTTCACCATCCTGTTCAATGGCGCGCCAGGGGCAAGACGGAAGCGACTGACAAAAAGTCCGCGGCCTTCGGCAGGAATCTGCGGGTTGGGCGTCCTCTTGTCCGCCTTTCCTATCGGAACTGCGGAAACCCAACTGCAGCCCATCAGACCTGAGGACGACACACTGCAGAATCCATTGGATCGCGGCAGAACTTGAGCGGCTGCAGTCAAAAAGCCGCATAGAACGAACACGATGAGTCCCACACCGCATTTCATACAGAAGCCTCCATAAGGCCGCTATTGTAAGATGCCGGCGAGTGGCCCACGTTTAACGATCTTTGCGTGCGCCGTTCCCACTGAGGGTGTTGCTGCGTGCGCTATTTGATTTTGTTGTGGACGCGTGATCAAACCCACTTGCGCCGGTATTTCGGACTCCCGCCCTACGCAAAAAAAGCGCCCTGACCAGCCCGCAGCCGAAGGAGGATTCGGAACAGAAAGCGACGTAGATGTTTCGTGGAACTTCGTGTCCTTGGTGGTTGTTTTTCGGCTTTCATTTTGGGAATGGAAGTCCTGCGAATACGCTTTTCTGTGCGTCGGCTCACATTCCAGTGCACCGAAATCTTCTAGGCTGACGTTCATCGTCATGCTTCCAGCCGTTTTCACGCGCACGGTCCTCCGAACGCTCGACTCGCTCGCATCGCGCATGCTTCCGCCCGATGGACGTACGATCCGGCAGCAGATCGGCGCGCGCGGTGAGGAAGACGCGTACTTCCATCTGCGAAGCCTCGGCTACGCCATGGTCGAGCGCAACTACCGCACTGCCCGCCACCATGGTGAAATCGACCTGATCGGCTGGGATCACGATGTACTTTGTTTTATTGAAGTTAAGACTAGAACGTCGCGCGATGTGAAGCCCGCCGAGGCAGCCGTGGATCGTCACAAGCGCCGCGAGATCGCGCAAGTGATCCGGGATTATCTGCGCCATGCGCCACCAATGTGCCAGTGGAGGTTCGATATCGTCAGCGTATATTATGAGAGTAGTAGTTCCCGCCCACAGTTTGAATTGTTTCGGAACGCCTCCCTGGCGGCATAGAATATGGAGTTTGCGCAATCCATTGAAAGGATTCAATAGTGCCGGAGCTTAGAAAAGATCCGATCGTCGGCCGTTGGGTAATTATTTCTACCGACCGCGCGAAGCGCCCAACCGATTTTGTACGCGAAAACATGAAGATTAAGGGTGGATTCTGCCCGTTCTGCTACGGGAACGAGTCGAAGACGCCGCCCGAAATCCAAGCTTACCGCCCGAATCCTAACGGAGGCCCCCCGCCGCAACGGGATACGCCGGGCTGGACGGTCCGCGTGGTGCCAAACAAGTTTCCGGCGCTTGGCATTGAGGGCAATCTGAACCGGCAGGCCGAAGGCATGTTTGACCGTATGAACGGCATTGGAGCGCACGAGGTCATCATTGAAACTCCGGATCACAATGCCAATCTAGCATCTCTGCCCTCGAAGCGAATTGAAGATGTTCTCTGGACATTCCGCGACCGCATTCTCGACCTGAAAAAGGACCGGCGCTTCAAATACATTCTGATTTTCAAGAATCATGGGGAGGCGGCTGGCGCATCGCTCGAACATTCACATTCGCAATTGATCGCGCTGCCGATTCTTCCGATTAACGTCGTGCAGGAACTTGAGGGCGCGAAGCAGTACTTCCTCTACAAGGAACGGTGCGTCTTCTGCGACATCATCCGGCAGGAGATGGATAGCGGCATCCGTGTGGTCTCGGAAAATGAAAATTTCGTCACACTCGCGCCATACGCACCGCGGTTTCCGTTCGAGACCTGGATTTTGCCGAAGCAGCACGAGTCTGCTTTCGAGAACTCGTCATCGCACATGTTCGAGAATCTCGCCCGCGCCATGAAGGAACTCCTGGGGCGCGCGGATCGCGTGCTCGACAACCCTCCATACAACCTGGTGATTCATACTTCTCCGGTGCAGGATCCAACGAACGATCATTATCACTGGCACATCGAGTTCATGCCGAAGCTTACGAAGACGGCAGGATTCGAATGGGGCACGGGGTTTTATATCAATCCAACTCCTCCGGAAGAGGCGGCGAAGTTCCTGCGCGAGGCGAACGTTGAGGAACCGGCCGCGGTTCCCGCCCGCTAAATCCGGATTCATTTGAAAGAAATAGGGGCACGGCAGTGGATGCCGTGCCCGTCCAGTCTTGCCGGAGAGAGAGTGCCAGTCGATTTCTCGCTGGCTGATTGATCCCACTTTAGAAGGGCCGCGACTCTCAATTGTCACCGGGATGTAAAACTTTGGAAGCCTAGGGCGGCACAAGGTCGCCGCAGTGCTCGTAGGATCTTTGTAATTATTGTTTTGTTATTTTGTTGGTCCTTCTCTCCTCGGGAGGGTTCGGCCACTTCAGCAGACCCGCAGTGGTTCTGTTCTCTAGCTGTAACGTATGGTCGTTCAAGGCGATTTGCAGTTCTGAACTGAGCGCCAGGAGTTCGGCGTCGCTCGCCTGGAGCATCCGGGCGCAAATCTCCCGGATCCGGTCCGTCTTGCGGCGGTTGAGTAGGGGAGGGACTTCCATGCAGCAAGCACTCGGCCGCTTTGGGTGCTAACAGATCCGGAAAGGTTGGAAGGCCTACAAAACTAATTTGGCCGTCATTTCGGCGTGCGAGTGCTTGACGGAACGGAAAGGTCTTTAAAGCCAATTTCTTGCGGAGTTTGATCCAAAACGAAGGAAACTTTGGCTTAAATTCCTTCTTTGGCTTCGTGCCCTCTGTGGCTAATTAGAGCGGGGTGAACCCCGACGTCTGTCTTCAGGCCTGCGTGCGGTCTTGAAATTCCTCGTGCCAGGCCATCTGGATCGCTTCCAGCTTGCCCTCGTTCGAGGCTTTTGGGTCACCGGCAAAGTCGGGCAGCTCGGTCACATAGCGATGCAGGTCGGTGAATCTCACCGCCAGCGGATCGAGTTCTGGATGAGTCTCTGAAAGGAGAATGCCGATATCTTCGGCGTCATCCCAGGTGAGTTTTTTCGACATGGTTTGGCTCCTTGGATTCAGCTGTCAGCATTCAGCCCATGCTGCGGGCAATGAGCAACGAGTAATGAGCGGGACGTTCGTCGCCGCAAAGTTGCGAGCGCCTGAATGCTGGCTGCTCTAGTGCTGCTCCTCCGATACGTAGTTGCGATTCCACGCGGGAATCTCTACGACGACCTTGCCTGGCTTTGTGATCTGCGCCTGGCAACCGAGACGGGAGTTTAGCTGCAGATCGGCCGCCATGTCTAATCGGTCGGCTTCGTCATCGTCCATCTCGGAAAGATTTTCTGCGCCTTCTTTGACCCACACATGACATGTCGTACAAGCGCAATTGCCACCGCAAGCGTGGTCGAGGGGGATGCCGAAATTCAGCGCGATGTCGAGGATCGACTCCTCTTTCCCATGATCTTCGTACGGCAGCTTGCCGTGCTCGAAAGTGACGGTCTTGCCTTCGGGCAGGAATGTTATCTGCACGGTGTTCTCGCCCGGAGCTTCCTCGGTAACTGTTCCGGCGCCTTGTGTTTTCTCTTCAGCCATTGCTGCTCCTGTCATTCGGGCGAGGACGCGTTGTCCTCGCGACAACCGGCCGGAGGCCGGCGCTAAGCTATTTGAACTCTGCCTTCGCCATCGGATGCGGCGCGGTCGGGCCTTCACCCAGATCGGTCTCATCCATGTTCTTGCCCTTCAGCGCCGACGAAACCGCGGTGTCCATCATCAACTCGGCGAGGCGCATCGTGCACTGGTTCAGCGCGTCGATCGCCTTGCGGATCGCCTGATAATCGTCTTCCTGGTTGACCGCGGTCAGCGCCTTCTCCATCTTTGCGATTCGCTTCTTTTCGTCGGACGTGAGATGTGCCCATGCCGGACTCTTCTTCGCCTTTTCGAGCGCGGCGAGAATCGTTGCGGTTTCGTTGCGCGCCTCGATGACCTGCCGCCGGCGGAAATCTTCTTCGGCATTGTCGAACGAGTCGAGAATCATGTTCTCGACCTGATCGTCGGTGAGTCCGTAGCTCGGCTGGACCTGAATTTCTGCTTCTTTCCCGCTGCGCTGCTCGCGCGCAGAAACGTGCAGAATGCCGTTCGCGTCGATCAGGAACTTAACTTCAACGCGCGGAATGCCGGCCGCCATGGGCGGAATTCCTTTCAGGTCGAAGCGAGCCAGGGACCGGCAATCTTTCGCGAGTTCGCGTTCGCCTTGCAGCACATGAATCGCTACATTCGCCTGTCCGTCGACTTGCGTGGTGTAGAACTGCGTGGCCGAAGCGGGAATCGTCGAATTGCGCAGAATGATCTTATCGGTGACGCCGCCGGCCACCTCGATGCCGAGCGAGAGCGGAGTGACGTCGAGCAGGAGCATGTTCTGCGTGGCTTCCGAGCCGCCGCCGAGAATGTTTGCCTGCACCGCCGCGCCGAGCGCAACCACTTCGTCTGGATTTAGATCGACATGCGGTTCGCGCTGGAACATTTCCTTCACCAACGCCCGCACCTTCGGGATGCGCGTCGATCCACCCACAAGCACGACTTCATCGATCTGCTCCGGCTTGAGGTTCGCGTCTTTCAGCGCCTGCTTGCACGGGCCGACGGTGCGGTCGATGATCGGCTGAATGAGTTGCTCGAACTGCTCGCGCGTGATTTCGCGTTGATACCGCTTGCCCCCGGGAAGGTCGATATCGAGCTTCACGGATGGCTGCGCCGAGAGCGCGATCTTCGCTTCAATCACCGATTTGCGAATCGCCTGGACGGCTTCGGCATTGCGGCGCAGGTCGAGGCCGAGATCGCCGCGAATGTCGTCGAGAGCGATCGTGATCAGCAGATTGTCGATGTCGTCGCCGCCGAGGTGCGTGTCGCCATTGGTCGCGATCACTTCAAAGATGCCGTCGTGCAGCTTGAGAATCGAAATGTCGAATGTTCCGCCGCCGAGGTCGTAGACGGCGATAATTCCGTTCTGCTTCTTGTCGAGTCCGTAGGCGAGCGACGCGGCTGTGGGTTCGTTGACGAGGCGCAGGACTTCGAGACCGGCAATGCGTCCGGCATCTTTGGTGGCCTGCCGTTGCGCGTCGTTGAAGTACGCGGGCACGGTGATGACAGCTTTCGTGACCGGTGCGCCGAAATAGCGTTCCGCATTGCGTTTCAATTGCCGCAGGATGAGCGCGGAAATTTCCGGGGGGGTGAACGTCTTGCCGCCCAGCTTGATGCGAAGAACTTCTCCGGGCTGAAGATCTTCGGCGACACGGAACGGGAAGAGCTTGAGTTCTTCCTGAATGTCTTCGACGCCGCGTCCCATGAGGCGTTTGATCGAGTAGACGGCGCGCTCCGGCGTTTCGATCAGATACCTGCGCGCGGAGTTGCCGATCACGGGCTGGCTATTCTCATCGAGCGCGACGACCGACGGAACCAGGTTCGATCCGTCGTCACCGGGGATCACCACGGGCGTATCCCCTTGCATGAAGGCGACAAGGGAATTCGTCGTGCCAAGATCGATGCCGACTATGTATTCAGTGCTCATTGAGTCAATGAGCGATCGAGTCATTGAGCTATTGCTGCCCGTTTCGACTCAATCGCTTTGATCTAAATCTCTTCATTCTTCCAAAGCCGCATTCACGTCTCTTACGAGATTGCGGATGTAGTTGCGGCGGTTCAGGACATCCACCATTTTGCCAATGATCTGCGTTCGTTCTGCGACGGCGCTTTCGGCTGGATTGCGGTCGATCGCGGCGTCCCATTCTTTCCAGTACGACTGCAGTTCCTGAAGAAGCTGCTCATACTTCGCTTCAAGCGCGACTTTGTGTTTCGAAATTTCGCCCGCCAGCGAAGGATCATCGTCGCCGACCTGCTTGTTCATCTTCAGTTCTTCGAGCTGCATGTTCAGTTCGAAGACTTCTTCGAGCAGGTCGGGCGGAACGATCTGCTTCTTTACTTCTCCGGTCGCGCGGGCCTGTTCGGTGGCGGCTTTCGATTGCTCTTCGAGTTCGACGCCTTCGAGGCGGAGCAGATATTGCGTGCGCTTGATCGGATCGCGCAGGGTCCGGTAGGCGTCGTTCAACAAAGAACTCTGTTCGAGACTCCATTCCCGTTCCCGGGCGCTTGCGCGAACGCTGAGATCGGGATGCAGTCTTCGGCTGAGCTCGTAAAAATCTTTTTCCAGCGCGGTGACGTCGAGGGTCAATTTCGGCGGCAAGCCGAAGAACGAAAAATAGTCTGCCGGCTGCGGAGGCTGGACCTTACCGCAGGACGCGCAGAAGTGCGCTGCGCGCATCGATCCGCACGACCAGCAGGAATGCGTATCCTCTGGCACACGCTTTGCGCTGATCGCGGTAAGAGATGATTTCGCCGTCACGTTCGAATTCCTAACACACAAACTCTACCGCCGAGATCGCTGAGGACGCAGAGAACCAAGGAACAACCCCGGTTTACTCTCGGCGCACTCGGCGTCCTCGGCGGTTGACTTCCTCTTGCTCAGGCGGAGAACGAAGTGCCGCAGCCGCACGACTTTGTGGCCTGCGGATTCACGAAAACGAAACCCTGCTGCATCAGAGTTTCCTGATAATCCAGGGTCATGCCGTGCAGATAGATGAACGATTTCGGATCGACAAACACCCGCACGCCGCCGAACTGAAAGATGCGGTCGCGCTCGCGCGGCTGGGAGTCAAAGCGGATGTTATAGCTCAGCCCCGAACACCCGCCACCCTGCACGCCCAGACGCAAGCCTCCCTGCTCGGGCGAGATGCCTTCCTTGGCCATTGCGCTGCGGATCTTCGCGATGGCTTTGTCGGTCACCTGGATGCCCTTCGCGGTCGCGGCAGCCGGATTTTCAGTTGCAGTTGTCATAAACCAGCTATGAGCAATGAGCATTGAGCTATGAGCGAACAACTCACCGCTCACCACCCGCTACTTATTTTGCCTCTGCGGCTACCGGCTTGCTTGTTTCCTGCTTCTTCTTCCAATCGCCGATCGCGGCGCGGATGGCGTCTTCGGCCAGCACGGAACAGTGGATCTTCACGGGAGGAAGCGAAAGTTCCTTCACGATGTCCATGTTCTTGATGGTAAGAGCTTCATCCACGGTCTTGCCCTTCACCCACTCGGTCGCGAGCGAGGACGAGGCGATGGCGGAGCCGCAGCCGAACGTCTTGAATTTCGCTTCTTCGATGACGTTGGTTTCGGGATTGACCTTGATCTGCAGCTTCATGACGTCGCCGCATTCGGGCGCGCCGACCAGTCCCGTTCCGACGTCATGGCTGTTCTTGTCGAGCGAGCCGACGTTGCGGGGATTGTTGTAGTGGTCGATGACTTTGTCGCTATATGACATTCTGCTTCTCCTAAATTTCGTAGTGCCTCAGCGGCTAAAGCCGCCAACAGATCGTGCTCTTCAGCGGCACGGCTAAAGCCGTGCCCTTCCACGAACCTCTACTCTCCTGCCCACTTCACGTCTTTCAAATTGATGCCTTCTTTCGCCATCTCGTAGAGCGGAGAAAGTTCGCGGAGGCGCTCCACGGTTTCGATCACACGGTCCGCTACGTAGTCCACTTCGGCTTCGGTGTTGAAACGGCCGATGCCGAAACGAATAGAACTGTGTGCCAGATCGTCGCCCGTGCCCAGAGCCTTCAATACATAAGATGGCTCAAGTGTCGCGGAGGTGCACGCCGATCCGCTGGATACGGCGATATCGTTGATGCCCATCAGGAGCGATTCGCCTTCCACGTAGGCGAAGCTGATGTTCAGGTTGCCGGGCAGACGATGTTCCATCGAGCCGTTGATGTAGACCTCGTCGAGCTTGCCAGTGATGCGGTCGCGCAAACGGTTGCGCAGACCCGCCATGCGGCAGGATTCCTGCGCCATTTCTTCCTGCGCGATCGCACAAGCTTTGCCGAGCCCGACAATTCCAGGAACATTCAATGTGCCGGAACGCATCCCGCGCTCGTGGCCGCCACCGTCGATGATCGCGGAAACCTGCACGCGCGGATTCTTGCGGCGCACATACAACGCCCCGACGCCCTTGGGGCCATACATTTTGTGGCCGGAGATCGACATCAGGTCGATATTCTGCTTGTTGACGTCCACGGGAACTTTGCCGACGGCTTGCGTCGCGTCTGTGTGAAAGATGACTCCACGCTCGCGACAGAGCTTGCCGATTTCGGCGACAGGTTGCAGAACTCCGATTTCGTTATTCGCGAACATGATCGTGACCAGGATGGTCTTGTCGTCCATGGCGCGCTTCAGTTCTTCGAGGTCAACGAGGCCATCTTTCTGCACGGGCAGATAAGTCACTCGGTAGCCGTTCTTCTCGAGGCGCTTGCACGTGTCGAGGACAGCTTTATGTTCAGTCACCGCGGTGATGATGTGGTTGCCCTTCTCGCGGTACATCTCGGCGACGCCTTTGATCGCGAGGTTGTCGCTCTCCGTGGCGCCGGACGTGAAGATGATCTCTTTAGTGGTTGCGCCGACGAGTTTTGCAATTCGCTCGCGGGCTGTTTCCACGCCTTCTTCTGCCGCCCACCCGAACGAGTGATTGCGGCTCGCC
>Ga0209168_10000898_pt1 | contig 25725 bp, 18 predicted proteins | sample Coa_R1_FD_187156 | JGI IMG/M metagenome (GOLD analysis project Ga0209168, IMG submission 187156) | Surface soil microbial communities from Centralia Pennsylvania, which are recovering from an underground coalmine fire - Coalmine... | ecosystem: Environmental > Terrestrial > Soil > Unclassified ...
CGCCCCGGATCCGGCTGAACGGGTAGCGGCTCTCGACGATGTCCGGCGAGAGTGCGGTGTCGGCCTGCATCTCGCCATCCACCTCGAGGTCGGGACGCCGCTCCCTGACGATCTGGACGGCCCGCCTGACCTTCTCGGTTTGCAGACTTCTGACCGAGCCGAAGTTGGAGAAGGAGACGAGCGCGATGCGCGGCTGAATGTCGAAGTCGGCCACGAAGTCGGCGACGAGGATCGCGATCTGCGCCAGCTCCTCCGGACCGGGGTCAATATTGACGAGGCCATCGGCGATGAAGTGGACCTGGCTCCCGGAGATGACGATGAACACGCCGGCCACGGTCCCTGTTCCCGGGCGCAGGGGGATCAGCTGAAGGATGGGGCGCAGCACCTCGGGGTAGTCGTACGTCAGTCCGGACAGGAAGCCGTCGGCTTCGCCACTCCGGACCATCATCAGCCCGAAGACGTTGGGCTGCCGCACCAGCTTCTCGGCGCGGGCGAGAGTCAGGCCCTTGCGCTTGCACAGGGCGTAGATGTCGGCGGCGTAGGCATCAAGCTGCGGCGACTCTTCAGGATCTATCACGCTGGGGTGGTAATCGAGGCCAAGCGCGGCAATGGCGCCGGCGACCACCGCGGGGCGGCCCAGAAGAACGGGCCGGGCCACGTTCTCGGCTTCCATCAACCGGGCGGCCCGGATAATTCGAGGATTCTCCCCTTCCGGGAACACGATTCGCCTGGGGTCGTGCCGCGCCTTCTCGATCGCGGCATGGACAACCCGCCAGCCGCGGCGCTGCATGGCCCGCAGGCGCTCGCGGTACCCGTCGAGGTCGATATGCGCCCTGGCCACGCCGGCCGACCGGGCCGCTTCGGCGACGGCTGAGGCGACCCATTCCAGGGCCCGGTAGTCGTTTGGCTTGGGAATGATGTACTCGCGCCCGAATTTCAGCCGCGAAAGTCCGTACGCCGCCAGGACGCGTTCCGGCACGACCTCTCGCGCCAGGGCGGCGAGGGCCCGCACCGCGGCCTGCTCCATCTCGGCGGTGACCGCGGTGGCCCGGACGTCGAGCGCGCCGCGGAAGAGATAGGGAAAGACCAGTACGTTATTCACCTGATTCGGGTAGTCGGAACGACCCGTGGCCACGATTGCGTCCGGCCTGGCCGAGAGCGCGAGCTCGTACCGTATCTCCGGATCGGGATTGGCGAGCAGGAAGAGGATTGGATTGGGGGCCATCCCACGGAGCATCTCCGGCGTGACCACGTTGGCAGCGGAGACCTCAAGGAGCACGTCGGCGCCGCCCAGTGCTTCGCCGAGGGAAAGCGGCGGCCCGGGTCGGGCGAAGGCGCCCTTGTAGGGGTCCATCTCCTCGGTACGTCCCTCGTACACCATCCCCAGACGATCGAACATCGTGATGTGCTCGCGCCGCACCCCGAGCTTCACGTACATGCGGGCGCAGGCGACCCCGGCGGCGCCGGCCCCGATGACGACCACTTTGACGGCGGCGATATGCTTGCCGGCGAGCTCGAGCGCATTGACCAGCGCGGCGCCCGTGATGATCGCCGTGCCGTGCTGATCGTCGTGAAATACGGGGATAGCCAGCTCGTCGCGCAACCGGCTCTCAACCTCGAAGCAGGCCGGAGCGGCGATATCCTCGAGGTTGATCCCACCGAAGCCGGGCGCCAGGGCGCGGATAGTTGCAACCAGCTCGTCGGTTGAACGACAGTCCAGCTCGAGATCGAACACGTCGACGTCGGCGAGCTGCTTGAACAGCGCCGCCTTGCCTTCCATGACCGGCTTGGCCGGCACCGGGCCGAGGTTGCCGAGACCGAGAATCGCGGTGCCGTTGGTGACGACGGCGACCAGGTTGCCCTTGGCGGTGAGGTCGTACGCCAGGAGTGGATTCTCGGCCACCGCCGTCACGGCGTGGCCGACGCCGGGACTGTAAGCCAGAGAGAGGTCGCGCTGGCTCAGCAGAGGCTTGGTGACCTCGATCTGGAGCTTTCCCGGGCGCTCTCCGCGGTGGTACTCGAGGACGTCTTCCCGGGAGATTTCCTCGTGTGCCAATGCGCCGCCCTCCTCAGCCCTGTCCCATCGTACTCAAGCTTCCGCAGAGTGCTCGGCGTATGCCTCCCTACCACTGCCGCCGCGGAGCGGGCCGGCGAGGTGACGGTGAAGCAGGTACCGGCGGGGCTCGGGCGCTGTGCGGAGAGGGAGCTCAGCCGGCGCGGACGGTGAGCTGCTCCGCTCGGTCACGTCCTGCCGATTCATTCAGTCCCGGCGACAGCTGCGTCGGCGGTCCTCCCCCATCGATCGCTATGCGTGTGGTTGCACCGATGCAGCGCTGGACACGATGAGCCGTGACCCACGATGCGGTGACCAGAGTCGGAGACCGTGGTGGAAGTACAGGAGCCCGGCGGCGCTGGGTTGCGCGCTGCTACCTCCGGGCGCCCAGAAGACGCTCCACATCAGCCGCGCGCTCGCCAGGACACGGCCGCCACGACCGCGCTCCTGGACGATCGAACCACAGCGGACGAGGAGCCGAGAGCTGTCGGGAGACCAGCTCCCAAGGGTGCAGCCGGCAGGGAGTGAGGCGGCCGGCCGCAGTGCCCGATTCCAGCTGCCGGTATAGAGATGGCCGGAGTCGATGAGCGCGAGGTGCATTCCATCCGGCGCCGGGACCGGAAGTGACGGGTAGATACCTGCCATGATGCGGCGGATATCGCCGTTCAGAGGGGAGCGGCTCACAACCTGACTTCGCGCCGGACGCCAGAAGAGCAAGCTCTTGCCGTCGTCACTCCATCCGAGCAGTGCCTCGCCGGCGGGAGCGGTCCACACACGCCGTCCGCTACGGAGATCCAGAAGGAAGATCCGGGTGCCCGTGGAGAGTACCACGGCGGAGGATCCCGGCGCCCACAGCATCCGTGCCGGAGGCGTTCCGGAACCGGACGCGACGGCCGTGGCGGCCGAGCCGCCGGCGCCGACCATGCGGGCGGCCCACGAGCTGGAATCGCCCGTGACGTACGCGACTGCTGCGCCGTCCGGCGAAGTCGCGGCGATCTTTACTCGATTGTCGACGGTGAGCGACTCCGGATCGGTACCGAGGGCGTCGGTGATCCAGAGGATCCCGTGCCGGCGGAATAGAACGGTGCGCGCGGTTTGGGTCCCGGCATTCAGCGGGAGACCGGCGTCGACGGCGGTCCAGTGCACGCCGCCGTCGTCGGAACGGAAGATGCCGTCAGTGTCGAGAGATGCGTAGACGCGGTCCGGTCGATGCGGATCGGCTTCCAGGTTGTAAACGTACGGCGACAGCGGCAGGCCGCTGGTCACGACGCGCCAGGTCTTGCCGGCGTCGGACGAGCGGAAGATGGCGCCCTCGCCGCCCGCCAGGAGGTAGCTGCCGGTGTCCAGAATACTGGTAGCGGCGAAGGGCACCTGAGGGCCGCTGCGGACCCAGCGACGGCCGCGGTCGCGCGACTCGTAGATCCCGCTCGCCGTGGCGGCCCAGAGGGCGTGGGCGTCGGCCGCGACATCAAACGTGCGCAGATCGAGGCCCGCGATCAGGCGGCGCCAGGTTCGTCCTCCGTTGCGGGATACGGCCACACCACCGCCCCAGACGGCGGTGTAAAGGTCGCCCGACGATGTGACCGCCAGCGACTGGATGCCGTTCGGCGCAAAGATGTTTTGACCGGCTGGGCGCCAGGTGTAGCCATGATTCTCGCTCCGCCAGAGCACGCTCGGGCCGAGATAGAAGACGCTCGGCGCGCCCGGCTGCTGGAGCAGAAACATGTTCTCGGCGCCGGGTAGACCGCTGGCGGTGACAACCCACCGCTTGCCGGCATCGGACGACAGATAGACCGAATTCTTGACGGCGACCAGGTAGTGCGACGGGGCGGAGACATCAATGGCGAGCGCCCGAATGACCCCCGGTGGAATGGGAGCGAGCGGCTGCCAGGACCGGCCGCCGTTCCACGACTGGTAGACACGCCCCGCGGCGCCGGCCAGAAGGTGGTCAGCCCGGGTCGGATCGACGGCCACCGGGAAGGAGACGTTGGCACGCAGGACATGCCAGGCGGCGCCTGCGGGCACAGCCGGACTGCCCAGCCGGGATGAAATCCCGGGCACGAGAGCGGCGGCGGCCAGGACGGCCACGGCGAGCGGGGCGACCAGCCAGGCCCGGCGCGGACGCGGCAGGGTAAGTGAGCGGCGCACCGACGCCCATTGCCTGGCACGGTGTTTCCACGCACGCCCAGGAGGGAGATCGGCGGCCACGGCGTTCCGGTTCCGGAGAATCGGCTCTGGCCGCACACGCCCCTGTTCCCGCTGCTCTGGGACGCGGGCCGCCGTGTCCTGCTCAGAGAACCCCTCCAGTACTCGCATGGTTTCGGTACGCACCGACTGGCCCGCGGCGGCAATGCTGAGCGCATCCGTGATGAGCCGCTCGATCTCAAGGTTCGAGCGGTGCAGCTCCGCGCACGACCGGCACTGGAGGAGGTGACGGTCGAGCCGCCGGGTGTCCAGCGGTGACAGCTCGCGCACGCACTGCAGCCAGCGTCGGGCCGTCTTGCAGCCTAGCTCCGACATGATTCACTCACCTCCGCTTCGTAGAGGCGCCTGAAGGCGTCGCGCGCGCGCAGCAGCCTGACTTTCACCGCCCCCTCGCTGCTGCCGACGGCGCGCGCGATCTCGCGGCAGCTCATTCCGGCGGTTTGCAGGAGAAGCGCTTCCTTATAGTGTTTGGGTAGCAGTTCAAGGGTGCGCCGTACGCTGTCCTGGGTTACCGCGATCTCCTGCATGTCCCCGCCGCGGGCAGGCAGAATATCGTCCTGGAGCGGGACGGTGCGGCGGTTATGCCACTTTCGGTGGTGGCTGCGCGCCCGATTGAGGGCGATGGTATGCAACCAGGCGGAGAGGCGAAGCTCGCCACGGAGTTTCGGTAGCGCCTGGTAGGCGGCGAGAAATGTGTCCTGACACAGCTCGCGGGCCAGCTCGACGTCGCCGACGAGTCCGACGAGGAAGCGGAGCAGGCGGTCTTCGTAGCGTTCCATGATCCGATCGAAAGCATCGATGTCACCGCCGCGCGCGCTCTCAACCCACACATGCTCGTCGGCGAGCGCAGTCGACAGCGGCGCCCCGCCTTCACGCTGGGCCGCGAGCGCGAGATCGGTCACGCCGTCTTCCAGGAGCTCGAGGTCCTCATTCTGCGTGTACAACGCGCCGCCTACTCGCCTGGTTACAGGTGCCTATTGTAGGCGCGTTCGCCTGGTACGAGGCGAGCCTGAATCGACAGTGGGAGGAGTGACTCCGCGGCGACACGCACGCTTTCACGGGCGGGCGGAACAGTCATCGCGGGGCGGGACTGGCGAAGACTACCAGGCCGGTGACGGTTCACGTGACGGCCGCGAGTGCGTTCACCCAGCTCGGGCAGCGCACTCCGGCCAGGTGGGTGTATCAGACGGGGACGAGTGCGCGGCGAGCCTCGATGGCCACGCGGATAGCCAGGGTCTCGGCCGCCGCGATGTCCAGGTAGCTTTCTGCGACGTGTGGAGCGAGAGGGGAGGATGGCGATTCGAGCAGTCCGGCGGCGATGTCCAGTGCAACACCGGCCCGTTCGGCGTGGGACGCCACGGCAGAGTCGCCGGCCGGTACGCCGGGCTCCCCGCTGCCGGCAAACTGAGTCAGCTCGGCGAGCTGTGTGGCGAGCGCACGCCGGCGCTCGCGGGCGGCGTTCAGCCCGTCGCTCGAACCCAGAAGAATGGACTGGAGGTAGCGCCGGAACGAGACGGCCCGGTAGGGCGTGTATTCCTCCTCGATCGTCCTGAGCGCCTGTTCTTCGCTCTGTTCGTCCGACCGAGCGCCGGCAAGCTTCTCCTCGAGGAAGGGTTTACGGTCTGTGTGTGCGCGCTCCGCGGCGAGGCGCTCGGCGTCCAGACCGGACGGACGGCGAGCGTGCCACTCCGCGATTTCGGCGAGGCGAACCGTCAATTGGTGCTCCGCTCGTTCCCGTGTTGCCCGAATCTGGTCGCGTTGAGCCTCATATTTGACGCCAATCTGCCGGCGATCCGCGTCCGGGAGTGCGGCCGGCATACTGCGCCGGGCCGCTGCTTCGACGCCGTCGCGCCAGTGCACGAGCGTTGAAACCTCATGCGGTCCGAAGCCCGTGACCAGCGATACGGCGCGGGGCGTGATGCCGGCTGGTGTCACGATCCCTGCTTCGATGAGCCGTTGCTTGAGGATTGGCTCGATCCCCTCGATATGTTCCTCCGCCAACGGACGTTGCATGGCAGCCTGGATGTGGGGTCGCTGCAGGGCGTGCAACCGCTCAGTTTGCTCCCGGCCCTCCGCGGCGTAGCTCGCCGTCTCTTCCGCATCCAGCTCCTCGAACATCCGCCGGCGAAAATCCTCGCGGGCCTCAGCCTCAGCGCGCTTCTGGGCGGTAGGGAGGTCGTTCCGCTCTGCGTCGATCCGGCTCAGCTCCTGGCGGTAGGCCACGGTCGCATGTTCGTTCTCCATCTCGATCTCGGTGCGACGCCGCGTGGCGAGTATCAGAGCGTGTTTCTGCTCCCGCCGCCGGGCATCGATCTCGCGCGCTCGACCGGCCACCTCGTCGGCGCCGTACCAGGCAAGGGCCAGTCCACTCGCGCCCGCGACAGCGAGCACGGTGGCAAGCGCAGCGACGGCGGGAACGACCACTGCAGGTCGGAGAAGATCGCCGGCCCACGCCGATACCACAAGCGCGCCCAGGAGACCAAGATAGGTCCGCAGACCGGCCGGTGACGGTGGGAGCCAGAGTGACTCCCGTCCACCGGATGGAGGCATGCCAGTAGACGCCGTCAAGTCTCTCCCCTCTCAGACGCGGTTTCACCGCCCGCTCCGTCAGCACTCACCGTACACCATCACCGGCTCATTGTCCAGCGATATCATCTGGTCTGTTCTCTCGTGCAAAATCGCCAGTGAGATGAGCGCGAGCGGGGCGGGAACAGCGTGCCGGCGCGAACAACGGAAGCAGGGAGAAGGGATGAGAATCGGTCGACTGATTGCAGTGGTTGGCGTTGTTGGAATACTTGTCTGGCGAGGCGGTACGGTGTCGGGGCAACAGCCTGCCCTACCCGCGGGGCTGGCGATCTTGCAGCCGCAGGCCAGCACCCTGGCCGAGCCTGATCTCGTGGTCCTCCCGGCTGACGGGACGGCCCGGATCCGCGTCACCGTCGACGCGCGCGACGAACCGCAGGTTATGGCGAATCTCAAGCTGCCCCTTAGCTGGGTGGGAAGTAATGCCCTTGCCTTCGCCCTGGCCTCCGGGCAGGCGACCTTCGCCGAGCCGGTGTACGTGCAGCGGGTCGACTCGCCACGGCGCCTGAAAATTGCCGACGGCGTGATCGCGGCGCAGATTGCGCCGGACAGCGAGCGACTCGCCCTGATGACCGAACCGGGCGGTGTTGTAGCACTTGACGTGGTGGGTTTCCATCCGCGCAGCACGAGACGGCTTGCGCTTCCTTGGTCGGCCGCCATGATTCCGGTCCAGTACGGGTATCCGTCCGTCGCCTGGAGTCCTGACGGAGCTCGCGTGGCTGCAGCGTGGCCGAGCAAGGCCGGCATCGAGGTCGCGGTTTGCGCGGTCCAGGCTGCCAGGTGCGCGCTCGCCGCCCACCGCCGTGACATCGGCGTCGCGGCAGGTCCGCTCACGAGCCTGGTGCTCGCCTGGACGTCGGGACACTCGTTGGTGCTCGCGGTGACTAACCTCTTCAGCCGCACGGCGAGCACGATCGTGCGGCTCGACCCGAACCGGCTCTCCGCCCCGGGACGTCCCGCTCTCGCTGCAGAGTTCGGCCTGGCGGGCGCGCAGATCGTGGGCATGACGCCCGATCTTGCCGGCCGGCATATGGCGTTGCTCGAGGAGACCGGCTTCCGGGGAGGCGCGACGCTCCAGACGGCCCGGCTCAGCTCCGGCCGCCTGATCGGACCGTCGCAGATCATCCATGGGGGCAACGCGCTGATGTACAACACGGTATCACACCAGCCGTTCACGGTCGCGCCGCCGGCGCAGGCTTGGTCGGGCGCGTCCCTCCTCTACAGCCAGGTCGACACAAATGGCCGGGGAACCGTGACCCGGGCGGCGGCATGGCGGCTCGACACCGCGACCGGCCGGCGCGCGCTCGTCGTGCGCGACGTCGAGTGGGCCGCGAAACAACCGGCGGGCCGGCCGGCTGTTGCACTCGCTCGCTCCGCCGGTTCATGTCCGGTGGCGCCGCTCGCCGCGACACCACCGCTTCCCAAGACGCTGACCACACAGTCGGTCCGGCAAACCGTGGACTTCTATCGGGCCGTGCGGCAGCAAGCGTATCGATTGGCGGATGGGGCGTGCCTGCCGACAGCCGCAACCGGCCCAGCGCTGGCAGCCATTCGCCACAGCCTCGCTCAGCTCCGCGCCGGCGAGTGGGCGAACGTGCCCGGTGACCTGGCGCCCATTTTTGTTCAGGCCGCCAGCGACCGGGCCTCGGAGATTGCCAATGCCAGCCAGGGCGAGCGGATCTACCGCGGTGGCCGTCTGGTGAGTAGCCTCCCAACGAAGCGCCTGCGCCTCACCTACCATCTGGGCCTGCAGCCACTCGGCACGCGAGATGGGGTTCACGTGTCCCAGTGGATCGTCGTGTCGGTCAGCCAGCAGGGCTCGAGCTCGGTCCTTGCCGCCTCCCAATCGGTGGACGCTCCACAGTTTGACCATGCTGCTCGGGGCGAGTACCCTGACTCGGAGTGCCCGATGGTGGGCGACGGAGAGCGACTGTGGCGGACGCAACTCCAGTTCAGACAGGAATGCAACCCGACGCGGAGTCGGCTGTCCGCACCTTCCTGATCGCCGACCTGCGCGGCTATACTCGCTTCACGATCGAGCACGGTGACGAGGCAGCCGCCGGCCTCGCCGCCCGCTTTGCGGCCATCGCACGTGAGTCGGTCGCCGCCCGCGGTGGCGAGGTCCTGGAGTTGCGTGGAGATGAGGCGCTCGCCGTGTTCGCCTCCCCACGTCAGGCACTCCGGGCGGCAGCGGAACTCCAGAGGAACCTGGGGGCTGCAATGGTCGAGGACACTTCCCTTCACCTCAAGGCGGGGATCGGTCTGGACGCGGGAGAGGCCGTTCCGGTCGACGGCGGTTTCCGGGGAGCTGCCCTGAATCTCGCCGCCCGCCTCTGCTCGTTGGCAGGCTCGGGCGAGGTGCTTGCCTCGGAGGGCGTGATCCACCTGGCTCGCAAGGTAGAGGGATTGGTCTACGTCGACCGCGGCAGTACGACCCTCAAGGGTTTCATCCAGCCGATCGGCGTATACAGCGTTCAGCCGGAGACGAGTGGAAACGGCCAGGACAGTGACTCTCCGAATCTGGAACCCCAGGCCCCGACCGCCGGAACGATACTTCCGCTCGGTGGTTACCTGGGATCGCTGCCCTCAGGCCCGCTCGTGGGGCGCGACGCCAATCTTGGTGTACTTGTTGACGCTATTGCCGAAGTGGAGACAGGAGCCGGACGGCTCGTGCTGCTGGCAGGAGAGCCGGGCGTGGGGAAGACCCGGCTGGGCCAGGAGGTGACCGTCGTGGCACGCGATCGCGGCTTCCTCGTAGCGGCAGGGCGCTGCTACGAACCGGAACAATCCGTCGCCTACTATCCGTTTCTCGATGTCCTGTCCGCTCTCTTCCGCATGTCGCCACCTGAGATCCGGCAGCAGGCAGCGAACCAATGGCCGTATCTGGGGGCCCTGCTTCTGGACGAAGTGGGCGAACCGGATGTGCCGGCAGGACCGGACGCGGAACAGCGCGTCCTCCGGGCGGTGGCGGCGTTTGTCGAGGCGGTCACCCGGTTGTCTCCCGTCGCCATCCTGCTCGACGACATCCAGTGGGCGGACGCGACCTCGCTCAAGCTGCTGCTCCACCTGGCCCGGCACACCCGACACATCCCACTGCTGCTTCTCGGCGCCTATCGGGATGTTGAGGTGGGCAGAGGGCATCCGCTCGAGGGCGCGCTTCGCGAGCTGGAGCGAGAGGGACTGGCGCTGCGGATGGCCGTGCGGCGTCTGCCGGTCGAGGGCACCCGAGCGTTAATCGAGTCGATCCTGAGTAATCCGGAGGGCGTCACGCAGGAGTTTCTTGATCTTGTCCATGAGCGCACCGACGGCAACCCATTCTTTGTCCAGCAGGTCCTGCGTGATCTGATTGCTCGCGGCGACGTGTTCCGCAAAGACGGTCGCTGGGACCGCAAAGCTATCTCCGAGCTCACTGTTCCGGAGAGTATCCGCTCCGCAGTGGGACAGCGGCTCTCCAAGCTTTCCGAGGAAACACAAGAGATACTTCGCGACGCAAGCGTGCTCGGCCAGAGCTTCATGTTCGATGAGCTCCAGGCGATGGGCAATCGTGAGGAGACGGACCTGGAGCGGGCGCTGGAGGAGGCAATGGCATCCGCGCTGATTCAGGATATGGATGGTGACCGATATGTCTTCGATCACGCGCTCACCCAGCAATCGCTTTATGGCGAGATCACAGCACGTCGAAAGCGGAGGCTCCATCTGGCAGCGGGCGAGGCGATCGAACAGCTGCCGCCTGGAAAGCGCGAACACCGAGTCGCGGAGCTTGCCTGGCACTACCTGCAGGGAGACGATCCAGGAAGGGCCCTGCCCTACGCGCTGTCGGCTGGTGATGAGGCGGAGCGAGTCTTTGCCCACAGCGAGGCTGAATCACAGTACCGAACAGCTCTCGAGCTGGCCCGCGAGACTCAAGACCGTGAGCGCCAACGTGAGGCCGCCGAGAAACTGGGCCAGGTCCTCCGCGTTACCGGCCGGTATGACGCAGCTCTCTCCATGCTGGAGCAGGCAGCACAGTTGTCTCGGGCCGCGTCTGATGCAGGGGCGGAGGCCAGAATCGCCGCCCGCATCGGCTGGGTCCACGCGGTCCGGGTGACTCCTCACGAGGGAATCGCGGAGCTCGAGCCAACCAGAGATCGCCTGGCCGACGCTCCGCCGTCACAGGGACTGGCGGCGCTCCACGCAGCCCTCGCGCAGCTGTACTTCGTCACGGGGCGCGTGGAGGACTTGCTCCAGTCAGCGGAGCGTGCAGCGGCGCTGGCGCGGATGGTCGGCGACGAACGCACTCTGGTGCAGGCAGAGGGACGCCGAGCCGTGGCTTTCACCCTCCTCGGCCGGGCGGTTGAGTCTCGCGACATCTTGCTACGGATCATCCCCATCGCCGAGAGAATAGGAGACCTGGAAACGCTCGTTCGGGCTCTGAACAATCTGGGCGATAAGTATCTCTTCTGGGGTGACTTCTCGACCACCCGCCGTCATCTCGAGCGCGCGGTGGCCGCGGCCCGACGGCTCGGGGATCCGGATCAACTCGCCTTCATTCTCGGGAAGATGGCAGTCATCACCTGGTACATGGGAGACTGGCCCGCGAGTGCAGTGCTGGCGGAGGAGGCATGCGCGTTTGGGCGCTCTTTCCCCTCGAGTTGGGGCGCGATCGTCGCGCTCGGTGTCCTGGGACGCATTCATGCGCACATGGGAAAGCTGGAGATTGCGGTCGGCGAGCTCAACGAAGCGCTGGCGCTTGCCAGGCGCGGTCACGACCCACAGTACGTCCCGCTGACCGCGAGCTTCCTCGCCGAATGTCATCTGCTGCAACGGCGACCGGATGCGGCCCTTGCGCTCCTCGAGCCGCTGCTTCAGGGCCCTGGACTTCCGGCCGGTCTGTCGATGGAGATGGCGGTGCTGGCGGAGGCATACCTGGCAACAGGAGATGTCGCCCACGCGCTGTCGACTCTCGAGCGAGAGATACCCGCCGCGCAGAAGCAAGAAGATCGCCTGGGCCTGGTCGGTCTCCTCCGCGTTCAAGGCGCGGTGCTGACCGTGCGGGGTAGGTGGGAAGAAGCCACGCAGGCCTTCGAGCAGGCCGTCTCGCTTGCTCAGAATATGCCCTTCCCATGGGGAGAGGGCGCAGCACTGTACGAGCAAGGTATCATGCTGTCGCATCGGGGAGCGGCGAACGCGGCCCGAAGGCGGCTCGAGGAGGCTCTGGTCATCTTCCGACGGCTGGGCGCGCGTCCGCACGCAGAACGGGCGGAACAAGCGTACGCCAATCTGCCCTGACTGGCAGGATTCAAGAACACGCTTGTCGCCTTTGCTGGCAGAGCCACGGCGTCCTGGCCCTGCCAGCCGATGGCGACAACGGCGTGAACCCGTCGATAAATGTGGCCCTTGTCCGTCGGGCGGAATTTCTTCATTCTTAGGCTGTGCAGTCGAACGCAATAGCGATCGGAGGAGGCGTATGCGTGAAGGACGCCCGGCGACGGGCCAGACGATCATTTTCGTTGGAAGCGTCGAGGCGCCCCGTGCGCCGATGGAAGGGGCATTTCCCCGAATCATTGGCGAGAGCCATCTGGGGCTGAGAGTTACAAACCTGGAGCGGTCATTGCGCTTCTACGTGGACGTGCTCGGGTTCACGCCACACCGCGTGGTGCCAACACAGGCGATCCTGACATGCGGACGGTGGGTCATGGCACTCTATCCGACCATCAACCGCACCGATGGCACGCCCCCGAAGCACCCGTATGAGATAGATCGCGCCGGTCTTCATCACCTGGCCTTCGGCCTGGGGAGCGCGGCCGAAGTAGATGCCGCGGCGGAGTGGCTGGACCGAAACGATGTTCCACACAAGCGTCCGAGCGACGGCGCTACCGAGGGGTCGCGATTCGTCACTTTCTACGATCCTGATGGGATTCCCTTGGAGTACTACTTCTACGATGCGGCGTATGCCGACATCTACGGCTTGCAGGATGTCTTGGAGCCGCCAATAGCCGAAATGCGCTCAATGTAACCAGCAGCGCCAAAAGCAAACAGTGGATCGTGTCGCCATGCCGTGCCCCGCCGTACCGTTAGCGGGGCGACCTCCATCCCGGCGGGACCGGCCAACTACATCGAGAAACACACCAGCCTGCAGGCGAGAGCCGACCTCAACATCGGCGGCAATGGCACGCTCTGCACTATCCTGGGAGCCTGCACGCTCGGGGGCGTCGACCCTCAACGCGGCGGCAGCGATTTCCACGTACGGTGAAACCCTACAGTACGGTGTTGCACATTGGTGCACCGAGCGGCACCCACGGTAGCCGTCTGCGCGTCCCCGAGATCACCAGTGCGGCGAGCCCTCCCGCCGGTGACTGCAACGCCGCGACCAGGACGGGTCGTTTTGTGCAGCAGCACGAGGGTGGCAAGCTGACTCCGTGGGACTGTTCGGCGAACACTGGGAGGTGGGCCGTCGCCAGTTGGGGTCCTCCCCTTCGCGCAGTGGTGCTGGCCGGCGATGCGCGCACTATCGGCCGACGCCGCGGGCTTATGCCGGCGTCACGTTGCTGTTTCGATCGGCGGTAGCGGCCCGACCCGTGGCCATGCGTCCGGTGGCCTCGGCCACCGCCTGGTCGGTGGAAAGCGCACTGCCCGCGGTCCAGGCCGCGCGGAACGCCTCGGCTCCGAGCATCTTCCGACCCGCCGCCATGCACCTCTCGACATCGTCGTGCTTGAAAGGTTGTAGCGGCGCGCCGATGGCCTCGCGCAGCGATGAAGCGGCGCCGAGCAAACGCACCGCTCGCCTGGGCTGCTGTCGTCCGATTGCAATCGTCGCCAGTCGCTCGAGCGAGTCCGCGATGCGGAATCGATCTCCCATCTCACGCGACAAGAGGAGCGCTTCCGCATACAGAGCAGCCGCGCCCTCGTAGTCGTTCATCTCTAGCTTCGCCGCCCCCAGCGTGTTCAGCGAGATGGTCACCGCCCACTTGTCCCCAAGCTCCCGCTTCAGCGCCAGGCTCTCTTCGTAAAGCCGCACAGCTCTCTGTGGGGCACCCTGCCGGAGAGCGACTTCTCCCAGGTTGTGCAGTGACATGGCGATGCTCTGCGCGTCACGCAGCTCTCGGTAAAGGTCGAGGGATTCGTGAAAGAGCGACGCCGCGCGCTCGAAGTCCGCCTCATCGATGGCCACGACACCGAGATTGTTTAAAGATGATGCGACATCCCACTTGTCTCCCAGTTCCCGCTTGAGCGCCAGACTCTCCTCATGCAACGACTGAGCACGTCGGTAGTCGCACTGGATTTGGGCAATGTTTCCCAGGTTGTTTAGCGAGTAGGACACTCCCCGTTTGTCTCCCAGATGCTGCCTCAGGCTGAGACACCGCTCATGAAATGCGATTGCGCGGTCGTAGTCTCCCTGTCGCTGGGCCAGGAGCCCGGCGCCGTTTAAGGCACGTGCTCGGGCGGTCAATGTCTCGCGATCATCAGGTAGCGGCAGCGCCAGTGCTTCCTCTAGCCAGGCTCGCCCCTCCTGGTGGTGGCCGTGGAACACCCAGAAGCGCGTCAGTGTGCCCGCGAGCCTTGCACCGAGTAGACCGTCGCCACCCTCTCGAATGCTCCACCGCAGGGCGGCCCGAAGATTTTCATGCTCTCGTTCCATGCGCCGGGCCCAGGCTCCCTGACCCGGTCCGATCAGCTCGGGCTCCGCCTGCTCGGCCAGCGCGAGAAAGAAGGCAGCGTGGGCACGAGCCAGCGCTTGTCGCTCGCCCCGTGCCTCCATGCGTTCTCGTGCGTACTCCTGGAGCGTCTCCAGGAGCTCAAAGCGCATCTCACCCTCGATCTCCGTTTGGTTGAGCAACCCCTGCTCCAGCAGCGCCTCCATTTCAGCGAGCACGTCAATGCCGCCGTTCAGATTGCAGACGGCCTCGACGGCTTCCACCGTTCGCCCGCCGAAAAAGATGGCTAGACGATCGAACAGGAGTTGCTGCGATTCGCTCAACAGACTGTAACTCCAGTCGATCGTGGCGCGAAGGCTCTGTTGGCGCTCGGGTAGATCTCGCGCGCCGCGGGTCAGCAAGCCCAACCGGCCGGTCAGTCGCGCCAAGAGGGCGGCAGGGGAGAAGAGACGCACGCGAGCTGCGGCCAGCTCGATCGCCAGAGGCAACCCGTCCAGGCGCGCGCAGATCTCCGCTACCGCCGGCGCAGTATCCACCGTGAGGCCGAAGTCAGATCTCGTTTCTCTAGCGCGTGCGCAGAAGAGCGCGACGGAGGGATACCCTTCGACGCTCTCCAGATCGGGTAAAAAGTCCAGATCGGGGACCGCAAGTGGCGAAACCGGTACAACGTGCTCCCCACGTAGATGCAACGGAATACGGCTGGTCACGAGCAGGACGAGGCGCGGACAGGCGGCCAGGAGATCGGCCACCACCATCGCCGCCTCGATAACCTGCTCGAAATTGTCCAGGACGAGTAACTGCTCGCGCATCGCCAGCTGTTTCTGGAGTGTCACCAGCGGCGATTCCCTGGGCACTTCGGAGACGCCGAGTGCGCCGGCGATCATCGTGGCGACGAGCGACGGATCGTCAATCGGCGCTAGATTGACCAGCGCCACACCATCCTTGAACTCGGCCTGCAGGCGCCCCGCCACTTCCAGGCCGAGACGAGTCTTGCCCACTCCGCCGGTGCCGGTCAGAGTCACGAGCCGCACCGCAGAATCGGTGAGGAGCTCGGTGAGGGATTCAACGTCACGATCGCGGCCCACCAGCGATGCCGGCGAGAACCGGAGCAAATCGAGCGACCGTCTTGTCTCGTCCAGCCTTCGGCGGCCCGCGGCTGCCTCCATCTGAGTCGACTCTGCCGCGCTCAGACCGAGGGCCTGCACCAACCTCCCGATGGTGTAGGCGTGCGGGCGTTCCTTCAATCCGCGCTCGAGATCACTGATCGCGCGGGCGCTGAGAGCGGCCCGCTCGGTCAGCTGTTCCTGGGTGAGGCCAGCACGCATCCGATGCCGTTTGAGCAGCCTTGCGAAGGAGATCGTCCCTTCCTGCATCATCTGCGATGTCCCCTGCTTCTCTTATCGTCAAGTGTAGCAGGGGCGGGCCACGCTTTCCAGAGCAAATCGTGTGGGTAGTCGTGTGCCAAAGTTCATGTTCAGGGATTCTGGCCCGGTTCAGACTGGACCTCAAAGGGCGCTCACCGGGAGGGCCCATCGGACTCAGGATTCCGAAAGGAGCGGATCGATGACCTCGAGCAACGAAACACGGAGCGAGGGGCAGGATCGAAGGGGGTGGGCGCGCACCGTCCACCGAGGCGCGGCGGTGGCGGCGAGCTTTGCTCTGGGGCTCGGCCTGGTGCTGATGCCGTCGCCCGCGCGTGCGGCGCACCCGCTGTCGAATGCCTTCTGCCCAAGTTCGGGAGCGGCTGCTTCCGACACCTGTTATGGAACGGGGGCACTGGCCGGCGAGAACGGAGGACAGAACAACAGCGCATTCGGCTTCGACGCTATGAACGCCAACACGACAGGTGACGAGAACACGGCAGTCGGCGGCTTCGCTCTGACCGCCAATACGACGGGGTTCTTCAATACTGCGACCGGGTACGGTGCGGTCTCGACGAATACGACGGGCGGAGACAACACCGGAACCGGCCTGTTTGCCCTGTTTAGCAACAGCATCGGCAATGACAATACGGCCACCGGGATGGATGCCCTCTTCTCGGAAACAGCCAGTGATAACACGGCGACCGGATTCAACGTGTTGCTCAACAGCACCAGCGCTTCGCAGAACACGGCCGACGGGAGCCAGGCCTTGAAAGCCGATACGACGGGTAGCGACAACTTGGCGGACGGCTTCGAGGCGTTGAACGCCAACACCACGGCATCGGGTGGCACCGCAGTCGGCTGGGAAGCGCTCCTTGGCAACACTACCGGCTCGGACAACACCGGCATCGGACGAGTGGCCCTAACGGCCAACACCACCGGCTCCGGCAACACGGCTGAGGGCAATGGCGCCCTCTTCCACAACACGAGCGGGAACAACAACACGGCAGTGGGGCTGAACTCCCTCCAGAACAACAGCACGGCGAGTGAGAATGCGGCCTTCGGAGACGCAGCGCTGCGAGGCAACACCACGGGCACCGACAACGCTGCGCTTGGTGCGGGCGCACTCAACGCCTTCCCCACCGGGAACGACAACACGGCCAGTGGCTTTGAGGCGCTCTTCGGCAATGGCTGCGTGACTTGTAATGGATCGGGGAACACGGTCGCCGGCTTCCAGGCCCTCTGGTCCGACGATACCGGCTCCAACAATACGGCCCTGGGCGTCAATGCCGGACTCACCGCGAATTCCGCCAATGCCAACACCAGTGGTTCCGGCAACACCTTCATCGGCTTCGACTCTGGTCCTGGTACCAGCACGCAGCTCACCAATGCCACTGCTCTTGGCGCCAATGCGCTGGTCGGCGAGAGCAACGCCCTGGTGCTGGGCGGGACCGGTTCGAATGCAGTGAGCGTTGGGATCGGCACCACGGCGCCGCAGAGTCTGCTGCAGGTGGGGCAACCAAGTTCCAGCTTCGGCAGCTACGTCCAGCTGCCCGAAGTGACGAGTACCGCTGCAACGCCACCAACCGGAGACTGTAACACGTCGACGTTCGTTGGGCGGATTGTGGTTCAGTACAACGTCGCGAAGGGAGTGGCCACACTGTGGGCGTGCTCCTCTTCCGGCACGTGGAAGGTCGCGAAGTAGAAGCTTCCTCGACTGGGGAAGCAGGAGCCACCGGCAGCGCCCGTTGCCGGTGGCTCCTGTTTCCAGTTTCGACGGCTCGCGCAGGCGCCACGTGCGCCTGATGGGCGAACCAGGTGCCACGGCCATAACCTACTGGGAAGTTTGCCCGGTCCGCGCTGTCCGGCTGATGGTGGCCGAGCTGGCAGAGCGGCCGCGGACGAAGCCGGAGGCCGGTGGCGATGAGGCGATCCCGGACGAAGAAATCTGCGAGCGCCAGCGCGCCGCGCTCGGCGTAGAGCGTTGCTCACGGGCCTGGACGGAAAGAGAGGCGATGGATCTGGGGTCCGCGGTTGCCTACGCTCTGGTAGAACCGGGATCGTAGTGGCTCGCGTGGGCTGGGCGGCTACGTCGCCTGCGGTAACAGGTTGCGCAGCCAGCCGACTATGGTGCGGGCCACCTCACGGGTCCGCCCGGTATAGTCGTGGTCGGCGTTCTGGATGGTTTCGGTCTGACACTCGGCGTTGACCGCATTGCGCCGGATCGTGTCGAGCGCTTCGGTGGTTGCCACCTCGCTGGTACCGTAGAAGGCCAGGATGGGACAGCGGACGTTTTGAATCGACGGCTCACCCGGGACACGTGCAAAGGCGGGCCTGATCACCAGCTCGCGGGAAACGACGGTCCTGGCGGAGACGACGTTCCAGGGAGGCGTGCCGGCGGCGTGTGGTAACAGCTCTTCCCCACGCCCGGTGTCGACCATCTGGCGAGCCAGCGCAACCCTCTCCGGGAACTCAGGGATCTCGACCGGTGGCGAGGCCAGGATGATGCCGGCGACGCGCGGGTCAGGCTGCTGCGCCTGGAAGTGAACCACCTTCGCGCCGCCCAGGCTGTGGCCGGCCAGTGCGACGCGGTCGACGCCGAGCGCCCGGAGCGCGTCGAGCCACGCGCTGATATCGAGCGGCGCTTCCTCGTACAGCTCCCATGCGGACCCTCCGGCGACAATCTCGTCGCCGCGCGACATGAGGGCGAGCCCATCGTGGCCGCGAGTGTTTCCGGTGAGGAACGTCAGGCCGCGGGCGGCGACGTCGCGTCCCAGGTCAACATAGGGCTGTGACCCGAAGGACATCCCGCTGCCGTGGATCCAGAGAACCGCGGCTGACGGAAAGCGATTCTCGTCCGGCCGAATGATCAACCCCGCGTGCTGAAGGCCGTCCTTGGTCGACGCATATACGATTGCTTCGTCGACTCCATATTTCGTCATCGGCTCCGACTCTCTCCCTTGCAAGGCCATCCGCCGGCTCGATGATGAACGCCGGGCGCCTGCGACTGCCTACAATTTTCCCTAGCATGCCATGAGACGCCCCGTTTTCGTTCTCCTGCCCCTCTTGCTGTTGCTCGCGTCGTGTACCGGTCCGCTCGGTTCAACGCCTGCCGGAACGCTCGATGCAAGCGGTGGTGGGAATGGCGACGCCGGGGGGACGTGGACCAGCCACTTCAGCGTGCGGTCTGCACCGTGGCGTTTCGCTTTCAGCTTCGACTGCCGGCACGCCGCAGGCTGGTCGTTCGACGTGACGCTGGAGCGGATGTATCCGAAAGCGTACTATCAGCCGGTGCCGCTCGACCTTGGCTGGAGCCAGGGCCAGGGGCCGGCCGGAGCGACCGTCGATCAGACGATCCGGCAACCCGGCGAGTTCTGGTTCATCGTTCGAGCGTCGTCGGGATGCTCGTGGCGAGTGCGTGCGCCGTATCCGGTCGGCGCCGGTTAAGGGGGATTGCACGTGTGGCCCCGCCGTATCGTTCTCGGCCTCGCGTCATGGGTGACAGCGAGCTACGCGGTGGGCGCGAGACCGGAGCCGTCGGGAGTGATGCGGCCCTCCTTGACCAGGCGCTCCCGCTCGGCGTTGGCGTCGACCTCTTCCCTGGCGTAGTCGAAGAAGATGCGCGAGGCAGTCTCGCGTGACACGATGCCGTTCTGGAGGCCGATGGCGAGTGCCTGGGCCATACGAAAGCTGGCGGTCCCCTGTGCCTGAGCATCGTCCGGCTCGAGCGCGGGGAAGCGGATGGTGTAGTCGGTGTCGATGGTGCGGGGCAGGGTGCCGGCGTGCTGGGCCTCGGCGATCAGGCGATCGAGGATGGAGCGGAGGATGTGGCCGAGGTAGTCCTGGCGGCGCTGGTACTTCTTGATGACGGGGAGACCCATCTCGGCGGCGGTGGCGCGATTGACGTCTCCGCCCTCGGAGAGCAGGTGCTCGGGGAGGCCGGCGCCCATGGCGATCATGATCTTGATGGCCTTGCCGTCGGCGGAGACGTCGTCGGCGGAGATCATGGGCTGGACAGCCTGCCACTGTTCGGACTCGTTGTGGACGAGGACGGAACCAGGCTCGGGCGGGCGGGCGTACTCCATCATCTTGCCCTCGATGGTTTTGCGGTCGGCGCCGGTGAGCTGGACATCCCAGAGGAAGGCGGACTTGTACTTGTTGACGCGGACGCGATCGATGAGCCAGTCCTTGTAGCGGCGGAGCCAGGGGAGGAGGGTGGCGAGGTCGGACTTGCCGCGTTTGGCATTGGTGACCTTGTTGACGGCGAAGTGCATGACCTCGGCCGGCATGTCGAACCACTGGCCGCGCATGCCGGGGTCGGTGGGGGAGGGGACGGTGTCGGTGGTGCCGGTGACGGAAGTGGCGCGGCGGTGGCAGCGGAGCTGGCGTTCGATGTTGTCGGGGTCGCAGACGATCTCGTCGATGAGGATGGGGTCGATCTGGGCGATCTTGACGTGCCCGTTGAAGGGATTGACAAAGAAGCGAATGAAGAGCTCGCCGTAGAGGGCGAGCTCGGTGGCGAGGTCGTACTGGCGCAGGTGCATGTGATTGTCGGGATCGGTCCAGAAGTCGTCGAGGAGGGCCTGGACCTTTTTGTGGCGGGCGTCGATCTGGAGGCCATCGCCGAGGACGAAGTTGGTGCCCATCTCGATGATGGCGTTGGCCATGGGGTTGGCGTTGTAGGCCTCGAAGCACTGGTTGTGGATGTCGAGGTAGGTGGCGGGCAGGACATCCTTGTGGGCCCAGTTGTCGGAGAGGCGACGCCAGTAGTAGTCCTCTTCGGAGCCGGAGGTATTGATACGGCCCCAGAACCAGTCTTCCTGGGTGGCTTCGGTGAGTCGAGTCTCGCGTGGGTCGGTGGTGTGGCGATCGGACGCCTGCTTCCGGCCGCGCCGGATCCAGCGTGGTTGGCGTTGCTTCATAGCGCCTGCTCCTGTTCGGCGAGAATGCGTTCGGCGGCGGCCCGCAGCACCTCCTCGAGCTCCGACGTGTTCCCGGCGGCTCTGGCCTGGAGGGCAACTGCCCGACACAGCACGCCGATGGTCCGGACGACATGTGGATGGTTCGCCGGCAGATTTGAGCCCAGCCAGCCGGCGACAAGGCGAATCAGCTTGATCTCATCGGCGAGATCGAGGCCACCCGACGCGCCCTCGAGAGCCGCGGCGAGATCGGGGTCGAGCCACTGGCTGTAGAAGGACTGGCGCTTCTTTTGCCTTGATGGTGTTCTCGGTTTGTCTGCTGGCATGGCACCGTAGTCTCAAGAGTTTCCTGCATCGTAGAACGGATTTCCTAAAAAGCAAGTGCCGCGTGACCCCTTTCGCCGGACGAGCAGACGTGTGGTACAGAGAGAGTAGGAGGGGCACGACATGAAACAACATCTTTCACTGCGTTTCTGGCTCGAGGCCGTGGCGGGCACGGCTGCCGCGGCGCTGCTCGTCATCACGCTCGTCTGGCGGACCTGGATCGAAACGGTGTTCGGCGTCGATCCGGACCACAGCAGCGGAGCGCTGGAGTGGATCATCGTCGGCGTGGCCCTGGCGGTCGTGGTCGGATCGACGATGATGGCGCGGCAGGAATGGCGGCGGCAGCGGGCCGCGACCGGCATGGCCTCTTGAGCAGTCGCGCGGCTTCGTAGCCGCGAGCCGCATCCGAGCCGTTGCGCCATCCGTATTGACAGGGGACGAATGTCCTCGCAGAATGTGTAGCGGGGCGCTGCGACGCGAGCGGCGAAGGTGATGGTGGCTTGGACGAGGACGGCGAGGGCCGCGGCGACACCCAAACGAAAGCGCAGGGGATCGTCGAGCGTCAGGAGCGCGAGATCGAGCAGCTTCGGCGGCGTGTGGCCGACGATCAGTTTGCCCGGGAGCTGCGTGCCGCGCTGACGCTGGCGTCGGTGGCGAACACGGTGGCCGCGCCCGTCACCCACGATCGTCTCCTCGAGATCATTGTCGAGACGGCGGCGCAGGTCATCTCAGCGCGGGCCGGATCGCTCCTTCTACTTGACGAGTCGAGCCATGAGCTGGTCTTCGAGGTAGCGCTTGGAGGCAAGGCGGAAGAGGTCGAGAAGTTCCGGGTCCCCGTCGGACACGGGATCGCCGGGTTGGTGGCGCTGACCGGGCAACCGATCGCCGTGTCGGATGCGGAAAGCGATCCACGCCAGGCCTCGGACATTGCGGGCAAGATCGGGTACCACCCAAGCAGCCTGCTGTGCGTTCCGCTCTACTACGGCGACCGGGTGACGGGGGTCCTCGAGCTGCTGGACAAGGAAGGAGCAGCGACGTTCACCCCCCGGGACATGGAGCTGCTCGGTAGGTTCGCCGAGCTTGCAGGCGTCGCGATTGCACAGTCAAGCGCCCAACAGCGCGGCGCAGCAGTCATCGAGCGCGTGGTGCAGTCGAGCACTGCGTCGCCCGAGCGGCGGCGCGAGCTGCTCGATGCCGCCGAGTCGCTGACGCATTCGCAACACGGCGCTGTAGACGCCTACGGCGAGGCGCTGGAAGTCGCTCGGCTGGTGCACGATATCGTCAGCCGGGGCCCGGCAGCATCTCGGGCCGTGCAAACGCTGTTACAGGGGTTCGTGCAGTACCTCGACGCAACCGCGCACGCCCGTACCGCGGGTGAAGGCCGGTGATTCAGCGCCGGCCGGCATACAGCAGTGCGTTCACACCTGATGCGCTGCGGCAAGTCCCCGTGGTGCTGCCGGATGACATCACCACGGACTGGGCGTGGGGTGGAAGCACTGGAGCGGGTGTGAAAGTCGCGGTCATCGATAGTGGCATCGAGAGCGGTCACCCGGGCGTGCCGGGCGCCGCCGTAGCCGGCTACGTGGCGATCTCCGAGGATGCCGGCGGGAAGCTCCAGTTCGACACCAGTCCGCATGGGGACCTGTTTGGACACGGGACCGCCTGCGCCGGGATCATCCGTCAAACGGCGCCGGAGTGCGAGCTCTACAGCGTACGCGTGCTCGGGTCTACCCTCGGGGGGAAAGGGAGCATCTTCTCCGCCGGCTTGCGCTGGGCGATCGAGAACGGCATGCAGGTCTGCAACCTGAGCCTCGGCACGACCAGGAAGGACTTCTTCGGCGTGCTCCACGAGCTGGCCGATCTCGCCTATTTCAAGAGTGTCATGTTGGTCTGTGCCGCCAACAACGTGCCGATCCCCAGCTTTCCGTCCGTCTATGGCTCCGTCATCTCGGTGGCGGCGCATGACCGAAGCGAACCCGACATCTTCTACTACAATCCCGAGCCGCCGGTGGAGTTCGGAGCGCAGGGTATCGGCGTGCGTGCTCCCTGGCTGAACGGCGGCTGGCTGACTGTAACCGGCAACAGCTTCGCCGCGCCGCACATCACGGGTGTGGTCACGCGAATCGTGTCGAAGCACCCCGACATCTCGGTGTTTCAGGTCAAGACAGTGCTTCGCGCGCTCGCGGCAAACTCGATGCATGCTACTGGAGCGACTCAGAGTGGTGAGCAACCGGCGACTGCGGGCGCCGCATCGCCGTGAGTGTCACACTGCAGGCCCGCGATCTGCGTGCTATCCCGCTCTTTGCCGGAGTCAGTGAAGACCGGCTCGGTTGGGTAAGGGAACGCCTCCACCGGCGCCACTACGGCGCGGGGGTGCATATCGTCACCGCCTGCGAGGTCGGTACCGCGGCCTACATCGTCATCTCGGGCACGGTCAAGGTGTACATGGACCGCGAGGATGGAACGAGCGTCATACTCGCGATTCTCGGCCCGGGAGAGATCGTCGGCGACATGAGTCTGGTCGACCTGCTTGGGCGCTCCGCTACCGTGATCACACTCGAGGACACCGAGGTGCTGTCGATCGACGCGGCCGCGTTTCGGGCCTGCATACGCGACATCCCGGGCGTGGCAGTGAATCTGGCGACGATTCTGTCCAGACGGCTACGGCTGGCGAACGAGCAGATCCTGGCGCTCGGCACGCTGGACGTCTATGGCCGCGTGGCGCGGCAGATCCAGGTGCTGGCACACGAGTACGGCGAGCCCGTGACAGATGGGACGTTGATCCCGATCCGCCTCACCCAGCACGATCTGGCCGATCTCGTCGGCGCGTCTCGCGTACGGGTCAACCAGGCACTCGGATCTCTCAAGCGGCACGGTGTCATCTCGGTGGACCAGCGGTATCGCATCGTGGTCCACGAGCCAGGCGCCCTGGCGGATCAGAGCGCATAGCCGTGCGGGCCGGTTCAACCGTCGATTGACCGATCCGGTACGTATGCATTCAGGATCGCAGACATCCGGCGCGCCGGTCCGGGGACCTCAGCCACTCCCTGGTCATTGAGCGCCGCTACCGCCGAACGCTGCGCCAACGACGCCGGCGTGGTCTCTCTCCAGGAACTTCTCAAACGTTGCTTCAGGAAAATGGGTGGTCATGAGCGGACGGCAGTGTCGATGGAAAGCATCCAGCACCACGGTGGGGCTCACCGTGTCGAGCAGGTGAAGCTTGTCGCGTGCCGGGTTGAGCCGGTCCATACCCACGACCAGTGTGTCGGCGGGGATGCCGACCAGCGACGCCAGTGCGGGACGGCTGCCCGCCAGGTCGTCGAGCTTGAGGACGAGCGACCGGTCGGGGGGTAGATGCCGCAGCACAAAGTCGTTGTGCGTCGCCCAGTACTCCATCGCATGCTCGACCATCGCGGGCAGGCGAGCCTGCATCTCGTTCTCGTCCTGCGCGAGCTCGACGCCGAATGCCGGCCCGAGGAGCTTCTGCATGTAGTCTTCCAGCATGTACTCGGGGCGCAGGGATGCTCCGAAGAACACCATGTTGAGGAGAGAGTCGAGCCACGAGAAGCAGTCTCGCATGACGAAGACGAATCGAGCGTCGGGGAACTCCTCGACCAGTACGTTGACGTAGTAGCAATTGAAGCTCGACGAGTCGATGTCCAGGCTGTTGTACGCATCGCGCCAACGGATGAACTCGCGGAATTCGGAGTCGGACATTTCTCCGCGCTGCCATCGAGCGACCTTTCGTACGGTCGACGGCAACAGATACTCGTGAAGAGATCGATAGTTGGCGAAGATGCCTGCCATCGAGCGTGTGCCACATTTGGCAAGGCTCACGTTGTAGGCGTGAAACGTGCGGTGGCGCGGTCGGGGCCATTGGGCGCGCGGAGCCGCACGCTCCGCACGCCCCGGCTGAATCGGATCGTCTGGCACTACGGGTGCCGTTCCTCTCTATGAGATGCCCGAGGTGAAACCCGTGTAGAGGAACGTCGTGGTCAGACCACCGGAGGGTGTACCCCAGGTGGCGGTACCGTAGCCGCGGACCTCTTCCGGCGGAAGCTGGGCGCGAATCCGCTCGATCTGGGGGCCGAACCCCGCTTCCTCCAGTGCCTTATGCGGCTCAGATAGAAGTCGTTGCCGGAAGGCGCCGTCCGATTGCGCTCGGTCGAGCACGCTTTTGAGCAGATCGTGCCGCTCCTTCACGACTTCCTCCGGGAGCTCGACTGCCGTCGCCGCGCCATCGGGACCGGAAGCTGCCGGCTGGGCCCGGTCGATGAACTGCTCCCGGAATGCCGAGTCGTTGAGTGCCCGTTCGATTGTGGCGACCGTGCTCTGACGTCGCTCTTCTATCATCGCGCGCAGTCGTTGCTGGTTCTCAGAATTCACCAAGTACTCCCTTCGCCGAACGCGGCCAGAATCTGAACCCGCGTCTCGGACTTCCGAAGCCAGACGTCAATGTGTATCAATACGGGTTGCCGGATGCTCTCTGCGTCAATTCACCTCCTGCGTGACCTGGCCCGTAACGTGCGTACGATACGCGCCCGTGGGTGGGCTTACCACCTTCACATAGCAGTACTCCCGCAATATGGCTGTCACCAGCTCCCTCGGTTCCATGAATCCCAGGAGCCGGGCGTAGCTCGCGAGGT